>Ga0268386_10002052_pt1 | contig 14150 bp, 8 predicted proteins | sample RVTome_15_FD_200260 | JGI IMG/M metagenome (GOLD analysis project Ga0268386, IMG submission 200260) | Soil microbial communities from uranium-contaminated site in the Upper Colorado River Basin, Wyoming, United States - RVT150D86... ...
CCAACCAGAATGCACAGCGCGCTGCCCGTCGCCTGTCCCGCGTGCGCAGCCACTCGTAGGCGCGAGTCCATGCCGTCTCGCTGGCCTCATCGTTGCCGATGAGGTAAGCGGCGGTCGCCATCATTTCGAGATCGCGGCCTTCGAGGAGCGCGTGGGCGTCGGCTGCTGACAACCGGGCGTACGCTTCTTTCCACGCGCGCTGCGCGAATGCCTGCCGCCCGCGATCAAGAACATTGAGCACGGCCCTACCCCGATTGTAGCGAAGCCCGGGGGCGCGTCGCCTGCGCCCTGCTCAGGGTAACGGGGTGAACGTCCCGCTCGAAGTCAGACCTCCTTGAGCCGGCCGAACGCATACTTGTGCAGCAGGCTCAGCGCTCACCCGATCGACCCGACGATCACACACCGTCTGGACCATCGAGTCCGAGGCGCTTCATCCATCGAAACAGCGTCGTGCGATCGACGCCCAGCGCCGCGGCGGCGGTCGCTTTGCGGCCCTGCGTGGCGTCGAGCGCCGAGCGAATGCGGTCGGCGGCCGCCCTGTCGAGCGTGTCCTGAAGCGATCCCTCCAGCGGTCCGATCGACGCCCGTGGCATCGCTTCGAGGAGGAGATCCTCCGGGCCAATCCTGTCGCTTCGCGCGAGGATCGCAGCGCGCTCGATCGCGTTCTGCAGCTCGCGCACGTTGCCGGGCCATCCGTGATCGAGCAGGCGCGCCTCGCTCTCCTCGCTCAACGGGAGCTGACGGCCGCTCGCCCGCGCGTGCTGTTCGAGGAAGTGGCGGGCGATGGGCAGGATGTCCGCGCGCCGATCGCGCAACGGCGGAACGCACACAGGAATGACATTGAGGCGGAAGAAGAGGTCTTCGCGAAAGCGGCCAACGAGGAGTTCGGCGCGCAGATCGCGATTCGTCGCCGCGATGACGCGAACATCGATGGGGCGCGGTCTGTGGCCGCCCAATCGCAGGACTTCCCCTTCCTGCAGGACGCGCAGCAGCTTGGCTTGAAAGGACAGGGTGACTTCGGCGATCTCGTCGAGAAACAGCGAGCCGCCGTCGGCGCGTTCGAAGCACCCGAGATGGACGGCCGTCGCGCCCGTGAATGCGCCCTTCTCGTGGCCGAACAGCTCGCTCTCCAGAACGCTGTCGGCGAACGCCTTGCAGTTCACGGCGACGAACGGGCCCGCCGCACGGTCGCTGGTCACGTGGAGCAGACGGGCGACAACCTCCTTGCCGGTGCCGCTCTCGCCCTGAATCAGCACTGCGGAGCGGGTGGGCGCGACGCGCGCGACGAGGTCGAGCACCGCCTTCATCGGCTCGCTTTCGGCCACCACGTTCGCGGCCCAGCGCGCGCCGAGCTCCTGCCGGAGCGCCCGGTTCTCGCGGCGCAGGGATCGCAGTTCGAGCGCGCGGGCGACACGCGCGCGGAGTTCATCGTTGTCGAACGGCTTGGTGAGATAGTCGTACGCGCCCTCGCGCATGGCGGTGACGGCGGAGGGCACGTCGCCATAGGCGGTCAACAACAGGACGGGCGTGCCCGGCCGCATCGACTGCACGCGACGCAGCAACTCGAGACCGTCCATGCCAGGCATGCGCCAATCGGTGACCACCGCATCGACGTGACGCTCGGACAGCAGCGCGAGGGCCTGCTGGCCGCTCCCGCATGTGATGCAGTCGCAGCCGGCATGGGCGAGCGCCTCGGCGATCGCAGCTGCCATGCGCGTCTCATCGTCCACGACGAGCACGCGTGCGCTGGGAGTCAGCCCTGTCATGGTTCCACCGCTGCCGGCAGCCGGATTTCGAAGGTCGCTCCTGCTCCGGCCTCTGCGGTTGCCGCGAAGATGGTGCCGCCCTGGCTTCGCACGATCTGCCGGGCCACCGCCAGCCCGATACCGGTTCCGCCCGCCCTGCTCGAGAAGAAGGGGTCGAAGATCTGCTCTCGTGTCTCCGGCGGAATTCCCGGACCTTGATCGCGCACCGTCAGGATCACGACATCGCCCGCGGCGCGGCTCTCGAGTGAAATCTCGCCGCCCTGGGGTGTCGCCGCCGCGGCGTTGGCGACCAGCTCCAGCAGCACCTGGCAGAGGAGATCAGGATCGCCGAGCAGCCGTACCGGCGACCCGACGTCGCGCACCCGGAGTGAAATCTCGCGGCCGTGCAGCAATCGACGGGCAAGCCACTCGACCCGTGTCAACACGACGTCGGACGCAATGGGCGCGACTCGAGGGACGGGCGGCCGCGACAGTCCTGACAGCGCTGTCGTGACACGGGAGACACGATCGATTTCTTCGAGGAGTGCCTCTGACGTCCGTCTCACATCCGGGGTGCCGCTCGCCGAGTCCGCCAGGTTCTGCACCATCGTGCGGATGATCGCGAGCGGATTCCGGATTTCGTGGGCGACCGTGGCCCCGAGTTCGCCGATCGCCGCGAGGCGCTGCCTATCCGCGAGCCTGGCCTGAAGGACGCTCATCTCTTCGAGCGTGCGCCGAGCCACCGCCTGTTCTCGCTCTTCGGCCACGCGGGCTTCGACGCCTCTGCCGATCACGAACCCCGCGAGGGCCAGACCTGCCTCCAGCAGAAGCGCCGCGACCAACGTGAAATCGCGTCCGCCGATCGCGACGCGCACACCGGCGCCAATGGCGGCGGCCGCGAGCACGACGCCGGCCACGAAGGCGGCGGCGGCAAAGACCCATCGGTCGTGACGAAGCGGGAATCGCATGCCTCTCTAGAAGCTGTCAAACGCGGATAGACGCGCCAGACCGTTCTGCGCGAATCAGATTAGCAGGGGTCGTGCCCATCCGCTCGTCAAGCCCCGGTCCGCGCACGAATGATTCGCGCGGCGGCCTCCCGGGATGCTGCCGTTGCCGAACTGCAACTCCGTTGCACGCTCGCAACGGTCGTGATCGCGTTTTGTCCAATACCTTCTCGCGACCAAGCGGGAGTTCGCAGTGTAACGCGCCGGGCGCGAACCTTGCTCTGGGTCCGGCTTGTGTTCCTGGAACGGCGTAATCACGGTATCGGGCCTTCCTGGCGCCGAAAAAGGCTTGCTCGGTGAGCCGCGCGACCTATCCCGGCATGCAGCCGCGACTGGTGGGCCAGGGAGATCCCGCACAATTGCAGCGCGCACAGCGCGACACAACACGGAGTCCCGATGCACGTCACATGGATCACTCGATCGGCGATAGCGATTTCTCTCATCGGCATCTTGACTGGCGTTGCTGGTGCCTTTCGCCAGCCGCCGGATGTCGGCGCCCCTCCCGGCCGGCTCATTGCGGTCAACGGGCATCGGCTGCATCTCTATTGTCTCGGGAAGGGCTCGCCGACGGTTGTGATCGATGGCGGCGCCGGCACGTGGTCGATCTTCTATAGTCACGTCCAGAAGGCTCTGGCCGGTGACACCCAGGTTTGCACGTACGATCGCGCGGGTCTCGGCTGGAGCGACCCAGGTCCCGCGCCGCGGACGAGCAGCACGATGGCCGAGGAGCTGCACCAGCTGCTCCACGCGGCCGGCGTCGCACCGCCGTTGCTGCTCGTGGGTCATTCGCTCGGCGGGTACAACGTCCGTGTGTACCAGGCCCGGTATCCCGAAGAGGTCGGCGGCCTGGTACTGGTCGACGCTGCTCATGAGCAGCAATGGGAACGCCTGCCACCCGAGTGGGCCGAGGGCGTCAAAGCCCAGGTGGGCATGCTGCGCAGTCGCGCGGAGATGGCGAGGCAAGGCAAGGTGACGGAAGCTGACGTTCGCCCGGGCGCGTTTACGAACCACGCACCGGAATGGCGGCAGGTGCATGTGGCGGCGCAGCTGACGCCGAAGCCCTACCTGGGGACGGCGGCCGAGAACGAGGGGGCCTTCGAAAGCGCGCGTCAGGTCCCGCGTGGAAGCCTGGGCGATCTTCCGCTCGTCGTGTTGACGGCTCGCCGGAGCTTCGAGGCGTTCGCTGGAGCCGGTTTCGACATCGAGCCTGCCAATCGAATTTGGCTGGAGTTGCAGCGTGAGCTGGCTGCGCTCTCGTCGGCCGCAGTTCAGCTGTTCAGCGACCGTAACCACGCCCTCCATAGCAGCGACCCGCCGGCGATCGTGGCGGCGATCAGAAAAGGCATCGCCATGGTCCGCGAGGCACCGTTGCGATCGCCAGTACTTGGACGGACGTATGCGGCCTTGCCGCCCGGCGTTGGCATGCACGATTGACATAGCTCGGCCGGCCTGACAACCTTCGTATCGTTGTTCGGTCGGCTTCTTCAGGAAGGATCCCATGCGCGTGCGACATGCGTGGATGTCCGGCCTTCTTTGCGCTATCGCGTTCAACGCACCGGTCGGTCCGGCCGCCCAGGCGCCGGCCGCCCCGGAACTCGGGTCGAAAACGTGGATCGGGCGGCATCTCGAGTTCGAGGAGTTCATCCGTACGGCCGCCACGGCCGAACAGATGGAGCGGATTCCGATCGGCGTCACCGCCCCGAAGAAGGTGGCGCTCGCGCCTGGGGGGCCCGTCGAGGCGATCGCGTGGAAGCCGGTGAGGCCCGGCTGGTATCCCTCGGGCCACTACGAAAGCTACAAAGCTGAGATCGCGGCGTACGAAATCGACAAGCTCATCGCCCTCGATATGGTCCCGCCCACGGTGGAAAAGCGCATCGGACGAGAGGTAGGCGCCGCGGTCATGTGGGTGTCCGGTGTCGCGACTTTCGCGACACTGGGAAACGCCATCCAGTCGCCGCCCCGGCAGCTCGCGGCCTTCTGGAACCGGCAGCTCGCCCGGGCGATGATGTTCGACAATCTCATCGGCAACGCGGATCCTAACCTCGGAAACTGGTTGAAAGACGACCACTGGAACCTGATCCTGATCGATCACTCGCGAGCGCTCACCTCGAGCCGCGACCTGTACCACTCGATGAACCAGATCGATGTGCCGCTGTGGGAACGGATGAAGGCGCTAGACGAGGCGCGGTTGTCGGCGGCGGTCGGCCAATGGCTGGGGAAGTCGGAGATCAGAGCAATCCTCCAGCGCCGGGACAGAATGCAGCAGGCGATCGACAAACTCGTGAAAGAGAAGGGAGAGGCGGCCGTGCTGATCCGGTAGCCGGCCCTTGCGCTGATTCGGATACCGCCAGGTGGACAGTGTATAGACGCCGCTATGCCGGTATGGTCAGCGCGGAAGGGAACCTCGAAGGACAGACCCTTTCTGCTGTACAGATTGCAGCAACGGTCGTTAGAGTCTCGGGCGCGTCGTGCGGTGGCTAGCCCTCCCGCAGCACTTGTGCGGGATCGATGAGCGCGGCGCGGCGGGCCGGCAGCCAGCCCGCGAGCGCGCCGATGAGCATGAGGACCACGGCGCAGCCGATGAAGGTCGGCGGATCGCGGGGTTCGAGTCCGTAGAGCAGCGTGCCCACGAAGCGTGAGGCCCACACGCTGATGGCGGCGCCGACGAGCACGCCGGCGCCGACGAGCAGCAGCAGGCGGCGCAGCACGAGGCGCACGACGCCGCCCGAATCCGCCCCGAGCGCCATGCGGATGCCGATCTCGGTGCGCCGCCGGCTGACGGCGTAGGACGTCACGCCGTACAGCCCGATCGCCGCCAGCAGCAGCGCCAGCACGCCGAAGAACCCCGACAGCATCGCCACGACCCGTTCCTGGGCCAGCGCACCATCGATCTGCGCGGCGAGCGGCTGGAAGGTCAGCGAGAGATCGCGATTGACCGTGCCGATGGCCGCCGCGACGCTTCGCGTGAGCAGCGCCGGCGAGCCCGCCGCGGCGCGCAGGCTGATGCTGGCAAACGGCGGAAAGTCCTCAACCTGTGCCAGCGGCCGGTAGACGATCGGTCCCGCGGGCTCGCGCACCGAGGCGTAGACCGCGTCCCCGACGACCCCCACGATCTCGAGCGGCGGCTCGGGGCGGTCGGGACGTCCCTCCTGCTGGATGGTGCGGCCGATCGGGTTGGCACCCCCCAGGAATCTGTTCGCGAACGCCTGGTTCACGATCGCCACGGCCGGCGCGCCGTCGCGATCGCCGGAACCGAAATCCCGTCCCGCGACGATCGGCGTTTCGTAAGTCGCGAACCACCCGGGTGTGACCGAGTTCATGTTCACGATGCGGTCGCGCTCCGAGAGCGCCGGCTGATCCGGGAACTCGAACCGGTTGTTCCAGCGAACGCGGCCGACCGGCGTCAGCGTCGAGGCGGCCGACCGCCCGACTCCCGGCACGGCTGCCACGGCCTCCGCCACGCGCAGAAAGAGCGCCGTCCGCGCCGGCGCCTCCATCCCCGTCGTGCCCGCGTCGATATTGACGACGAGCAGGGACTCGCGGTTGAAGCCGAGGTCGCGGTTCACGAGAGTGGTGAAGGTGCGGACGAACAGTCCGGCCGCGACGATCAGCACCAGCGAGAGCGCGACCTGCGCCACGACCAGCGGGCTGCCGAGCGCGCGCCGGCCTTCGCCGGCCATCGCCCGCCCCTGCTCCTTGAGCGCCTCGTTGGGCTCGACACGCGCCGCCCTGAGCGCGGGCGCCGTGCCGAAGAGCACGGCCGTTGCGATCGCGACCGCCGCCGTGAATCCGAGCACGCGCCAGTCGAGCCCGAGGTCGAGGAACACGTTCGCGCGCGGCGTGGAGATCTGCTGCACGAGGAGCCGGCTGCCCCAGTGGGCGAACAGGAGCCCCAGCACAGCGCCGGCGGCCGAGAGCAGCAGGCTCTCCGTGAAGAACTGCCGCGCCAACCGCCACCGCGACGCGCCGAGCGCCAGCCGCACGCTGACCTCGTGCCGGCGGCCGTTCGCCCGCGCGAGCATCAGGTTCGCGATGTTCGCACAGGCAATGAGCAGCACCAGCCAGACGACCACCATGATCGTCAGCAGTGGACGCTGGTAGCGGGTGCGGAGGAAGGACAGCCCCGCGGCGCCGGGGACGAGCGTCAGCGGGTCTTTCAGATACGTGTCGAGATCGGACGGACGCCAGTTGTCCGGGAGCGTCGCTTCGCGAATCTGGGGCTGCACGTGACGCAGCGCGGTCGTGGCCTGTTCGGCCGTCTGCCCCGGCGTGAGCCGCGCCATGATCTCCAGCCACCACATCGACCGCCGATCCAGGCCGCTGTTCGCGGGGCCGCGCATGAGCGGCTCGGTGCCGATCGGCACGATCACGTCGAAGCTTCGGCCCACTTCCGGCCCGAAGAACTCCGGAGGCGTGATGCCGACGACCGTGTACGCCAGCCGGCCGATAGTAATGGGCCGGCCGATGACGTCGGCGGCGCCCTCGAAACGCTGCTGCCAGAACCGATAGCTGATCACCGCGACCGGACCGCCGGGCCCGCCGCCCCGGCGGTCATCCTCCGCCGTGAATGTGCGCCCGAGGATGGCCGGCACGCCGAGCACCTCGAAGAAGCCGCCGCTGGCCCAGATCCCGTCCACGAACTCCGCCTCGCCGCCCGCCGCAAGATCGAACCGGGTTTCCGACCAGGCCATGGCTCCGTCGAAGAGGTGCGCGTGACGATCCCGGATCTCCTCCCAGATCGGATTCGTCCAGGAGGGATCGTCGAGGTAGACGAGCCGGTCCGGCTCGTGAACCGGCAGATTCCGGAGGAGCAGGCTGTCAACGAGCGAGAAGATCGCGGTGTTGGCCCCGACGCCGAGGGCGAGGGAGATGGCGGCGATAATGCTGAGCACCGGCGTCGCCAGAAGCGCCCGGACTGCGTCGCGGAAGTCCTGCATGGCACCCTCCGAATGTCTGTCTTAGACGCAGGCACGCGCCATCGGTTGGCAGCCGCAGCGCGCGGCCTCACCCCTTCGGCGGCGGACTCTGCCAGAGAATCAGCGAGATCTTCCAGGCGCCGTCGTACTTCCCGAGCAGCATGTAGTCCACGCCCCACGACGCGGTGACCTTCGCGACCGCGGTCTGGTCCAGCACCTCCAGCACGGTCACGTCCTTGATAGACGTGTCGCGCTTGCCGTCCTTGTTCCAGCTGGCGGCCAGCTTCACGAGCTGCTCGTAGGTCATCGGCGACTCGGCGTACGGCGTGGCGGCGTCCCGCTTGTAGAACCCGCGCTTGACAAGGCTCGGATGCACGCTCCGCTGAATGCGCTCCGGCTGCACGTTGTAGATCCCCTCGACGTAGTCGAGCGCGGCCTGCCGCACCCCTTCTCTGTCCTCTGTCGTTTGCGCGCGCGAGACGGGCGCAAGGCTCAGGGCGGCCGCAAGGGCCACCGCGGAAACAAAGCAAACACGATTCATCTGTGTCTCCCTCCCGGCGCCGATGATATCGCCTGGGCGGTGGCGCAGACACGTAATTGTGACGGAGCGTTTGAGCGGGTGTCGTCCGCCCGCCGCGCCGTCGCGAGGGCCTGCGACCACCCGACGAGGACTCTGGACGATGGCGATGCGCAGGGTCCAACGGAGCGATTACCGCAGCGTCATGGCTTTGAGAGCTGCCGACGGAGTCTTGGTGTAGCACATATTCTTCCACTGGCCGCTTTCGCGCACGTAGATGGCCGTCGCACACCGCTTTCTGCTTGCCGGTGATTCAACACGACGGTGCTCTCGTTCGGCTTCCTCACCTTGACGTTCTCATCGATGGAATAGAGCGAGGGCTCCGCCGTCATGTCGCGCGCAGGACGCGGGAGACGGCGCGCGCGTAGCGCTTCCAGCCGTCCGTTTCCTGGCGGAGGCGGCGCCGGCCCGCGTCGGTCAGGCGATAGTACAGCGCGCGCCGGTTGAACTCGCTCACGTCCCAGGCGGCCGCGACCAGGCCGCGCGCTCGAAGGCGATGCAGCGCCGGATACAGCGAGCCTTCCTCGATCCGCAGCTCCTGGCCCGTCAGATCTTCAATCCAGCGCGCGACGCCGAACCCGTGCTGACGCCCGCGGCTGAGGGCCTTGAGGATGAGCACCTCGAGCGTGCCGCGAAGCAAGTCGGGATTCCGTTGAGCGCGCGTCACCATCTGATATAGACTGTCTAGGGTAACACCTAGACAGCCTATGGTAGCACGATGAAGCCGACGCCGCCGTTCGAGGATCCGGAACGCACGTCGCGCGAGGCGCGCGACGTGGACGACGAGCTGGAGTCGCATATCGAAATGCTGGCCCAGGCCTACCGTGACGCCGGCCTGCCCCCGGACGAGGCCCGGCGATGCGCGGCGGCGCGGTTCGGGCCCTACGCCGACGTCCGGGCCGCGGTCCTGCGGGCCGACCTGCTCGGTACGCGGCGGGCCGGCGCCGCGCGCCTGGCCCGCGGGCTTCGCCGCGACCTGCGAGTCGCCCTGCAGGGCTTTCGCCGGCGGCCCGCCTTCGCCCTGGCCGTCGTCGTAACGATCGCGCTCGCCGTGGGTGTGGCGACCAGCCTCTTCACGATCGTCAACGAGCTCGTGCTGCGCCCGGTGCCGGGTGTGAGGACGCCAGGTCTCGTGAAGGTGTACGTCACGCGCGACGCGGCGCTCGAGGGGCTCTCCGGTCACGCGCTTCCGACGTTCCGCGACTACAGGGAGCGATCCGGCAGCTTCGCGCGGCTCGCCGCCATGGCGGGAGGCGGCTTTGCCGTGAGCGTCGATGGCGACGCGACGCTCGTGCTCGGCACGTTCGCGTCCGGCGGTCTCTTTGAGACCCTGGGCACGAAACCGTTCATGGGACGCCTGATCGGCGATGAAGACGACCGCGCGACCGCACCGGCCGTCGCGGTTCTCAGCCACGCGCACTGGGTCGATCGTCTCGGCGCCGCGCCCGGCGTGCTCGGCCGGTCCCTTCGGATCAATGGGCACCCCGTGACTGTCGTGGGGGTGGCCGAGCCGGGATTCCGGGGACCTTTCATCGGCTTTCCCAGCGACGTGTTCGTCCCGCTCGCCCTGGCGGAGCGGTTGTCCGGGACGATGGACGTCACCGACAGGCGCAGCGATGCGCTGGAGATCTACGGACAACTGCGCACCGGCGTCTCCATCGCGGAGGCGCAAGCGGACCTCGACCGCGTGGCCGGCACTCTCGAGCGGGAGCACCCGGAAGTATTCCGACGGCGGGGTGTCCGAGTGCTGCCGTGGCACGGGCTGGACGCCGATCTCGCCGCTCCCGCGCTTGGCTTCGTTGGGGTGCTGGCGGCGATAGGCGGCCTTGTCGTGATCATCGCCTGCGTGAACGTCGCGGGCCTGCTGCTGCACCGAGGACAGAGCCGCCGTGTCGAGCTGGCTGTCCGTCAGGCTCTCGGCGCCGGCCGTGCGACCCTGGCCCGCCAGCTCGCCGTCGAGATCCTGCTGCTCTTCGGCGCGGGGCAGGCGATCGGCGTGCTGCTGGCGTCGTCGGGCACGCGCTGGCTGCACGCATTCCTGCCGGACTTCGCCATTCCTGTGCGCCTCGAGCTCGCCGTGGACTGGCGCGTCTGGCTCATGGCCACGGCCGTCACCTTCGGCACGGCGGTGGTGTTCGGGATCCTCCCGGCCGCGACGGCCACGCGGATCGATCCGGCAGTGGCGCTCAAGCCGACGGTTGCAGACTCCCCGCATCAGATCCGAATCAGGCGTGCGCTGGTGGCGGCGCAAGTGGCCGTGGCGCTGGCCCTGCTCGTGACCGCCGCGCTGTTCGCGCGAACGCTGGCCTGGGCCACGACGCTCGACGCCGGCTTTCAAGCCGCCGGTCTCGGCATGGCGACGGCCGACGTCTCGGTCGGCTCGCGGGACGAGCCTGGCGGTCGCGCGTACTTCGAGACGTGGCTCGAGCAGGTGCGGCGCCAGCCTGGTGTCGAGTCCGCGGCGCTGGCGTCTTCGGTGCCCTTCGCGATCGGGCGCGTCACGACGCCCCTCAGTGCCGACGGACGTGACCCTCTTGCCGGAGATGTCGCGTCGGCCAGGAACATCGTGACGGCCGACTACTTCCGCACGTTGGGCATTCCCATCCTCGAGGGGCGCGCGTTCACGTCGGCCGACGAGTCGCGCGGCGAGCCGGTCGCGATCATCAGCCGTACCGCCGCCCGCCGCCTCTTCGATTCCGCGGAGCCCGTTGGACGGTATCTGATCGATCTCGAAGCCCGGACACGGCGGCGAATCGTAGGGGTCGCCGGGGACGTCGCCCAGCACGGGCCGGCAGAACTCCACACGGTCGTCGTCTACGTCCCCTTCGCGCAGCGATACACGCCACGCCTGTCGCTCGTCGCGAGGAGCGCCGACCCGGCGCTGCCGGACCTCCTCCGGCGTGAAGCCCGCGACGTCAACCCGGACGTGCCGATTCTCGCCGCCGAACCGCTCGAACAGCGGCGCCGGGCCGTCCTGTTTCCCCAGCGGATGGCGGCGTCCCTGGCAGCGGCGCTGGGGGTGGTTGGGCTCGGTCTGGCCGTGGTCGGGTTGTACGGCGTTGTCGCGTTTCAGGCGACCGAGCGGCGCCACGAGTTGGCGGTGCGGGTCGCACTGGGCGCTACGCGTGCGGACGTACAGCGCCTCGTTCTCGCCGGCGGGCTGAAGCCTGTCGCGCTCGGGTTGCTCGCCGGCGTTCCCGCGGCGGGACTCCTGGGCGGAACGATGCGCGCGTTTCTGCCGGGCGTCTCGGCCTGGGATCCCGTGGCCCTCGCGGCTGGCGCCACAATCCTCGCCCTGGCAGCCATGACCGCCGCCGCCTTGCCCGCGTGGCGCGCTGCGCGTCTGGACCCGATGCGCACGCTGCGGCTCGAATAGCGCTGACGGCGGTAAGCAGACGCGGCGCGAAGGGGTCGGCATCTTCGCCGACATCATGGCGGCCAGACGCAGGTCGCACTCCGCGCAACACACGGTCCTCGAGCGTCGTCTAACCCGTTCATGAACACCCTTCTTCGCGGACTGCGCTCCGGGTGCACGCTTTTCAGAACGAGTCCAGGCGCGGCGGTCGCGGCCGTTCTGGCGCTCGCGCTGGGCATCGGCTTCAGCACGACAATGTTCAGCATCGTGCACGGCGGCACGCGGGGGCTGCCGTTCGAGGAGTCCGAATCGATCGTCGCCGTGCAGAGATTGGCGACGGGTCCGGGTGTGGTTCCCGGCAGTTCTGCACACGACTACAGCCTGTGGGCGGAACAGTCCCGCACGTTCGCGGCTCTTGGGGCTTTCCAGACGAACTCCGTCAATCTCAGTGGGGACGGCGATGCGCCCGAACGGGTGACGGCGGCGGCCGTCACGCCGGGGACGTTCGATCTGCTGCGGGTGCGGCCCGCTGCAGGCCGGGGCCTGGTCGAGAGCGACGCTCGCCCAGGCGCCGAAGCGGTAGTCGTGCTCTCGCACGCCCTCTGGAGCCGGCGGTTTGGCTCCGATACCGCGGTGCTCGGACGAGTCATTCGCCTCGACGGCGCCGCTCACACCGTCGTCGGCGTGATGCCGCCGCGATTCAGGTTTCCGATCAATGCGTCGCTGTGGACGGCGCTGACGGCAGGCGATCCTGCGACCGCCGGCGAATGGGTGCAGGTCTTCGGACGGCTGGCGCCGGGTGTCGACCCTGGCGTGGCGCAGGCCGAGCTGCTGACACTGGCGCGCGCGGCGGCTGAGACCAACGAAGCGCGCGCGGCGATCGCGCTCGAGGTCATTGACTTCGTCGAGCTCGAAACGCCGCGACAGATGCGTTGGGGACTGTACCTCCTGCTGCTGGCTGTGAGCGGCGTGCTGGTCATCGCGTGTGTGAACGTCGCGTCTCTCTTCATCGTTCGCGCCGTGGCTCGCGCCCGCGACGTCGCCGTCCGGCTGGCGCTCGGCGCTGGGCGCGGCACGATCCTCGTCGAACAGGTTGCCGAAGCGCTGGTGCTCTCGACTGTCGCGGCCGTCGCCGGACTAGCCATCGCCTGGGCGGGAACGAGAGCCTTTCGGCTGGGGACCGCCGACATCCTCGAGGCGTTCTGGATGGACTTCAGGCTGGACACGACGGTCGTGGTGTACGCCTCGGCACTGGCGGTCGTGGCGGCGATGGCTGCCGCGGCGGTTCCGGCGTTGCGCGCGTCGCGGACCGATATCGTCTCGACCCTTCGCGACGGCGGCCAGGGCTCTACGAGCCTGAGAATCGGGCGCCTGAGCCGTGGTTTGCTGGCCGCGCAGATCGCCCTGGCGTGCGCGCTGCTCGCCTTGACGATGCTCCTGGGAGAGGCTGCCGTCGCGCTGCACACGCGCGAGTGGCCGTTCGACCCGGACGCCGTGCTTGCGGCGCAGATCGGCGTCCCGCTTGCCACGCTCGACGATGACGACGCGCGCGGGCGGCTTCTCACCCGGCTCGAAGAGGAATTGAGTCAACTGCCTGGCGCCCGCTGGGCGGCTCTCGTGTCCGTGTTGCCTGGACGAGGCGCCGGTAACTGGACGTTCTCGTTCGAAGGACCGGCGACCGATCCCGTCCGGATGCCGTCGACCGGCTTGACGCTGGTCTCCCCGGCCTACTTCGACACGTTCGGCGCGCGGGTGCTCCGGGGCCGCGGCCTGACCGAGGCCGATCGGCCCGGCGCGCCTTCGGCCGCGGTCGTGAACGAGAGCTTCGTCGCCCGCTACTCGGCCGATCGCGATCCGGTCGGCCGTCGCCTGTTCGTGGGCCGTCGCGAACTGATCATCGTCGGCGTGGTGCCTGACCTGATGTCGGGCGACGTGGACGAGCGCGAGCACGATGGGATTTACGCGTCCATCCATCAGTTGCGGCCGTACGCCGTCCGCATCGTCGCAACAGGCCCAGCCAATCCGCTGACGCTGCTGCGTCCTTTGCGGGCTGCCGTCGATCGCGTGGATCCCGACCTGCCGATCTTCGAAGCGTTTACCGTGCGCGAGTCGGCCATGCGCGAAAAGCAGGTGCTCAGCGTCCTGAGCGGGCTGTTCAGCATCTACGGGACGGGGGCGCTGCTGCTCACCGCCATCGGCCTGTACAGCGTGACCGCCCTTTCGATCGCGCAGCGCAGGCGTGAACTCGGCATCCGCGTCGCCCTGGGTGCGACCCGGGGCGATTTGCTTCGGCTGCTCGCCGCGCACGGCGGCCGGCAATTGGCCATCGGTCTTGCCGCGGGGACAGTGCTGGCATTCGTACTGACGCGGGGGTTCAGCGCCGCCGTCGAGTTCACCGCGGGCAACGATGCCTTCGTACTCGGAGGCGTCGTGCTCAGTCTGCTTGTGACGTCGTTGTTTGCGACCGCCGCGCCCGTTCTGCGCGCCTCTGCGACCGATTCGGTGACAGCCCTTCGGGAGTGATCAGCGCAGCACCTCGTGCAGCAGAACGCC
>Ga0268386_10002053_pt1 | contig 14148 bp, 10 predicted proteins | sample RVTome_15_FD_200260 | JGI IMG/M metagenome (GOLD analysis project Ga0268386, IMG submission 200260) | Soil microbial communities from uranium-contaminated site in the Upper Colorado River Basin, Wyoming, United States - RVT150D86... ...
CCATGGCGACGAAGAAGACCAGCGAGGAGGTGATGGTCCCGACAACGAGTGCGGAGAGGGCCGTCCCCGCCAGCCAGTAACCGGCCGTACCGGTGCGGGCGTGTCGCCGGGTGGCAAAGACACCGGCGATGGCGTTGAGGCTCAGTGCCCACGAGACGGTCACCGGGGACAGTCCGTGCACGGTCTGTGCCGCGGCCCCGGTGAAGATGAAGACGGCGGAGCCGCCCACCGAGAGGATCAAGAGCCCACCGAGGAGAACACGGTTGCTGTGTGATCCACTCACGTTGCGGCCGATTCGGGGCAGGTCGCCGAAGTCGACCGGCGCCGTCATGGCTAGGACCGACACGATGGCGAGACACCCGAATACCAGGGGATAGCCACCGGTTTGGGTGAGCCACCCGATCACCGGGGAGGCGAGGGTCGCGGTGACCGGAGCGACCGCGGCCACATCTCCGATCCCCCGGGTGAACCGGGTGGCATCTGCCCACGCAATCCAGGTCAGAGCCCCCATTCCGATGCCGGCGAGCATTCGGGTGGCCAGCAACAGCGGAAAGGTCGTGGTGAACGACGACGCGGCCGTGGCCAGGCCCACCAGCAGGAGAGATCCGTAATGCAGCCGACGGCGGGGGCGGAACATTCGACCGGCGAAGAAGGAGGCCACTGCGAAGCTCCCCACTTGAGCGGTGCTGAGAAGACCCGTGGCCCCAATGTCGATGGCCAGCCGGTTCGATACGTCGGGGAGGAGAAACGGCGTCGCCGAGAACGTTGCGGCCACCACTGCGGCTCCGGCCATCACGCCGAGCGACGCTTGGGGTCGGACGGCCTGAATGACCCTGGCTGGGATCGTCATTGCCCCAGTATCACCGGGGCGCCACCTCGCGCCGTTCATTGTCCAGCGACCCACCACCATCGACAGCGGATACATTGAGACGATGCCGAACCTGGTGACGCCAGCACCTCGCCCGAGCCCGAGATGAAGGTTGCTTGCGTCGGCGGCGGGCCCGCCGGCTTCTACCTGGCGATTCTCCTCCGGTCGGCCGACCCCCGGATCGAGGTCACCGTCCACGAGCGCAACGGCCCGCGTGATGCCTACGGGTTCGGTGTGGTCTTCTCCGACGAGACCCTCGACCACTTCGCGATGGCCGACCGCGTCTCGTTCGAGGAACTCACCGCCGGATTCGTGCACTGGGGTGATATCGAGGTCCGCCATTTCTCCGGGAGGCGGTTGATTTCGGGTGGCCACGGCTTCGCGGCAGCCAGCCGAGGTCGCCTTCTCGAGCTGCTATCGGCCCGGGCAATGGACCTCGGAGCCCGAGTCGAGTACCACTCGGATGTCAACGACCTGGCCGATCTCCGCGAGGCCGACGTGATCGTGGGAGCGGACGGCGCCAACTCGATGGTTCGCCGCCGTCTGGAGGAACATCTCCACCCCACCGTCGACCTGCGAGCCAACAAATACGCCTGGTTCGGCACGGAAAAGGTGTTCGCCGAGTTCAATTTCATCTTCGTGGACACGCCCCACGGCATGATTTGGGCCCACATCTACCCCTACTCCGACCGGGGGAGCACCTTCATCATCGAAATGGCGCCGGAGACATGGCGCGGCCTCGGGCTCGACCGAACCGAGGACGAGGTCTATCCGCCTGGTGTCAGTGACGAGCTTGCCCTGAAGACCTGCCAGGAGCTGTTCCGAGAGCACCTAGATGGCCACGACCTCGTGGGCAACAACTCTCGCTGGCTCCAGTTCCCGACAATCACCTGCCGGACATGGCACCACGAGAACGTCGTTCTTATGGGTGACGCCATCCATACCGCGCATTTCTCGGTGGGCTCGGGCACCAAGCTGGCCATGGAAGACGCCATTGCCCTAGCCGCTCTTCTCGTCGCCGATCTGCCGCTGGATGTTGCCTTCGCCAGATACGAAGAACAGCGTCGCCCTGAGGTGGAGAGTCTGCAGCGGGCGGCCAAGGCCAGCTTGGAGTGGTTCGAAGGCGCCGACCGCTACCGCCACATGGAGGCGGAGCAGTTCGCCTTCTCGATGCTGACCAGGAGCCAGCGGGTCACATACGACAACCTTCGCCTCCGGGATCCCTCCTACATGGCGGCAGTCGATTCCTGGTACGCCGGCTCGGACCATGGCTCTCCGGTGCCCACCGACCCGAAGACGCCTCCCATGTTCCACCCTTACCGGGTTAGGGGATTGACGCTCCCCAATCGCGTGGTGGTGTCCCCGATGGACCAGTACTCGGCGGTGAACGGCGTCCCCAATGACTGGCACTTCGTCCATCTCGGGAGCCGCGCCGTGGGGGGAGCCGGGCTGGTCATGACAGAGATGACGTGCGTCTCCCCCGAGGGCAGGATCTCGCCGGGTGACACCGGCATATGGGACGACGACCAGGAGATGGCGTGGACCCGGATCGTCGACTTCGTCCACGACCACACCACGGCGAAGATCGGGCTCCAGATCGGTCACTCGGGTCGAAAGGGGGCGACCAAGCTGATGTGGGAGGGGGACAACGTCCCACTCGGGGAGGGGGAGTGGCCCATCGTCTCCGCCTCGCCGATCAAGTACCGCCCGGATAGTCAGGTCCCTCGTGAAGCGAGTCGTCGAGACCTCGCCATGATTCGGGATCAGCACGTCGCCGCGGCCCGGCGGGGCGACCAGGCCGGGTTCGACTGGCTCGAGCTGCACTTCGCCCACGGCTACTTCCTCGCCAGCTTCCTCAGCCCTCTCACCAACCAGCGCTCAGACCGGTACGGGGGGAGTCTCCAGAACCGCATGAGATATCCGCTCGAGGTGTTCACCGCGGTTCGAGACACGTGGCCCGAGGACAAACCGGTCTCGGTCCGCTTCTCCGCCACCGACTGGGTGGATGGCGGCTTCGACGGCGATGATGCCGTCGCATTCGCCTTGCAGCTGAAACAGCTCGGCTGCGACCTGGTCGACGTCTCGACCGGCCAGACCACCCTCGATGCCCGACCGGAATACGGGCGTCTCTATCAGACTCCGTTCAGCGATCGGATCCGTAACGAGGCGGGCATCGCCACAATGACGGTTGGGGCCGTCTCATCGATCGATGACATCCACAACATCTTGGTCGCCGGGCGGGCCGATCTCATCGTGATGGCACGACCCCATCTCGTCGACCCCTACTGGACGATGAATGCCGCCATCGACCTCGGGTACACCGACCATCCGTTTCCCAACCAGTATCTCTCGGGTCTGGGGGCGCGCCGACGAGAACAGGATCCGGTTGCCCCCGAAGTCTTCCGGCGTCCGGGCTAGAGGGCGAGCACGCCCTGGATCGCCTCCATTCGGGCCACCCTGTCCTGGGAGACCGATGACGTGCCGTCCAGCAGCGACTCGGTCTCGGCGAGCACGTCTTCGATGTCGAAGAGCCGGATCCAGTCGTCGGTGGTGGGCCTACCCAGCTCGACTCCGATGTTCCACCCCGTCATGACGTCCCCGTAGCCATCGAGCACCGCCTCGACAGCGACCCGGCCGAATCGACCGGCGAGCAGTCGATCCCGAAAGGAGGCGTCCCCACCCCGCACCACATGGCCCAAGACCGTGCCCCTGATGTCGTAGTCCGAGCTATCGAGACCGATGCGCTTGGTTGCCTCCTCGACGATCTCATGGGTGGGCACCGGCACACCTTCGGCCTTGATGATGAGGACCCGGGTCTTGTCCCGAGCCGCTCCGAAGCTGGTCTCGATGCACTTGACGACCGAGTCGATCACCTCGTCACGGGTGTGCGGCCGCTCCGGCATGAGAACGGCGTCTGCCGCCGTGGCCACCGCTGCCGCCATTGCCAGGTAGCCCGATTGACGACCCATCACCTCGACGATGAAGGCGCGATGGTGTGAGCGAGCGGTATCGGAGATGTTGTCACATGCCTCGACGATGGTGTTCAGGGCGCTGTCGACCCCGAGTGCCTCCCGGGTGAGGCCGATGTCGTTGTCGATGGAGGCCGGTATCCCCACTATCGGGACGTCCGTCTCCTCGGTGAGGGCGTGGATCCCGGCCATCGACCCGTTGCCGCCAATGACGATGACCCCGGTGATCGAGTAGTCCTCGAGCTGTTGGGCGGCGACCGCCCGGGCGGCGCGGTCGTAGAATCGCTTGCTCCGGCTGGATCCGAGGATGGTCCCTCCCTCGCCGCCTTCGGCCTCGATCTCGCGGAGCGGAGCCGGTTCCCCCGCCTTGTTGCGCCGGATCAAAGGCCGAAAGTCACCGTCGATCAGCCCGTCGTAGCCCTTCTCGACCCCCCAGGTAGGCACACCATGCGAGGCCGCCACCTTGGTGACCGCCCTGATGGCGGCATTCATCCCCGGTGCGTCGCCACCGGATGTGAGCACGGCGATCGCGGTCATGGGCTCACGGTAACCGTCATCTCCGCCGCTTCTGCCGTCTCAACCAACGGCTTCCCGCATCATGGCCGCCAGCTTTCGGGTCGTGTTGGCGTTGCGCACGGTGGCTGCCTTGTAGATCCGCCCGCCAACGATGCGGCTGCGACCGCTACGATTGATGTTCTCGATGTCGACCTGCCAAATGACGGCTCCATCGACGTAGACGACTCTGTCGACACCCTCCCGTACGGGGAGGTCGTCGATGATCGACGGCGAATTGATCTCATCCCAGAGGAAGAGCACATCGGTGCGCATCGTGGAGTCGGACACCCATTGCTCCGGGATGGCCTTCTCCACTCTTTCGATCATTTCGAGGTCCCGGACCAGGACGGGGTGTCGCAACCCGAAATCCCTCTCGATCGCATCTTCGAGCAGGGACGTGATCTCGTCGCCTGCGGTCTCTGCGGTGAAGATCACGTTGCCCGAGTTGATGTAAGTGCGCACTTCACCCAGCCCGAGCCGTTCAAACGTTTGGCGGAGCCGAGCCATCTCCACCTTGTTCTTCCCGCCCACGTTGATTCCACGAAGCAATGCGACATAGATCATCGGTTTTGCGACGATAGGCACATGACGGCCCGAAACACCCGTTGCGCTATCGTTTTCGCCGCCGGCGGGAAGCCGCGCTAGGAGTGGCAGGGGTAATGGCGACTTTGGAGAGGGCCCAACCTATGACGCCGGTGATCAGCACCCCTGATCAACGTCTGCGTGTCTTCGTCTCCTCGACCTTGCAGGAGTTGGCTCTAGAGCGCGAAGCGGCGCGATCGGCCATCCGAACCCTGCGTTTGACCCCGGTGATGTTGGACTTGGGATCCCGCCCCCACCCCCCGGCGGACGTCTATCGCTCCTACCTGGAACAGTCCGATGTCTTCGTCGGGATCTATTGGGAGTCCTATGGGTGGGTGGCGCCCGAAGCCACCATCTCCGGGATCGACGACGAGTTCCAGCTCGCCTCGGGCATGCCCCGTCTCATCTACGTCAAGGAACCGGCAGGCGGTCGGGAGCCCGGTCTCCAGGAGCTGTTGACCCGGATCCTGGAAAGTGGTTCGGCCGACTTCCGTACCTTCTCCTCTCCTGAGGAGCTGTTCAACTTCCTCGTCGACGACCTGGCGGTGCTGGCCACCGAGAGCTTCCATGCCACGGAGAGCTCCAATCTCCAGACCGGCACCCTCACCTTTCTCTTCGCCGACCTGGAGGGCTCCACGCAACTGGTCAAGACGATGGGAGACGAGTACCAATCGCTGCTGGGCGCCTATCACCGGCTGGTCACCGCGGCCGTCACCGGGCATCGAGGCCAAGTCGTCTCCACCGAGGGCGACGGGTTCTTCTGCGTGTTCTCCAGCCCGATCGACGCGGCCGAGACGGCCCATCAGGTCCAGCTGGCGATGCGCTCTCACAATTGGGGGAGTGAGGTGTCGCCCCGCTGTCGCATCGGGATCCATACCGGGACCGCGACCCGGACCATGGAGGGTTATGTCGGCATCGACGTGCATGTCGCAGCCCGCATCGGCGGCGCTGCCCAAGGTGGGCAGATCATCGTGTCCGCCACCGCGGCCGGACTCCTCGGTGACCACGCCATGGCGCATGAGTGGCAGATAGTCGATCTGGGACGTTACGAGTTGAAGGGCATCGGCCGCAACGAACGACTGCTCCGGGTCGACATCCCCGGTATCGAGGTGGTCGCCGAAGCACCGCGCGCCCGTCCCCGAGCATCGTCGACGGTTCCCGCCACCCCCCGCCCCATCATCGGGAGGGTCGACGACGTCCGGGGCGCAACCGAGATGCTGCTGCGCGACTCCGTGCGGCTGGTGACCCTCACCGGCCCCGGCGGCACCGGGAAGACCCGACTCGCCGTCGAACTGGCACATTCCCTCGATCAGGAGTTCCCCGACGGCATCGTCTTCGTCGACCTCTCCGCCGTACACGACCTCGACAGGTTTCTTCCCGTGGTGGGTCGAGCGCTTGGCGTGCGGGAGTCCAATGAACGGACCATTCCCGAGGCCCTGGATGCGGTCATCGGGGACGCCCGCATGCTCCTCGTTCTGGACAACATGGAACAGCTCATTCCGGCGGCCACTCAGGTCGCCGAGGTCATCGAGGCCCTCCCCAACGTCAAGATCCTCGTCACCAGTCGCTCCCCGTTGCGGATCGCCTGGGAACACGAGTATCCGGTACCGCCCCTGGACACCCCTGAGCCAGACGCAGACACCCAGGACATCGCCCGCTCCGATGCGGTTGTGTTGTTCATGGAGCGCGCCAGGGCTGTTCGCCCGTATCTCCAGCTGACCGACGAGACCGCAAGTGTCATGGCCGACATCACGAGGCGTCTCGACGGGCTCCCACTGGCCATCGAACTGGCCGCCGCCCGGCTCCGCGTCTTCACCATCGAAGACCTCCAGGCCCGCCTCGACGATCTTCTCGGGCTTCTCGATCGCGGGTCGTCGGACCTGCCGGAGAGACACCGCACGTTGCGGGCCGCCATCGAGTGGAGTCACGACCTTCTCGAGGAGAACGAGAAGGTCGTCTTTCGGCGTCTCGCCGTTTTCTCCGGAGGGTGGACACTCGATGCCGCCGTCGCGGTCTGCTGTGATGACTCGCTGGGCGAGGCCAAGGTCCTCGACATACTCGAGGAGCTGGTCGCCAAGTCGCTGGTCGTCTTCACCGTCGACGAGCACGGGGTCCCCCGTTACCGGCTGTTGGAGACCCTCCGGGAGTACGCCTTCGAGCAGCTGATTGCCGAGGGGGAGGAGGACACCTATCGAGCGCAACACCTCGACTGGTGCCACGAAGTCGCCGAGCGCGTGATGAATGTGCTACAGACACCGCAATTCGTTCCCTATCTCGATGTCATCGAGCGGGAGCGGTTCAACCTTCGTGAGGCGCTGGCGTGGAGTGTCAAGACCCGAAGCGGCACCGACAAGGCGCTCGAGGTTTGCGGTCTGCTCCCGTTGTTCTTCGACACCCGTGGGTATGTGTCGGAAGGCCTTCGCTGGACCCGCACCCTGGTGGCGATGACGACCGCAGAGGGCAACACCAAGCCCCGAGGTATGGCCCTGTCGGCGATGGGCTGGCTGGAGATGCTGGCCGGGGATCCCGACGAGTCCGACTGGGCGCTGGGAGCGTCCGTGACCATGTTCCGCGAGCTGCACGACGACAGCTGGTTGGGACGTGCCCTCTCGATGCACGGCATGACCACCTACAACCGGAACGACCTCGATGTGGCGGAGCGCCAGTTCGAGGAGGCTATCGAGCTGTGTCGGAGAGAAGGGCTCGACTGGCTGGCCGATGCCTGGTGTGGCTACGGCATGGCTCACATCGCGTTGGGACGTGGTGATTTCCTGAAAGCAGACAGCCTTCTCAATAGCGCCCTCGATTATTCGCGCGACAACGGGCTCACTTGGGGTGTCGGCCACGTTCAACTCAGCCGCGGTGTCCTGGCTTTCATGACCGGGGATCTCGATCAGGCGGTGACCCGACTTCTCGAGAGCCTGACCATGCGCAACCGGCTCAGGGATGCCCGTGGCATCTGCGACTGCATCGGGGTCCTTGGTCTTCTCGCCTCGGTACAGGGCGACCACGCCCTGGCTGCCGTCCTCGTCGGAGCGGCCGAGGTTGCCCGGGAGGCGTCGGGACACCACCCCGTGCCCTGGCTTCAGCCCATGATCGAGGAGGCGATGGCATCGGCGAGCAACGCGCTGGGCCCCGAGTACGAGGAGCGTCTCGAGAAGGGCCGGCATCTCTCCACCGACGAGGCAACCGAACTCATCGTCTCCCGATTCGCCCGCGCCGGGACGGAAGCCGACGCTGTCGCCGTCGGCGTCTGAGTCAGACGACCGACTCGGCCTTATCAGCCACCACGACGTTCGGTGGCTCGATGCGAACGTTGTGACGGCTGATCCGCTCGTCGCAATGACTGCAATGGGTGACCGCGATCGCCTCGTGCCCGCAATCGACGTGAATGGCCCGTTGCCGCTGCGGGTTGGCCGGCGGATTCCAACGCTCCCCGTACGCCCAAAGGGTCATCAGGACGTCGAACAGGTCCTTGCCCTTGTCGGTGAGCCGGTACTCGTACCGGACCGGGTGGTCCTGGTAGGGCTCGGCTCGCATGATCCCGGCGCCAACCAGCCTCTCCAGCCGGCTCGCCAGGGTGTTGCGGGCTATCCCAAGGCTGTCGACGAACTGATCGAAGCGCCGCACCCCCTGGAAGGCGTCACGGAGGATGAGCACCGTCCAGGAGTCACCGACCACTTCGACCGTATTGGCGACCGAGCATTCGAGATGGGCGAGTGTGGTTCGAGGCACAGGGCCATCATAGTGAGTTTTTAGTTGCAATGCACTACTCGATCAGGTAGGTTTCGAGTTGCAACTCACTTGCCGAGGAGAAGAGCCAACAATGAGCATTCGCATCCGTCGCTATCGCCGGCTTTCCATCGTGAAGGCACTGAAGGAGCCAGATCCGGTCTTCGTGATCGAAACGACGGAGGTGCTGCCCGATCTGGTCGTGGGCCGGTTGTAGAGGGTTCGGCTCGCGATCAGGGCAATACCGGCCCGGACCTTTCAAGCGTGGCTGATACCCCCTCCTGGCGGTCGCCAGACCCTTCTCCGCGACCAGGAGGCAATGGCCAATGGCGGCCATCGCGTCTTCGTCCCTGAACTACCCGGTCATGCCGGCGGTCCCCGCGCCTACGTCAAGCAAGCTGCGGCCGCCGTAGGCAGGATCGTCGACGAGCTAGCTGAGTCTCTTCGATGGCGACAGGTCACCGGGTGCAACCGGCGACCTGTCTGGAGCGAACGGAATCGAGTCAGGGACCCGCTGAAATCCTCGCTCCGCCCGCCGCAGTTGCAGGCATGGTCATCCAGAATCTCCCGGGCTTGACCCGTCGATAGAGCCGGGACACTCAGATCTACTGATCCCGGGGGCCAATTCGCGCATGTCTGTCACCGCTCGATATCGAGGACGTTTCGCTCACCGCAGAATCGCCGGTCTCCGGGGGGTGGGCCGACATGGCTGGAGCTGCCCGGATCTGTGCCGCGTCGAAATCATGAGTAGTCGTGTCACCCACTTGGTTGTCTGAATGCTCTACTTGGGTGAGTTGAGCTGTACGAGTGAGTGAGGAATCCGACATCCAGGATGAGTTCAGGGTATTCGTTACGGAGATCGAACCCCGCTTGTCTTACACGCTGGCCGCCGCCTACGGCGTCGAGGTGGGCCGAGACGCGACAGCGGACGCCCTGGCCTATGCCTGGGAGCACTGGGCTTCGGTACGAACCTTGGAGAACCCAGCGGGGTATCTGTACCGGGTTGGGCAATCGAATGCTCGCCGTTATCGCAGGTCGGGTCCGTTGTTCCCCGAAGTGGCGTCGCCGCACATGCACGAGGTGGAGCCTGGGCTGCCGGCGGCATTGGGTTCGTTGACGCAGACACAGAGAACGGCGGTCGTATTGCTCCATGTGTTGGAATTCAGCGAACGGGAAGCCGCCGACTTGTTGGGTGTCGACCGTTCGACGGTTCGGCGTCACCGGGACCGGGGCCTGGCGAAACTCCGGGAGGCCTTGGAGGTGGTGACGAATGCGTGATCTCACCAGCCAACTAGGCGTCTACTTGGATCATGTGGTGCAGCGGATCGACGCAGATGAGATTCTCGAGGGACCTGTCGTCGGTGCCTCTCAGGTGGTCAACGCTGACGTGCCATCGGTGACTGCAATCGCGGCATTGCCGCGGCGCCCTCTGTGGACGTTTGTGGCCGTAGCCGTGACTGTTCTGGTCATTGGAATCTTCCCATCGTTGTTGCCCGGTAGCCAAGAACGACCGGAGCCCGCAGTGGACCTCGGGGTGTTCGAACCGCTGCAGGGTCGGATCGTCGTGGTCAATGGGAAGGAGTTGGAAGGCTTCGACCCGGCCGATCCGACATCGTCGGTGATCTTGGAGATACCGGACCTCCCACCAGTGCCGGATGAGGTGTGCGGGTTCTCTCCGACGCCCTGTGATGACGGCGCCGACTCGCTGATGCCAGTGGGGTGGTCCCGAGACGGCACAGTCCTTGCGTTGGAGAGCGAGTACGCCGGTGTCAGCTACCTGATGGACGACACCGGGACGCCGGCCCGGATACCTTGGGAGGAGGTCGGCACCGAGATGGGGTGTTGTGGATTCGTCACCTCCAACTGGCTTTCACCCGACGAAGGGTATGCCGCCCGGGCAAGCGGTCTCGATCTCGCCATCATCGACCTGGAGAACATCAGGGTCGAATCGAAGGCGGAACTTGACCCCGACGAGTTCCCCGGACACGAGGGCTACGGTCAGATCTATAGCCAAACCTGGTCGCCTGATGGGGCCCAGGTCGCATTCGTCGCTGTCGCTTTCGAGGACCGCCGCGAAAGTCCCACCATCCAGATCTACAACCGGGCGACTGGAACAGTGCAAGCCCTGTCGGGGTCGACATTCGGGCACATCCGCAATCTCGCCTGGTCTCCCGACGGATCACAACTACTGGTAGTCGCAGGCGACTTGGTCTTGAGAGCGGGATTGTCGCTCAACCCCCTTACCCAGCCGATCTCTACCAGTCTGTATCTGTTGGATGTCGACGACGGCGGTTCTCGTCGCATCGCCAGCGGACACTATGTCGCTGTCGCCTGGTCACCCGACGACAGCCAGATCGCCGCGATCGACTATTACACGGGTCATGATCTGGTCGTGATGGACGCCGACGGCACCGACCAACAGACGCTTGCCAGAATGGATGCCAGTCTGTTCACCGGAGTCTCCTGGCACCCCGCCCCCTAGCAACCATCCCCACCCGGCCATGAATCCGGGCTCAGGTGCCGGCACATCAGCATCCCGCGACGCAACCATCGGCCTCCACTGCTTGATCAGTTGACGAATGGCGCAGATCACCTGATCCCGGACGATTTCGCCCATATCCGAACGGTCGTTGGGCAAACGCGTAAGCCGGGCAATCAGCGGTCGATTGGTGAGCCAGTTGCCACGCGAATCTATGGGGCGTCGGTCCCAGGCTGGCAGCGCATCTTTCTGACCCGACCACACCTCCCCACCCTGCCCGAAGCAGCCAACACCGATCAGAATCCCCCCGACAGGAGGACGATCGGTTGCTCGGCACGCCCTGCCGTCAGGATCAGCCACCCAATTGGCAGCAGCACCGCACTCCAGCGAGGTTTCGGTCTGCCCGGAAAGGACCGATCCCCCAACATGACGTACCCAAGGCGGGACGATCGTCACCGCGGCGATCAACGATTTGAGCTAGACGGGGACGCCACGCCGATGTGATCAGGCGAAGGCGAAGATGGGCGGGAGAATGGCCACCACCGCGGCCGCCCAGAGGCCGAATATGGGCAGGTAGTTGGTCTGCCAACGCTCGATTCGGTGGAATGTGCCTTGCCCGGTGAGAAAGCGCGTCGACAGCCATGCCGTCCTCGCGAGGTTGACGAGAAGCACCAGGTTGAGGCCGAGCGCCGCCGTGCGATTCGGGGTGAACCCGAGTTCGCCGATCCGGGCGACCATCGCCCCCAGCACGATCACGTCGAGCACGAGGGCGCTGACCACGGTGACCAACTGAATGCGATCCATCCAGCCCGGCGTTGCCAAAGTTTCCCTGGCGGACATCCCGTACAATACGAGCCCGAGCACCACCACCAGCAGAGCGTCGAAAACACCGAGAAGCTCTCGATCGAATGCGCTCCCCAGCCCGGTGAAGGCGTAGACGATTGCAGCGATGGTCAACATCACCGCAAAAAGGGGCGTGAAGAGCGTCGTGAGGACCGGTGCCATGTTCTCCACGACGCGTTGTTTCGACTCGACGAGCCAGGCGGCAATGATCACGGCGCCTGCCGCTCCGGAAGGCAACACCCACTCGACGATTCGATCGGGATCGATGACACCGGTGGGCTCGAGGATGAGCATGGCCAGGGCCAGGAGCACCCCGCCTCCAAGCGCGATCAACACGTAGTAGATGAACCATTCGCCGGTGAAGCGAACGAAGTCCATGCGTCTCTCATGGGAACCCACTACCCCGCTCGTATACGGGTAGCCGACCACGAACCACAGCACCACCGGTAAGTGGGCGGCGACCAACAGCTCGGTCGACCCGCCTTCGACGAACGGGTAGAGGTTCACCACGACGGCGGCCATCATGAATGGGACCGACGTGATCAGGATCTGCTGCAAAGAGAGCCGGCGTCGGCGGGCGAAGTAACCGGCTAGGAACGGCAGCACGAACAGGCTCGCGTTCCGCAGCAGCCACGAGGGCTCTTGGGACGGAAATCCTGCCGCCAGGCGTGCAAGCTGGATCGTGACCGCGGCAGCTACGGCGAACAACAGTGCCTCCAGCCACCGGTTGTCGGTCTCCGCTTCCCCGTCACCGTCGGAGATGACGAGCTGTCTCCAAAGTCTTGCGCTGTGCTCTTGGGCGAACTCTCGGGTCAGCTCGTCCAGTCTTCCCATCCGCTTCACCGCGACCAAGAGTGCCTCGTCGGGAGCGAGACCAGCCGCAGTCAGATCAGCGATCTGGTCACGCAGATGGGCTTCCAACTCCTCGAGGTCGGCGCCATCGACAGCCGGGCTCCGTTCGACGAACGCCCGCCACTCAGCGATCTCCGATTCCATGCGTTCCACGATCAGGCCCTTCCGAATGCAAACGGCAAGAGGTCCTTGCCTCCCCAGACACCAGCCAATGCCCGGGTAACGGTCACCCACTGTCGCTTGTGCTCTTGAAGTGCCGCCTGGCCCGCATCGGTGATCTCGTAGTACTTGCGGCGCCGTCCCTCAGGCGGTGTTCGCCACTGGGTCGTCAAGTAACCGAGCCGATGCAGACGATGGAGCAGGGGGTAGAGCATCCCATCGGTCCACTCGAGCTCACCTTCCGAGAGATCGCGAACGCGTTTCAGAATTGCGTACCCGTAACTCTCGCCCTCGGCCAGGATTGCCAGCACGAGCGGGGTTGCGGTCGCCGCGACGAGATCCTTGTCGATCTGCACCTGTGCCTCCGATACCTCGAACCATCATGCATAGATGTGCAAGGTATTGTAACCGTCCCCGGCAATTGGGGCGAGTGAATGGTTTGGGCGACTGAATCCACCGGGCCCACCCGTCTTGATCGAGGTAGTGGGCCGCCCAAAAAAGATGCCCACGTGGTGAGCACCGGTCGAACGGAAAATGCACGGTCGACCACCTCGGTCGACAGCTGATCACCCATGGCCCTTCCATTGGTTGTCGTTCGATGATGCCGGGTCTCAGGGCTCGACTGCATCCTGATCATGAACGTAATCCCGGTCTCGAGGGCAAACCCAGGGTCAAAGGCCCCCTGTTGGCGCGGACCCACGGTATGGTCGGGAGCCGAAGCCGAGAGCCGCGTGGGACCGGTGGTGGTGAAACGGGTGAAACGGGTCGGTCTTTCGATTGTCTTGATTCTTGTCGGTGGGGGGTTGTGGGTCGAAGGTATGTTCGATGGTGTGGTGTTCGGGTCGGGGGTGGGGCGGGGGAGTCTGATTAGTGGTCGGCTTGGCCTGACGTCGATCTCGATGACGTGTCTTGTTGGTCACTTTCGATGAGCTTGCCCGCTGGTGGGGTGGAGGAGTCCCGACATCTGCTGGCTGATCTGGAGTCGATACCTAGGTGGTAGACGTCATCACCACCAGGAGCAGACCCAGCAGAGCTCTCTCCCGGATGGTGGGAGCCGTTCCACCCACCTGCAGTTTCCTTGGCTGTCGCATCCCCGGCATCCGAATGTG
>Ga0268386_10002056_pt1 | contig 14145 bp, 8 predicted proteins | sample RVTome_15_FD_200260 | JGI IMG/M metagenome (GOLD analysis project Ga0268386, IMG submission 200260) | Soil microbial communities from uranium-contaminated site in the Upper Colorado River Basin, Wyoming, United States - RVT150D86... ...
CGAGAGACCGGCGCAACTCGTGCCCAGGGCGTCGAGAACTTCGTCGACGGAACTGGCGTGAAATGCCCGATCAGGCGGCGACACCGTATCCGCCGACGGTGGCTGCGAGCATTCGGATCGTTGCATGAAACGAGGCGGAGTCAGGTCGAACGCCTCAGTAAACGAAGTCGTCCGGCGCACACTCTGCCGGCGCAGAGCGGAATGCAACCGTGGCGGTTACGTAAGCGAGAGCGTTACCAGGCCGTTGAAATCCAATTTCAACAGCCTGTGCGCTGCACGGCTATCCGCTACGCGATCGGTGCTCGCCGCGGCGCCTCAGGGCACCGTGCAAGCCGGAACGCGGTCCGGATCCTCGATCGAGCAAACCGCAAACGCGCCGGCCCGTGCGCGCGACTCGAGCTCGGGCCCGATGCGGCCGGGCGCCACCACGGTGGCAGCGGTCTGCGCCAGCGCAAGCAGATTGTCGCGGGTACTGACGTAGTTCTGCCTGCTGAGATCCCGAACTGCAGCGGCATGTCGTTGTGTCAGCGTGCGCAGCACCGCACGAGGAATCGCCGCGGCATCCGCCCCAGCGAGCAGCTCGCCGAGCCGGGTCAGTACGGTCGACGTCTGCTCGGCCGGCGGGCGTGCATCGCGGCCGGCGGCGAAGATCGAAGCTTCCCTGACGATGCCGCGACCCGATCCGCAGCCGATCGTCTGGTTGATCAGCGTCGGACCTTCGAGTATCGGAGCCTCACCCAGGCTCGTGAGCGTCCCCCACAGCACGCGCAACCGTTCGTCAATCCTGATGTAGCCACCGCCTGCGTCCGTTCGCGTGCACGGCGGATCCCAACCGAGCACCGGTGCAGGATCGAGCACAACCTCGAGCGCACCCGTGAAGTCCGCGGAAGTCGATTGCACGATGACGACGAACGCCTCCTCGTCGCCTACCGGCAAACCGCGGAAATATTCGGCGATTTCGATGTCCGGCAGCATCGCATCCACGTCGCTCAACCAGAACGTGCCACCGTTGCCGCCCGAGTGATCGCGCGGATCGCCGACGAGGTACACCGTCCCGCTCGTGAAGCCCGGCACCTGAACCTGCCGGAACGTGCTCTTCAGAACTCCCTGAGTCGGGCTGCTCGTGATCCCGAGGCCGGCCGGCGTCGCGGCTACGTTGGCATTCGTTGCGGCAACGGCGACCGGAAACTGCACGCCCTGCGCCACGCTGCCGCTCAACCCGCCGGTGCCGTTCGCATCGATGTCGAACCGCAGCAACTCACCGCCGTTGCGATCCGCGACGAACGCACGGTAGCGACTGCCCTGCAACGCCACATCGATCTTGAACTTGCCGTTTCCGAGACCCGCGGCAAAGTCCGCAAGGCGCTCGCCCGCGAGGTTGTAAGCCAGAACGGTTCCGTTGGAGTTCGTGACCAGCAGGCGGTTGCCAGGCGCGAAGTCGAATCCGCCCGGTTCAGCACCTGCAGGGAACTTCCGCAGTGGATCGACCCCTGCTGCCTCGGCAGGGTAGATCAGCACCTCGGCTTGCGGCATGGTCGTGAACGGAGCGGCGCCGACGCCAGCCAGGCGCACCAGTGCCGCCGGACGTCCGGCCAATACGAGCAGATCTCCCTGTTCTATCACCCGTGAGGACGCCGACGTGACGACACGCGCCTCTTCGAGCAACTCGAGGGGCACGAGCGTCGCGCTCGCCGCGCCTGGAGTGATATTGATCGTCATCGGGCCGGAAAGTCTGATCGGGTCCAGGTAGTCCCCCGGTCGACACGACGACCCGACGCAGCCCGGCACGTGCGGATAAGCCCAGATCTCCGCCGTCTTGCTCGCAGCGCTGCCGCTGCCCGAGGTCAATGCGAACAGATCACCCGTAGCATTCAAGGCCAGGGCGCCGGGGAGTTGCGGCCCGGGGCTCAGCGTCGGCGAGCCGATCAATCTGCAGCGCCCCGCGGACTGCGGGTCGACGACGGGATCGGCGTACCAGCAGATCTCGCTCGCCTGCGCGTCCGCAACGATCAGGTGGACACCGGACGCAAGGTCGTCGCGGATCGCGATTGCCTGCAGGCTCTTCCGCTCGTTCGCATCGAAGTTGAGCGCAATGACGTTCGGGCTCGCATCGAAATCGATCAGCGATAGCTGATTGTTCGACGAGTTCGCCGTGACGACCTTGGTTGCATGCGCATCGAGAGAGATGCTCGCGAGCACGACGGTGGCGAGCGCTACGCGCACGCGCACTGAAGGATCCAGGCACAGCCTGGCAGATCGTTGTCTCATCGAGGATCCCCTGATCGTTATCGGGATTGGGTCTTGGCGCCCCGATAGGCTACCGGGCTGGCGGGCGGCGTCAAGGCGCAGGGCTCCGGGCGTAGCTGCGCGCCGGTTATGTTATGTCAAGCTGCGCGAGGCGTGTGCGGTATTTCGTTGCTTCCTGCGGCCGCTGCCAGCGGTCGTAGAACGCGATCGTTCGCTTCAGGGCGTCCCGGACGAGCTCAGGGGATGCGCCGGCATTCGCTTGCAGTGAGGTCACACTGTTGACGATCAACGGGTGCGCTTCGGGGAAGCGGCCGAGCCCCGCCAGGCACGCGGCCTCGACGCTCATCGCGACCGAGCTGCGCCAGTGATCGGGCGGCAGCGTCTCTGCGAAGATCTCGCGAGCTCGCGCAGCCAGCACGCGACCTTCCTCGTACTTGCCGGACGCTTCGAGCACATCCGCAAGCGCGGTCATGCTCCAGGCCGTATCGGGGTGGCGATCGCCGAGCAGCTGCTGACGCAGCGCGAGCGCGCGGCGGAACAGACGCTCGGACTCCTCGAGGTTACCTGCGAGCCCCGTCAGTCGTCCGAGGCTGCTGACCGACTGCGCCACGGTCGGGTGCTCCTCGCCATAAATCGAACGGTTCATATCGAGTGCGGCACGGGCCTGCTCGATCGCGCCGCCGACGTCACCCCGCTCGTTCAGCAGAAACGCCAGGTTGTTGAGCGACCGCGCCAGATCGGGATGCGGTGCAGGGTACAGGCGACGCTGCATATCGATGGCTTCGCGCAGAGATTGCTCGGCCGATTCATAGTCGCCACCATCCTGCAGCACGATCGCGATGTTGCCGAGTGAAGTCGCCAGCTCTGGATGCTCGTCACCGAGGAGCTGCCGCTGCATCGCAAGCACCTCCCGGAAGATCGCCTCGGCCCGTCCGTAGTCGCCACGGCGATACAGCACGAATGCCAGATTGTTGAGTGCAATCGCAACGTCCGGGTGCGGGTCACCGAGCGCCTCGCGTTGAATCGCCACTGATTCCTCGAGTAGCGGCACCGACGCATCGACATCGCCTTGGTCGAACAGATTGAGGGCCAGTTCCTCGAGCGTAGCTCCGACAGCGGCGCTCTCCGGGCCGAGTTGCTCCCGGCGGAGCTCGAGCGCCTCGCGCAGCAACTTCTCAGCCGCGGTGTAGTCACCCTGCGCGCTTTTGACTTCCGCCAGCCCCTGCAGGCTGTCCGCGACCCGCGGATCCCGTTCGCCGAACAGCCTGCGTCGCATCGCGAGCGCCTCCGACTGCTTGACCTCCGCTGCATCGAGCTGCGCCCGCAGCACCAGCACGTTGCCGAGGTGCGCCAGGCTTTCCGCGACCTCCGGATGAGCATCGCCGTACAGTTCGCGTCGACGGGTCAGCCCTCCTTCGATCAGCGGTTGCGCTTCGCTGTACAACCCGAGGCTCTGATAGACCGTGCCCATCGTGTCCATCAGACGCGCCTGGACGTGCGGCTGATCGGCGAGTTCGCGCTCGATACGCACGGCGCTGCGATCGAGAATCTCCCGTGCCGTAATCGTGTTGCCACGCGCTTCGCCGGGATCCGAGACCTTGAACAGATCCACGAGAAACTGCGCCGTGCGCCTCGCGGCATCCGCTTCCTGATTGGCGCGGTCCGCCTCGAGCGCCGTTTGCTGCGCCTGGTAGAGTGTCGTGACCGCGAACAGCGACACGATACCGAGTGCGACGGCCATGACACGACGACGCTTGCGGCTGCGCTCGAGAGCGGTACGCATCTCGAGGGCGGCCTGCTCGTCCCGCAACCACCGCTCGCGAGCCGCCGTGCGCTCGGGGAGCGTGCGCAGGCGCTCGGCGAGCTGGCGGGCGTCGGTCAGGCGCTTGTCCGGATTGCCATCGACCGCCCACTCGATGTCCTCGCGCAGCAACGGGTCTTCGATCTCGCGCTGCCATCCCGATGCGAGTGAACGCGAGAAGTCCGCGACCACCATTTGATACAGCAATACGCCGAGTGAGTAGATGTCGGCCTGCAGCGTCGCGGGTTTGCCCTCGACGATCTCGGGGGCGAGGTACAGCCGTGTACCGCCGATCTCGTGACCGTCGTCGACGGCGCTGAGCTCGGTCATGCCGAAACCCGTGATCCCCGAGTCGCGCAGGCGCTCCTCGTCAGTCACGCGGCCGATGCCAAAGTCGAGCAGCCGCACGGTCGGTTGCCCGTCGCGGCCCCTGCCGATCAGCACGTTACCCGGCTTGATGTCCTTGTGCAGCACACCGACCGAATGCGCCGCTGCGAGCGCGTCGGCAATCTGCGCAACGATGTCGAGCCGCACGTCGAGCGGCACCTTGTCGATGCCGCCCTGCGCGTCCGCCCAGCGCAGCAGGCTCCCACCTTCCGTGTATTCCGACTCGATGAAATAAGGCGGCTTGTCGAAGTTCCAGTCGAGGATCCGCGCCAGATCCTCCCGGTGTCCGAGCGTGTTCTTCAGCAGCATGAAGAGCGCCGTTTCGCGCTTCAGACCGCGCAGCGCCGTCGTCTCGTAACAGAACTTGAAGACGCGGTGCTCACCCGTGCGCTCGTGGTGCGCGAGCCAGACTTCTCCGAACCCGCCCTCGCCGAGCTTGTCCTCGATGCGCCAGTTCGGCCGGTCAGGGATCTCCAGTCCAGGTCCGGGCCGCCAGCCCGGGATCGTGCCGTCACCGACGACGCGCCGGACCTTGTCGGAATCGGGCGGTGCAGTGAGCGGCGCTTCTCCTTCGATGCCGACCTCGAAAACTTCGATCGGCTCGTCCATCCCCTTGGGAAGGTAGCCGCCGTGGGCCAGCCAGCAGAGGTCGCCTGCGAGATCCACCGCATCCACCGCCGCGCGTCGCGCCAGATCGAAGGCGCCGCGCGTCATCAACGTCTGCCCGCCGCTGGCAAGGGACATCACGCGTGCAGCCAGCGGCTTCGCCAGACCTTCGACTTCGAGCGGTTTCGCCCCCCGCGCGACGTCGCCGGGCGGATTCGCGCGCAGCATCACTTCGCCGAGATGGATGCCGACGCGTGCTGCGATCGTGACTTTGATCTCGCGACCCAGGATGGCCAGCGCGCGGTGATACTCGAGCGCATAACGAACGGCATTGATCGGGCGGTCGAACAGCAGCAGAAAGCCGTCCGTCTTGTCGATCTCCTGGCCGTCATGCTTCGCGAGCAACGCTCGCGCCATGTGATCGTGCTGCGCGAACAACGAAGCCGCGCGCGTATCGCCGAGCGTACGGAGCAGTTCCGTGCTGCCGACGAGATCACTCAGCAGCAGCGTGCGGATGACCGCTTCGGTATGCGATGCGCTCGAGTCCCGGGTCACGGAGGTACCTGGCCAGCTTCTCATCGGGGCCGGCTGGCGACAGAGTATGCCCGAAGCGCCGGCGATTTACCGAGCCGCCGGTCGAGCGCCGTCGGTCGTTGCGTCCCTTGCAGGGCACGCAACCCGTGGACGTCGTTGCAGCACACGCGAGCCGAGCCCGTGCGAGTGCAGTGCCCGGGTCGCGGCGTCCGCAAATCACGACAAAGACGGTATCCTGACGCGACAAGAACAAGGATGCAGAACCGGTCACGGTCGCGGACAATGCGCCGCCTTCGATCGCGCTCACGTTGAGCCCGGACGTGCTACGTCCGCCGCGGCACAAGCTCCTGCGTGAACGCATCGGTCAGCGCGAGCGACCTCTGTAACGCGTCTCCACCCTCGGTCGTGCTGACATCGATCACGAGCAACGAACCCGACGACGGGCTCGATGCCGGCGACACGGCGAACGATGTCCAGGATGCCTCGCTCGATACGCTCGATCTGTCGTTCCTGCTGCGCCGCCGAGCGCTCCGGCACAGGAACCGGGCGGCATCTACACGGTGACGTACGAACACGCCGTACCCGCCCAGAATGGCCACCGTGCCCCGATACATCGGCTGGGTTCTTGCGCTACAACTCGCTCTTGACGATCTGTCCGCCGCGAAGGATGAGACGCAGCTTCTGTCCGTCCGCCGCGAGCAGGCCGATGTCCGCGAGCGGATCCCCCTCCACGACCAGCAGATCCGCACAGGCGCCGGGCTTGATGCACCCGAGAGTGTCACTCCGCATCAGGATCTCCGCGCCGATCGAAGTCGCCTGGCGCAGGATCTCGACGGGAGAAAACACCTCGCGTCGGATCGTGAACTCCCGGCACTGCTGGACGTAGGTCTTGCCGAGCAGGTCGGTGCCAAAACCCAGCTTCACGCCGGCACGGCGCATCGATTCGAGGCCGCTGAGCGCCTGCTTCGCTGCGAAATCGGCCTTCTCCTGGCTCTGCGGCGGAAAGCCGAGCGTCCGGCCCAGTTCGACGAGCGCATGAATGATCACCATCGTGGGCACGACGAATGCTCCGCGCTCCGCAACGAACTTCGCCGTTTCGTCATCGATGAGAGTGCCGTGTTCGATGCAGCGCACGCCGAATTCGACACAGCGCCGGACGGCGCTCGCGGGATGACAATGCGCGGACGTATACGTCCGCCGCTCCCCGGTCTCCTGCACGATCGCCCGGATCTCGTCCTCTCGATACTGGTTCATCCAGATCGGGTCGGTGGGCGACGCGACCCCGCCCGAGCCCATGATCTTGATGCAATGCGCTCCGCGGCGCAGCTCCTCGCGCGTGGCCTTGATACATTCATCGACCCCGTCGGCGATCACGCAGATCGAGTTGAAATCCCCGCAGGAGCAGTAGCCGTGGTTATGCCGGCTCTCGGTCATCTGGCGGAAGTCGCCGTGACCGCCGGTCATGGAGATGATCTTCCCGGCGTACAGGAACCGTGGCGCCCGGATCAAACCGTCCTCGATTGCGCGCCAGAGACTGTGATCGCCGCCACCGATGTCACGCACGGTCGTGAAGCCGCAATCGAGCGCGTGACCGAGCATTCGTGCGGCGTGCGCCGTGCGGTACGGTTCGCCCGCCGAGTCCACCCGCTGCACGCTGACGTCGGAGGCGACGGCGTGGATGTGCGCATCGATCAGCCCCGGCATCAGGGTCCGCCCGCCTACGTCGATGACCCGCGCGGCGCTCGCCTTGATCGGCTTGTCCGACACTTCACGGATCGCACCGTCCTCGATAAGGACGCCCATGCCTTCGGCGCATTCGGCATGGACGCCGTCAAAGAGACGCGCGTTGATCAGCAGCAGCTGCGCCATGGATTGCCTCCCGCAAAGGCCCAATTATGCCGCGCGAGAAATGCCCTGTCGGGACTGGCGGTGGCGGACGTGGACCGCGCGCCCTCGCGTCGCTTTGGGGCAAGGATTGGGCATCCGGGGACAAGTCCGTTCCGGGTGGCGCGCGTAGCATCGGTGCAGTCTGCGCAACCCGGGGGTGCAGTGCGCGTACAGGTGGGAAACGTGCGTTTGTTCTTCGACGTCGACGGCGCTGCGCTGGCGCCCGACGGCGCCGCCATGCGCCAGCGCCCGACCTTGCTGCTGCTGCACGGCGGACCGGGCTTCGATCACTCGGGCTTCAAGCCGCACTTCTCTCCGCTCGCCGCAGCCGCCCAGGTGGTCTTCTTGGATCATCGCGGGAACGGTCGCAGTGACGCCGGTCAGGCCGCAGACTGGACTCTCGCCCGATGGGCGGATGACGTGCGCGAATTCTGCGATGCGCTCGAGATCGACCGGCCCTATGTGTACGGGGTGTCCTTTGGCGGCATGGTCGCGCAGGCGTATGCGACGCGACATCCCGACCATCCGGCCGGGCTGATACTCGACAGCACCGGTCCGCGCGTGCGCCTCGACTTGTCATTCGAGGTCTTCGAGCGGCTCGGCGGGGCGCGTGCCCGTGCCGTCGCCGAGCGCTTCTGGGCGGACACCGCGAATGCGGCCGCGTGGGACGAGTACCTCGCCGTGTGCTATCCGCTCTACACGCGCGTGCCGCAGGACCCGAACGGGACCCGGCGGACGCTCCTGCGCCGCAACGTGCTCGAGCATTTCTTCCGACCGGGTGGCGAGGGCCATCATTTCGACATGCGCGCCGAGCTCGCGCGAGTCCGCTGCCCGGCGTTGGTGCTCTCCGGAGAGGAGGACCCGATGACACCGCCGGCGCTTGCGACGGAGCTCGAGGCTGCCCTGCCCCGCCACCTCGTCCGGGTTGAGCGTATCGCGGGCGCCGGCCATGGCCTGTTCCGGGATCGTCCGGACATGATCCTGCCGCTGATTCGCGACTTCATGACCTGAGGCTCGGTATATATATAAGGAACACGGAACATGGAAAACGATGCCTTCGAGGCGGCCGTGCGCGCCCAATGCGCCTTCTTCACCGACTGTTTCGCACGCGGCGATCTGGCCGCCCTGGTCGCACACTACTACACCGATGATGTCGGCATGCTCGCGCCCGCCGCGCCAGTGTTGCGCGGGCGCGAGGCAGTTCGGGGCGGGCTTGCCTCGCTTCGGGAGCTTGGCTTCGCAACGGCTTCTCTCGAACCCTTGCACCTCGGCGTCGAGCAGAGCCTGGGATACGAAATCGGACGCGTGCGGCTCACCTCGACCGCCGCCGGAGCGCCGGCCGCCCAAACCGGGCGTTACCTTGTTGTCTGGTGCAAGCGTAACGATACCTGGCGCGTGCAATGGGACATGTTCGCGATGGACGAGATCTGAGCGGACGCACCCATGACGGACCCGTGTTATCTCACCGCCGCGGAGCTCGTCGCCGCATTTCGCGAACGGCGACTTTCTCCCGTCGAAGCGGCCGAGTCCGTGCTTGCACGGATCCAGCACGCCAACCTGGCGGTGCAGGCCTTTTTCCACGTGGACGGCGCGGGCGTACGCCGAGCCGCCGATGCGTCCGCCAAACGCTGGGCGCGCGGTGCACCGATCGGACCGCTCGACGGCGTGCTGTTCTCGGTCAAGGATCATGTGCTCACGGCGGGAATGCCGAGCCCATGGGGTGTCGGGGGCGCGGAGCCTGCGCCGCCGGGAGACGTCGATGCGCCGGTCGTCGCGCGGTTGCGCGAGGCCGGCGCGATCCTGCTCGGCAAGACGACGCAGGCCGAGCTCGCGATGTTCGCGTCCGGCGTGAACGGGTGCTACGGCATCGCACGCAACCCCTGGGACCTCACCAAAACGCCCGGGGGCTCCTCGAGCGGCGCGGCCGCGGCGATTGCCGCCGGCATGGGACCGATTGCCATCGGTTCGGATGGCGGCGGTTCGATCCGGCTACCCGCGAGCTACACCGGTATCGTGGGGCACAAGCCGAGCTTCGGGCGCGTGCCGTTCTTCCCGCCGTTCGGCCCGGGCCCCGTCTATGGGCCGCTCACCCGCAGCGTCGAGGACATCGCGCTCGTGATGAATGTCGTGACACGGCCGGACTGGCGCGACATCTGGAGCTTGCCGGCTCAGGAGCACGACTACCTGACCGACCTCGGCCGTGACGTCCGCGGTCTGCGCATCGCCTACAGCGAGTCCTTCGGCTATGGCACACCGGTCGCCGATGACGTCTACACCGCCGTACGCGCAGCGGTGAATGTCCTGGAAGAACTGGGCGTCACCGTCGAGGAAATTCCGCCGTTCTTCGATTACGACGTGTACGACGCGCTGGCGGATGCGATCTTCCCCGGATTGCGCGTGATGGCTGCGGCGATCGTCGGCGAACACATCGAGCGGCTGATGCCGGTCGTTCAGCAGGTGCTCGCGCGCGCGCACGGTGCCTCGCTCGAGAAGTTCCTGGCCGCGAAGGCGCACGAAGCGCAGGCGAGCCTGCACATCGCCAGCGTGCTGAAGGATTTCGACCTGCTCGTGACGCCGACGATGCCGACAACGGCGTACGCGGCCGACCAACCGTTCCCGGACGGCGTCACGCTGAATGCCTACGGATACACGTTCGAATTCAACCCGTTCACCTGGCCGTTCAATGTCACGCTGCAACCGGCGATCTCCGTGCCCTGTGGTCTGACTCCCGGGGGACTGCCGGTCGGATTGCAGATCGTGGGTCCGCGCGGCGCGGACGATGCGTGCATCCGGGTCGCGCACGCCTACGAGCGCGGCCGCGGCGCGGGACCGCCGTGGCCTGAGCTCGGCTGAAAGCACCGGGGCCAACCACCAACCTGTCACTGCAGGGGAAAAGACGTGAGGACGAGTCCGTTCTGCGATTCCACGAGATCGAAGGTACCGGCGATCATCGGCAGCCTGCTGCTGGGCGGGGCGGCGGCTCAGCCGTCACTGGCGCAGGACGACCGCCGGCTGGAGGAGATCATCGTCACGGCTGAGCGCCGGGCGGTCGACATCCAGAGAACGCCCTTGTCGGTCGTCGCCTTGACCGGCGATCAGCTCGAGGCCTCGACCATCCAGAGCACGATCGATCTGCAATACCGCACGACCGGCTTCGTCTTCAAGACGAATACCGTGCTCGGCCAGCCCTACATTCGCGGTGTGGGCAGCGACATCATCAGCGCGGCCGCCGATGCGAGCGTGGCCACCTTCGTCGACGACGTATACCAGGCGCGTGCCGTCGCCTCGATCCAGGAGTTCTATGACCTCGACCGCGTCGAGCTGCTCAAGGGGCCGCAGAGCACGCTGTTCGGACGCAATGTGACGGGCGGCGCCGTGCGCCTGTTCTCCAACCGGCCGGAGCCCGAATTCGCGGCGGACGCGGACCTGCTGTACGGCAACTACGATCGGATCCGGCTGCGAGGCATGGTGAACGTCCCGCTCGCCGGCGAGAAGGCGATCGTGCGACTGTCAGGCCTGCGCGCCGAGCGCGACGGCTATACCGACAATGTCTTCACGGGGCGCAGCCTCGACGACGAGAATTTCTGGTCGGTCCGCGGGCAACTCCTCCTCGCGCCATCGGAGGATCTGGAGATCCTGCTGATCGGCGACTACACGGACGAGGACAGCACGCGCACATTGGGCAACTATCCGAGCACGGACTGCTGCGTGAATCTCGGCATCGTGTTCGGGGGCGTGGTGCCGAGCGATCCGCGCGAAGTGACACACGATGTCGACGATTCAGCGAAGGCGCTTGCGCGCGGTGTGTCCGGCAAGATCACCTGGGACGCGGGCCCCGTGACGCTCACGTCCGTCACGGCCTGGCGCAAGACGAGCTTTGATGAGGCGCTCGATCTCGATGCCACCAACGTGCCGATGGTGGCCAACTTCCCCGAGGAGGACTCGAAGACATTCACCCAGGATCTGCAGATCGCGTCGAACGGCGAGAACCGCTTCGATTGGATCGCCGGTCTCTTCTACCTCGACGAGAGTGCATTTCAGCAGCTCGACATCCAGCTGCCGTTCTTCAGCGCGTTCAGTCGGCCCGCCGGCGACATCGACACCGAAGCCTATGCAGTCTACGGCCAGGGCTCGTATCGATTCACCGACCAGTGGCGTGCAACCTTGGGGCTGCGGTTCTCGCACGAGGAACGCTCGCAGGACTTCACGCAGACGATCAGCGATCCGCTAGGCGCCGTGACGGGCGTGCCCGGCGTCGTCGAGCTTGCGAACAGCGACTCGGATTCCTGGGATTCCTGGACGCCGAAGCTCGGCGTCGAGTGGTTCGGTTCCGACACCCTGATGGTCTATGGCTCCGTTGCAAAGGGCTTCAAGGCCGGCGGTCTCAATTCGAATGCGCTCCAGCCGGCGTTCGATCCCGAGGAACTCTGGGCGTACGAAATCGGCGTGAAGTCCTCGCCTTGGGAGGGACGCGCGCGCATGAACCTGGCTGCGTTCTGGTACGACTACAAGGACATCCAGCTCCTGACGCTCGCGCCGGATGCGCCGACCGGCGCGTTTCCGATCGTCGTGAACGCTGCCGAAGCCACCATCCAGGGTCTCGAGGCCGAAGTGCAGGCACAGTTGACCGACGGTTTCAGCGTCGATGCGGGTGTTACGCTGCTCGACGCGACGTACGACGATTTCGTTTCGGTGGACCCCAACAATCCGACCGGTGACGCGAACCGTTCGGGTGATCCGCTGCAGCAGGCGCCGGACGTCTCAAGCAATGTCGGGCTGCAGTATGACTGGAACCTTGCCGGAGGCTCGCGGCTGACGGCACGCGCCGAGTGGCGGTACGTATCGGAGGTGTTCTTCAACGCATTCGCCGATCCGTTCGTGCGCCAGGCGGGCTTCAGCCTCTTCAACGCACGCATCGGATTCGAGGCGGCCGAGGGTCGTTGGCACGTGGCCGTGTTCGGGCGCAACCTCGGCGACAAGCTCTACGCGCAGACCAAGGTGCGGCAGGACCCGCTGGTCGGCAATCTGAATATCTGGGGCGCGCCGCGCACCTATGGCGTCGAGGTCGGAGTGCGTCTCTGATCGGGCATGACGTCGCGAACGGCCATCGCAGCGGCGAGCTTCGGGCTCGATCACCTCGTCGTCCTCGTGGAGGATCTCGAGGAAGCCGGCGCGCGCTACGCACGGTTCGGGTTCACGGTCGCGCCGCAGATGCATCACCCCTTCGGTACGGCCAACCGGCTGATGACGTTCCAGCAGACGTTCCTCGAACTGGTGGGCGTGGTCCGTCCCGAGGCGCTGAGTGGGCCCGGTTTGCTGGTCGCCGAGCGGCTCGCGCAGTCGGGCCAGGGCGCGTTCGGGATCGCCCTCCTTGCGGCGGACATCGAGCGCGACCGCGGGTTGCTCGTGGCACGCGGACTCGGGTGCGGGGACATCGGCGGTGGATCACGCGTCGTGCCGCTGCCGTCCGGCACCGAAGGGCTCGCACGGTTCAGCACGGCACTGATCCCGGGTCCAGCCGGTCTCGAGAGCATTTTCTTCTTTCTCGCACAACAGCACGTTCCGGAGGCGGTGTGGGTCCCGGCGTGGCAGAGGCATCCGAACGGCGCCCGGGCCTGGCGCAGCGTGACGCTTGCAGTGCCCGATATGGCCAGCTTCGTGTCGTACCTGCAAACGTTGTTCGGCCCGTCACAGGTTGCGGTGCAGGGGGAATCGGTGCTCGCCCGCACGCCGCTCGGAACGATCGCAGGGGTCTCGACGGCTGAGGCCGCCCGACGGTATGGCCCTGCGCCGGCAGACGCGTTGCCGGGACGCGTCTGCGCGGCGACGATCGGAGTCGATGACATCGATCTCGCGCGAAACCTCGTCGAAACCGGCGGAACGCCGACATCGCCGGCGTCTGGGGGCGGATTCAGGATCGGTCCAGCCGAGACCTGCGGGGTCATATTGGAGTTCCAGGGCCCGAGTTGACTTGCCGGCGAGCGGACGCCTCGGTAAGTTGACAGCTTGCGCCCGCGGCCCGACCAGCCGTCAGTGGCGCCGGGTGCTATCGATGACACCGACGCAGGCGGGGAGCTTCGAAGCGTGGCAGTCCACGGTGCGCACAGTCTGCGGCCCGATGGAGTCACGCGCAGTCGGCGACGTGCCGTTCGACGGCCGGGTGAGCCTGCGCCGCGTCGCGGACTTCAGCATGATCGAACATCGGGCGACCGTCGATGCGCTGCATTGGGATCGGCGGCATATCGCGGAGATCAGCTCGCCGTTCTGTTACGTGATACTGCAGCTCGGCGCAGGTCGGCTGCGCGTCGCACAACAGGACGACGACGTGACGCTCGCGGCAGGGGACTGGACGGTCATCGACTCGTTGCGGCCGGCGCGGTTTCAATTCGATGGCGCAATGCACATCCTCGCGCTGAACCTTCCCCGAGACCTCGTCGTTGTGCGGGCGCGCGGGCGGGACATTCCATGCGCCGCGTGCGCGAGCGGCACGAGCGGCGCGAGCGCCGTGTTTTCGACATTCGCGCGCAGCCTCTTCGAACATGCGCTCACGCTGAATCCTGACGACCTGCGGCACCGCGAAAGCGTGCTCGACCTCCTGTTCGCTGCACTGCCCGGGTCATTCGATGTCGCGCAGCGCAATCGCGAGCGACAGCTGCAGCGAGTGATGCGTTTCATCGATGCCC
>Ga0268386_10002057_pt1 | contig 14145 bp, 13 predicted proteins | sample RVTome_15_FD_200260 | JGI IMG/M metagenome (GOLD analysis project Ga0268386, IMG submission 200260) | Soil microbial communities from uranium-contaminated site in the Upper Colorado River Basin, Wyoming, United States - RVT150D86... ...
GACGTGACAATAATTTCCGGCAAAGGCTCCGGCAGGGAGTCCAGCATCACGGAAACGGTTACAGGCTTTCCGCGAGTTGTCGAAACGCGAACGGCAGAGGCTCGCGCGTAGCCCTCTGCACTCGCACGCAGCTCGTGATCTCCCGCGTGCAGGTTCGTAATTGTGAAGCGCCCCGAAGGGTCGGACACTCCCACCGGGCCGCCATCGATAAAGATGCGCGCCTCGGGGATGCCGGTAACGCCGTCACTTTCCAGAACCTGCACGGTTACGGTCGTCAAAGCCCGCTCATCACGCGTTACCAGAAGGCTGCCGCCCGGCCCGTCGCTCAAGGTCAGGCCATACGGCGCCAGCGCCTCGCGAAGTGCGGCTTCCGGATCGGCATCGGCAGGCTCTGCCATCAGGCGAAATTCGTCGAGCACGAGGTCCGTGCTGTAGATAATGCGCAGGCCCGCCCGCCGCAACGAGTCGATATAGTCACTGAGCGGCTCGCTTTCCCATGTCGCCTCAGCGCCGGGAGCGAAGCGGCATGTGAAAAGCAGGAGACAAAGGACGGCAAGGCGGGCCGGAAATGGCATCCGGCAATTTTAGGCCATCACCGAATGGACCGGCCAGAAATACGGCTACCGTGCCGCGTCGCTAATCACAATCTGCTGTGCGTCGATGCGATATTCGAGACTCGTGGTAGCAAGCACGGAACCAATAGCCTCGACGGGCGTGAACCCGGCAATCGAACCGCGCGGCCTGATCCCCATCGCGGCAAAGCGCGCGGCGTCGTTCTCGAAGATGAGTTCCTTGCCGGTCTCGCGCGCGGCCCATTTCAGAAAATCCAGCAGCGAGTGGTTTTCTATGTCGAAAGCCGGCGCCAGGGCCGCTGCCCAGTCCCAGGAGCTGTCGTGGATCGATATCTTATCGACGACGATGTCCTCGCCGGGCTGAAGCTTGAGCACCTCGCCGGCTTCTGCCGTGTATGAACCGCGGCTGTGCGAAACGTCGACCCGTCCTTCGCGTACCGCGACGCTCATGTCGCCGTCGACATAGGCGACGGCAAAGCGGGTGCCCATATCCCTGGCCGATCCAACGCTGGTATGCACGGTTATCGATCGATTGTCATAGACAGACTGCCCGGTGTCCGCATATATGTGACCCGACCGGAGGGTCAGTTCCTCCATGGAATCGAACGTTGCCGTCGTTCCTGCCGCAAGCCGCAGCGATAAACCATTGTTCACCGCCAGTGCCAAACCGGACTTGCCGGTTGCTACGCGACCACCCGGGTAAATGTCATCGCCGAGGGACAGCCCACCAGCGAGTGTACCGGCGGCGTCCTCGACGAATGCCACAGTTGCTATTGGCGCAAGGCGGACTTCCGGAGCCCGGCTGGTCAGCGTGACGACGAGCAGGATTGTCGCGGCCAGCGCAACAGGCAAGCCCCACCGAAGCCTTCGGCGCTGCCTGAGCGTACTGTGCCATTCCGTCTGCACCGCGTCATAAACACGTTGCTGAACATGTGGCGGAACTGCAGGACGCGGCCCGGCGAGACGTAACAGTTCGGCGATGGCATCGCTGCCGGACGCGCGAGGCGCACTGCCTGATGCTTCGCTGCCTGAATTTTCCTGATCAGTCATGGTGTTGACCTGTTACCTTTCAATGAGCGCCGGCGACGTCAGTCAAGCAGGAAATCCGGTTCGAAATCCCAGAGCGATCTGAACCCTTCCCTGAATGCGTCACGTGCGCGGCTCAGAACGGATTCCGCCGCCTTGCTGGTGATGTTCAGGGATCTTCCTATTTCGTCGACCGAGCAACCCTGGATGTATTTCATTTCGAGTGCGTGCGCGTACGTTGTCGGCAGATATTCGAGCGTAACGCGTACGAAGCGCGCTACCTCGTCGTTGCTCTGCGATTTCTCCGGACCGATGTCGAGCGATAACGACGCCAGCGCTGCCTGAACCGCCGGATTATCCTCGAAAGGGGTATCTCCGTTTGGTTCCATGCGACGCTCCCGGAAGACCGCGGACAGCTCGTTCCGGCATATCTGGCAAAGCCAGGTGAAGAGCAGGGCCTCGCCTCGATAAGTGTGCAACTTTCGCACGACCAGGCACATAGTCCGTTGCACAACCTCCTCGGCAATCGATGCATCACCGTTCACTCGCGTCAGCGTGAATCGGTACAGGCGCGGAAAATATTCGCGAAAGAACTCGTCGAAAGCATCTGAGTTGCCGTTCCGGATCTTTCGCGCGAGGGACCGGTCCTGAGAGATCTGGGGGCGGTTCACATTTGACAGCCAGCGATGCCGTACATGACGGTTAGATACCGATTTGGCGCAAATCCTTCGGTGGACGCGCAAAAAGTGACGGATATCACTCGACGGTGGGCAACTCGGGGCCATTCCTCGGAACAAATGCCCGTCCGCGCGAAGGATTTCGCCCACCTTGCCGTCCAACCAATCGTATCCTTCTCTCGAACCTGGAGGAAAGGCCATGTACGGAAGAACCGGGATCGATGCGGCACCGTTCATCCGGATGCTGTTCCTTTGCGTGGCATTGGCGGGCGTTGCCGTCGCGGATGAGGACGACTTTGCCTTCAATGAAGCTACGACACCCTGTGGGCGTGCGGCTCGCGATATGCTCTCGGCCTGCAAGTCCGGCGTGCGCGATGAGCTGTACACGACCCATGCCAATTGCAGGAGCATTGCGGATAGTGACGAGCGCAAGGAATGCTTCGTGGAAGCTCGTCTGACGAAAAAGGAAGAGATCGAATCCTGCCGTGACGTGCTGGAGGCGCGTGAGGGAGCCTGCGAACTCCTGGGGGAGAACCGATACCAGGATCCGCTCCTGGACCCGGACAATGTCTTTATCGATCCCGACCAGGTCCCGGGCGTCTACCCGCCTAATCCGTACGTCTCCGTGGCGGCGGGCCATACTTATCTATTGCGAGCGGGAGAAGAAGGCGAAGAAACCGTTGTCGTGCACGTGACCGACGAAACCCGCGAAATCCTGGGTGTCGCGTGCCGGGTTGTTCTCGATGTCGAAGTGGAAGTCGAAACAGACGGCGGCGCGGTCGAATACGAGGCGGGGGAAGTCACAGACGACTGGTTTGCGCAGGACGAGATCGGTAATGTGTATTACTGCGGCGAAATCTCCCGGAATTTCGAAGACGGGACGCTTCGGGATATCGAAGGCTCGTTTGAAGCGGGAAGAGACTTTGCCAAAGCCGGGGAACTGATCCGTGCGTTTCCGGCCGCAGACGATGCGCATCGGCAGGAATACGCGCTCGGCGAGGCGGAAGACATCGTCCGGTACCTCGCCGCTATGACAGAGCCCGCGGATGACGAAGGCGGCGATAACGAAGCCTTTCCCTGCAGCCCGAATATGTGTCTCAAGACTCTCGAGTTCTCACCGCTCGAGCCGGAATCGACGGAGTTCAAATACTATCTGTCGGGCACGGGGTTTGTGCTTGCGGTAGCGATGGAGGACGGAGAGATCACAGGCGAACGCGAAGAGCTGGCCTGCGTGGGTGATTCGCTCGATGTTCTCGGAGACCCCGCTTGTGGGATTGACGATCCGGATGCATTGCTCGAGGAGCTCTGTGCGCAGTCTTCCGCATTCTGCGACTGAGGCTTTGTCGGTAGCGCAGTAAAAGGCGTTGCCGGCTTATGTCGGTGGTGCGCAGGCCCTTGTGGAGGGATAAGGATGAGACTTATCTCGGCAAATCGCCTCGGTGCTCCGTCGGCTTTCGCGCTCATAGCCATCGGCTGTGATGCCGCGACGGCGGAAGACCACGGATTCGACGTCGGCGTGCGCGGCGTGGTCATCGTCGGCGACGGCCAGCCGGCGAACGACATGATCGGTTATGGCGCCGTCGGGCGCTGGGAGTTCAGGGAATCATGGCACTTGGGTTTGGCGTTTGACTCGGTTACGTTCGACTATGAAACGCCCTATCGCGTCCTCGGCATCGACTCGGTCGAGGAGGTCGATCCGAGCAACGAGTTCACGCGGATCAACGTCCTGATCGAACGGCGTTACGAACGTCCGGGTAGGATCTGGTTCTGGACGGCCGGGGTCGGATTCGCGTCCATCGATGTTGGCGCAAACGCCGTGGGCACGACTCCGGGTAGGCAAAGCTTCGAAATAGCGACCTCGGCGGACGATGAAACGCACTTCATTGTCGGCGGCGGTCTGCGCCGTTCGTTCGGCCGGCATTGGGCACTGGAGGCCGCGCTGACGCTCGAGCACCACACGACCGACTACCAACTCACGGATCTCGTCTCCGGAGCTACGGGGTCATTAGGGTCGCAAACACCGTACGGGATGACGCCAGGCATCAGCTACGGGTTCTAGCATCCCGAGTCCAGAACCAGCGGTCCGGCTTGTGGCACGGTTCTTGCTTCACTTGGAGCGGAACGATCGCCGATTCGGAATCGGTCCGTACGCGCGTCGCTTTTGCAGGCGACAAAGAAATTCCCAATCAAGGAGGTTGACATGCAGAAGTTACTGACCAGTTGCGGGCTCTTGCTGTCCCTGTCACTGTTTGCCGGCTGTGCGGCGACGACGCCGGGTCTCGGCGACGAAGCCGGCAGCACGAGGTTGCCGTCCGGCTTGACGCTGCTGGACTCGGACGAGGGCGAGTGCAACGGCACGGTCCAGGTGGGAGACGAGACGATTGAAGGTGAGGGTGAGGGTCTCCAGGCGGAGTTCTTTGTCGAGCCGGGCGAGAACGCAACCTTCGAACTCGAGGGTGGGTACGATGAGGTCGAATGGGCATGTGTGGGCGGCGATTCGCCCGAGGTGGAGACCATGCGCTGCCCGCGCGGCGCAACGCACGTACGCATCACACGCGCCTCGGCAGGAGGCGAGCTGCTCTTCGAATGCTACGGATGAGCGCACGTCGATAGCGCGCGAATCGAGCGGAGTTTTCGCGGTTTTCGGCAGGCCGCCACGCGTGCCCATCAAACGTCTATGAGTCCGTTGCCGGAGCAGCTCACGACCCGAGTCCTGCTTTTGGCTGGCAACGGATTCATAGGGCGACGGGTCGCCGCGACTCTGGCGTCTCAGGGTTGCCAGGTGACGGTCCATCATACAGGCCGAGACGCCGTTCCAGATCTGCCTGGGATCAGTAGTCGTGTTGTCGACCGCACGCCACCGCCGATTCTGTCCTTTCCGGATTCGATCGTGTCATCCGACACGGACGTCGCGATCCATTTTTTCTGCATGGGCGCCGAGGACGCGAAAGCGTTCACCCGATCCTTCGACGGGAATGTCCGACGACTGATTCTGATCTCCTCTTGCGACGTATATCGAGCATACGGCCGATTTGTGAGAACGGAGCCGGGACCACCCGATCCCACACCGCTCAACGAGTCTGCTCCAGTCCGCGAACGCCTCTACCCGTATCGATCGAAGGCTACGCACTCAGAGCAGCTTGAGTACTGGTACGACAAACTCGAAGCCGAGCATATCGTCAGCGCTGCCGAGCACTCGGAGTTCGTCATCGCTCGTTTGCCCAAAGTCTATGGACCCGCAGGCACGAACGGGCTGAAGACCGTCTATGGATTCGCTCATCAACCCTCCTGGCGCTGGACTCATGGCTACGTGGAAAACATAGCGTCAGCTATTGCGCTCATTGCCTTTCATAGCGACGCTGCCAGTCAGACATTCAATCTCGGCGAGGAGTGGACTCCCACAACGGGTGAGCGGCTTGCGCGCCTTCCGCAGCGTTCGGATGTCGAGCCTATGGAAGGGGACTATGACTTCAGTCAGGATCTGCACTGCGACACCTCGAAGATCCGCCGATTACTGGGATACAGGGACGTCGTCAGTGAACCAGACGCGATGAAGGCGCTTGCTTGAAAGTGTGCAAGAGGACAGGCTCATGAATCACGACATTCCGCTCGCCGCACTCGTGACCATCGCCCTGGTCACCGGTTGCACGCCGCCGGCCGACCCCGACCCGGACGCCGAAGCCGGGATGCGACCGATAATCATCAAAGGCGCGCTGACCTATCGCGAACGCATGGCGTTACCGCCGGGCAGCGCCGCTCGCGTGACCTTGAGCGACAGCTCCATTGCCGATGCCGCGGCACCGGTCATTGCGTTCACCGATATCGAACTCGACGAGCGGCAGGTGCCGGTGACCTTCGAGCTCACCGTGCCGGCCGACGATCTCACGCCACGCCGGCAGTATTCCGTGCGCGGGACCATCAGCGGCCCCGATGGAAGGTTGCTCTGGACGACCGACACGGCGCATACGATCGACGTCGGCCAGTCGCCCATCGATCTCGGCACCCTGGTACTGGTCAGGGCACGCCCGGACGGCGGTTCGCAGCCCGCCGCGGATACGGCCGAAGCGCCCGAACTGACCGCACGCGGCAACGAGCCCGGCTGGCTGCTGACTTTCGATCGCGAGTACGTCACGCTGAAACGGAACTACGGCCAGAACGAAGCGGTCGTTCCGCGGACAGAACCGACGGTGTCGGCTGACGGGCGCAGCTACGTTTCCGTGACCGAGGCGCACGATCTGCGTGTCGATGTCGCCGATCGCGTCTGCCGGGATTCCATGAGCGGCATGCCTTACCCGCACCACGTGACGGTCACGATCGACGGCGAGAAGCTCTCCGGCTGCGGCGGGTCGTCTGCGACGCTGCTGCACGGCGGCGAGTGGGTGGTCGAGGATCTCGGCGGCAAGGGCGTCGTCGACGATTCCCGTGCAACACTCAACTTCGTCGACGACGGAACGCTTTCCGGCCGCGCCAGCTGTAACACTTACGGGGCGACGTGGGCACTGAGCGGCGAGGGCTTGACGGTGAAACAGGGCCGGGCAACGCTGATGGCGTGCTCACCCGCGCTCGATAACCAGGAGCGCGAATTCATGCGCCTTCTCGCCGCGGTGAACCGCTTCGATATCAGCGACGACGGCGCACTGCTGCTCGTCACCGGGGACGGCAAAACGATCACTGCGCGACGCGAGTAGATCCGAATTCCGATCGGGGACGCTGACCTCGTTACAACTGCAGCAGGCCCTCGTGATTCGCCTTCTTCAAGGCTTCAATTTCCCCGGATGACTTGTAGTCCAAGGTCATTGAATCTTCGCTCACCTACGTACCGCTCTGTGTCGGCAAGAATACGTAGTCCGTGCTGGAACTACCGTTACGATTCTGCACTGGCGAAAAGCCTGTCGATAATGGCAAATAATGTCAATATTCGACATTACCTCAACCATGCACGACGCAATTGCGCGAATTTCACGCACAATCCCGCCAGAGGCACGGAATCAACCATCGCCGCGGGCATCGTTGATGAAGCAGCAATTGAAAACCTGAGGAACTTCGCCATCACTTCTGTGCAAAACGTCCTCGCATGGAACATTACTTTCGCCGCGTATACGTTCTACCTTCCGTCTGATAGTGCTCAATGCCTGCGTGTCCGATGATGAATAATTCGCCGGGTGCTGGTTCCGGCATCTTTTACGGCTGGTGGAACGTCGCCGCCAGCTTCGTCGGGTTGTCGCTGAGCTACGCGATGTTCACGGTATTTGCCTTTGGCACCTTCGTGGGTCCGCTGCAGGCAGAGTTCGGCTGGATGCGCGGGCCGATGTCTTTCGCGCTGACGATCGCGAACATCTCCGTAGTCATCGCCTCGCCGCTGCTGGGAGCACTGATCGACCGCATTGGCGCGCGCCGCGTGATGGTGGTTTCCATCGTAATGCTGGGTCTGTGCGTCGCCTCAATGAGCCAGCTCACGGGTGACATCCGACACTATTACCTGATGCATGCGCTGATCCCACTGCTCGGCGCCGGTACACTGCCGCTGGCCTACTCGCGCATTATCGTCGCCTGGTTCGAAAAGCGCCGCGGGCTGGCGCTGGGCATTGCGCTATCTGGCTTCGGCGTCGGCGCCGCGATGGTGCCGGCGCTGGCGCAGTGGATGATAGGGCACTTCGGCTGGCGCGAGGCCTACCTGCTGTTTGGCGGATTGATCCTGCTGATCTCGCTGCCGCTGGCCGCGTTCGTGTTGCGCGAGAAGCCGGCGCAGATGGGCCTGCTTCCCGATGGCGTCGCGCGGCCAGAGGACTTCGAAATGCCAGCGGGCGCGGTCCCGAAATGGGCCGGGTTCACGCTGGCGGAGTCAGCACGGACGCGACCGTTCTGGTTCATGGTCGTCTCCATCGTGCTGATCGGCGTTGGCATCACCAGCATCCTTGCGCACCTGGTTCCGATGCTGATCGGCCGCGGCGTTCCGCCGGCGCAGGCCGCCTTCGCGATGAGCCTGCTCGGCCTCGGGCTGATCTTTGGCCGCATCCTGTCCGGCTGGCTGATGGACCGCTTTTTCGCGCCATACGTCGCGGCAGGCTTCCAGCTCGGCATGATCGTGGGCCTCGTCATTCTGGCGCTTGATTTCTCCGGCCCGTTGGCCTTCCTCGCGGGCATTTCGGTCGGCCTCGCGACCGGCTCGGAGATCAGCGAAATCTCCTATCTCGTCTCGCGGTATTTCGGCCTCAAGGCTTTCGGGCTGATCAACGGCATCATGTTCGCGGCCTTCCAGCTGGGCTCCGGCGCCGGCGCTTACGCAATGGGCGTTTACTACGACTACGCCGGCGACTACCTGGGCGCGCTGTGGGTGGTCACTGGCCTGGTCGTCATCAGCACCGTGCTGATCGTGCTGCTGGGGCCGTATCCGGCTGCCGAATGCAATCCAGATCGAGCCTGAGTGGGCGGGTTGTTTTCCTACCGAAGGTCGAGTCGTGTTGGCAGCGGACACCTGGTGCCATTGTCGTCCGGGGTCCCGCCTACAGCGCTACCTGGTCGGCCAGCAGGACTGCCGCTTCGGGCGTGTCCTCCAGCCCCCAGCCGCCCATCAGGTAGTGATGGACGACGCGGATCGCGGTCTGGCCGACGTGCTGATCGAAGCCGTCGAGATCGCCGAACCGGCCTTTCAGCCTTTCGCTCACATAGCCGTACATGGCCTCGTATACCCAGATCGGCACGAACTCGGCAAATGCGTTCTGGCATTCCGTCTGCATCGCTTCGATGTAATCGCAGCCGCGCGCGAATCCTTCGCGGTCGGTCAGCTCGAAACGCCCCGGCACGAAGGTCTGCCAGTCGAGCTCCAGGAAGCCGCGCATGAAGCGAACGAAGTTCGACAGATGATAATCCGGCATGAAGCCATACTTCGCGTTCGCCAGGATGGTATCGGAGGAGTAGAGAATCCTTTCTTCGGCAAACCACGCGCTGATGTTCCCGGAGCCGTGGGTCGGTCCCGGATTTAGCAGCTTAAAGGCGACACCGTCGATGTCGACCGCATTGCTTTCGCCTCTCAGTATGCGCGTGGGCAACAACTGGCCATCGGCCGCTCGCAGTTTGATTACCTTGGCACAGATTTCGTCCGCGATGATCTTCGCATTCGGAGCGAGCGCGGCGGCAAATCCGGAGTGATCCAGGTGATCGTGCGTGTAGATGATGTGCTTTACTGCTTTCCCGTTCACGGCGGCTGCGATAGCCCTTTTGTATGCGCGTGCACGCCCGGGCGTGCCGAACGTATCGAAGGCGATGACGCCGGTGTCGCCCTCGACGAACACGGCACGGCAGTGCCCGTCGGTGACGGTCCAGATGCGTTCGGACAGTCTGTCGGTATACATCTCCGGCTCTGCAGCCAGATAAGCCTGTGCCGCATCGTAGGTGAACGTTCCACGGCGCTCGCTCATCGTATTGATCCTCCCGGCCTCAAAGCGGTGACGTATCCGGGGTGAAGTTGCCCTCGATGCCCCAGCCGCCGCTGAGATAACCCTGCATGTAGCGAGACAGGTTGATTGCGGCGTACTCGTAATAGCGGAACAGGTCGCGGTCCGTCGGGCCCAGTTTCTCGTCCGTGTACTTGTGCAGCTCGTCCATGCCGTGCGGGTCGACGCCGTCAATTACCGCCTGTTGCGCGACCTCGATCTGCCGCTCCCAGTAATCCAGAATCCCGATGAACTGCCGGCGATCGAGAATCCAGAAATGCCCCGGGACGAACGTCTCCCAGTCGAGACTCAGGAAGCGGCGCATCACCGCTATATAGGGAGCAAGATGCCAGTCCATCAGGTAGCAGTAGCCGACGCCGGCGGCGACCGTGTCGACCATGAACAGCAGCTTGCTCTGCGGGAAATACGCGGCCACATTGCCGTCCCCGTGCGTGGGGCCCGGATAGATCAGTTCGAAATCGCAACCGTCGATGGAGTAGCGCTTGCGCTCCCCCGCCCAGACCTCGCTTGCCGGCAGCTGGCCATCCGATTTCCTGCCCAGGATCACGCGGTTCGCGTAGACATGGGCGATGATATCTGCCCGCGGCGCAAGATCGGCGGCGTAGCCGGTATGGTCCAGGTGATCGTGCGAATAGACTATGGTGTGTATCGGCTTCTTGGGAAACGCGCGTCCGACCGCGGCGGCATAGGCCCGGGCCGTTCCAGGCGTGGTCAGCGTGTCGAAGGCAATGGTTCCTTTCTTGCCCTCCAGGAAAATGCTGCGATAGATGCCTTCGGTGACCGTCCAGATATCGTCCACCACCGGCTCATAGGTGATGTCGCGCCAAGCCCCGAGTATCGGGATCGGCCCGGGAATCGTGAATATCCCGCAGTGCTCGCCATGCGCGTGGTCCGGATTATTGTTTTTGCCTGCCACCGCTACTCCTCAACTCAAGGGTCGCGCCCAGTACCCGTACACGATGATACCCGTAGGTGAGGCGTCATCATCAGTCGCGTGTAGCGCAACGCCAACGGATTGCGTGTGAGCACAGTTCGCGCGCGGGGCAGCAGCTGCTCCCGCGGCAGGGGAGACATGCTTTTGAGCATCTGGGGCGAGCCCGGATACGGGGCCCCGGAACTCTCGTTGACATTCCCCTGCGCTGCCATCCATAGTACTGCTATGTAATATCCCCCCGGCCAGATACGCCGCTGTACGATCCGCGGCGCCTGCACACGACCGCACTCCTGGAACTCCAAGACCATGGACATCAACAAGGACCTGGTGGCTGCCTCATCGTCCCCGCTCGTTCTGGCGATCCTGGCCGATGAGGACAGCTATGGCTACGCCATCCTGAAACGCGTCCGGGAACTGTCCGGAGGCCATATGCAATGGACGGACGGGATGCTCTATCCGGTGCTGCATCGGCTCGAGCGGCTCGGGTACATCGAGGCGCGGTGGGAGGTCCCGGAGAGCGGCCGTCGACGGAAGTACTATCGGATCACGGCCCGGGGACGGACGCAGCTCGCCGAGGAACGCAGGCAGTGGCAGGCCGTGGACGCGACGCTGCGGGGGATCTGGTCGGCCCTTTCACTCCCCCTCCCCGCCAGCCCACTCATGCCGCTCGTGCCGCTTGCTCCGCTCGTGCCGCGAGGAGCCTGAAACGTGGCGGCGCCGGAGCCGGCGATTCGGATCGAAGCGCAGATCGCGCAGTGGCGGAGTTACCTGCGCCGACGGCAGGCGATCCACGCCGTCGACGTGGAGGAGCTGGAGGACCATCTGCGCGAACGGGTTTCGGCCCTCGTCGACAGCGGACTCAGCGACGACGAGGCCTTCCTGGTGGCGGTCAAGCGCATGGGCGACCTCGACACACTGTCGCGGGAGTTCGCGCGCGAGCACTCGGAGCGGCTCTGGAAACAACTCGTGACTCCCGGCGCTACCGGGGAGCCGGGCGCGTGGGTCCGCAGCGAAGCCGTAGTCGCCTTCTGCCTCGCGGCGATCGCGGCGCTGGCCGTCAAGGCGCCCGAGCTGTTCGGCCTGCGCCTGGACGAAGATACAGGATTCTACGCCCGCAATCTGAGCCTGTTCGTGCTTCCCTTCCTCACGGGCTACTTCGTCTGGAAGCGGGGATCCAATTTGGCCACGCGCCGCTGGATGGCGGCGTTCGTCGTGGCCGCCGCCTTCGCCAACATCTATCCATTCTCGCCCGGGGGATATACGGAGGTTCTCACGGCGATTCATCTGCCAATTGCCTTGTGGCTGGTCGTCGGCATCGTGTACGCCGGAGGCCGGTGGAGCGAGGTCGGAGGCCGCATGGACTTCATACGGTTCTCGGGCGAGCTCTTCATCTACTATGTGTTGATCGCACTCGGCGGGATCGTGCTCACCGGGTTCATGGTGGCGATGTTCCAAGCCATCGGGATCGATACGGAGCCCTTCTTCGAGAGGTGGATGCTGCCGTGCGGCGCCCTGGGAGCCGTCGTGATCGCCTCCTGGCTGGTGGAGGCGAAGCAGAGCGTGATCGAGAACATGGCGCCGGTGCTCACGCGTCTGTTCACGCCGCTGTTCGCGATCGTGCTGGTCGCCTTCCTGGCGACCATGACGTGGACCGGGCGCGGGCTCGACTTCCAGCGCGACATCCTCATCGCGTTCGACCTGCTCCTGGTGGTGGTTCTCGGCCTGCTCCTCTACTCCATCTCCGCGCGCGATCCGCGGGCGCCCCCGGACTATTTCGACGTGATGCAGGTGGTACTCGTGATCAGCGCCCTGTTAGCGGACGCGGTGGCGCTGTGGGCGATCGCCGCACGCATCTCGGAGTTCGGCTTGAGCCCGAACCGCGTGGCCGCCCTCGGCGAAAACGTCATCCTGCTCGTCAATCTCGTGTGGTCCGCCGTGCTCTACGTCAGCTTCCTGCGCGGCCGCGAACCTTTCGCCGGCCTGGAGCGCTGGCAGACGGCGTACCTGCCCGTGTACGCCGTGTGGGCGGCGATCGTCGTGATCATCTTTCCCCCGCTGTTCGAGTACATCTGAAGCAACCCGCAGCCCCTTGGCTACGCTGTGGCGACACGCTCTCAAAAATCACCCGACAGACGCACGTCACGCGCTATGAAAACCGCATCCAGACGCTACCTGACCTTGCTCGCCCTCCTGCTCGGCGCTTGCGGGGACTGGAAGGACGACGCCCCGCCAGAGGCACTGCCGCCCGCGACGCTGCCCGGCGTCTGGGTGGGCGTTTTTCCCTGCGACAACTGCCCGGGCATCGACATTAGTTTATGGCTTCGGACCGATGGGCGATTCTTCATCGAGCAGCACTATCCGGCCATGAACGAGGGAGGCGGCATGCCGACGACCGCGTACGGGCTCGGGCGCTGGCAGTGGAATGCCGAAGGACGCATTCTCGTGCTCGACGGCGAGGGCCCCGACCGGATCTTCGAACAGCCCGATCCCGAATCGCTGATCATGCGCACGGCATCACCGCTCGAGCACCGGCTCGGCCGTAACGCCGCCTCACCGCCGTTTGCTGCAACGATTCGGCTTGGCGGCATCGCGCGGGGGCAGGGCGACGCTTACGTCTTCAAGGAATGCCTCACCGGTTTCGAGCTGCCGCTCGAGACAGCAGGCGACTACACGCGGTTCCGGCATCAGTACCGGAATGTGGTGCCGCGGGGCCAGTCCGCACCCGTCGAGCTCGAAGGCCGCTTCACCTGGGCTGCGGACGGCACCCCTGCGTCGATCCATATCGAGCGCTTCGTGACGATTCGGGATGAAGGCGGTTGCTGATGAAGATCATCAGTGTCGTTGTCGGCCGTAACCTGCCATGACGGAGAGTTTGGTCAGTGCAGCTTTGTCACATACGCATTGGCCAGGTTCAAGACTCCGGGCCCGGACCGCGACGGCTCTTGCAGGGCAACACTCACCTCGATCCCCTTCGTTCGTAGTGCCGATTAGTCATCGAGCGGCGGCGCTACGTCCTCCACTTCTTCCATCTCTCCCTTCAGCTCGAAATACGCCAGGAAGAGATTTCGGTCGCGGCTATCCTGCTCGACCGTCTGCACTCCCGCGTCCTGAAGATCGGCGGGATAGCCCTACTTGCGCAAAAAGCGTTTAAACCTGATCGGCATTCTCGCGTGCGCCGATTTGCGGAGCATGCGCTTTGCGCCGCCTGTTCGGGCAGGAAGTTCAGGCGAAAGTTAGCGCCGCATCGAGTCGGCGTGGACGAAGGCGGATTCCATGCGGTCGCAGGCCACCTTGCCGATGCCAAGGCGAGCTTCCGCGCGCGAACTACCCGTCGGTGAGGCGAGACCACATCATCGATGGCGTAGGCGTGGCGCGCCCGGAGATGACGGCGTAGGAAGCGTACGATTCGATGTGAAGCCCGTCACAGACTCCTTTTGCCGATTCCTTAAGCTGATGTATTCCATTCGCTAGAGATTAGATTG
>Ga0268386_10002058_pt1 | contig 14140 bp, 13 predicted proteins | sample RVTome_15_FD_200260 | JGI IMG/M metagenome (GOLD analysis project Ga0268386, IMG submission 200260) | Soil microbial communities from uranium-contaminated site in the Upper Colorado River Basin, Wyoming, United States - RVT150D86... ...
CATTTCGGCGTGGACATCGCGACCGCGCGACGACGTTATACGTATCACTACACGGCCGGGGGCGTGGACGAGTGGATCCTGCGACATCGCAACGACTCCGTGTTCACCTCGATGTGTCGTTTCTTCGATCAGGACAACCGCCGCTGTACCGTCTACGCCGCCAGGCCGAGCGTTTGCCGCCGCTATCCCTACGGCCACAAGTGCGGCTATTACGAGTTTCTCGTGTTCGAGCGGGAGCAGCAGGGCGACCCGGACTTCATCCCGACCGCATGAGAATACGCGGCCGGCGAGACCTGGCGCACATTTTCGGTGAGCCGTCACCGGAAGTAATGGATTGGGGCCCGGGTGCTCTGCGAAATTACCGGCATTCGCGACCAGTTCCCATGGCCGGTACATGCCCGACGTTGACGACCCGCAGGAGCGATCTGCAGCCGAGCCTGCCCTGGCTCCGAAGCTGAGCATCATCCGGCGCGGCCTGCGCCTCGGAGTCGCCACGCGTGTCGGTCTCGGCTTTGCGGCCGCGGCCTGTCTCGCGGTCGCGATCGACCAGATCACCCAGCGAACGAGCGAGCATGCAGCGGTTCGGGCGGCCGTGGTCGAGGCTGCGCACGAGCCCCTCGTGCGCAGCGCGCAGCAGCTCACAGATGCCCTCGCCGACTTCGAGCGTACCGTGTTCGATCATCTCGAAGGTGGCTCATCGCTGAGCGCCACCCGGGTCGACGAGGCCGCGGCGCGGCTTGCGGCGGAAGTCGACACGTACACCGCACTCGCAGAGCGCCAGCCGGTGCCCCTCGACCCGATGCAGCTCGCCGAGGAAGTCCGAACCTATGACCGGCATGCGCGGGAGATCGTGCAACTCGTCAGGCAGCGCCGCAGTCTCGTCCGCAAGTACTGGGCATCGTTCGATGCACTCGACACTGAGCTCGAGCTCCGCAGCGGCGCGACGTCGGCGGGGCACGCCCGGGAAATCGTCGCGCGACGCTCGATCACGGAGCTTACCACTGCGCTCGACGGCATTCAGGACCGCTTCGGTGTCTACGTCGCGTTTGCCGGTGTCGACGCTGCGAGGGAGGTGACTGCCGGAGAGCGCGCGTTCCGGGAGACTCTGGATCGCCACGCGACCGATCTCGTTGCAAGCGAGGGTCGCGCGTGGCTGGAGAACGTAAGACAGGATTTCGAGGTGCTGATCGCCGCACGGCGTGCCATCGTCTCGTTGAACGAGCTGCTCGCAAAGCACAGCTCCGGATTCGTCGAGGCCGGAGCTGGCCTCGCGGCAGTCATCCGGGCCGAGTTGTCGGCGCCAGCGAGGATTGCGCTCGCCGGCGCAGCGGCGGACGCGAGTGCAGCGGCCGTCGAAGCGCGAAACTCCATCGCGCGCGTAAGTCTGATGGGCCTCGCAGTACTGTTCGGTATCTCGGTCGCGACCGTCGTGTCCGTCGGTATTCCGGTCCGCCGGCTGACCCGCGCCGTGCTTGCGGTGGCGAACGAGGGCAAGCGCACTCCGGTCGCTCGCGGTGGTCCCCGAGAGCTCGACGAGCTCGCGGCGGCATTCAACCATATGGTCGAAAAGCTGGCAGCCACAGAAAGGGTGGTTCGCGGCTACCAGTTGCAGCTCGAAGCACGTGTTGAGGAACGGACCCGTCAGCTGCAGCACATGGCCCATCACGATCCTTTGACCGATCTGCCGAACCGCCGCCAGCTTTTTTCCTACCTCGAGGAAGCACTCGCGGAGGCGGGTGGCCGCGGCAACAAGGTCGGGCTGCTGTTCCTCGATCTCGACAATTTCAAGACGATCAACGACAGCCTCGGCCACGAGTTCGGCGATCGCGTGCTGCAGGCGATCGGCGACCGGCTGCGGTGCGCGGTCGAGGGCCGCGGCTTCAGCGCGCGTCTCGGAGGCGACGAGTTCACGATGGTGTGCGAAGGAGCGGACACGGTGGAAGCCATCGAGGCCATCGCGGCGAGCATGGTCGCTGAGTTTCAGCAGCCCGTGATCGTCGGAGGACGCGAGCTGACGATCGGAGTCAGCATCGGCGCGAGCGTGTTCCCCGACCACGCCGCAGACACCGAGTCGCTGCTGCGTGCCGCCGACGCTGCGCTGTTCCGCGCCAAGGATCTTGGGCGCAACCGCTACAGCATCTTCAGCAAGGAACTGCTCGATCTCGCAGCTGCGCGCTTCCAGACCGAGCAGGCACTGCGGCGGGCGATCGAAGCCGGCGAGTTCGAGCTCGTGTACCAGCCGCAGGTCTGCTTTGAGTCCGGCCGCGTCAATACGATCGAAGCCCTGCTGCGATGGCGACGAGCGGGTGCCTTGCCGGTCGCGCCCGCCGAGTTTCTGTGCGTCGCCGAGCAGTCCGGTTTGATCACCGAGATCAGCGCATGGGTGCTCGGTGCGGCGATACGCCGCGCCGCCGAGTGGTATCGGGATGGCTGGACCGACGTTCGAGTCGCAGTAAACGTCTCGGCACAGCAGGTGCTCGATGGCGGTTTGCTCGACTGCGTACGGGCATTGCTCGCGCAGCATGATCTGCCGCCCGCCTGTCTCGAACTCGAGCTCACTGAGAATGTGCTGCAGACCGCGCCGGGTACCGTCGAAGTGCTGGAGCGCCTGCGCGAACTCGGTGTCAGCGTCGCACTCGACGATTTCGGCACGGGCTATTCCTCACTGACTTCGCTCGAACAGTTGCCGCTCGACCGGATCAAGATCGACCGCAGTCTGATCATGAGCGTCGACAGCAACTCGCGGTCTGCCGCGATCGTCAGGTCGATCGTGGGTCTATCGCGGAGCCTCGGTTTGCGCGTCACGGCCGAAGGCGTCGAACGCATCGAGCAACTCGCCTTCCTGCTCGCGTTTCGCGGCATCGACGTACAGGGCTTCCTCGTCTCGCGTCCGCTCGCGGCCGATGCAGTCGTGCCCTTCGTATCGAGCGTCAGCCCGCGCATCGAGGATCTGCTGCTCGAGGCGCCGGAGGCCGCTTTCGACCCGACCGCGACCGGCAGCATCGTCGTGCGTCATCTGAAAGCGGCCGCAGCAGGCGGCGGCGACTCGAAGCGCTTGAAGCCACTGCGTGGGTTGAAGCGATCAGGCTGACAGCCGAGTTGCAGCCTGGTCCGTGAGGCTCGTGCTCGACGTCAGAAGGGCTGCGCAGTCGCGAACCACAATCCAATGCCGGTCGCGATGATGAACGCGCCATCGAGCAGTCCTGCGAGCAGAAAGACCCGGGTCTGTAACGCCGGAATCAGCTCAGGCTGGCGCGCGGCCGCCTCGAGAAAGCGGCTCGCCATGATGCCGATTCCGATGCACGAGCCGACGGCGCCGAGACCGATCATATGCGCAATCGCCAGGGGCAGAAGGTCGATGCTGTTCACGCGCCGCTCCGATGTGATTTCGATTTCGCCCCGCCATCGTGCAACCCGCTGCGCTCGGCGTCGATTACCTCGTGGGTAATGACGCCCGAGCTGTTGGTCCTATACCAAAGTCGAGTTATTCAGCTCCGGCCCGGTCCCTATACTCCCAGTCGTTAGCACGGTGGCGGATCGCTCCTGGCGTTCGCTACGGAGGCAGTCGCGCCATCGTGCGAGTCGTTGTGTGACGACCACAGGAGCCAGCCATGCGTAGCGGAATTCATCGATATCGGGCGGTGAGGGCGGCTCTGGCGCTCGGCTGCTTCCTGATTGCAGCGCCCACGGTCCACGCCCAGTGGCAGATAGAACCCACGGATGGCAGCAGCATCAAATTCGGGTTTCTCGTGCAGGCGCGCGCGGAAACCCGCGATGTAGCCGACGACAACTCGCAGGACCTGTTCTTCCGCCGCCTGAGGATCCTGGCGGGCGGCAAGATCAACGACAAGCTGTCGTTCTTCTTCGAGACCGACAGTCCGAATCTCGGCAAAGGCAATGCGGATGGCACCAAGGTTTCCGAGGACGTCTTCATTCAGGACTTCGTCGTTACGTACAAGCCGCAGAGCGACGCATTTCTGCTCGACGTCGGCATGATGCTGAACGAAGTCTCCTACAACTCCAACCAGTCGGCGGCTTCGCTGCTCGCGACCGATTACGGGCAATACTCGTTCGTCTGGTCCGGTCCGCTGCAGGCGCGGGTGGGTCGCGATTACGGGGCACGCGCGCGCGGCTATCTATTCGGCGACCACCTCGAGTACCGCGCCTCCGTGATGCAGGGCAATCGCGGTGCAGGCTCGACCAATGATTTTCGCTTCCTCGGTCGCCTGATGTTCAACGTCTTCGAGGCGCAGAAGGGCCTCTTCTACACGGGCACGACACTGGGCAAGAAGCAGCTCCTGTCGTTCGGGCTCAGCTACGACACGCAGGAGGACTACGAGTCCTTTGGGGTCGACGCCTTCTGGGATCAGCCGCTCGGCGGCGGCAATGGCATCACGGTCCAAGCGGACTGGACCAGCCTGGACGGTGACGTATTCCTGACGTCACTGCCCGAACAGGAGAACCTGCTCGTCGAGGCGGGCTTCTACATGGATGGGCTCAAGTTGCTGCCGTTCGTCCAGTATGCCGAGCAGGATTTCGACGACGTGACGCGGGCCGATCAGGACAAGTTGATGATCGGGCTCGGCTGGATGTTCGGCGGCCACAATGCCAATCTGAAGCTGTCCTTCGCGCAGATCAGCACCGATGGCGCCGAGGATGTGGACGAGATCTGGCTGAACTTCCAGGTGTTCAAGTTCTAGCAGCCCGACGGCGGCCGTTATAGGTGCAGTTCCGCACGGTGATCGCCGTGCGGAACGTCCTGCCCGGGGTCGGCGCCCGCGCTGCGAATCCCGGTCGGCGCAGCCTGCGAATATACGGTGCCCAGCCGTTGATCGTGCGAGCACCGATGACCGTCCCGTCCCTGCTTCTGGCCAACGCCTTCCTGATATTTGCAATGATGCTGGTCCTGTGGGTGATCAGCGTTCCCCTGAAGGACGTCAGCTTCATCGACGCATTCTGGGCTTTCGGTTTCGTGCTGATTGCCTGGTTCACCGCCTTTCTGCTCGATTCGGACGGCTACCGCTCGTTACTCGTCTGTGTACTCGTGACGCTGTGGGGTCTGCGCCTCGGCATTCACTTGTTCCGCCGGTGGCTGTCACACGGTGCGGACCAACGCTACACGGCGATGATCGAAAACGCGAAGCTGCCCGCACCTTTGTACACACTGCTGTACATCTTCCTGCTGCAGGGGGTGCTGATGTGGATCGTCTCATTGCCGGTGCAGCTCGGTCAGCGGGGCGGCTTGCTCCAGGAACTGGGCGTGTTGGCGCTCGCAGGTGCGACGCTCGCGGTCGTCGGCATCCTGGTCGAGTCGATCGGCGATTGGCAGCTCGCGCGTTTCAAGGCGAATCCCGCCAATCGCGGCGAGGTCATGGATCGCGGCCTGTGGCGGTACACGCGCCACCCGAACTACTTCGGCGACTGCTGTTTCTGGGGGGGCATCTTCCTGATCGCCTGTGAGGCGCCCGGCGGGTGGATGAGCCTGCCCGGCCCCGTGCTGATGACCCTGCTGCTGGTGAAGTGGAGTGGTGCAGGTCTGTTGGAGAAGGGGCTGAAAAGATCGCGGCCGGGCTACGAGGAATACATCCGCCGCACGAGCGCGTTCATTCCGTGGCCGCCCTCGACCTGATTCGAGCGGAACTGGACGCGCCTGGGATGTGCAGCGCGCACTGCACGAGCTTCGGGCAGCGCGTCCGTGCTGGGCTACAATCGCGAGCGTGACCGCCCCGCGCATCAGCTTGCGGATCGATTTCGGAACCGGACCGGAGGCTCGGATCGGTCCGGGCAAGATTGCGTTGCTCGAGGCGATACGCGAGGAGCGTTCCATTTCCGCTGCCGCACGACGTCTCGGCATGTCGTATCGAAGGGCGTGGCTACTCGTCGATGCAATGAATCGACTGCTTGCCGGACCGGTCGCGGCGACCGAGACCGGGGGCCCGCAAGGGGGCGGCGCCGCGTTGACGCCGCTCGGCGAGCGGCTGGTCGCCGCGTATCGCAGTATCGAACGGGCGACGACGGCTGCCACGCGCGGCGATCGCACCAAACTTGCCAGACTCGTGCGACGACACTGAGCCGCCGCGGTTCAGGGCAGCAGGATCGCGACGCTCTTCACCAGCGCCCAGACGTTCCGGCCGGGGGCGAGTGCCAGCGAGTGGGCGGACTTTCGGGTGATCCGAGCCAGCAGCGGCTCCCCTGCGACGTCCAGATGCACCAGCACGTGCGCCGGCTCCCCCTGCGCATCGGCGATCGCCGTAACGCATGCCTCGAGCACGTTCAGAATGCTGAGATCGGCCGGTCGGCGTGTCGCGATACTGACGTCGCGCGCTGCGATCTGCACCCTGACCTTTGCGCCAACCTCTGCCTCGCTGCGCGTCGCCCAGATTGTGCCGCCCGCACATTCGAGCTGCGTGAGATGAGTCTGTGTGTGGTGCGCCGAGATCCTCGCCTGCAACATGCTCTCTGCTTCCTCTAGTGAAGCGAACGGCAGCCGCGGGTCCGTCAGCATCTGTTGCGTAGGCCCGAGCGCGATGACTCTGCCGCCTTCCATCCACAGCATCTCGTCGGCGAGACGACCGGCATCACGAAGGTCATGGCTCACGAGCAGGCACCGCACCTCGAGGTCATGGAGCAGGTGCTCGAGATAATCGAGCACCTCCCGCCGGCTCACGACGTCGAGCGCACTGACGGGCTCGTCGAGCAGCATGACCGCCGGACTGCGCAGCAAGGCACGCCCGATCGCGACCCGCTGTTGTTCGCCCCCCGACAGATTCCGAACCGATCGATCGAGGAGCGCGCCCAACCCGAGTCGCTCGATGACATCGTTGGCGCTGACGATGCGACGCTGCGCCGGCACGCGGCGCTCGCCGTACTCGAGATTGCCGCGAACCGAGAGATGCGCGAACAGATGAGGCGTCTGTGTCACGTAGCCGATGCCGCGCTGCCTGGCTGCCGCAAACGTACCTGCATGCGCATCGAACCAACGCTGCGCACCCACCTCGAGCCACCCGGCCTGCGGCCGTTCGAGACCCGCGATCGTCCTGAGGAGCGTCGTCTTGCCGGCGCCGGATGGGCCGCAGATCGCCGTGACGCCGGGGTGCACCGACTCGAACGCGGCAGCGAGCAGAAAACGCCCTCGATGCAGTTCGAGATCGGCAGCGATACGCGTCATGCTTCGTCGCGGCGATTCGGCCGACGGATCACGTAGAGAACGAGCAGCACGCAGAACGAGAACGACACGAGTGCCGCGCTGAAGAGGTGTGCTCGACGGTATTCGAGCTGCTCGACATAGTTGTAGATGGCGATCGACAACACCTGGGTTTCGCCCGGTACGTTGCCGCCCACCATCAGCACGACGCCGAACTCGCCGATCGTGTGCGCGAAACCGAGCACGGCTGCCGCAAGAAACCCGGACCAGGCGAGCGGCACGACGACGCTGAAGAAACGGTCGACCGGCCCCGCGCCGAGCGTCGCAGCGACTTCGAGCTGGCCCTGCGGCAGCTCCTCGAACGCGTTGCGCAACGGATAGACGACGAACGGCAGCGAGAACACGAGCGATCCGATCACGAGACCCTCGAACGTGAAGACCAGCGTCCTGTCGAACGCGCGGAGCAGGCTGCCCAACGGGCCACGGTTGCCGAGCAGTAGAAGCAGGTAGAAGCCGAGCACGGTCGGCGGCAGCACGAGCGGCAGAACGACCAGGGATTCGACGATCGAGCGCGACCAGTGGCGTGTGCGTGCGAGCCACCACGCGATCGGCGTGCCCAGAGCGAGCAGCAGCAGGGTGGTGACGGCGGCGAGCCTGAGGCTCAACCACAACGGTGACAGGTCGATTGGATCCGTCGGGCCCATGCTTCGCATCCGATCGATCAGTCAGAGGTCGGCACTGCGTAACCGGCTGCGACGATGATCGCGCGGCCCTGATTCTGCACGAAGCCCAGGAAGTCGCCTGCGGCGGCGTTGGTGCGGCTGCGCTTGAGCCACACGGCCTCCTGCACGATCGGTTCGTGGAGGGTCACATCGACGACGTGAGCCTCGCTCTGCGCCGTCCGCCCGTTCAGCGCATCGAACTCAACGAGCTGTGCGAGCGCGACGAAACCGAGATCGGCATTGCCGCTCGCGAGGAACTGAAACGTCTGGCCGATGCTTTCGCCTCGTACGAGGCGGAAAGCCGCATCATCTGCGACTCCGAGTCGTTCGAGGACTTGAGTCGCGGCCTGACCGTAAGGGGCTGTCGCCGGATTCGCGAGGGCGACCGTTCGGACGTCCGGTGCACGCAGCGCTGCTTCGATCGAACCGCGCCATGGAAGCCCCGGTCGCCACAACGCCAGTCGTCCGACCGCATACGCGAAGCGCGAGCCCGGCACGATCAGACCGTCCTGTTCGAGCCGGGCTGGACGGGCGGCGTCGGCCGAGAAAAAGAGATCGAACGGTGCGCCCTGGACGATCTGGCCATACAGCAGCCCTGAGGCTCCCGCAGAAACGACGATCTTGACGGGCCGCTGCGCTTCGAAGGCCGCAGTCAGGCGGTCGAGCGTGAGCCGGAAGTTCGCCGCAACTGCGATCCGAACTGTCGCGTGCCCCGGCTGTTCGGCATCCGCACGGGCGTCCGGCAGCGCAACGAGTGCGACGCCGAGCATCAGCAACCTGAACGCAGACGGCGAATGCACGCGCGCGTCCTCTCCTCCCTGAAGCGCACTCGTTATAAACGGTCGGATATATCGGTGTCGAGGGAAGGTGCGGGTGCCGTCGATAGCCGGAACCCTGCTCTGGCCCCGGGAGCCGGGCGGGAGGGCGATCTGACCTACCGCCTACGGACCTGGAGCCTACCGCCTGAAAGCGCGCCCCGCGCTCAGTCCGACGTCCACCAGTCAACGAACTCTTCGAACGACACCCAGCCGTTGCCGTCCACATCGATCGCATCGAAGCCCAGCTGACACTCCGGGATCGACATGTCGGCGTCGAGCCCGTTGAGCAGCGCGACGAACTCGTTGAAACCGATCCGGCCGTCGCGGTCAGTGTCGTTGTAATCGAACGCCTCGCGCAGCTCGGCGAGTTTCTGTGGGTCGAGTAGTGTCATCGCAGTGGCTCAGAAAGGAGGCGCGAGCATACCGAATTTCAGCGACGCTGAAACGTCCACCCGAAGGAGTCATAGCATCGATCCAGGTGCGACGTGCTGCGCCAGCTCGCCGCATGTCCGTGTTTGGCGACGGATTTGAACGGAACACCCAGTGGCACCCGACGTTCCAAACGTCGAGCCCGGCGGCGCCGGGCTACCCCTCTGCTGTACGGAGTACTGACTCATGAAACCATCCTTGCCGGCCGTGTCGTTGCTGATGCTGAGCCTGCTTCTGACCGGCCCGGTCATTGGCGCAGCGCAGTCTGAAGTCGAGGCTGATCGACCCGCAGAGTACGCGTCACCCCCAAGTGCCGAGAGCCCGACCGCTTCCGCTGACGTCGATGAGACGACGCTGAACCGATTCACGGACGCTTTTGTCGAGGTGCGCGCCATCCACGAGGAATACTCGGAGAAGGTGGCCGGAGCCGCGGACCAGAGCGAAGCGCAGGCGCTGCAGAGCCAGGCGCATACCCGGATGCTGCAGTCCGTCCGGGATCACGGCCTGGACATCGAGCAGTTCAACCGTATTGCCCTGGCACTGCAGAGCGATACGACGTTGCAGGCGCGTGTTTCAGAGCGTCTGGAGGAACGCGAAGGCGGTTGATACGCCGTCGGGGCAGATGTCCGACATCTGTCCCTCCTTCCCTGCGGTTGACGCTCGGGAGCGCGATCGAACGCAGCGGGGCCGCAGGCTCTAGAATGCGCCCGACATGGTCGAGCGCGTCGACACATTGGTCATCGGTGCGGGGGTGATCGGACTTGCGGTGGCCCGCGAGTTCGCGATCCGGGGCCGCGACGTCATCGTGCTGGAAGCGGCCGATGCGGTCGGCACCGGCACGAGCAGCCGCAACTCCGAGGTCATCCACGCCGGTCTGTACTATCCGACCGGTTCCCTGAAGGCACGTCTCTGTGTCACCGGTCGCGAGCTGCTGTACGCCTACTGCGAGCAGCGCGGCGTAGACCACCGCTGTACCGGCAAGATTCTGGTTGCGACGAGTGCCGAGGAGTGCGCGGTGCTCGAGAAGTACCGTGAGCAGGCACGGATCAACGGCGCGGGCGAGCTCGAGCCGCTGACAGCTGCAGAAGTGCGCGCGCTCGAGCCGGCCGTCGAATGTGTCGGGGGTCTGTACTCGCCCCGCACCGGCATCGTGGACAGCCACGGTCTGATGCTCGCGCTGCAGGGTGAGCTCGAGCGTGCCGGGAGTCAGGTCGTTTGCCTGGCGCCGGTCACGGGCGGTGAAGTCACGAGTACGGGCATCCTCGTCAACGTGGGCGGGGAGGCGACGACGCAGCTGATGGCTGCCAGCGTAATCCTCGCAGCGGGGCTTGATGCCCAACGCGTCGCGCTGAAGCTGCAGGGTGTGCCGCCCGAGAGCGTTCCGCCGACGTACTATGCCAAGGGCCACTATTACTCACTCTCGGGTCGCTCTCCGTTCAAGCATCTGGTTTACCCGCTTGCGGGCCACGGCGGGCTGGGTGTCCACGTCACGCTCGACCTCGCGGGCCAGGCTCGTTTCGGGCCAGACGTGGAGTGGACCGACGCCATCGACTACGACTTCGATGACCGCCGCCGAGGTGCCTTCGAGACGGCGATCCGCCGCTACTTTCCGACGCTCGACGCCGCTCGACTCGCACCCGCTTATACGGGCGTGCGACCGAAAGTCGTGCCATCAGGCAGCCCGGCCGCCGATTTCATCGTCCGCGGTCCGGCGGACCATGGCGTTCCTGGATTCGTCGCGCTCTATGGCATCGAGTCGCCCGGACTCACCGCGTCGCTGGCGCTGGCGGAGCACATCGCGACACTGCTGACGTGATCCCCGGGCGGGGGGGAACCTGGCGGTGCTGGCCGCGTTGCACGATGACACGCTGCAGGTCATCGGATCGGTGGAGCCGTTCGCTGGCCGCAGCGGGCGCAAACCGTACGCACAGATGGAGGAGGTGCACGAACATGACGAACAGAGCATGCATGTCAATCGCAGGCCGCACCGCCGTCGGCGCCGCCGCGCTGGCGCTCGTAGTCGGCACAGCGGCCCACGCGCAGCAGACCCAGGGCCAGCAAGCGCAGCAGAATCGCGGCGCGCAGCAATCGCAACCTTCGCAAACGATGGGTGTCGATCGCTCCAGCGCGATCATCGTCGGCGAAGTCGTCGAAACCCGCAATGTCAACATCGCGCGGCCCGTGAAGTCGACTCACCGTCTGATCAAGATCAAGTCACGCAATGGGCGGACCGCGGTGGTCGATATCGGCAATGCGGACCAGTACGCGCAGGTCAATTTCAATCGCGGTGACCGGATCATCGCAGTCGGCAAGAAGGCGCGCATCAACGACCAGCCCGTGTTGTTTGCGAAGAGCGTGGGAGAGCTGTACAGCGTCGGCAACCATCTCGGCAGCGAGCAGATGACGGGTCAGACCGGCGGGCAGGCGCAACGACAGAGTGCGCAGGGCGCGACAGGCCAGCAGCCCGCAACGATGGGCCAGCAGGCGCAGCAGCAGACTGATCAGCAGGCTCGAGCGAGTGGGCAGAGCGCCGCGGAAGGCGAAGTCGCGGTGATCTATCTGTTCGAGAGCGACAATCTCGCGTCCGACGACTATGGCCTCTACGACGAGGACTTCGCGTGGCAGACGAACGACCAGTGGTACTCTGACTGGAACGACGTCGACCCGAACTGGAACGAGGACTACGAGCAGGCCCACTACGACATGTTCGGCTACGACGATGCCGGTGAGTGGGGCTTCTGGGACTGGTAAGCGATCGACAGCGAGGGGTGCGAGCGACGGAGTTGCAGCTGCAGCTCCGTCCGCTCCCGTAAGGGTCATTACTTACAGGCATTGGTAGGCGGTCCAAGAACAATCGGGGGCCATGAGCCAGAACAAGACCGAGGGGGCAACCGAATCTCAGCGCGCGCGGCGGTGGTGGCAAGTACCGCCGCCGGTGACGATCGCTGTTGCCGTGCTGCTCGGCGTGGGCGCGTACACATTCCAATACGCTGAGGGTCTCTCCTACCTGAGTGCCGACCCTGCGGCCTGCGTCAACTGCCACATCATGCAGCCGCAGTTCGACTCCTGGCAGAAATCGAGCCACCACGGAGTTGCGGTCTGCGTCGACTGTCATCTGCCCCACCATTTCCTCGGTAAGTACCTCGCCAAGGCCGAGAACGGCTACCACCATTCGCGCGGGTTCACTTTCCAGGACTTTCACGAACCGATCAGGATCAAGGGCAAGAACGCGCGCATCCTCCAGGCCAACTGCATCGCGTGCCACGAGGCGCTCGCCCACGACATGCTCGCGGGCGCATCGAATCATCCGGACGAGGTCGAGTGCGTCCACTGTCACGCGAACGTCGGGCACGGTGAACCGGCAGGGCTCGGCGGACCCTGGGATCCGCAGGAGATCAGGAGGGCAGCACGGTGAAATACACGTTGCAGAAAGGTTGGTCGACGCCGGTCACGATTGCGGTCGTGCTCGTCGTGGCCGTGGCCACCGCCCTCGTGACTGCGCTGCTCGTGAACATCTACGAGCGCAAGGACGAAGCGAGGAATCGGTTCGTGCGGCTCGTCGAGGTCGACGAAGATACGACGGATCCGGAGCCCTGGGGTGTCAATTTCCCGAAGCAGTATGCGTCCTATCGTCTAACTGCAGAGCCGACGCGCACACGTTTCGGCGGTCATGGAGGGAGCGAAGCGCTTCCCGAGCAGAAGATCGAGCGGGATCCCTGGCTCAAGCGCATGTTCCTGGGCTATGCGTTCTCGATCGACTACCGCGACCGGCGCGGCCACGCCTACATGCTGGAAGATCAGGAGAACACGCTGCGCCTGACGAAGCCGCAGTCGGGCTCGTGCCTGCACTGTCATGCTTCGATCATGCCGCTGTATCGGGAGCTCGGCGATGGCGACGCGATGAAGGGCTTCGAGGAGAGCTACGCCTACTCTTATCAGGAATTGAATGCGCAACTGCACGACCTCGGGCACGGCCATCCGGTTTCCTGCGTCGACTGTCACTCGCCCGAGGACATGCGACTGAGGGTGACGCGCCCGGGATTCATCCAGGGCATCCGTGCACTGGCGGAGTCCGCTGCGCCCGTGCCACATCTGCCATCGATCGAGCGCTGGCGCGCCGGCAGTCGCAGCGAGCCCTATGATCCGAATACCGATTCCTCACGCACCGAGATGCGCTCGTACGTGTGCGGCCAGTGCCACGTTGAGTATTACTGCGGTGGGAAACTGCCGTTGACCTTCCCATGGGGCGAGGGCCTTCGGGCCGCAGCCATAGAGACGTACTGGAACGAACTCACGTTCGACGACGGATCGCGTTTCATGGATTACAAGCACGCGGAAAGCGGCGCACCGCTGCTCAAGGCGCAGCATCCCGAGTTCGAACTGTGGAGTCAGGGCATCCACGCCCGGAGCGGCGTCTCGTGCGCTGACTGCCACATGCCGTATCAGCGGGACGGCGCCAGCAAGGTGTCCGATCACTGGGTGCGCAGCCCGCTGTTGAACGTCAATCGGGCGTGCCAGACGTGTCATCGCCTGCCCGAAGAGGAGATCAAGGCACGCGTCGAGGCAATCCAGCAACGCAATTTCGAGCTGCTGCAGCGATCCGCGGATGCGTTGATGGCGCTGCTCGATGCGGTGGCGGCCGCGCGAGCGGACGGTGCGACGGACGAACAGCTGGCCGAGGCGCTCGAGCTCCAACGCATGGCGCAGTGGCGTCTCGACTTCATCGCCGCGGAGAACTCGATGGGCTTCCATGCCCCGCAGGAGGCGGCGATGGTGCTCGGCGAGGCCGCCGACTACGCACGCCAGGGCCAGGTTGCGGCATTGCGGTGGAACGAGCCCCGGACTGAGACAGCCGCCGTCACCGAGTGACGACGCGCGCGAGCGTGCCCAGGATCATCGTCCATCCGGCCCGCGTACGATCGGCGTAATCTGCCCACTCCGGGCTCATCTCGTGCGTCAGCGTGAGCTCACAGCCCGCGCCGCGCGCGACGATCTCGATCGTCACGCACGTCGGCGCATGTTCCCGA
>Ga0268386_10002059_pt1 | contig 14138 bp, 8 predicted proteins | sample RVTome_15_FD_200260 | JGI IMG/M metagenome (GOLD analysis project Ga0268386, IMG submission 200260) | Soil microbial communities from uranium-contaminated site in the Upper Colorado River Basin, Wyoming, United States - RVT150D86... ...
GAGGACTTCCGCGGTCCGCAGGACCCCGCCGTGATCTGCCCGGCGTCGGGCCCCGACGCGCCCGAGCAGCCGGAGCGCTGCGACGACAGCGAGTACGGGCGCGGCACGGGTGGCCGCATGACGTACCGCGTGCGGCTGCGCGCCGGCGTGCCGAGGACCGTGTGGTTCGCGGTGGGCGGGTCCGACGGCGTCGGCGAGGATGCGCACACCGCGGTCGACGCGGTCCTCGCCGACCCCGCGGGCCGCCTGGCGGCGACGGTGGCCAGGCGCACCGCGGAGGGCTCCTACAGCCGGGTCGACCTGCCTGGCGACCGCCTGCTGCAGCGCAGCGTGGAGTGGAGCAAGCAGAACCTGCTCGCGTCGGACCAGAAGGTGCGCAGCCTCGGGCTGCGCGAGACCAACGCCGGGACGAACTTCCCGCCCATCACCGCAACGCTCAGCCACGCGCGCTGGCTCGGTGCCGGCTGGCCGGACTACCCGTGGATCTTCGGCACCGACGGCGAGTACACGGCGTTCGCCAGCGTGGCGATGGGTCAGTTCGCTGCGATCAAGGGACACCTGCGGGCCCTGCGTGACGCGAGCGTCAGCATCAACCCCACGACCGGGAAGATCGTGCACGAGGTGACGCCCGACGGCGCCGTGTACTTCGGCGCGGACGCTGACCCTGGCAACACCGACGAGTCCGCCAAGTACCCCAGCGCCGTCGCCCTGGTGTGGCGCTGGACCGGTGACGAGCGGTTCCGACATGACCTCTACGACGCCAGCCGCCGCGCGATGCGCTACATCGTCGACGAGCTCGACGAGGACGGCGACGGCTGGCCCGAGGGGCTGGGCAACGTCGAGCGTCCCGGCATGGGCGAGGAGAAGCTGGACAACACGGTCTATACGATCCGCGGGCTGCGTGATCTCGCCGACCTGGCACGCGCGGCCGGTGACATCGAGACCCGTGACTGGGCACGCACCCTCGCCCGCCGCCTGGAGCGCCGGTTCGAGGATGCCTGGTGGTTCGGCGGTGACACCCGCAGCTACGCCGACTCACTCGAGAACCCCGGCAACACGAAGATCTTCCAGCGCCACTGGATCGGTGTGACGCCGATGGATGCGATGCTGGTGCGCCCCGGTCAGGCACCGGAGCCCCTGGCGAGCCGGCGGCACGGCCACGCCGCGCTGGGCGAACGCGAGCAGGCCTGCTACACGGATGACCTGGGGCTGTGGCACACCGGCACGGGCCCGACCTCGGCCGAGGGCGGCAACCCGGGACCGAGCTGTGACAGCGTGGTGTCGTCAGTGCCGAGCGAGCGGAACGCATTCTCGCTGAACACGGGGATCATGGCGGTCGCCGAGGGCAACTTCGGGCGCCTGGGCCGCGACCAGCAGCAGCACTACACGACCGCCAACGCCCGGATCCAGCTCGACCCGTCGATCTGGGAGCAGCCCGGTGCGATGCCCGAGATCGCGCCCGCGGGCGACTTCACGCCGAACATCGACCGGTTGTTCACCGAGCGCTCGATGGTCCTCCAGGCGTGGGGCGCCTACGGCACGCTGTGGCCGGTCATCGCCCAGCAGCTCGGCGTCTCGCCCGACATGGGCCGTGACCGGCTGACGGTGGTGCCGAAGATCCCGAGGGGTCAGCACCGCATCGCGGGGCGGCGCATCCGCGTCGGCGACGGCACGATCGCGGTCGAGGCCGTTCGGCGCCACCACCGGCTGCGCACGATCGTGCGCAACGGCGTCGGCGCACGGCTGCGCATCGGGCACGTGCTGCCGGAGGGCGCGAACGTCGCAGAGGTGCGCCTGGACGGCGGGCGCGTGGGCTACCAGGTGCGGTCGACCGCGCGGGGACGGGAGCTGGTCGTCAACGCCGGCACCGGCCGTGGCTGGCGCTCGCTGTGGGTGCGTCTGCGCTGATGACCCCGGCGTAGCCCGCCATCGTTTGGCGTCAGACCACCTCGCCGGCAGGTCTGCGACGAGGTGGTCTAGCCGGCCGTCGCCGCACTGACGATCTGCTGGGCCTCGTCGAGGATGCGCTCGAGGTGATCCTCGCCGGCGAAGCTCTCGGCGTAGATCTTGGTCTTGTCCTCGGTGCCGCTGGGACGCGCCGCGAACCAGCCCTGCGCCGTGACGACCTTGAGCCCGCCGATCGGTTCGTCATTGCCGGGCGCCCGCGTCAGCATGCGCTCGATCTTGTCCCCGGCGAGCACGTCGGCGTCGACGTCGTCCGGCGACAGCTCCTTGAGCTTGGCCTTCGCGGCGGGGGTGGCCTCCGAGTCGATGCGTCGGTAGACCGGCGTGCCGTGCCGCTGCGTCAGCCGGTCGTAGTGCACGCCCGGGTCGTCGCCGGTCCGCGCGATGATCTCGGCCGCCAGCAGGCACAGGATCAGGCCGTCCTTGTCGGTCGACCACACCGAGCCGTCGAACTGCAGGAACGACGCGCCGGCGCTCTCCTCTCCGCCGAACGCCAAGCGGCCGTCGAGCAGGCCGTCGACGAACCACTTGAACCCGACCGGGACCTCGACCAGCGTGCGCCCGGCGTCGTCGACCACGGCGTCGATCATGCTGCTCGAGACCAGCGTCTTGCCGATGCCCGCGGTACGCGGCCAGTCATCGCGGTGGTCGAGCAGGTAGCCGATGGCCACCGCGAGGTAGTGGTTCGGGTTCCGCAGGCCGTCAGGCGTCACAATGCCGTGGCGGTCGGCGTCGGTGTCATTGCCGAACGCCACGTCGAAACGGTCCGCCAGGTCGATGAGGCTGCGCATCGCGTCGGCTGACGAGCAGTCCATGCGGATCTTGCCGTCGGTGTCGAGCGTCATGAAGCCGAAGGTCGGGTCCACGGTGTCGTCGACCAGCTGGAGGTCCAGGCCGTGGCGCTCGGCGATCGCGCCCCAGTAGGCCACGGCCGCGCCGCCGAGCGGGTGCACGCCCATGCGCACGCCCGCCCCGCGCACCGCGTCGAGGTCGACGACCTGCGGCAGCTCGTCGATGTAGGAGCCGAGGAAGTCGTAGCCCGCCACGCGGTCGTGGCTGTGGGCGTCGGCCACCCGCGGGATGCCGTCGAGGCCGGTGCGCAACAGATCGTTGGCGCGGCCCTCGATCCAGCCGGTGATGTCACCGCCCGCGGGCCCACCGTTCGGCGGGTTGTACTTGAAGCCGCCGTCGCGGGGCGGGTTGTGCGACGGCGTGATGACCACGCCGTCGGCGCGCGGGCCCTCTCCGGCGTTGTGCCGCAGGATCGCCCGCGACAGTGATGGCGTGGGCGTGTAGCCGTCGCGGTCGTCGACGCACACGTCGATGTCGTTGCCGGCGAAGACCTCGAGCGCCGTGCCGTGCGCCGGCGCCGACAGCGCGTGCGTGTCGCGTGCCACGAACAGTGGGCCGGTGATGCCACGGTCGCGGCGGTACTCGCAGATCGCCTGGCTGATGGCAAGGATGTGCGACTCGTTGAAGCTGGCGTCGAACGCGGACCCACGGTGGCCGGAGGTGCCGAACTCGACGAGCTGGGTCGGCTCGGCCGGGTCGGGCCGTTGGTCGTAGTAGGCGCCGATCAGGGCGTCGACGTCGATCAGGTCGTCGGTCGTCGCCGGCTGGCCGGCGCGCTCGTGTCGGCTCATCGCTGTGCACTCCTACAGGTCCGTGTACCTTGCGCTGCGGATGCCCCGCTGCACCAACCATGCCCACTGATCCGGCGGGCCTATCGACGGTGGACAAGATGAACCTGGGTCTGGATGACGCGCTGGCGGCGGCGCGCGACCGCTACGTCGCCGCACACCCGCGCAGCGCAGCGCTGGCCGACCGCGCGCGGCGGGTGCTACCCGGTGGCAACACCCGGTCGGTGCTCCACATCGACCCGTTCGCGTTCCGGGTCGCCGGCGCCGACGGGGCGTACCTGTGCGATGTCGACGGCCACCGCTACCTGGACCTGCTGGGTGACTACTCGGCGGGCCTGCTCGGGCACCGTCCGACGACGGTCGCGGCCGCCGTCCGCGCCCGCCTCGATGAGGGCTGGGCGCTCGGCGCGATGGCCGAGGCGGAGATCGTGTTCGCCGAGGCGGTCGCGGCCCGCTTCCCGTCGATCGAGCAGGTGCGCTTCACGAACTCGGGCACCGAGGCCAACCTGATGGCGATCATGACGGCACGCCATGCGACCGGGTGCGACCGGGTCGTGGTCTTCGACGGCGGCTACCACGGTGGCCTGCTCTCCTTCGGCCCGAGCGGGGCGCGCGTTCGGGCGCCGTTCGAGTACGCGGTCCTGCCATACAACGATGCCGCGGCGGTCGAACGCGAGTTGGCCGACCACGGCGACCGCATCGCCTGCGTGCTGGTCGAGCCGATGCTCGGCGCGAGCGGCTGCATCCCGGCGACGCCGGTGTTCCTCGCCGCTGTCCGTGGCGGCACGCGTGAGGCCGGCGCCGTGCTGGTGTTCGACGAGGTCATGACCTCCCGCCTGTCGGTCGGTGGGGCTCAGGGCCTCCTGGGCGTCACGCCAGACATGACCACGTTGGGCAAGTACCTCGCCGGCGGCCTGACATTCGGCGCGTTCGGCGGGCCCCGCGACCTGATGGCGGCCTTCGATCCGGATGCCGGTGGCCTGTCCCACGGCGGCACCTTCAACAACAACGCCTTCACGATGGCGGCCGGAGCGGCCGTGCACGAGATCGTCACCGCCGACGGCTTGCTCGACGCCCTGACGGCCCGCGGCGACGGCCTGCGGGCACGTCTGACCGAGGTCTTCGACGCCTCGCCGCTACCGTTCTCGGTGACCGGCTGGGGATCGTTGTGTGCCGTCCACCCGGTCGGCGGGCCCGTTGCGGCACCTGCCGACCTTGCCGGGGCCGACGACCGTTGGCGCCAGCTGTTCTTCCACGACCTCCTCGACGCCGGCTTCTACCTCGCGCCGCGGGGCTACCTCGCAGTGAGCGCCACGGTGACCGACGACGACGTCGACCGTTTCGTCGACGCGGTCGCCGCGTTCTGCGACCGGCACCGCGCCACCAGGTGAGGCGGGACGGTCGCCGGCGCGGTCCTGCTACTGCTGGTAGCGCTCGACCGTCTCCACGCCCCGCACGGTCGCGCCGTCGGGGTCGCCGTCGAACTCGCGTCGCGCCCGTCGTTGGCGGAGCAGGTCCCAGCACTGGTCCAGTGCGATCTCGATCTGCTCGACCCGCGCACGCTCCGCGTCGTCGATGGGCTCATCCACATGACGGTGGCGCAGGGCATCCTCCTCCTCCACCAGTGCGGTGATCTGCGACAGGATCTGCTGGTCGTCCACGTCGTGTGCTCCCGGGAGGTGATGCGGTCACGATAGCGTCCCACGCTGCGCGGAGCCTGGTTCCACGAAGTGCGGTCGTGCTCGCTGACGCTTGACCCCCAACGCCCAGGGGCTACGCGCACACCTGCACGGCGGGCGGGCAGCGGTGGACGACCGAGGTCGCCGAGCCCATCGGTGGATCGTGCGCTAGCACCGGAGGAGGCGGCGGTCGCGTCGTTGCCGCGGTCGAGCACGCCGGCGCCGTCAGAGCCACAGCAGCAGCGCCACCGGGCGCGGGATGACCACGGGCGTAGTCCACGCCCGCCGCTCAGCCGGTGTTCTGCAGCCCCGCTGCGACGCCGTTGACGGTCAGCTGGACCAGCCGCGACCAGCGCTCGGCGTCGCCGCCCTCGCTGCGGGCGCCACGCAGCGCCCGCTGTTGCAGGAACGACAGCGCGTCGACGTAGGGGTTGCGCAGGTCGACGGCCAGGCGCAGCACCGGGCGGTCCTCCAGCAGGCGACGCTGGCCCAGCAGCTCGCGGACCAGCTCCTCGGTGCGCTCGTACTCCCGGGTGATCCGCGACGCCAGATCGGGGCGGTCGGCCAGGTCGAGGTAGCCCTGGGCGATCAGCAGGTCGGCCTTGACGAGGCTGAGCGCGGCGTTGTCGATGGCGGTGCGCAGGAACGGCCACCGCGCCGTCAGGTCGCGCAGCGGCTGCATGCCCCCGACGTGGGCGCGTCCCGCCGTCAGCCCCGCACCCAGGCCGTACCAGCCGGGCAGGTTGATGCGGGCCTGGGCCCATGCGAAGCTCCAGGGGATCGCCCGGAGCGACTCGAGCCCACCACCGCCCCCGCGCCTGGAGGGTCGCGAGCCGAGCTGCAGGTCGCCGAGCTCCTCGCTCGGGGTGACGGCAGCGAAGAACGCCGCGAATCCGTCGGTCCCGATCAGCTCCCGGTAGACCGCCTCGCTGGCCCGCGCCATCGTGCGGATGAGGTCCCAGTCGAACTCGGTGGGGTCCGGCTGGTCGTGGGCGTGCAGCGAGGCTCGGATGGTCGCGTTGGAGATCTGCTCCAGGTGGCGCTGTGCAAGAGGCAGCGTGCGGTACCGCGAGAAGACGACCTCGCCCTGCTCGGTGATCTTGAACCGCCCGTCGACCGAGCCGGGCGCCTGCCCCAGGATCGCCCGGTTCGCCGGTCCGCCCCCGCGACCCACGGCGCCGCCACGGCCGTGGAACAGCGTCAGCGCCACGTTGTTCCGGCCAGCCCACTCCGCCAGCGCGGCCTGGGCCTCGAACAGGGCGATGTTGGCCGCGAGGAACCCGGCGTCCTTGGTCGAGTCCGAGTAGCCGAGCATGACCTCGAACTGCCGCCCGTTCGCATCGAGGCGCTCCTGCTCGCTCGGCAGCGACAGCAACGTATCGAGCTCCTTGGGTGCGCGGCGCAGGTCCTCGCGGCTCTCGAACAGTGGGACGACGTCGACGGTCAGCGACCCGTCGGGGACGGCGAGTCGGGCCAGCGCCCGCACGGTCATCACATCGACGGCCTCGCGGCTCCAGCTGACGGCGTAGCGCCGGCACGCCTCGACGCCGTAGGTGGCCTGCAGCTCGGCCATCGTCCTGATGGTCGCGATGACCTCGCGTGCCAGGTCCGACGACGGTTCGACCCCGTCGGGCCAGCCGTCGGTGGCCAGCCGGTCCAGGGCGTGCAGGTCGCGCTCCGCTTCGGGTGCCAGCTCGCGGATGACCGCGTCGTGGGTCCCCGCGTCCTGCCGGATCTCCAGCGACGCGAAGTGGAAACCGAACGTCTCGGCCTGCCAGCGCAGGTGCTGCAGCTCGCCGTAGGCAAGCCGCCGCGCGCCGCCGTCGTCGAGCGACCGCTGCACGAGAGCGATGTCGTCGATGAACGCCTCCGCCGACGGGTAGCCGTGTGGCGTGCGCTCCCGCGTCGCCTCGAGGCGGTCGGCCATCGCGATCATGTGCATGCGGTGCGGCTGGTCAGCGGCGCGTTTGACGATCGACTCCCACCGGTCCGGCCACCGTTCGGCGTCCTCCTCCAGCGCCCGGCGCAGGTCACGGGCCGGGGGGGTCGAGGCGGACGTCGCGGTCAGGGTCCGACCGATGCGCCGCGTCGCCCGCTCGAGGCCGCGCAGAACGTGCTCGGTGTGGATGGTTACGGTCCGGCCGGTCACCTCGGCGGTGACGTAGGGGTTGCCGTCGCGGTCGCCGCCGACCCAGCTGCCCCAGCGCAGGAACGCCGGGAACGCGGGTGGGCGCGCCCCCACCGTCTCCGGCCCCAGCGCGCGGTCGAGCTCGCGGTAGATCCGCGGCAGCACCAGGAACAGCGTGTCGTCGAACACCGCCAGGTTGCGCCGCACCTCGTCGAGCGGGCTGGGTCGCTGGTCGCGGATCTGCGCGGTGCGCCACAGGATCGCGATCTCCTCGCGCAGGCTGCGGGCGATGTCGGCCCGGGCCGTGCGGGGCAGGTGCAACTGGTCGAACCGGTCGAGCTGCTCGCCGATGCGGCGCAGCGCCTCCGTGACGACGCGGCGCCGGGCCTCGGTGGGATGCGCCGTGAACACGGGGTGGATGCGCAGCCGGCCCAGCAGCGCGGTCAGTGCCTCGCGACCGTCCCGGGCGACCGCCTCGTTCACGGCCGCCGCGAGCGAGTCGTCGATCGCCTCGCGCTGCTCGCCGCGCTGCCGCAGCGTACGCATGCGCTGGCGCTCCTCGGCCAGGTTGATCAGCTGGAAGTAGCAGGTGAACGCCCGGGCGACCGCCTCGGCGCTGCCCAGGTCCATCGCGTCGATCTGCTCGTGGATCTCGTGGAGCGCCTCCGGCGTCGCGTCGCGACGGAACGCGATGGTCGCCGTCCGCAGCTGCTCGACCGCGCGGAACAGGTCGGTCCCACCGGCCTCGCCGATGATCTGGCCGAGCGCGTCCCCGAGGATGCGCACGTCGCGTCGCAGGTCCGACGGCATGCTGAACTGGCGCTCTTCTCGCATGCCACCACGCTACGCCGCGTACATGACGGCCACGTTTCATGTCAGGGGACGGCACGCGATCATGGCGCGGTCCGCACGACAGGGAGACAGGAGGCACGGATGCGCACGATCGGGCTGCTCGGCGGCATGAGCTGGGAGTCGTCGATCATCTACGAGCGGCTGATCAACACCGAGGTGCGCCGCCGGCTCGGCGGCGTGCACTCGGCCGATCTGCTGATCCGGTCGTACGACTTCGCGATCGTCGAGGCGCTCCAGGCGGCGGGGGACTGGGACGGCGCCGGTGCGCTGCTGGCCGTGGACGCGCACCGGCTCGAGACCGTGGGCGCCGAACTGATCGTGCTCGCCACGAACACCATGCACCGCGTCGCCGACGCGATCGAGGCGGCCATCGACGTGCCGCTGCTCCACCTCGCCGACGCGACCGCCGCCGCGGTCCGCGCCGGGGGCCTGGACCGGGTCGCGCTGCTCGGCACCCGGTTCACGATGGAGCAGGACTTCTACCGCGCGCGGCTCGCACGTCACGGTCTGGACGTGCTGGTCCCCGACGCCGCCGACCGCGCGACGGTCCACCGGGTGATCTACGACGAGCTGGTGCGCGGGGTGGTCGACGACACGTCGCGGTCGGTGTACCTGGCGATCATCGACCGCCTGCTCGACCGTGGCGCGCAGGGCGTGATCGCCGGCTGCACCGAGATCGAGCTGCTGGTCACGCCCGACGACGTGACCTGCCCGTACTTCCCGACCACGCGCCTCCACGCGCTGGCCGCGGTCGACGCCGCCCTGGCACCCCGTTGACCTCGTTGGGGTACGTCCTCGACGCCGGCGTCGGGATCGTCCCCGCAGCGGCGTGGCCGACCGATCTGGGGAACGTCCTCGACGGCGAACGTCGGGATCCTCCCCACACGGTGACCGGTCAGGCGTCCGCGAAGGTTGCGCCCTCCAGTGCCAGGCGGCGCAGCAGCGGTGCCGGCTCCCAGCGCTCGCCGTGTCGCTGGTGGAGGCGCTCGGTGATGCCGAGCACCTCCTTCAGACCGACCAGGCCGGCGTGGAACATCGGCCCGCCGTGGTGGGCCGGGAACCCGTAGCCGTAGACGTAGATGACGTCGATGTCGCCGGCGCGCTGGGCAATGCCCTCCTCGAGGATGCGTGCGCCCTCGTTGACCAGCTGCCCCAGCAGGCGGTCGCGGATCTCCTGGTCGGACACGTCACGGCGCTCGATGTCGTGCTCCTTGGCGTGGGCGACGATCAGCTCCTCGATCTCGGGGTCGGGCACGGGCGCGCGGCTGCCCTCCTCATAACGGTAGAACCCGGCGCCGGACTTCTGGCCGAGCCGGTCGCGCTCGACGATCTTGTCGGCGATCGTCCGCTCGCGCTCGTCCGGGTCGATGCCGCGCGCGGCCGCCTGCTGGTTGCGGATCCGGTGACCGACGTCGAGCCCCGCCAGGTCCTGGACCGCGAAGGGGCCCATCTTGAAGCCGAAGTCGGTCATCACGCGGTCGACGTCCTGCGGCAGCGCGCCCTCCTCGATCAGCGTCGACGCCTCGTGGACGTACACGTGGAACATGCGGTTGCCCACGAAGCCGTCGCACACGCCGACGACGACCGGCACCTTGCCCATCGTCCTGCCGAGCTTCACCACGGTGACCAGCACCTCGTCGGAGGTCGCCTCGCCACGCACGACCTCGAGCAGCTTCATGACGTTGGCGGGGCTGAAGAAGTGCATGCCGACGACGGATCCTGGGCGCTCCGTCGCCCGGGCGATCTCGTCGACGTCCAGGGTCGAGGTGTTGGTTGCCAGCACCGCGTGGTCCGCCGCGACGCGGTCGAGCCGCCCGAACACCTCACGCTTGAGGTCCATGTCCTCGAACACGGCCTCGATGACGACGTCGGCGCCGGCCACCGCGTCGAAGTCGACCGTACCGGTGATGTGGTCCATCCGGCGCCGCTTCTCGTCGGGGGTCAGCCCTCCCTTGTCGACGGTGCGCTGGTAGTTGCCGTCGACCGTGGCCAGGCCCCGGTCGAGGCCGTCCTGGTCGACCTCGATGACGCTGACGGGGATGCCGGCGTTCGCGAAGTTCATGGCGATGCCGCCACCCATGGTCCCGGCGCCGATCACTGCGCCCCGGGTGATCTCGAGCGGCGTGACGTCGTCGTTCACGTCGTCGATCCTGGCGGCCTGGCGCTCGGCGAAGAACACGTGGCGCAGGCTCCTGGACTGGTCGGACGCCATCAGCTCAATGAACAGCTCACGCTCCCGGCGGCTGCCCTGGTCGAAGGGCAGTTCGACGGCACCCGCGACGGCGTCGATGCAGCGCTGCGGGGCGATCAGGCCCGGCGCACGTCGCTCGGTCTCGGCCCGGGCTCCGTCGAGGATCTTCCCGGCGTCGCCGTCGACGGCCACATCGAGCTCGTGGGTGCGGCGCAACGCGTCGTCCTCGCCGGCCTTGTGCTCGGCGAAGGCGACGGCGGCGTCGAGCAGGTCATCCTCGGCCAGCTCGTCGACCAGGCCGAGCTCGTGGGCGCGACGGCCGTCGATCGGGGAGCCCGATGTGATCATCCGCAACGCGGTCGTCAGGCCGACCAGCCGCGGCAGCCGCTGGGTGCCTCCCGCCCCCGGCAGCAGCCCGAGCTTGACCTCCGGCAGGCCGAGGTCGGCGTCGGGCGTGGCCACCCGCCAGTGGCAGGCCAGCGCCATCTCGAGCCCGCCACCGAACGCGGTGCCGCGGATCGCGGCGACGACGGGCGTCGACGTCTCCGCGAGCGTGTCGACGAGACCGCGCAGGTCCGGCGCCTCGTCGCGCGGCAGACCGAAGGTCGTGATGTCGGCGCCGGCCACGAAGTGCTTCCCGGCGCCGGTGATCACGACGGCGTGGACGTCCTCGTCGGCGTCGGCCTCGCGGACGTGTGCCGCGACCCCCTCGGGGACCCCCGGGCTGAACACGTTGAGCGGTGGGTTGTCGATGGTGATCACGGCGACGGCGCCGCGACGGTCTGATGTCACGAGATCAGTCATGCCTGGCATCCTGCCCCGCCGCGCGGGTGGCAGACATGGTCACGGCGGTCTCGTGGATCACGCAGCCGGCGCGGCCACCCGCACCGTGGTTCACCGACACCTCAGGGGAGACAACCCCGGCTGGGCGTCGTCCCCGACGAGCTCGCCGTTGTTGGGGGGTCTCCCAGTGCGTGGGTGACGCAGCGCACTGGCGAGAGCGACAGGGGCTGGTGTTGCGGGGTCTCCCCGGCTGCTAGAGGTGGGCCTGGTCGTTCCAGGTCGTCAGCACCCAGCCGGAGAGGTCGAGGCCGTCCATCACCCGGCGGTCGTGCCGCTCGAACACCGTGATGCCCGTGTTGGCATGGCCCATCCGGTACAGCGCGGGCAGGTGGCCGGGCACGAAGCCGTCGCCGAACAGCGTGACCCCGAGGAACCAGTGCAGGAAGCCGAAGTGGCTGACGGCGACGATTCGGCGGTGGCCCGCGTCGCTGTGCAGCCGGTGCTGCACCCGGCGGACCCTCGCGACGACATCGGCGAACGACTCGGCACCCGGCTCGGCGTACGTCGGGTCCGCGTCGGGCATCCAGGCGAGCGTCGCGTGCCGGTGCTGCTGGTCCGGCCGGGCGGCGTAGAACGCGGTGGACTGGCGCACCTCGAAGAGGTCGGGGTCGGTCGAGACCGGCAGGTCGAGGGTCTCGCCGATGCCGGCCGCGGTCTCCTGCGCGCGGCGCATCGGGCTGGCGACGATCGCGTCGAGCTCCTCGCCGCGCAGCCGTCGCCCCAGGTCGCGTGCCTGCACCCACCCCCGCTCGGACAGCCGGTCGCCGTCGTCGGGACGGTCGCGGCGGGCACGGTCGGCGACGTTGGCGGCCGACTCCCCATGGCGTACGAAGTGGATCGCCGGTCGGCGCCCGCGGATCACCGGTGCTTGCGCAACTCGAGCTTGGCGACGGTCTCGGTGTGGACCTCGTCGGGTCCGTCGGCCAGCCGCAGGGCCCGTGCGTTGGCCCACGCCTCGGCGAGGAAGGTGTCGCCGGACACGCCGGCGCCGCCGTGCACCTGGATGGCCCGGTCGATGACCCGCTGTGCCATCGCGGGCGCAACGACCTTGATCATCGCGATCTCGGCGCGGGCCGCCCTGGTCCCCACGGTGTCCATCATGTGCGCGGCGTTGAGCACCAGCAGCCGGGCCTGGTCGATCTCGATGCGCGTTCGGGCGATGTCGGCGCGGACGGTCCCGTGCTCGGCGACGGCCCGCCCGAAGGTCTCGCGCGCCAGGGCACGGCGGCACATCGCCTCGAGCGCCCGCTCGGCCTGGCCGATCAGACGCATGCAGTGGTGGATGCGTCCCGGTCCCAGCCGGCCCTGGGCGATCTCGAACCCGCGACCCTCGCCGAGCAGCATGTTCGCCGCCGGCACCCGCACATCGTCGAAGGTGATCTCGGCATGGCCGTGGGGCGCCTCGTCGTAGCCGAACACCGTCAGCGTGCGCTCGATCGTCACACCGGGTGTGTCCATCGGCACCAGGATCATCGACTGCTGCCGGTACGTCTCGGCCTCCGGATCGGTCCTGCCCATCACGATCGCGATCTCGCATCGCGGGCTGCCGGCACCGGTGGTCCACCACTTGCGACCGTTGAGCACGAAGTCGTTACCGTCACGGATGATGCTGGCGCGGATGTTGGTGGCGTCGGACGACGCGACGTCGGGCTCGGTCATCGCGAAGCACGACCGGATCTCACCGTCGAGCAACGGCCGCAGCCACCGGTCCTGCTGCTCGTCGCTGCCGTAACGGACCAGCACCTCCATGTTCCCCGTGTCCGGCGCGCTGCAGTTGAACACCTCGGGGGCCCACAGGACGCGCCCCATGACCTCGCACAGCGGCGCGTACTCGAGGTTGGTCAGCCCCGCGCCGTGGACGCTGTCGGGCAGGAACAGGTTCCACAGCCCCGCGGCCCGCGCCCGGTCCTTGAGCTCGTCGACGATCGCAGGCGGCTTCCAGCGGTCGCCATCGGCCACCTGCTGCGCGTAGGTCTGCTCGTTGGGGTGGACGTGGTCGTCCATGAATGACAGCAGGCGGTCGTGCAGGTCACGTGCGCGGTCTGACATCTCGAGCTGCATCGGTGCCCCGGGTCGACGAAGTGACGGCTCGCCAGGCAGCATTCCGCCTGGACCCACCCCGCACACCCCGCGGCCGAGCCACGAACCCACGGTGGCCGATCGGTGCGTCGAACCGGGGCTACTCGAACAGGTTGCCGAGCTGGCCGAGGACCGAGCCCTCGCCGTCGCTCTTGCGGACCGTCACGTTGGCGGCGACCCGGGCGGCCAGGCGGGCGAACGGCAGCGACTGGAGCCACACGCGGCCGGTACCGCGGACGGTGGCCAGGAAGATCCCCTCACCACCGAAGACCATGGTCTTGAGGTTGCCGGCGCGCTCGATCGAGTACTCCAGGGTCGGCTCCAGCGCGACGAGGCAGCCGGTGTCGAGCCGCAGCGTCTCGTCGTGCAGCTCGCGCACCACCACCGTGCCACCGGCATGCAGGAAGCAGTTCCCGTCGCCCTGCAGGTCCTGCAGGATGAACCCCTCGCCGCCGAACAGGCCGGCCCCGAGCTTGCGGTTGAAGGCCACGCCGACACGGGTCCCCATGGCCGCGCACAGGAACGCGTCCTTCTGCGCGATCAGCCGGTTGCCGACGTCGTCGAGGTCGATCGGGACGATCTTGCCGGGGAACGGCGCGGCGAAGCTGACCTTCGCCATGCCCGAGCCCTGGTTGGTGAAGTGGGTCAGGAACAGCGACTCGCCGGTGATCGCGCGACGTCCCGCTCCCAGCAGCTTGCCGACCGCCCCACGGTCGGGCTCGCTGCCGTCACCCATGCGCGTCTCGAACACCACGCCCTCG
>Ga0268386_10002060_pt1 | contig 14134 bp, 13 predicted proteins | sample RVTome_15_FD_200260 | JGI IMG/M metagenome (GOLD analysis project Ga0268386, IMG submission 200260) | Soil microbial communities from uranium-contaminated site in the Upper Colorado River Basin, Wyoming, United States - RVT150D86... ...
GGACGGGGATCGCCAGCACGTCACGCAGGACCTGCTCGTAGACGTCGGTCAGGATGCGCCGCGTCTCGGCGACCGCCTCGGATCCCGTCGCGTGCGCCGTGTGGCCCTCCTGCCAGAGGAACTCCGTAGTCCGCAGGAACAGGCGGGGGCGCAGCTCCCACCGCACCACGTTGGACCACTGGTTCAGCTTCAGCGGCAGATCGCGGTATCCCTGGATCCACCGTGACATGGCGTCGCCGATCACCGTCTCCGATGTCGGCCGCACGACGAGAGGTTCCGGCAGATCCTCGCCGCCCGCATGGGTGACGACCGCCAGCTCCGGGCTGAACCCCTCGATGTGCTGGGCCTCGCGCTGAAGGAACGCCTGGGGCAGGAACAGCGGGAAGTACGCGTTGTCGGCACCGGTGGCCTTGATCCTGGCGTCGAGCTCCGACTGGATGCGTTCCCAGATCGCGTAGCCCCACGGCTTGATGATCATCGTGCCGCGCGCGGGACCGTTCTCGGCGAGCCCGGCCTTGGTGACGACGTCCTGATACCAGCGCGGGAAGTCCTCCTCCTGCGCTGTCAACACATTGCGCGCCGCACTGGCCATGACGTGCAATCTTCGCACAACGCCTTCCGGGGCGCCTCGTCAGGTTGCCAACGTCTACGCCCAGCAGCGACCGGATCGGCGCGCGTGCTCTGCCGCCTGAGTGACCGGCGGCCGGTGCGCCGCCACAGGGCACCGGCCGCCGGTTCGTCCGCTACTGGGCGTAGACCGGCACGATCATGGCCCGCGCCAGCGTGTGGAACGACAGGTTGAAGCCCAGGAACGCCGGGGTCGCGCCGTCGGGCAGGTCCAGCGACTCGACGTCGACCGCGTGGACGACGACGTAGTAGCGGTGGGTGCCGTGGCCCTCGGGCGGCGCGGCACCGGTGTAACGGGCCTCGCCTGAGTCGTTGCGCAGCGTCACCGCCGCCGCGGGCAACAGGTCGCTGTCGGGAGTGCCCGCGCCCGCCGGCAACTCGGTCACATCCGCCGGGATGTCCGCGACCACCCAGTGCCAGAACCCGCTGGCCGTCGGCGCGCAGGGGTCGAAGACGGTGACGGCGAAGCTGCGCGTCTGTTCTGGGAACCCCGACCACAACAGCTGGGGCGACACGTCCTCGCCGCCGGCGCCCATGATGCCCGACACCTGAGGATTCGGAAGGGTCTCCCCATCGGCGACGTCGGTGCTCGTCACGGTGAACGAGGGCACGGGCTCGAGGTACTCGTAGGGGTTGGGAAAGGCTTCGGCCTTGGCCATGCTGCTATCTCCTGTGCGGCCGCCGGTCGACTGCTCATTCGGGAACGCGGACCGCTGGTCGCATCTTGCCCGATAGCCCGGCGATGGCACGTACCCGGCCGCGACCGTGCGGTCAGTGGCGGTGATCACCCGAACCGTGCAGGAGTCCGGCGAGCACCGTGCGCAGCCGCGGAAGTTCATCCGCGTCGACGTGCGCGTCCGCACCGGCGACCGCGCCCACACCGACCAGGAACACGCGTGGCTGCAGCGCCGCCAGCGTGGCGGCCAGACCCGCGGGATCCGGTCCGGCCGCGTCCTCGTCGACCACCAGGAAGCGCGCCCGCAACGCCTTCGCCTTCGCAACACCGTCGTCGGGTCCTTCGGCATCACCGACGACCTCCCACTCCGCGCTCACAGCCGCTCGGCGCAGCGCGAGGCGTCGTTGTCTGGTCGTGCCGACGACGACGATGCGGACGGCGAAGCACACGAGCGACTCCCGGTCGGATGATCAACGGCGGGGATCAGTATCCACCGTCGGACCGGTCGCTGCCGCGTCCCACCGTCAGGCGTTCACCGCCCCGCCGCGACGGACGGCACGCCCGGCGCCGCCCCCCACCGGCGGATCAGCGTGGCGCCGTCGTGTCCACTGCCACAGCGGTACGCGACGATCGCGCCTTCGGCCGTGTTGACGATGCCCTTGATATCAGTGGGCCAGAGCAGCACCTCGGCGCCGCACCCCTCGCACCACACCGCCATCATCAGCACGGCTCCTGGTTCATGCGGACCGCGGCGCGGCCCGGCGTCACGGTCGGCGAACGTCGCGGCGCCGCGCCTGCGATGGCCTCGCCCAGGCGCACGACCGCGAGGCCGGCCCGGCGCCGCCAACTGGTGCGGTCGATCGCGCCGGCACGGCGTGCCGCGCGGATCTGGCGCTCGCGAGCCGCCTCGCGGAGCAGTTCAGCGTGGCGCACCCTGACCAACTCGCCATCGACTCCCGGATACATGGCGGAACCCTTCTGTAAGGTGTATAACTGTGTTGATGTCTTACAGAATACCGAGCGCCGCGTAAGGAGTCAAGTGAACTACGACAATTACGAGGACTTCTCCGTCGAACTGGCGATCGACCTGATCAACGACTACGGCTCGCACCCGCGGGTGGTCGCGGGAAGGGGTGACGATCCGCTCCCGCCACTCGAGGCGTTTCTGCGCGATCACCACATGGATGCGCGTGGGGTCGAAGCGGGTGCCGAACAGGCCGCGCGCCAACTGGCCGACCGCCTGCACGTCGTGTTCACCGCTGACGAGAGCGCGCACGCCGTGGCGGTCGTCAACGAGGTGCTGGCCGAGTCCGGCGCGCTGCCCCAGATCAGCGGACACGACGATGAGGACTGGCACCTGCACTACTATCCGGCCGGGATCGGCCCGCTCGACCGGCTCGCCGTGACCGCGGCCATGGGCCTGTCCGCGGTACTGTGCACGGGCGGCGTCCGCCGGCTGGGCCGCTGCGACGGCAGCGAGTGCCGTGACGTCTACGTCGACACGTCACGCAACAACCGGCGCCGCTTCTGCTCGGACGGCTGCGCCAACCGGGCCCACGTGGCGGCGCACCGGGCCCGCCGGCGCAAGCAGCCGTCCTGACCGCTCAGTGTCCGGCGCGCTCCTTCGCCAGGCGCCGCAACTCGTTGTGGGTGTGCACGTCATTGCCTTCCGGCACCCGCTGCCAGCTGCCGTCGTTGCCGTCGAGCTGCCAGGCGAGCTGGTCATCGGCGAGCTCGATGTCGAGGATCTCCTGCAAGCGCGCCCTGGCCGCTTCGTCGGTCACCGGCAGCACCGCCTCGACACGGCGGTCGAGGTTGCGTGTCATCAGGTCGGCTGAACCGATCAGGTAGTCGTAGCCGCGTTCCTGCGAGCCGAAGCGGAAGATGCGCGAGTGCTCGAGGAAGTCGCCGACGATTGACCGCACCTTGATGTGCTCGCTGAGCCCGTCGACGCCGGGCCGCAGGCTGCAGGTGCTGCGCACGATCAGTTCCACCGGCGTGCCCGCGTCCGATGCGTCGTAGAGCGCATCGATGATGTCGGCATCGACCAGGTTGTTGACCTTGATGACGATGTGGCCGTCGTCGGCAGCGGTCTCGCGGCGGATGAGCTCGGTCAGCTTGGGTCGCAGCGATCGGGGGGCGACCAGCAGCTTGTCGTAGTCGTCGTGGCGGCTGTACCCGGTCAGCGAGTTGAACAGCTGCGACAGATCGCGGCCCACGTCGGGGTCACTGGTCAGTACACCGAGGTCCTCGTAGATCCGCGCGGTCTTGGGGTTGTAGTTGCCGGTGCCGACGTGGACGTACCGCTTGAGGCCGTCGCCCTCCTGGCGGACGACCATGGCGATCTTGGAGTGGGTCTTGAGGCCGATCAGCCCGTAGGCGACATGCACACCCGCGTCCTCCAGACGCCGGCCCCGGTTGATGTTGGCCTCCTCGTCGAACCGAGCCTTCAGCTCGATCATGGCCACGGCCTGCTTGTCGGCCTCCGCCGCCCGGACCAGTGCCTCGACGATCGGGCTCTCCTGTTCGGTGGTCCGGTAGATCGACACCTTGATCGCCAGCACCGCCGGGTCGCGCGACGCATCGACGAGAAACCGCTGCACCGACGCGTCGAAGCTGTCGTAGGGCAGGTGCACGAGCACGTCGCCGCGCGCGATCTCCTCGAAGATCGCGCCCGGCGAGCTGTCGAGCTGTCGCAGCCGCTGTGGCACCTGCGGTTCCCATGGGCGGTCGCGCAACTGTTCGGGCCCACTGCCGTACAGCTCCCACAGATCCGACATGTCGAGCGGCGCATCCACCACGATGGCTGCGGCCGGGTCGAGGTCGAGCTCCTCCAGCAACCGCTCGGACAGCCAGTCGGGCATCGTCGCGTGGTGCTCCAGACGGACCGCGTCGCCGAAGCGCCGTTCGAGCAGGTGGTCCTCGATGGTCTCGAGCAGATCTTCGGCCTCGTGCTCGCGGATCGCCAGGTCCGCGTTGCGCGTCACGCGGAACTGATGGCATTCGGACACCTTCATGCCAGGGAACAGCGCGTCGAGCTTGTGCGCGATCACCAGCTCCAGCCGGATGAAGCGCGTGCCGCCGGGCAGCGCTACGAACCGGTCGAGCAGCGACGGCACCTTCACGCGCGCGAGCTGCCGGCGCGAGCGGTCGGGATCGTGCAGCACCACCGCGAGGTTCAGCGACAGGCTCGAGATGTGCGGGAACGGGTGGCCGGGATCGATCGCCAGTGGCGTGAGCACCGGGAAGATGTAGTCGTCGTAGTACCGCTCGATGAACTCGCGCTCGTCGTCATCGAGGTCGTCCCATGCGCACAGCTGCACGTTGGCGGCCGCGAGTCCCGGCGCGATCTCGTCGTTGTACAGCTCGGACTGCCTGGTGGCCAGACGGGCCGCGTACTGGCGCACCGCGGTGAGCTGGTCGGCCGGAGGGATCTGGTCGGACGACACCGTCTCGGCGCCCGTCCTGGCCTGCTCGACCAGCGACCCCACCCGCTTCTGGAAGAACTCGTCGTTGTTCGTGGCGAAGATCGCCAGGAACTTCGCCCGTTCGAGCAACGGGCGCCGCTTGTCCGCCGCGATGTCGAGAACCCGCGCATTGAAGGCCATCTGCGAGACTTCTCGGTTGAGGTAGCGCGCGCTTCCCAGTGCCCACGGCGGCTGCGGTGGCGATTCGGTCATCATATCTCCGGGTCATCTTCCGGGGCCGTTCACACGCGCCTCCGCGACGGCTTACCATCACCTCATGGTTTCCCGATTCCGCCACCGAGTAGGCGAACGCCTCGGACAAATCCGTCTCGCCTTCACCACCACCCGGGCACGAGACCCACGGCTGGTCCCGTACATGCTGCTCGCCGCCATCGCCGGTCTGGCGGTGCCGCTGCTGCTGTTCACATGGCTCGGCCAACCCATCGTTGGCGCGATCGCCGGACTGTTCAGCGGCGCCGCGGCCGCCATGATCATCCTCGGCCTCCGCGCCCAGCGCGCCGCGATCGCCAACATCGAGGGCCAGCCGGGGGCCGCGCTCGCGGTGCTGCAGTCGCTGCGGGGCCCGTGGATCGTGACGCCCGCGGTGGCATTCAGCGGCAAGCAGGACCTGGTCCACCGCGTGGTGGGGCGGCCGGGCATCATCCTTGTGGGCGAGGGACGCCGTGCGCGCGTCCAGGCGCTACTCAAGCAGACCGCGCGCAAGACGTCACGCGTCAGCGGCGAGATCCCTGTCCATGAGATCAACGTCGGCACCGCCGACGGGCAGACCGCGCTCTCCGATCTGCGGATTCAGGTGACGAAGTTGCCACGCGCCATCAAGCCCAAGCAGGTCGGCCCACTGGATCGCAAGCTGCACGCCCTGGGCGGTGCGGATCTGCCGATCCCGAAGGGCCCGATGCCCAACGTCCGGCGACCTCGCTGAGATGACGATGGCGGGACTCCTTCACGGAACCCGCCATCGTGCTGCACGTCGCTTGGTGGGCGAGGGGGGACTTGAACCCCCACCTCCCAGAGGAGACAGGAACCTGAATCCTGCGCGTCTGCCAATTCCGCCACTCGCCCATTGAACGAGCAACGACGCAGCGCGCGGAGTGTAGCATCGCCGGAAGCAAGCTGCGGCCCTGGGGTCGTCTTCGTCGCGGAGACGATCGCCCGCCGCGGCCACCTCATAGGAAACTGAGCGAACGGATGAGTGTTCTGCGCGAATTTGAACGACGTCTCGAGGGAGCGGTCGAAGGCTTCTTCGCTCGGGCTTTTCGCTCCGGTCTGCAGCCGGTGGAACTGGCCAAGGCGGTGCAGCGCTACGCAGGCAACTACCAGAACGTCGGTGTCGACGGGGTGTTCGTCCCGAACGTGTACCGCTTCGAGCTGAACCCCGCGGACCACGAGCGGTTCCGGGAGTTCGGCGAGTCGCTCGCCAACGAGTTGAGCGACGTCGTGGCCCGCACGGCATCCGAGCGCGGCTGGCAGCTGCGCGGACCGACACGGGTCGAGCTCGCCGTCAGCGACAAGGTGCCCGTGGGCACCTACGAGCTGCGCGGCAAGGTCGAAGCGGCGCCCGGTCACGAGTCTGAGCGGCGGGCTCCCGCAAGCCAGATGGGTGACGCGGGCGGCACGCGCGCGTCGCTCGAGCTGGTCGATCAGGCCGGGCAGCGCATCTCGTTGCCCAACCAGGCGATCATCGGCCGCATGCCGGGTTGTGACATCCAGCTGGACGATCCGTCGGTCTCCCGACGCCACGCACGGATCAGCCGGGCGACCAACGGATGGCTGATCGAGGACCTCGGCTCGACCAACGGCATCACAGTCAACGGTTCCAGCGTCGAACGCGAGTACCTGACCGGCGGCGAAGACATCGAGCTTGGCAACGTCAGGATGCGATTCCAGGCGGACGCCTGAGGCCTATGCCACCAATCATTCTCTGGTTGCTGCAGGGGGTGTTCCTCCTGTTGCTGTACGTCTTCGTGTGGCGGTCCGTGCGTGCCGTGGTCCGCGACCTGCGATCCCCTGCGCCGGCCGCGCGGCCACCGAGCCGCAGGCGCGCCGCACCGGAGGCCGCGCCCGCCCCACCGGAGACCCGGCGGGCGGCGCCCGGCCAGCTCGTGGTGCACTTCCCGGAGGGACGGCCTCGGGTGATCGAGCTCACGGGATCCCCCGTGTTATTCGGTCGTTCGCCATCCTGTACAGTGCGTCTCGAAGATCCCTATGTGAGCGATGACCACGCGCGCATCTATGAGGCCGACGGCAGCTGGATGGTCAAGGACCTCAAGTCCACCAACGGCACCTTCCTCAATCGAGTGAAGGTCACCTCGCCCTCCCAGATCGCAGCCGGGGATCAGCTCGGGATCGGGAAGACGATCGTCGAGGTCAGAAAGTGACAGTGCGCGGCCACGCGTTGACGGTGCGAGCGTTCGGCGCTACGCACACCGGTCGTGTGCGCGCGGGCAACGAGGACAGCTACTTCGTCGGCGACGCCGCGTTCGCGGTCGCCGACGGCATGGGTGGCCACCAGGCCGGCGAGATCGCCTCGGACGCAGCACTCGAACCGCTGCGTGCGCTCGACATCAACGCCATGTCGGACCCGACCGAGGTCGGCGCCGCGCTGGCCGACGCCGTCGAGCAGGCCAACACCGTGGTCGTGGAACGTGCGCAGGCCGACCCGGCGCTGGAGGGCATGGGCACCACGCTGACGGCGATCGCCATCCGCGATGGACAGCTGCACGTCGCACACGTCGGCGACAGCCGCGCCTACCTGCTGCGCGACAACGAGAAGATGAGCCAGCTGACCACCGACCACACGCTGGTCGAACGGCTGGTGCAGGAGGGCCGCCTGTCGCGCGACGAGGCCGCCACCCACCCACAACGCAACGTCATCACCCGGGCTATCGGACACGAGGCGACGGTCGAGGTCGAGGTCCTTCCGCCGATCATGCTGCAGGAGGGCGACCAGATCCTGCTGTGCTCCGACGGGTTGTCCGGGCCGGTCGACGACGAACGCATCGCGGCGATCCTCAACGACACGCCGGATGGCGAAGCGGCCGTCAACGGCCTGCTCGCCCAGGCCAACGCGGCGGGCGGCCCCGACAACATCACCGCCGTGCTGCTGCGCGTCGGCGACCGGTGGGACACCGAGCCCGCCGCGGCGGCGGCGACCGACGGCACCTCCACCCAGCAGCTCGCCGTGCAGGACTCCTCCGACACCGACACGACCCAGGAAACCACCGCACCGGTCAGCATCGACACCAGAGCGCCGGAGTCGGACGAGGCGTGGGCCGACAAGATGGGCCGCGTCGGGGCGCCCCAGGGGGCCGATGCCGCGGGCGACCGGCCCAAGCGCCCCGTCGGGCGCATCGCCGCGGGCGTGCTGGCCGTGCTCATCATCCTCGGCGTGCTCGCCGGTGGCAGCTGGTTGCTGCTGTCCCGCTCCTACTTCGTCGGCGAGCATGACGGCATGCTGGCGATCTACCAGGGACTGCCGAACGAGATCGCCGGCCTATCGGTGTCGCGCGTCCTGCCCGCTGAGATCACGACCACGCCGGTCGACGAGTTCCCCGGGTTCCGCCAGCAGGCGATCACCAACGGCCTGACCGCCCAGAGCCTGGCCGATGCGCGGCGCATCGTGACGGACCTGCAGACCCAGCTGCGGGAGAGCCAGTCGCCGTCGCAGGGTGTGGGAGTTCCGCAACCCGGAGCGACCGAGCAACCATCGCCCGGGGCAAGTCCAGGGCCGTGAGCGCGTCGCACGCCAAGCTCGAGGCGCGCCGCCGGGCCAACACCGAGCTGGGGCTGTTGGTCCTTGCGCTGATCGTGTGCCTGGTGGCCTACGCGCTGGTGGGCCTCGCGCGCGAGCCTCGGCTACCGGCCGGCATGGCGGTCTACGGCGGCATCCTGGCCGGCATCGCGCTGGGCACGCACCTGTTCACCCGCAGGGTGGCGCCGGGCGCGGACCCCCTGCTGTTCCCGCTCGCGTTCATCCTCAACGGCCTCGGCCTGGTGATGATCCGCCGGATCGACTACGCGCAGGGCTCCGAGCTTGCACCGGCGCAGACCGTCTGGACGATCGTCGGCGTCGCGCTGCTCATCCTGACCCTGCTGTTCATGCGCGATTACGAGTTGCTCGACCGCTATCGCTACCTGATCGGGATCGCCGCCATCGTCCTGCTGCTGATGCCGCTGCTGCCACTGGTGGGGCAGAACATCAACGGGGCCAGGCTGTGGATCCGCTTCGCGGGGTTCCAGATCCAACCCGGCGAGTTCGCCAAGCTGGGGCTGGCGATCTTCTTCGCCAGCTACCTGGCGGAGAACCGCCAGCTGCTCACGGTTGCCACCAACCGGGTGGGCCCGCTGATGGTGCCGCCCGCGCGTGCGTTCGGACCCGTGCTCGCGGTGTGGGGCCTGAGCCTCGCGGTCCTGGTCTTCGAGACCGACCTCGGGCTGTCGCTGCTGCTGTTCGGGCTGTTCATCAGCATGATGTACGTCGCGACATCACGGGTGGCGTACGTCATCGGTGGAATCGGTCTGTTCTCACTCGGTAGCTATGTGGCGTTCCTGCTGTTCGCTCACGTCCAGGACCGCATCGACATCTGGCTCGACCTGTGGAACAGCGACGCGGTCGGCGCCGGGCAGTTGCAGCAGTCGTTGTTCGCGCTGGGCACCGGCGGCGTCGCGGGCGTCGGCTTGGGCCAGGGGCACCCCGACCTGATCCCGATCGTGTCGACCGACTTCATCTTCAGCGCGTTCGGTGAGGAGTCCGGCCTGTTGGGAACCACCGCGCTGCTGCTGTGCTTCGTGCTGTTCATCGGCCGCGGCTACCGCATCGCGCTGCTCTGCGAGCAGGAGTTCGGGCAACTGCTCGCGCTGGGCCTCGTGACGCTCTACGCGCTGCAGGTCTTCATCATCGTCGGTGGTGTCACACGGCTGATCCCGCTCACGGGCCTGACGTTGCCATTCGTGTCCTACGGCGGTTCATCCCTGCTGGCCAACTACGTCCTGGTCGCCCTGCTCATCCGCGTGTCGGCAGGCGAGGTCGGCGCACGTCCGGCACCGCTGCGGCGCAGCCGCTCGTCGCAGAAGGCGGAAGGATGACGGGCAGCATCCGGCGCGTTGCCGCCGTCGTCCTGGTGCTGTTCGGCGCGCTGTTCGTGAACTTGAACTACCTGCAGGTGGTCAAGGCGGACGATCTGGCATCCAACAACGCGAACCGCCGCCAGCTGATCGCCGACTACGAGCACGAACGCGGCCGCATCCTCATCGGCGCAGGCAACGCCACGCGGCCGATCGCCGAGTCGGTCGAGACCGACGGCGAGTTCAAGTACCTCCGCCAGTACGACCCGGGCAGCCTGTACGCGCACGTCACCGGCTTCACGTCACCGCTGGTGGGCCGCTCGCAGGTCGAGCAGGCGTTCGACCAGGCGCTGACCGGCAACGCCCCTGAGGCCTTCGCTCGAAACCTCGCGGACCTGATGGCGGGTCGGGAACGCGCCGGCGACGCCGTGCACGTCACCGTGCGGGAAGAGGTCCAGCAGGCTGCGCGGGAGGCGCTCGGTGATCGCGAGGGCGCGGTCGTCGCGTTGAACCCCTCCACGGGCGCAATCCTGGGCATGTGGTCGTCGCCGACGTACGACCCCAACGATCTGGCCAGCCACGACTTCGACGAGGTCAACGCGGCGTGGGAGCAGCTGCAGGGCGACGACGACCAGCCGCTGCTCAACCGCGTGGTCAGCGAGACCTATCCGCCGGGTTCCACGTTCAAGCTGATCACCGCCGCGGCGGCGCTCGAGGACGGCATGAGCCCCGAGCAGACGTTCCCCGATCCCGAGCGCCTCGACCTGCCCGAGACCAGCGCGTCGATCGGCAACTTCGGCGGCAGCCTCTGCAACGGCGGCGCACCGTTGAGCCTCATCCAGGCAATGACCGTCAGCTGCAACACGACCTTCGCCCAGCTGGGCATCGACCTGGGGTCAGAGGCCCTCGCCGAGCAGGCGGGGCACTTCGGATTCAACGACCAGTGGGAGTTCCAGCTGCCACAGCTCGCCGAGAGCGTGGTGCCCTCGGACCTCGACGCGCCGTCGACCGCGCAGAGCGCCATCGGCCAGCGCGACGTGCGCACGACGCCTCTGCAGATGGCCATGGTCGCGGCTGCCATCGCCAACGACGGTGTGATCATGACCCCTCATGTGGTGGACCGGGTCGAGGACACGTCGGGTCGGATCATCCGCGAGTTCCGGCCGCAGGAGCTGCGCCTGCCTGACCATCCCAACGGCCAGTCGGTCAGCAGCGGCACCGCGGACACGTTGACGACCATGATGGAAAGCGTCGTCAGCTCGGGGTCGGGACAGAGCGCCGCGATCAGCGGCGTGCGCGTGGCGGGCAAGACAGGTACAGCGCAGACAGGCGAGGATCGACCGCCTACGGTCTGGTTCGTAGGATTCGCACCGGCGGACAACCCGACCGTCGCGGTGGCCGTCGTGGTACCCGACGGCGGTGGCGTCGGCAGCGAAGCCACCGGAGGCGCGATCGCCGGTCCGATCGCCAGCACGGTCATGCAGGCCGCGCTCGACTTAGACGAATGACCCCGCCCGCATCCGCAGGCGACATCGAGTGAGGACGTGATGGACGACACCAGGCCCCTGAGCGGTGTGCCGGGCGTGCTGGCCGGCCGCTACCGCCTGCTCGGTTCGATTGGCCAGGGCGGCATGGCGGACGTGCAGCGTGCGTATGACGAGCAGCTCGACCGCGAGGTGGCGGTCAAGATCCTGCACGCACGCTACTCCGACGACCGCTCCTTCCTCCTCCGGTTCCAGCGGGAAGCCCAATCGGCCGCGAGCCTGAACCACCCCAACATCGTCAGCGTCTACGACGCGGGCGACGCCGACGGGCGGCCGTTCATCGTGATGGAACTGGTCCGCGGGCGCAGCCTGCGTGACCTGACGCGCAGCGAGCGCATCACGGCGTCGCGCGCCGTCGAGATCGTCGGTGACGCCGCGCTGGCGCTGAACTACGCACACGAGCACGGGCTGATCCACCGCGACATCAAGCCGGGCAACATCCTGGTGTCGCACGAGGGCGAGGTGAAGGTCACCGACTTCGGCATCGCGCGCGCCGTCAACGCCGAGACCATCACCGAGACCGCGGCCGTCTTCGGTACCGCGGCCTACGTCTCGCCTGAGCAGGCGCAGGGCGAGACCGTCGACCGGCGGACCGACGTGTACTCGCTGGGCTGCGTGCTGTACGAACTGCTCGCCGGCCAGCAGCCCTTCTCCGCCGACTCACCGGTCGCGCTGGCCTACCAGCACGTGTCGGCCATGCCCACGCCGCCGTCGCACCTGTCGGACGAGTCCACTCCAGAGCTCGACGCGATCACGCTCAAGGCGATGGCCAAGAACCGCGACGACCGCTATCAGACCGCGCGCGACCTCAACGCCGACCTCGAGCGGGCGCGGGCCGGCGTGCCGGTCACCGCACCGATGGGCGGCGCCTACGCCGCGACCCAGGTCGTCGGGCGCGGTGATGACCCGACGGTGGTGTCTTCCCGCTCGCCCAGCTACACCCAGGCGTACCCTCCCGAGGAGGAGTACTACGACAACGGCTACTACGACGACGAGCCGCCGCGCCGCACCGGGTGGATCATCTTCGGGATCGTGCTGCTGCTCGCCCTGTTGGTGGGCGGATGGTTCCTGTTCACGAGCCTCTCGGCGCCCCAGGTCGACAGCGAAGTGCTGCCCGACGTGGTCGGCACGCAGCTCGAGGAAGCCCGCCAGCTCCTCAACTCCCGGGGCTTCGAGGACATCAGCGTCGAGGAGACCGAGCAGTCCAACGCCGAGGAGAACGAGGTCGTCGCGCAGGATCCTGAGCCTGTGGAGGGTGAGGAGATCCCGGTCGACACGCCGATCACGCTGACGGTCAACACCGGCGCCCCGATGGTGGAGGTGCCCGACGTGTCCGGGATGACGCGTCGCGAGGCCGCCGACGCCCTCGGCGAAGCCAACCTGCGGGTCGGCGACACCACGCGCGAGGACAGCGACGAGGTCGAGGAGGGTCAGGTCATCCGCACCGAGCCCGACGCGGGCGAGGAGGTGGCCGAGGACAGCCAGGTCGACCTCGTGATCTCCGCGGGCTCCAACACCGCGACGGTCCCCGACGTCGTGGACCGCGAGCAGAGCGACGCCGAGCAGCGGCTCAACGAGGCGTGTGAGCCACAGCCGTGCTTCGAGGTCTCGACGAGCACCGAGTTCAGCGACGAGGTCGATGAGGGCCGCGTCATCTCGCAGACACCGCCCGGCGGCGAGGAGGTCGAGAAGGGCTCACGGGTCGCGCTGGTCATCTCACGCGGTCCCGAGGAGGAGCCGGAACCGGAACCCGAGCCGGAACCGCAGACCACACAGGTGCCCGACGTGATCGGTCTGCCCGCCGACGAGGCGCTGAGCGAGATGCGCGACGCCAACCTCATCCCCAACGGCATCCAGCAGCCCAGCGACGACGTCCCCGTGGGCGTGGTCATCGGCACCGAACCTGAGGCGGGAACGGAGCTCGAGGAGCTGTCGACCGTCGACGTCATCGTGTCGACCGGCCCGGAGACCTCAGGCGACGGTGACGAGGATGATGGGGGCTGAGCTCAGTCCACCACGCTGAGCAGGGCGGCGGCCGCTGCGAGGCCGCTGCGTGCGGCCCCCTCGACGCGAGGATGGCCGAAGGCGTCGCCCGCGAAGACCACGGGCGCGCCGCCGACATCAGCGTGCACCGCCCGCTGGGCGACCGCGTCGCGCGGCTGGGAATGGCGCCACCGTGTCACGTGCCACGCCGTGACCTGAGCGTCGCCCAGCCACGGGGCCAGCCAGGCGAGCAGCGGGCCGGCGATGCCGGCGTCGTCGGTGTCGTACGCGGTGCGGCTCCACGGCGTGGACGCGTGGACGGTCACCGCGTGCACCGGCGATACCAGCTTGCGCGCGTTGTCGGCGAGCCACCGCACCGGGCCGCGCGCGAACTGGACTCCGCCAGGTGCCGGCAGGTTGGGATCGCGGTCGACCACCGCGAGCAGGGCCAGGCACGGGTCGTAGGTGACCGCGCGCAGGACGGTCAGGGTGTGGTCCGGCAGCACCGTTGCGCCGCGCGCGAACAACTCGACCGTTCGGGGCACCGGCGGCGTGCACAGCAGTGCGGAAGCGTCCAGCGTCCCCCGCCCCGTACCTCGCGGCGGCACGGGATCCGGTCCATCGCCGTCGACGGCGACGCGCCAGCCGGCATCCGTCCGCCAGATCGCCTGGACCCGGCGGCGCGTCCGCACGTCGAGCCCGGCGGCGAGCACCCCGGCCAGCGTGCGCATGCCACCGTCGACGGTGTAGCG
>Ga0268386_10002061_pt1 | contig 14130 bp, 14 predicted proteins | sample RVTome_15_FD_200260 | JGI IMG/M metagenome (GOLD analysis project Ga0268386, IMG submission 200260) | Soil microbial communities from uranium-contaminated site in the Upper Colorado River Basin, Wyoming, United States - RVT150D86... ...
ATGGACCGTGCGCGGACGTGAAGAAGTTGTCCAACAGGACGAACTGCTCGGCCCAGTGCCAATGGTTCGGCGCGTCCTCCGGCAGGAACTGCGTGTACGAGCCGAAATCGGCCGCCTCGCTCCGGTTGAACCCGTCCATCTTGCCCTCGTTCCAGGCCGCGATCGCGCACTCGTAGCAGTGCTCGATGTCCGCCGGGAGGGCGTGGCGCGTGGCCGGGGTGAGCGGCCGCTGCTCGGCCCCATCCATGCCGACGGAGACGCCGTTCGCGCCGGGGAACCGGCCGAACATGTGATCGAAGGTCCGGTTCTCCTTCACGATGTAGAGCACGCGTTTGATCGGCGTCTCGGTCGCGAACGCCTTCGCGTCGACCGGGTCGGGCGCGGTGCCGAACGGGATCGGCGGTTCCCAGGTCGGCCGCCGCACGCCGGCGGCCCTCGTGCACGCGGCGACGAACGCGCCGACGCCGAGCGCCGCTCCTCGCAGGAACGTCCGTCGCGAATGGGGCCGGTACATCGGCGGACGAGTCTACCGAGCGCCGGCGCCCGATCCGGACGCGTCCGCGGTCGCCGGCATCAGGTCCGCGCCTCCGGGAGACACTCGAGGTTCTGGAGGACGGAGATCGGGAACGCCGCCGCGAACACCGGGTCATCACGCTCGGCCTCGGGCACGGCGTCCGGGCCGTCCGGGTGTCCTTCGCCCTTCGTGTAGTGCAGCACGAAGCTCGCGATCTGCTCGAGCGAGTAGCCGCTCTCGCGCATCGGCGCCTCGTTCACGTACAGCTGGCTCGTCCGCACCGCCTCGAACACCGACGTGTCGCTCGCGGACGGGAAGGCGGCGTTCAGGTCGCGCTCGAGCTCGGTCGGCGTGACCTGGAACGCGCCCGAGACGGCGGGGTCGTACTGGGCGCCGTGGTCGGCGGTGAGCACCAACGCCCAGCGGCCCGGGCCGACCTCCTCGTCGAGGAACCCGACGAACCGTCCGAGGTCCTCGTCCTGCGCGCGGAGCGTGTCCTGCATCTCTGGGCTGTTCACGCTCCAGATGTGACTGACGTGGTCGATCGCCTTGAAGTTGACGTACAGCAGGTCCGGCACCTCGTCGTCCCCGAATCCCTCCCGCGCGATCACCTCCTCGACCATGCGTCCCTGATAGGGGATCCGCGCGGGCGTCGCCCAGCCCTGCTCGAACTGCTCGATCGAGTTGTCGCGCCAGTTCCCGTCGAGCGTTCCGTCCTGCCGGTCGACCGCCTCCGTGTACGCCGAGAGGTTCGGCAGGTCGTTCACGTACTCGGGGAACTCGAAGAACGGCTGGTACCGCCCCTGCAGGTTCCAGGTCGTGCCCTCCGCCCCCTCGTTGTCCGCGTCGGTCGGCACCCGCAACACCGCGAGGTCGCGGTCGCCGCCGCCCCAAAGGGACCCATGGCTCGCCATGTTGAGGTGCCAGGTCACGCTCGCGAGCCCCCCGACGAGCGGCTCGTTGCCCATCGCGCGGTCGTACAGGTCCGCGAGCGTGGGCTCCATCAGCAGGACCGGGCCGAGAGCGCCGGCCCGGACGAGCTCGTCGCCGAGACGGAACTCGGCGTCGGTCTGGCCGGTGCGCATCGGGTAGGCCCCCGTGCCGAGCGTCGCGTGCGTGGCCGGCGTGATCGAGGGCGACGAGCCGACGCTCGCGTCCTCATACCAGACACCGTCCTCGATGAGGGAGGACAGCACGGGCCAGTCGTCCGGGAACGAATCGAGGACGCTGTCGCCCCCCGCGTCCCACACGAGCGTGACGATCAACGGCGTCGGCTCGTCGGGCACGGGGATCTCGGGAAGCACGCGGCCGTCGAGCGCCTCGAAGTCGTAGTGCAGGAGCGCCGCCTGGGTCGGCGCGACATCGGCGAGCGTCACGGTGCGGTCGACGCGCCCGAGCGCGGGGATCACGCCGGGTCCATACCAGAACAGCGGGACGTCCTGGAGGTAGTCCCACGGGCCCGAGTGCGGGAAGTTCGTCCCGACGAAGTTCGGCTCGTCGGGCACGAACACGATCTGCCCCGAACGCTCGGGGTCGGTTCCCCGCCACACCCTCAGGAGCTGTTCGTGCGGCAGGGAGCAGGCGGCCCGTTCCAGCACGCCCGGGGTTGGCGGGGCGACCGGTTCCGCGGTCGGCTCCTGGGAGCCGCTGGCGCTCGGCTCCGGCGCGCTGCCGGCGCTCGGCCCCGCCGCGGTCTCGCCGCTCGAGGTGCACGCCCCGGCGAGGAGCGCGAACGCCAGCACCGCCGCGAACCGCCTCACCCGCGCGCCTCGGGCAGGCACGGGAGCCGGTCCAGCATCTCGGAAGGGAACACGGCCTGGAACACCCGCTCGTTCGCCTCGTCCGCGGGGACCTCCACGCCCGGCTGGGCGGTGCCCGCCTTCGTGAGCCCCATGATCCACCGGCTCACGTCCTCGAGCGAGTGGCCGTTCTCGCGCAGCTCTGCCTCGTTCACGAACATCTGGGTCGGCTGGATGAGCTCCACGATCCTCGTCTGGTCGCCGTCGGTGTCGAACGTCGCGTTGATGCCGTCTGAGATCGGGGTCGTCGAGATCTGGAACGCCCCGGTCACCTCCGGATCCGGGAGCGACCCGTGGTCGGCGGTGAGCGCGATGACCCATTCGCCCTCTCCGACCGTCTCGTCGAGGAACCCGATGAGATCGTCGAGCGCCTCGTCCTGCGCCCGGACGGCGTCCCGCATCTCGGGACTGTTCACGGTCCAGACGTGGCTGATGTAGTCGATCATCTTGTAGTTCACGAACAACAGATCGGGGACCTCGTCGGCGCCGAACCCCTCGCGGAGGATGAGCTCCTTCAGCACGCGGGTCTGGTAGGGGATCCGGGCCGGCGTGTCGAATCCCGCGAGGAGCTGCTCGATGTCGTTCGTCCGCCACCTGCCGTCCAGCTGCCCGTCCGCCTGATCGAGCCCCCGGACGTCCTCCTCGAACCCGCCAACCTCGTTGATGTACTCGGGGAACCGGTAGTACGGCTGCAGGACCGGCGTGAGGTTCCACTCGAACCCCTCGGCGCCGAGCGTCTCGGCGTCGAGCTTCTCTCGGATCACCGCGATGTCCTCGTCGCCGCCGCCCCACATCGCCCCGTGCCCGAGCATCCCGAGGTGGATGCTGACCGTGCCGAGCTCGCCCACGACCGGCTCGTTCCCCATCGCCCGGTCGTACAGGTCGGCGAGCGTGGGATCCATCAGGTAGGCGGGACCCTCGGCCCACGGAGTGGTGAGCTCGTCGCCGATCCGGAACCGGTGCGCGATGAGGCGATGCGAGTCGGGGAACGATCCCGTCCCGATCGTGGCGTGGGTCTGCGCCGTGGAGGTCGGGGTCGACCCGACGGTCGCGCGCTCGTACCACGTCCCCGCAGGGATCAGGGACGCGAGGTGCGACCAGTCGTCCTCCCAGCGTTCGAGGACGTTCCGGCCGGCGGCGTCCCAGATCATCGTGATGACGAGCCGGGGTGGCGTCTCGTTGCCGGCGATCGCCTCGACCATCGGCGTGCCGTCCCTCGGCCGGAAGGGGAAGCCGATCAACTCGGCCGTCGTCGGCGCGATCCCGGCGAGGGTCACGGGGCGCTCGACGACGCCGGCCGGGGCGATGTGGCCGGGCCCGAACCAGAACATCGGGATCTCCTGCGCGTAGTCCCAGGGGCCGACGTGAGGCAGACCAGAGCCGACGAAGTTCGGCTTGACCGGCAGGAGCTGGATCTCCGCGCCGCGGTCGGGATCGTGGCCGCGCCAGATCCGCAGCAGCCACTCGTGCGGCAGGGAGCACGCGAGCTCCTCGAGCACGCCGACCGGCCCCTCCGTCGCTCCCGGGCCCGTCGATGCGGTCGCCCCGGGGCCGGCGGACGCGCCCGTCGCGGCCGTGGCGCCCGTCGCGTCCTGCGCGCGGGTTGCCTGGGGAGGCTGCTCGTCGCCCGAGCAGGCCACGGCGAGCACGAGGAGCGCCAGGGCGAGCGCGAACACACGCGGGGGAGCCATCGGTGCGCATACGAAACACGACGCCGCTCTGAACGACAACCCAATACCCGAGGGCCGCGCCCCGTTCCGCCCCAACCCGTCGTGTAGCCTCGGCCCGTGCTCGGAGCGTCCTCGTCGGCCTGGACTGCGACGATCCTGTCCGTCCTGGCCGTCAGCGCGATCGCCTTCGTCGGGATCTACGTGCTCGTCGTCCGCGAGAGCCTGCTCCGGCGGGTCGTCCCGATCCTCGTCGCCTTCGCGGTCGGCGCGCTGCTCGGCGACGCGCTGTTCCACATCATCCCCGAGCTCGCCGAGGATGGCGGCATCACCGTCGCGATCTCGTGGGTGATGGCACTCGCGATCGTCGGGTTCTTCGTCCTCGAGAAGTTCATCCACCTGCATCACCGGCTGGAGGCGCCGGCGCACGGTCACATCCACCCGGTAGCGCTCACGAACCTCGTCGGGGACGGGATCCACAACTTCGTGGACGGCGCGATCATCGCCGGCGCGTACCTCGCGAACTTCTCGCTCGGGCTCGCGACCTCCGCGGCGGTCGTCCTCCACGAGATCCCGCAGGAGATGGGCGATCTCGGCGTCCTCGTGCACGCCGGGCTCACCCCCAAGCGCGCGCTCGTCTACAACCTCGCCACGGCGCTCACCGCGGTCGCGGGGGCGGTCCTCACGCTCCTGCTCGAGGACGCGATCGGGGGCGTGACCCGGCCGATGCTCGCCCTCGCGGCGGGTGCCTTCATCTACATCGCGGGCGCCGACCTGATCCCCGAGCTGCACCGGGCGACCGACGTACGGGCGTCGGTGCTGCAGTTCGTGGCGGTGGTCGCCGGCTTCGCGGTGATGGCGGCGCTCCTCACGCTCGATTAGCGGTCGTCCGCGGCACGCCGCCCGCGCACCGCCTCGTCCAGCGCGCGACGCAGCGCCTCCGCCCCGAACCCGAGCTGCCGGCCCCGCCGGGCGAACGCCTCCGCGGCCTCGGCGAGGCGCCGGTCGCGATCGGGGAGGCGTCCGGGCAGGCGCTCGGCGACGAACGTCCCGTGGCGCCCCCGCGTGACGAGCAGCCCCTCGCGTTCGAGCGTCCGGTACGCCTTCGCGACGGTGTTCGGCGACAGGTCGAGGTCGTCGGCGAGCGCGCGCCCCGGCGGCAGGCGGGCTCCCGGGCCGAGCGACCCAGCGAGGATCCGCCGGCGGAGCGCCTCGGCGAGCCTCTCGGACTCGGGAAGGCGCGACCCGGACGGCAACGAGATGCGCACGTCCGCATCATCACCCGCCGCCGGGGCGCCGTGTAACGTGCTCGCCGATGAGCCTCCGCGTCGGCATCGGCCTGTTCACGGCGCAGCTTCCATCCGCATCGGCCCGGTCGTTCGCGCAGGAGTACGCCGAGACGCTGGAGCTCGTCCGGCTCTCCGAGCAGGTCGGGTTCGACTCGGCGTGGGTGAGCGAGCACCACGGTTCGTCCGACGGCTACCTCCCGTCGCTGCTGCCGATGCTCGCCGCGTTCGCCGCAGTGACCGAACGGATCGCGCTCGGCACCGGAGTTGTGTTGACGCCGCTCCACGACCCCATCAGGCTCGCCGAGGACGCCGCCGTCGTGGATCAGCTCTCGGCGGGGCGACTGATCCTCGGGATCGGCAACGGCTCACGCGAAGAGGAGTTCAGGATGTTCGGGCTCACGATGAACGATCGCGGGCTCCGGACCGAGGAGACGATCGAGGTCCTGCGCCGAGCGTGGAGCGGCCGCCGATTCTCGTTCGAGGGCCGGACGCTCCGCTACGATCGGGTGAAGGTGACGCCGCCGCCCGCGCGACCCGAGGGGCCGCCGATCGTACTCGGGGGGTACGCCAGACGGGCCGTCGAACGCGCCGGACGGCTCGCCGACGGATACGTCACCGACGAAACGGGCCCGGACGAGCTCCGCGAGAACCTCGGCCTCATCGATCGCGCGGCCCAGGGCGTGGGGCGGGAGGGCAGCGAGCTGTCGATCGTCCTGCTCCAGAACGTGTTCGTCACGCGTGAGGGCGAGGGTAGGCGGGACGGCGAACCCTGGTCCCTCCTGCGAGCCGGCGTCGCCCAGCAGCTCGGGGCGTACGAGGCGTGGGACGCCGGCGCCGACACACCCGAGCTCGACCGGCTGGATCCCGTCATGCCGTCGGACGAGGACCTCCGGCTCTCGACGCCCGCCGGCTCGCCCGAGGAGGTCCTGGGCGCGCTGCTGCCGATCGCGCGCGAGTTCGGCGGCCGCGACCTCCACCTGGTCGTCCGGCTGCACTACCCGGGGATGGATCTGGAGACCGCGGCCTCGGCCGTCGAGTTGTTCGCCTCCGACGTCCTGCCGGCGCTCAAGACGAACTGACGCATCCCGGCGCGTCGGCCGAAGCGGGCGAGACCTCAGTCGGCGAGGCGGACGCGACCGCGCGGCGACCCCACGATCGCGGCCGGTGTGGCGGCGACGATCCCGTCGCGCGCCAACGCCGCGACCGCGGGAACGATCCGTTCGGAGGTGAACCCCGTCTCCGCGACGAGGCGACCGAGCGTCAGCGTTTCGCTCGACCGGAGCGCGCGAACGATCGCGCCACGGACCTCGCGTGTCGACCCTCGGAACGGCCCCTGCCTGCGCCGTGCCGGACGGGCCGCCGCGCCGGCGGCGGCGAACCGGCACTCGGTCACGAGCGGGCATCGGTCGCACCGAGGCCGCGGCCGACACACCTCGCGCCCGAGGTCCATCAAGGCCTGGTTCCACCGTCCCGGATCGCCGGGATCGAGCCACGACTCCGCGAGCTCGGCCACCTCGCGGGCCGATGCGTCGTCCGCCTCGACGCCGAGGTGCATCCTCGCGACGATCCGTCGCACGTTGGTGTCGATCGCCGGCACCGGCACGCCGAACGCGATCGACGCGACCGCCGCCGCCGTGTACGGACCGACGCCGGGGAGCCGCCGCAACGCGAGCGGGTCGGCCGGCAGACGCCCGTCGAGGTCGCGAACGACGATGCGCGCGGCCTCGGAGAGCGCCACCGCCCGACGGTGGTATCCCAGGCCGTCCCACGCCCGCAGGACGTCGCGCCGTGGCGCCGCGGCAAGCGCCGCCACGGAGGGGAACCGCCCGACGAACGCCTCGAACGCGGGCGCGACCCGGGCGGCCTGGGTCTGCTGCAGCATGATCTCGGACACCCAGACCCGGTACGGGTCACGCGTGGAGCGCCACGGGTAGGCCAGCTCCCCGGACGCGAACCAGGCGAGCACCCTTCCCCGGCCGCGCTGGCGCGGGCTACGCTGTCGCGAGGCCATGACCACGGTTCGCGACATCATGAGCAAGCAACTCGTCGCGGTCGAGCCCGCCTCGACGGTGGCCGAGGCCGCGACCCTGATGGGCGAGCGTCACGTGGGTTCGGCGCTGGTGCTCGACGGGGGGCGGGCGGCCGGGATCTTCACCGAGCGCGACATCCTTCGGGCCCTGGCGAGCGACTTCGACGCGGCGCACCACCCGGTCGCGGACTGGATGACGCACGATCCGATGACGGTCGACGCGGACACCGACGTTCGCGTGGCGCGGGACCTGATGCTCGCGGGAGGCTTCCGTCACCTGCCGGTCACGCTCGAGGGCGACCTCGTCGGGATCGTCTCGATCCGCGACATCTCTCGGACCGGTCCCTGAGCCAGCCTAGAACCCGGCCTTCCCGCGCTCGGGCAGGTCGTCGGCCGCGTCCTTGAGGGCCTTCCAGACGTCGCGGAAGATGTCGCCCGCGTAGCTGGCCGGCTGGCTGTTCTCGCCACCCATCGCCCCGCGAACCGCGGAGGCCGTGATCTCCACTGCCTTCTCGAACAGCGCCCAGTCGAGCTCTCGTGCCATCGGTGTTCGGACCTCCGGGTCGTGTGGTGGCGAACAGGCTACAGGGCGTCACTCGTAGGCGCGCAGGCCCGTGAGCGCCTCGCCGAGGATCAGCGTGTGGATCTCGTTCGTCCCCTCGTAGGTGAGCACCGACTCGAGGTTGTTCATGTGGCGCATCACCGGGTACTCGAGCGTGATGCCGCTCGCGCCGAGGATCGACCGGGCCTCCCGGGCGATCTCGAGCGCCTCGCGGACGTTGTTCAGCTTGCCGAGACTCACCTGCTGCGAGCGGAGCCGCTCCTCGTCCTTCAGTCGCCCGAGGTGCAACGCGAGCAGGGTCCCCTTGCTGAGCTCGACCACCATGTCGGCGAGCTTCCGCTGCGTGAGCTGGAACCCCCCGATCGGACGGCCCCACTGGACGCGCGTCGTCGCGTACTCGAGCGCCGACTCGAAGCAGGCACGCGCTGCGCCCATCGCGCCCCAGATGATGCCGAAGCGCGCCTCGCTCAGACAGGAGAGGGGTCCCTTGATGCCCGTCACGCCGGGCAGCACCCAGTCCTCGGGGACACGGACCGCGTCGAGCACGAGCTCCGACGTCACCGACGCCCGAAGCGAGAGCTTGCGATGGATGTCGTTGATCGTGAAGCCCGGCGAGTCGGTCGGCACGAGGAACCCGCGGATGCCGTCATCGGTCCTGGCCCACACGATCGCCACGTCCGCGACACCGCCGCTGGTGATCCACATCTTCGTCCCAGACAGGACCCATCCGTCCCCGTCGCGCTCGGCCCTCGTGCGCATCCGGGCGGGGTCCGATCCGGCGTCGGGCTCGGTGAGGCCGAAGCAGCCGATCAGCTCGCCGCGTGCCATCGGGGGGAGCCAGCGCTGCTTCTGCTCCTCCGAGCCGTACTTCCAGATCGGGAACATGCAGAGCGACCCCTGGACGCTCACGAAGGACCGGAAGCCGCTGTCGCCCGCCTCGAGCTCGAGGCACGCCAGCCCGTAACTCACCGCGTTCGAGCCCGCGCACTCGTACCCGGTGAGGTGCATCCCGAGCAGCCCCATGGCGCCGAGCTCCTTCGCAACCTCGACCGGGAACTCGGCCGCCTCGAACCACCCCTCGATCCCGGGCAGCACCCGGTCCTCCACCCATCCGCGGACCGTGTCCCGGATCGCGCGCTCCTCGTCGGAGAGCAACCGATCCAGGTCGAGGAAATCCGAGGGAGAGAGTGATTCGCCCATAACGCTCCGCTAGCCTAGCCGCTGGACCGAACCCCATGGCCGGCCGATCGGTCTGATGGACGGGGCGAACCGGGAGCGCGCCCGAATCGAACATGCTGTTTCCGACGACCGATTTCGCGTTGTTCTTGGTGGTCGTCTTCGTGTTGCACTGGCTCCTGGATCCGCATCACACGCTGTGGAAGTGGTTCATCCTCGCCGCGAGCTACGTGTTCTACGGGTGGTGGGACCCGCAAGTCGTGTGGCTGCTCGCGCTCGTCAGCACGATGGCCTGGGGGTCCGCGCTCTGGGTCGAGGTCGCGCAGGACGATCGGAAGCGCCGTCGGCGGACGCTCGTCGCCGTCGCCGCGCTGCTGCTCCCGCTCGCCTGGTTCAAGTACTACGGCTTCTTCGCGCTGAACCTCGCGAACGCGTTCGACTCGATCGGCCTCTCCCCGCCGCTCCCGCTCCTGCAGGTCCTGCTACCGATCGGCATCTCGTTCTACACGTTCATGGCGATCAGTTACGTCGTCGACGTCTCGCGCTACGAGATCGTGCCGTCGAGCTGGTTGGACGTCTCGGTGTACCTCGCGTTCTTCCCGCACCTGATCGCCGGGCCGATCGTCCGCGGCGACGAGCTGATCCCGCAGATCCGCCGCCCGCGTGACCCCGGCGCGATCGAGGCATCTCGCGCTGCCTTCCTGATCTTCGGCGGGCTGTTCAAGAAGATCGTCGTCTCCGGTTACCTCGCGTCGCAGATCGTCGACCCTGTGTTCGGCGCTCCGAACGCCCACGGCGGGCTCGAGGTCCTCATCGCGATCTACGCGTACGCCGTCGTGATCTACGCGGACTTCAGCGCGTACAGCGACATCGCGATCGGGGTGGCGCTGCTCCTCGGCTTCCACTTCCCGGAGAACTTCGATCGCCCCTACACCGCCGCCTCGCTCCGGGACTTCTGGCGCCGGTGGCACATGACGCTGTCCCGGTGGCTGCGCGACTACCTGTACATCCCGCTCGGCGGCAGCCGGCACGGGGAAACCCGAACGGCGATCAACATCATGATCACGATGCTGCTCGGCGGACTGTGGCACGGGGCCGGCTGGACGTTCGTCGCGTGGGGAGCCCTCCACGGCATCGGCCAGGTGATCGGGCGATGGAGGATCCGCCGCGACCCCGCGTTCGCCGCGCCGGCGACCGGCTGGGTCCTGGCGCGCCGGCGGATCGTCACGTTCCACCTCGTGTGCGTCGGATGGGTGCTGTTCCGGGCGGACTCGATCGGGACCGCGTTCGAGCTGCTCGCCCGCCTGTTCACGCCCGGGACGCTCACGCTCGTCACGCCCCTCGTCCTGCTCGCGATCGCAGGGTCGATCGGGGCGCAGTACCTGCCGCGCGAACCCGCAGCCCGTGTGCGCGACGCGTTCTCCCGTCTCGGACCGGTCGTCCAGGGTGCCACGCTCGCGGCGGTGCTGTTCCTGATCACGACCCTCGGCCCCTCCGGCGTGGGCCCGTTCATCTACTTCCGGTTCTGAGGTTCTGAGGCGGAGACGATGCAGACGCTCGAACGGCCACGGACCCGCGAGAAACGGAAGGCCGCCGGGCCGCGGACGCCATCCGGCCGCACCCCCGAGCCGAGGCGGGCCGCGGCCGGGAGCGTGTTCGTCACGATGGTCGTGTGCCTCGCGCTCTGGACGGTCCTCGCCGCGCCGAACCTCGAGCGGCTCGCCGAGGCGGCACCGGTCGGCGGGCGCCGAACCGCCGCCCTGGCCCTCCTCCGTCCGCTCGCCTCGCTGTCCCGGTTCCTCTTCCTGTCGGAGGCCACCGGCTCGGTCGAGCGGGCGCTCGGCCAGGATCCCGAGGCACCGGCCGGGGGCGAGCTCGTCCTGCCCGAGCTGGACCTGCCGAAGGCCTCGATCTCGCCGGCCGACCTTCCCCCGCCGGCGGCCGAGGACGAACCGGCACCGGCGGGGAACCCCGACGAGCCGCCGCGCGAGGACGCGCCGGACCCGCCGGCCAAGCCGGACGCCGCCCCGACCGGCATCCGGACCCCGACACGCACGAACCGGCTCCGCGTCGCGGTGATCGGCGACTCGCTCTCGCAGGGACTCGGGCCGGCCATCGGGCAGTGGTTCGATCCGGAGTACGCCCGCGTCCTCTCGCTCGGTCGTCAGGCCACCGGCCTGTCGCGGCAGGACTACTTCAATTGGCGCTCGGGCATGTTTCAGATCGTCGAGGAGTTCCGGCCCGATCTCGTGTTCGTCCTGCTCGGGAGCAACGACGCACAGGCGCAGGTGTCCCCCTCGGGGTCGGAGATCCCGGTCGGAAGCATGGAATGGATCGACGGCTATCGGGATCGAGCGGAGCAACTACTGCGCGAGGCGACGAAGGCAGGCACTCACGTCGTGTGGGTGGGCATCCCCGTCGTGGCCGACCGGTGGCGCTGGGACTTCTTCCGGAGGGTGAACGACATCTACCGTGAGGCGGCCGCCGCGAGCCCGCTCGCGACCTACGTGGACTCCTGGGCGGCCTTCGACGCCAGGGACGGGGGGTACACGGCGTTCGTCCGGAACGAGCGGGGCGAGCTCCAGGAGATGCGCGCCCCTGACGGCATCCACTTCACGCCCAGCGGCTACGGGTACCTGGGCCGGATCGCGATCCGGTCGGCCGCCGCCGCCTTCGACCTTCCCGAGAGGTCGGTCACCTTCCGCATCTAGGTCGCGTCCGGCGTCGAGGAACGGCGCCAGCGTTCGTCGTTAGGGTGGAGCCGACGCGCGCGGAAGGAGGAAGCGATGCAATACATGACCCTGATCTACGGGGACGAGACCGCCCTCATGGGCGTCACACCCGAGGAACAGGCCAAGAGCGCCCAGACATGGGTCGACTACACCCTCTGGCTGAAGGACCAAGGGACCCACGTGGCGGGCGACGCCCTCTACCCGACGAGCTCCGCCACGACCATCCGGTTCGACGCGGAGGGAAAGAGCCTGACCACGGACGGGCCCTTCGCCGAGACCAAGGAGCAGCTCGGCGGGTACTACCTGCTCGAATGCAGCGACCTCGACCAGGCCATCGCGGCGGCGTCCCGGATGCCGCTCCGCGGCGGGTCGGTCGAGATCCGGCCCGTGATGCAGTTCGACGACGAGGGCAACCCGCGGATGCCGTAACGACCCCGTCGGGCGAGGTCGTCGACCGGCTCTTCCGGCAGGAGCGGGGACGGGCGGTCGCGACCCTGATCCGGATCCTCGGCGACTTCGATCTCGCCGAGGACGCGGTCCAGGAGGCGTTCGTCCAGGCCCTTCGCGCCTGGCCGGAGCGCGGGACCCCGGACAACCCTGGGGCGTGGATCACGACCACGGCGCGCAACCGTGCGATCGACCGGCTCAGGCGCGACCGCGTGCTCCGGGAAAAGACGCAGACGATGACCCAGCTCGTCGAGCTCGAGCGGCTGGGTGGGGACGAGACCGACGTGAGTGGGATCCCCGACGACCGGCTCCGACTGATCTTCACCTGCTGCCATCCGGCGCTGGCGATGGACGCCAGGGTGGCGCTCACGTTGAAGACCCTCGGGGGACTCACCACCGCGGAGATCGCCCGCGCGTTCCTCGTCGCCGAGACCACGATGGCCCAGCGGCTCGTTCGCGCGAAGCGGAAGATCCGCAGCGCAGCGATCCCCTACCGGGTCCCGCCGCCGGAGCTGCTCCCCGAGCGGACGCCCGGCGTGCTCGCCGTCCTGTACCTCGTGTTCAACGAGGGGTACGCGGCCACGTCGGGGCCGCTGATCCGGCTCGAGCTCTGCGACGAGGCGATCCGCCTCGCCCGGGTGGTCGCGGGGCTGATGGCGAACGAGCCGGAGGCGGGAGGCCTGCTCGCGCTCATGCTGCTCCAGCATTCGAGGCGGGGGGCGCGGGTCGCGGCCTCGGGAGAGCTCATCCTGCTCGAGGACCAGGACCGCGCCCGCTGGGACCACGACATGATCGATGAGGGCCTCGCCACCCTGGAGCGTGCGCTCGAGGCGAAACGACCGGGGACCTACCAGCTCCAGGCCGCGATCGCCGCGTTGCACGCCCGGGCGCCGAGGCCGGAGGACACCGACTGGCCGCAGATCGCCGCGCTCTACGCGCGCCTCGCCGAGCGGTCGGCCTCGCCGGTGATCGAGCTGAACCGGGCGGTCGCGGTCGCGATGGCCGACGGCCCCGAGCGCGGGCTCCCGCTCGTCGAGGCGCTGGCCGGCCAGCTCGACGACTACCACCTGTTCCATTCGGCTCGGGCGGACCTCCTGAGAAGGCTCGGACGAACCGACGAGGCCGTCCGCGCGTATCGGCGCTCGCTCGAGCTCGCGACGAACGAGAGCGTCCGGGGGTTCCTCGAGCGCCGGATCGCCGAGCTCACGAGCTGAGGGAGCTCACGCCCCGGACCGCGCCCGCACGTCCTTCACGAGGTAGTCCATCACCGATCCGACGGCGATCGGTTCCTCGTCGCCATCCAGCGTGGCGCTCGACACGTAGGGACCGTGCGCGTGGAGGTACCCGAGACGGTCGTACAGCGCCCTGGCCGGAGCCGCGTCGTCGTCGAGCGCCACGGACAGGCCGACGACGCGCATGCCGTGACCGCTCGCCGCGCGCTCGAGCTCGTCCATGATCGCGGTCGCGACGCCGAGACGCCGCCTGGGCCGCGCGACGAACACGTCGCGGACCTCGGCGCACCCCTCCCGGAGCGCCGAGGTCGAGTACTCGTCGTGTTCGGGGAAGAGCACCATCCCCCGTCCCACGGGGACCTGGCCGATCCACGCGACCTCCTGAACGAGCTGATCGCGGGTCTGGGCCCGGAGCCGGCGCACGTACTCGACGGCGCTCCAGAGCGGCAGCCGCCGGTTCAGCGTCTCGAGGTCCGCCCCCTCGAGCCGGCGAACGTCGACCTCAGCCGAGCGGCACCTCCGGAATGGCCGCCAGCGCCGCCTCCTCCGCCGCGGGGTCGAACTCCACCTCGGGCAGCCGGTCGTTCAGGTAGTCGTCGTACGCCTGCATATCGAAGTGCCCGTGTCCCGAAAGGCCGAGCAGGATCACGCGCTCCTCGCCCTCCTCGCGCGCGGCGATCGCC
>Ga0268386_10002062_pt1 | contig 14130 bp, 11 predicted proteins | sample RVTome_15_FD_200260 | JGI IMG/M metagenome (GOLD analysis project Ga0268386, IMG submission 200260) | Soil microbial communities from uranium-contaminated site in the Upper Colorado River Basin, Wyoming, United States - RVT150D86... ...
ACTCTGAGCCCAAATAATTTAATGAGCGAGATCGGGCTTCCTGCCCGACTCGCATCTCGCCTTTAAAAAGCGCGGTTTTCAAAGGCTCGCGCGCTTCGCGCGTTGGCACATCCCTGTGCCAATCACTTCCTGAAACGCCTCAACGAACTTGTAGGAGCAGCGCAGGCAGAGAAGCAGGTACGGTTTTCGGCGGAGCCGAAAGAAGTGCCTGCTGAGCGCCGTTGCGCGCGCCCTCGCCGCGACTTTTTTACCGAACGCGTTTCACGAACCAGGCCGCGAACAGCAGGAAAGCGCCAAAGCTGACGATGTTGACCACCCAGTCGGGGCCCAGCCAGCCGAGGCCGAAACCCGCGGGCCGCGTGCCCTGGATGAAGGCGGCGCCGGCGATGCCCACGCCCAGCAGCCCTTCGCCGCCGACGAAGCCGGAGCTCAGCAGCACCCCCTTGTCGCGGCGCTCGGTGGCTTCATGCTTGTCCTTCGCGCGTTTTTGCAGCCACAGTTTCAGCATGCCGCCGAAGAAGATGGGCGTCATGGTCGAGACCGGCAGGTAGACCCCCACCGCGAAGGGCAAAGAGGGAATCCTGAACAGTTCGGCGATGATGGCGATGCCGACGCCGATGCCCACCAGGCCCCAGGGAAGGTTCTGCTCCAGCACACCGTCGATGACGAGCTTCATCAGCGTCGCCTGCGGGGCTGGCAATTCCTCGCTGCCGAAACCGAAAGCCTCGGACAGCAACAACACGGCAAGACAGACGAAGGTCGCCGAGGTCAGCACGCCGACCAGTTCCCCGATCTGCTGCCGGCGTGGCGTCGCACCCAGCAGGAATCCGGTCTTGAGGTCCTGCGAGGTGTCGCCGGCAATACTGGCGGCGATCGCCACCACGCAGCCGACGGTCAGCGCCGCGGCTTTGCCGTTCATGTCGGTCCAGCCCATGACCAGGAACACGCCGGCGGTGCCAAGCAGCGAGGCGATGGTCATGCCACTCGTCGGGTTGCTGGTCACGCCGACCAGGCCGACGATGCGGGCTGCCACCGTCACGAAGAAAAACGAGAAGATGATGACGCAGATGGCTGCCACGCCGCGCTGCAGCATGTCGTTGAGGGCACCAAACGGCGTCGGTACCAGCGTCAGCATCAGTGCGACGGCGAGGATGCCGATGCCCACCACCTTGAGCGGCAAGTCCCACTCGGTGCGCAGCGTCGCGGAAGCGGCCGCCTCGGGGTTTGCGCCGTCCTCGAGCTGGCTTTTGAGCTCGCCGGCGCCGATGCGGAAGGACTGGACCATCACAGGCAGGCTCTTGATCAGCGTGACGATGCCGGCGGTGGCGACCGCCCCGGCGCCGATGTAGCGCACGTAACGCGACCAGATCTGCGAGGCCGACATTTCCGGGATGGTCAGCAGGGTCTCGGGATAAAGCGGCGGGCGGCCCTCACCCCAGTAAGCGATGGCCGGGATGATGATCAGCGATGACAGCAGGCCGCCGCCCACCATCACCGTGGCGATGCGCGGGCCGAGGATGTAGCCGACGCCGAACAGGGCGGGCGAAAGATCCATGCCCAGTTCGCCCTTCCGCAGAAAGGGGATCCTGAGATGCGCCTCGGAGGCCAGAACCTGTGCCCAGCCGGTCAGAGTCTTGTAGAGCGCGCCCGCGCCGAGGCCGATGAACACGTTGCGCGCGTGCCCGCCGCCGGACTCGTTGGCCACCAGCACGTGGGCGCAGGCGGTGCCTTCCGGATAGGGCAGGTTGCCGTGCTCGCGCTGGATCAGGAAGCGCCGCAGCGGGATCATGAACAGCACCCCGAGCAGGCCGCCGGCCATCGCCAGCAGGGTCATCTGCAGCAACGCCGGCTCCAGGCCCCACAGGAACAGGGCCGGCAGGGTGAAGATCACGCCGCTCGCCACCGAACTCGAAGCGGAGCCCACCGTCTGGGCCATGTTGGCCTCGAGGATGTTGGCCTCGCGGCCGAACTTTTTCAGAACCTGGAAGGCGGCCACCGCCATCACGGCAACGGGTATAGAGGTGCTGATCGTGAGGCCGGCGCGCAGCCCGAGGTAGGCGTTGGCTGAACCGAACAGGATTCCGAACAGTATGCCGAAAAAGAGTGCCTTGACGGTGAATTCGTCGGGCGCGGCGCTGGCGGGAACGTAAGGCTCGTAGACTTCGCCCGCTTCGAGGGGGCGGTGGGCTGCTTCGGGGAGGCGTTTGCGCACCGGGGCGCCTTCGGGGATGGTCTCGGTCATGGTCGTCTTCTTGGATCAGGCTGCTGCAAAACAGCGCACAGCCTAACCCAAAACGACGATTGATGACTTGCGTGTGCCGTCACGATTTGTCGCGGCGGGGGCGCCGCTCCTGCAACCACTTGGTGACGCCACAATTTCTTGTAGGAGCGGCGCCTCGCCGCGACCGTCGCGGCTACTCGATTTCGAATTCGCCTTCCGAGAAGGTCTGGTTACCGCTCTCCTCCATCGCGCCGACTTCAAACTTCATCGTGGTGATGCCCATATCGATGTAGGTCTGAAGGAATTCCTCGGGGACCGTCACGCTCATCTGGTCGGCCGGCACCTGGGCGGTGAACACGCGAAATATTTCGACGGCATCCTCATCGGCCGGTTCAACGACCACTTCCCAGCGGACCACCTCCACGTCCGCATGGTTCGTGATGGTGCCGTCGTCGATCAGGCTCTGGTCGTGGCAGCGCTCCCCCAGGTCGTCGCCCGGCTCCCACATGATCACAGCGTTGTCCAAGGGCAGCGTCATGTCCTCCGTCAGCTCGATGTCCGGAGCCGCCGGGATGTCGTAGCTGAAGTCGATGCTGCTCTTCAGCTTTTCGTTGTCAATCGTCCGGCCACGGGCGATGTATTCCCCTTGTGGATACAATTCCAGGAATTCCGCCAGCGTCTGCACCCTGGCATCCGGCTCTTCAGGATCCGCCTCGCACAAGGGTTCCGAGCTCTCGAAGAACACCTCGGTCAGACCCTGCTCGACGAGGCCGGCGAAGGGTTTGGCATTGAAGATCTTGTGGCCTTCGGAGTCGTCCAGCCGCAGCCAGCGCCAGGCGTCCGCGTCCAGCAGCGCGTGGAAGCCAACGTCCCCATCGGTCGCATTGACTTCGATGCGAGCCAGGGCTTCGTCGAACTCCTCCTGCGCGACGGCCTGCTGGCTGGCCATGGCAGTGACGGCAACAGCGCCGAAAAGCAACAATGGGTGAGCTCGCGTTTGGATGTTCATAAGAATCTCTCCTGGGATTGAACGATTCGGTGAAAAGGCGGCAGCCTTCCCAGGATTAGACGAGGTCGGCGGGCAAAACCGGTCGCAAATGATGCTGAACTAGAACTCCCAGAGAACGCCGACAGCAGGAATGATCGGGACCCAGTTGTCGATCGAACGGTCGAGTGCCGGTGGATCGACGTCATCGTCGACGTCGTAGTCGACGCAACATTCATTGTGACGATTTGTGGCATTGCTGACTTCGAGGAAGGCACTGAGGCGGCCCTTCCTTACGTGGAATTCGCGGCTGATCCTGAAATCGAGCGCAAAAAACCTGCCGAGTGTCTCACTGTTCCGTTCGCCCACGAGCGGGATGAATTCGTCTTCATCCGGATCGAAGATGGCCATCAGCGGGGTCGTGGGCCATCCCGTGTGGGCGCTGATGGCGGCGCCCAGCTCCCACGGGTCGCGCCGCCAGGAGAACCCGGCCTGCAGTGCGTGCCGCTGATCCCAGCTGCGCGGCTGATCACGACCATCGATACGGTCGGTGGCGCGCGACAGGACGTAGGTCAGCCACCACTCGATGGGCCCATCATCTCGATGCTCGAGCGAAAGTTCGAGGCCCCGGGCTTCGGCATCGACCGGGTCGAGGCGCACCCGATCCGGCGAAAGCTCCGGTATCAATGCGAGCGGATCGAAGAGGTTTTCGAAACGGGGCTTCAGGCGATCGTAACGTTTAAGGAACAGTTCGGCCCGTAGCCGATAGCCCGCGGAAAAGTACTTGCGGTATCCGGCGATTAAGTGATCCGACCGTTGCGGCGAGAAGAAACGGTTAACGCCATCCTCCACCTGCAATTCGTGTATGGCCTGGGACTGGGAATAGCGACCCCAGCTCAACCTCACGTCCGCGCCCTCGGCGAGTTGATGCAGCAGGCTGATTCGTGGGCTGAACTGGTCATCGAACTTCGGAGCCGTCCAGGTTTGGCGGTCCCAGCGCAGGCCGAGTTCGAGCCAGGTGCTTTCCCGCCAGTTGAACAGGTCGGAAACAAAGAGTGACAGCCCGTGGCCGCCCGGGTTGGCATCGACGAGGTGCTTGCGGGAATTCTCCAGTTCCGGCAGTTCTGCCAGGAACCCGATGTACGTGGCGACACCGTCGTACCGGTAGCGCGCACGATAATCACGGTATTCGAAGCCCCAGCGCAGATCATGGCGAGCCCAACCGGTCCATTGCCAGTCCTGCCGGATACCCCAGTCGTTTGCCTCCCTGCTGTCAACTACGCGGGCGATCATTCTCTCGGGATCGTTGGCCTGCGCGAGCCGGAGGTTTTTCAGTGAGCGCCCCGACAATATCGTCGCGCTGCTCAGTTGGGGCCGCCAGTCGTTTTCCAGCGTAATCCAGAAATGGCGATTCTCGGTGTCACTGTCCGAGCGCTCGAGTTCCTCGGGATTATTCTCGGTGATGACGGTCACGCTGTCGTTGGCGTACAGCGCATTCAACGCGATGTAAACGCGGTCGGACGCGCGGTGACCAAGCTGCGCGAAAACATCGAAATAGTCCGGCGAGCCGAGATCAGGGTTGAGGACGACGTCGAGATTGCTGTCACGGGCCGAGAACAGCCAGTCCCAGCGCTCGTCGGAACTGTATCCCGAATGCAGGAGCGAGGTGTTGTAGACGCTGAGGCCCAGTTCGGTGTGGCGCGGCATTTCGGGGCGCTGGGATTCGAGCGATAACACCCCGCTCATGTGATCCCCGAAACGCGCGGGAAAACCCCCGGTGTAGGCCTCGACACCCGAAATCGCACGGGCATCGATGGAACTGAAAATGCCGTGGTAATCCCGAATATGAAACGGATCGAGCAGTTCGAGCCCGTTCAGATAGATCGCCGTTTCGTCGTGCTCGCCACCCCTGAAATGCGTCTTGGAGGACAATCCGCTGGCGGCGGCCCCTGGCAGGCGGTGTGCCGACCGCAAGGGATCCTCACCCAGGTCGGGGAGCACCTGAATGGCGCGCTGGTCGACGTAGAAAGCAGAAGCACCCTGTAACAGATATCGGCTGGCGGAAACCGTCACGATTTCGAGCCTGGGCGGGCCGGTCGGCCCCAACCGCTCCGCACCTTCCGCCGAATGAGGCGTCGACTCGGCCCGCGCCGCTTCGCGCCTCACGACCACATAGACGCCGCCCTCGGACTGCAGCTCGAGTCCATGCGGCGCCAGGACTTGGCGCGCGATTTCCAGCGCCTCGCCGCTCCGCGGCTCCGCTAACACGACCAGGTCCGGGGTTACGAGGTTGGAGCTGTAAATGAGCGGCGCTCCGGCAGCGCGCAGTTGCTGCAGCACTTCGGGAACTGTACGGCCGGCGTAGGTTTCGGCGGGAAATACGGATGGGGCAGCAGCGAGACACGACAGGCACAGGACCAGACTCAACAGGCGCGCCGCCCCGGCTCGGCAACCGGGACTGTGAAGGGCGCCAGGCATCGGAAGACTCATCCGAGCATGCAGTTCGCCATCACCGGATTGTGCGCTTCCGCGGATTGGGATACCAGCTACGGTCTGACACTGATTTCGATCACGCCATCCTCGATCTCCGCGGCAAGGTCGGTGCTCATGATGACGATATCGAGCGCCTCCCGCGCCGGGAGATCCACTGTTCCATGCAATGCGGTTTGTTCCGCGGCCTGCTTCGCCGCAGATGAACGATATTTGAGTTCGAGCCCGGTTTCGCGCGCCACCCAGGCCAGGAATTCGTCCATGGACCGACCGTCCAGCGCGAATCCAGGCCCGAGTTCCTCGGCCCACTGCCATTGATCTCCGTGCGTATCGGTAACCGACACTTTTGGCCCGCCTCGACCAGTGACGGACACCTCCTGTCCAACCGATACCACGAGCGCTGAAGCTTCGTCCTCGACCCCAAGGAACTGCACGGCGCCACGGCGTACGCTGACCGCGAGACGCGCGCCGTCCATACGTACCATGTACTGTGTCCCGACATGCCACACCGTCCCCCTGGCGGTCAACAACTCGAAGCCGCCCCGTGATGGGCTCCCGACTCCGCCCGTGCCCGTATCCACGTAGACACGGCCAGACAGCAATTTCACGGAGTGGTCGTCGATGAGATCCAGCTCGCTGTGTTCGTCCACCCGCAGCGACAGGCCGTTTGCCAGGCGCAGGGAAATACCCGATTCGCCACCCGTTCGAAGGGTCTGGGCGACATAGACCGGCGTCCCTATGGCCAAGGCGGCACCGGCGCCGCCCGCATCCTCGGCGATCACGCGCACCGGGCCTGAGATCTTCACTACGCGAGCCATTTCCGTGGCCTCGGGCCGCCCCGCCTGCCCGCCGATGTCTAGCAACAATAGCGTAACTGCAAGCACGACCGCCGCCGCCGCGGAAAATCCTATCGCCCTGTGGCGCCAGCGGCGCCAGGCCGTGACCTGCAGCCACTCCTCGTGGACCGCGTCATGAACCGCGCGGCGATCAGTGACGGAAGGCGCCGGGCGGGAAGAGGCATGCTTGAACAGGGTATTCAGCGGGTCTTCGCCCGTGGACTGTCGGTCCGGCTTGCTGTGATCAGAAGTGCCTTTTTCCATCGCTCTCGTACCTGTTCAACTGCTCCGCTGTTGCACCCTGGAAGTCATTACCGTTTCGGCGAGGGTCGAATACACCTCCCGGAACGCCCGCTTGGCCCGCGCCAGCAGTGATTGAGCCGCTTCAGGGCTGACGTCCAGCCGCCGCGCGATCTCCTTCACCGAGTGCCCTTCGATGTACTTCCATTCAAGGGCATTGCCGTAGTTCGCCGGTATGCTGTCGAGCGCGACATGGATCAAGCGGGCGGCTTCCCGGCGTTGGAATTCGTCAGCCGGATGATCCAACGCCGACGCGTTGAAAGCATCGATGGCGCCCTGGACTTCCGGTCGGTCCTCGACCAGTACGACGTTCTCCCTGTAGCTCGCATTCTTGCGCCGCCAGTCGGTCACTTCGTTTCGGCAGATGACGCACAACCAAGTGAACAGGGCCGCCTCGCCCCGGTAGCTGTGGAGCTTGCGGACCGCCTTGGTCATGGCTTGCTGCACCACGTCGCGCGCGGCCTCTCCGTCGCCCGAGAGCCGCGTCAGGGCAAAGCGGTACAGGCGGCTGAAATAGTCGTCGAAGAACTGGGCGAAAGCGCCTTCGTTCCCCGCCAGCATCCGCTTGACCAGCCGTTTGTCGTCCTGGTGAATCGCCACCCGCTTCTCCGCTGGGACGTACTGAAATGATAGACGTTCCCGGCCGGTCAAACCGGTCGCTCGCCCCATCCCGCGACCCGTATACTTGGCCGATGCTCACCACCTGGCTGGCCGTGGTTGCCATCTGTGCTCTGGGGGCGATGTCGCCCGGGCCAACCCTTGCGGTCGTTCTGCGGCACACCCTGCGAGGCGGGCGGGCGCGGGGCTGCACCGCCGCGGTCGCCCACAGCTTCGGCATCGGCATTTATGCCCTGCTCGCGATGTCGGGGCTCGCCGTGCTGATCACCGCTTCGCCCGTGGTGTTCCGCACCTTCCAATGGGCAGGCGCGGCCTACCTGGCCTGGCTGGGCGTCAAGGGCCTGCTGGCGAAACCCGCCAAAGACGGCGAGATGGTGCCCCCGGGTCGGATTTCGAACGCGGCCCGCGACGGCTTCCTGGTCGCCTTCCTCAATCCCAAGATCGCGGTGTTCCTGATCGCCCTGTTCAGCCAGGTGGTGGGCAGCGACACGACCTGGCTCGAGCGTGGCGTCTACGCCGCGACCGCCTGGCTGATCGACATGCTATGGTACCTGCTGGTGGCCTGGCTGTTCTCCAGCCCGAGGTGGCTCAAAGGCCTGCAGCGCAACGCGGTGTGGTTCGAGCGCGCCTTCGGGGTGGTGCTGCTGGCGCTGGCGGCCCGTCTTGTCATCGAGACGCTGTCCTGAGCAGCTTCGTGCTTCCAGCAGTTGAACCTCTTTGCTTGATCAGGACGACTTCACCTTGACGACCAACGCTCCTCATGCTTCGGAATCCGTTGCAGGCGTTCAAACGCCAAAGCGGCTGTCTTTTCTCGACCGGTATTTGACGCTCTGGATCTTTATAGCGATGGCGCTCGGCGTCGCGATCGGCCGGTTGTGGCCAGGGGTGAGCGAAGCACTCGATCGCGTCTCCATCGGCACGACGAACGTCCCGATCGCGATCGGCCTCATCCTGATGATGTATCCGCCGCTGGCCAAGGTGCGCTACGAGAAGTTGCCCGAGGTCTTTCGCGACTGGAAGATTCTCGCGCTCTCGCTGGTTCAGAACTGGATTGTCGGCCCTGTGCTGATGTTCACGCTGGCGGTGCTGCTGCTGCCTGATCACCCGGAGTACATGATCGGGCTGATCATGGTCGGCCTGGCGCGGTGCATCGCGATGGTGCTGGTGTGGAATGATCTGGCGCACGGCAGCAGCGATTACGCTGCCGGGCTGGTGGCGTTCAACAGCATCTTCCAGGTGCTGTTCTTCGGCGTCTACGCATGGGTGTTCATCACATACCTGCCACCTCTGCTTGGACTGGAAGGCGCAATCGTCGATGTGAGCATCGATGAAGTCTTCTGGAGTGTGATGATCTATCTCGGCATTCCGTTCTTCGCCGGCATGTTGACGCGGTTCATTCTGCGGCCGATCAAGGGCGACCAATGGTACAGTGAGGTCTTCATCCCCCGCATCGGGCCGGTCACCCTGATCGCGCTGTTGTTTACGATCGTGGTCATGTTCAGTCTGAAGGGGGGCACGATCATCGAGCTGCCGCTGGATATCCTGCGCATTGCCATCCCCTTGGCACTGTATTTCGTGATCATGTTCTTCATCAGCTTTCTGATGGCGAAGAAGGTCGGCGCGGATTACGAGCGGGCTGCAACGCTGGCGTTCACCGCGTCGGGAAATAACTTCGAGCTGGCAATCGCTGTAGCGATCTCGGTGTTCGGCATCGGCTCCGGCGTGGCGTTCGCCACCGTCGTCGGGCCGCTTGTCGAAGTCCCGGTGCTGATTTCGCTGGTCAGTGTGTCGTTGTGGCTCGGCCGGCGACTCTATGGCCGACAGGGTCCGCCCCGAGAAACGGCGCCGGCCAGGACGCTAAACCCCTAGAAATGTTCATGGCCCTGCTGGGTATGCTAGCGCACAGAATCTGCGCCGCAGCCGTGAAAAACTCGGGTAGAAAGCACGTCCATTGGGATGTGATAGCCGAGGAGATTTCAATGAGCACTCAGCGTTGCCCGTCCACCGCCCGACTGCGGTGAGTCTGCCAGCAGATCCCGGTGCTGCACACCTCTCTCGCAGTTCGACGATGCCACAGCCACTTCCATCCGGCATCGCGAATCCATCAAAGGCCAGGAAACTGGAAGTCGAGCGAGTCAGCAACTGGGAAGATCTCGTTCAGGAATCGTCTTGTTGGGACGAACTGGCTGGCGCCGCAATTGAACCCAACGTCTTCTACTCGTCATTTGCGGTCCTCGCCGCAATGCGGCACTTAACCCCCTGCGGTGAACCGGAGTTTCTAATCGTCCGTGGCACCGACACCGGCACTCCAAAAGCTGCGGCTGTCTGGTGCGGCTTTTTTCCACTCATGAAATCTCCACGCTATCAGTCCATTCCCGCCAACACACTGCGCTTTCTCAAGCACGACTACTGTTTCCTCTGTGCACCATTAATCCGAAAAGACTGTGCAAAGGAAACCCTCCGCGCGCTCACCGACTGGCTCGACAAGGCGCGACTATCGATCCTGGAATGGACCGATCAACCGGGAGATGGGCGATACGCCGAGATGCTCACGGAGTATTTCCATGCCCGCGGCAACCAGCCCTGGTTGTCCGGTTCTCACGTTCGAGCTCTGCTCCGTTCGGCTTCGAATGAGGAGACCTACATCCGAACCAACCTCTCGGGAGGAAGGATCAAAGACCTGCGACGTCTGGAGCGACGACTTGCGGACTTGGGAGAAGTCCAATACATCTGTGCCGCAGATGCTCCCAGCCTCGCAACGTGGATCGACGAGTTCCTTAAGCTTGAAGACGCCGGCTGGAAAGGCGTCGAGCAGACCGCCATCGCCAGCAAGGAAGCGCACCGGCAATTCTTTCTCGAGTTTGCCCAGGAGGCCGCCCGACGCGGCCAACTCCGCATTCTCGCACTCCTGCTCAACGGACGGCCCATCGCGATCAAGTGCAACGTGCTTGCAGCACCTGGATCCTTCGCCTTCAAAATCACCTATGCCGAGGAGTTCGCGAAGTACTCGCCCGGCCAGCTCTTGGAGATCGACAATATCCGGCGCGTGCATGCCGAAACGGGAATCGAATGGATGGATTCGTGCGCCGATCCAATGCACCCGATGATCGATACCTTGTGGGGTCAACGCCGAACCATCCAGACTTGGGTCTCTCCAGTGGGACGGTGGGGACGATTCGTCGTTGCCGCACTACCGTTGCTCCGATGGCTGAAACGATCGGTTCGACCTGCTCAAACCATAGCGGAGAATTCTCTGTGAACGCCGCGCCAGAACACGCCACCGCGCCCATTCATTTTGACGAAGATACGATTCGTCAATCGTTCAACCAGACGCCGTTCGTCTTGGAACATCGGCTCGTCGGCCATCCACTGTTCGAACTTCCTCGCTTGATTGAACTCGCAGGGACATTGCCTGAGGAACAGGTCGAGTACAATTCCGGCGATCTGCCGGTCACTCAGGATCCGTTGAAGACACCTCGCAACGGGCTCTCGATTCGCGAGACGATTCAACGCATCGAAGAATGCCGTTCGTGGATGGTCCTCAAAAACGTTGAAGCGGACCCGAGCTACAAACAATTGCTCGATCTGTGCCTCGATCCCTTGATCCGCTTTTGCCCCGACATGCGAACGCGAGAAGCCTTCGTGTTCGTCTCTTCGCCCGACGCAGTCACGCCCTATCACATTGACCACGAGGTCAACTTTCTCTTGCAGATCGTCGGTACCAAGACGGTTCGAATGCTGCCGCCGAACGATCCCACTGTCATTCAAGAGGCAGATCTTGAGCGATTCTATGCCGGCGGATACAGGAACCTGTTGCAACTCGACAGCCAGACGGAAGCGAAAGCAAGCTCCTTCGAGTTGACACCCGGTCTAGGGCTTCACTTCCCCGTCACGGCGCCGCATTGGGTAAAGAACGGGCCTGCCGTATCCATTTCCTTCAGCATTACCTTTCGCACAAATCACTCGGATCGTCGTGAAATTCTCTATCGCATCAACCACAAGTTGCGAACGCTGGGTCTTCATCCACGACCCGTCGGCAGGTCGCAATCCTCCGACAACATGAAGTACGCCATTTTCAACGCTGCCCGCGCCATCGTCAAAGCGGTCCGGCCGAACAAAGCGCCGTCCAAACAGACTGGCTCAAGGTATTCCAACGGTACCTGATCGCGCCAGCCGCGAACTGGCGCAAATAATGCTCAAAGAGGTTTCCTGACCCCAAACTGATGCAGGTCAGTACATTTTGAGCACGGTGCTACCATAATTTTTGTATGGTATGCGTGACTTCAAACAACCGGATCTGTTCGGGCTGGTGGTTGCCCCGATTATCAGCCTGCGTGGCGGTCCTGACCGTGCTTATCGGCGTAGCGGTCACACAGGTGGCCGCCGATATGGCCGTACTACCCGCCGTCAAGGACGCGACCCTTTACGAGCCCGTTCCAGCGCCCATGCTGGAATACGCCGCCAACGGGTCCGGCGATTACACGTTTACCGGCACCACGCGAGACGACCTGATTCGCCGAGCGGTGATCGCCTTTGACATTGCCGGTCAGATTCCGGCCGGTGCCACCATCGACAGCGTCGAGCTCACGTTGAACGTCTCCAGGGTGCCCAATCCCACCAACCTGAGCGTCACATCACTCCACCGGCTGCTGGTCGACTGGGGCGAGGGTGAATCGGACGCGCCCGGTGAAGAAGGCGAGGGCCAGTATCCTCCGGCCCCTGAGGACGTGACCTGGATTCACCGCTACTACGATCACACTTTGTGGGCCTCGCCCGGTGGCGAATTCATGGCCGGAGCCAGCGCCAACCTAGTGGTCGGCGACGAGGGGGTATACACCTGGGGCAGCACGGCGGGCATGGTGGCCGATGTGCAGCAGTGGCTGGACCAGCCTTCGACCAATTTCGGCTGGGCCATCATCGGCGACGAGGCCGAGAACAAGACCAGCAAACGATTCGACAGCCGCGAGATCGTGGGCGACACCCGGCCGCAACTGACGGTGAACTACACGCCTGTGGTCGTCGTGGGTTCGTGCTGCACGGGGGAAATCTGCCAGGTGGTGACCGAGGACCAGTGCCTCATCCTCGGCGGCGAATATGGCGGCGACGGTACGAGTTGCTCGCCCAACCCCTGTGTCGATCCCTTCGGTGCCTGTTGCGCCGATGACGGCACATGTACCGAGACGACTCTGTCGGTTTGCGCATTCGGTGAAGGGGAGTTCCAGGGCGAAGGCAGCATGTGTCAGCCCCTGTTGTGTCCCGTCAACCTGACGCCCTGGCTCGACGCACTTCCGCTGCCGGCCGTTGCGGCGCCGGTTTCGGGTTCCCTCGGAGCCGCCGCCACGTACGACCTGGCGATCCGCCAGACCACGCAGCAGCTCCACAGCGGCTCTACACCTTGCGGGACGCCATCGAAACGGGACTCAACCTTCCGTCGGGAAATTTCGAAGTGCCACTGGCAATCCAGGACCGACGTTTCCAGCCCGGCGGCGAACTCTACTACCCAACGCAATGGCAGGAACACTTCTTCGGCGACAAGGCGCTGGTCAACGGCAAGGTCTGGCCATACCTGGAGGTCACCGCGGGCAAGTACCGATTCCGGGTCCTCAACGGTTCCGGCTCGCGTGTTTATACCCTGTCGCTTTCGCCGCCGTCAGGCACGCTCGATTTCACCGTGATCGGCAATGAAGGCGGATTGCTCGAGGCGCCTGTGCCCGGCGTCTCGACACTGACGATCGGCCCCGGAGAGCGCTACGACGTCGTTGTCGATTTCGAAGGTTTGAGCCCGGGTGACGAAGTGGTGATGGAGAACTCGGCGCCTGCCCCGTTCCCCAACGGAACCGTCGACCTCACGCAGATCATCAAGTTCGTCGTGGTTTCCGGGGCAGCCCATACGGACCCCCTGCCGGCCAGTCTTCGTCCGGTCATAGCGATCGACCCGGGCGATGCGGTGATGGAGCGCGATTTCCTGCTCAGCAAGGCCGCCGACGACGGCTGTGGCCGGCAAAACTGGCTTATCAACGGCCTGGGCTGGGATGACATCACCGAGTACCCGGAGCTGGGCACGGTGGAGATCTGGCGCTTCATCAACGATTCGGGCGCCGCCCATCCCATGCATCTGCACCTGGTGGTCTTCCAGATCCTCGAACGGCAGGCATTCACGATCGGGGCGGGCGATGAGATCATGCCCCTTGGGGATCCCGTTGCGCCGCCGGAATGGGAGCGGGGATGGAAAGACACCGCCATGGTCTATCCCGGCGAGATGCTGCGTGTGATCGCGCGATTTGAGCACTATGCGGGCCGATACGCCTATCACTGCCACATCCTCGAACACGAAGACCACGAGATGATGTGTCAATTCCAGACGATCGTGCCGGGTTGCACGGTCACCGGAGAGGAGGGCGCTTTCTGCGACGGTGTCGACAACGACTGCGACGGACAGATCGATGAGGGCTGCACCATCCTCTTCATTGACGGTTTCGAAGACCCACAGTAGCCACGGTTCGTTGAACCAGATCTCAAGGCTTTCCTGGAGGGCGCCGGCCTGCTCGACTATCGCGAATCGGAATGGGGCGGGCGGTCCGTCCTCAAGCGTCCGGGCAGCGCTCCAGTTCGAGCCGGTCGATCTCGAGGGCTTGGTGCCGCGCCTCGTCGGTATTGCGCAGCACCAGCCGCCCGGCACT
>Ga0268386_10002063_pt1 | contig 14128 bp, 13 predicted proteins | sample RVTome_15_FD_200260 | JGI IMG/M metagenome (GOLD analysis project Ga0268386, IMG submission 200260) | Soil microbial communities from uranium-contaminated site in the Upper Colorado River Basin, Wyoming, United States - RVT150D86... ...
CGCGGAGTCCACCGGCGACATCGACCTCCCACGAGACGCTTAGCGCTGCCGAACCGACTTCAGTGTCGGGGCCACCATCCGGATCGTGATCGAGCCCGAAAGCAGTTGCACCGAGGTTTGGCAGCAGCGCTGAACGGCGAATCGTCTCGCCGGCTCGTGCTGCGCGCACGCGCTCTGCCGCAATCTTAATGTTCCGATTTTCGCGAGCTGCGCGGTGGATGAGATCCGACAGCACGGGGTCGCCGAAGCGGTCCCACCACGCGACCTCCAGTGCAGCTCCGGACTCCGGGGCTGCTGCGAAGCGTCCCGGCACATCGACTTCGGACTGCAACACAGGGGTCGAACATGCCCCCAGCATGAGCACGAAGAGCCCCGGCAACAGGGTGGCTGTGCGTACGAATAAGGAAAGTCCTGGCATTCGAGTTCTCGCTGGTTGTGAAACCGATGGGACCCAGAGTACGAAGCGGCAAGGGCTGAGTGGTCAGGGAAGCGTCGCCGTTCGGTCGCGATGGTGTGAGGATCCGCGGGAACGCCAGCCTCGCTGAGCCGAGCTAAAGTCGTGCCTGTACTGAATTGAGCTCCGCCCGGCAAGCCTCCCCGAAAGCTTTGAGTGCATCCACTTCGCCCGAACCGACAAGCTGACGTAGGTCCTGCACGGACAAGTTGTTCGAGAAATACTGTTCAGTGATGCGCAGGACGAGACGCTCAGCCTCAGTCAGTACCGGCTGGGTTGCGCAGAGGCGAATCCGGTTTATCAGTGCAAATATCGGTACGAACGTTTCTGGTTTTTCCAGCGCATGCTGGAACGCATCCATCAGCAGTTTCGCACTTTCGGTGATGAACTCGCCGTATAGCGTTTGGCGAATGCGCATTTCGTCTCGAATCAGTTCGCGGTTGTTGAGTGTCTTCTGGTTGATCCAGGCGATGAAAACTGTCGCCGTGACACCTACCAGTGTCCCTAGGAGTACGCTCACTACTTTCAGGTCCATACATTTCCCTCCGACAGCGGCTTACAGGCCGTCCGGCGATGCGGGTTCGACGATGTCGCCAGCGATCAGGCGGAGCAGCTCATGTGCAGAGCTGAATTCGCGCTGCCTGCCGGTGACGAGGTTCTCCAGACGACCGGTGAGGGCATAGGGAGTCGCGTCGCCGCGGACCTTGACGACATAAGCGCGGCGAGTGGGGTACTTCGAATCGGTACTGAGGATCATCGCAGGCGTTTCCACTTTAGAAATACCTGGCTAACGTAGACGCCTCGGACCGCCGACTGGTGAGGGATTCGTCGCTGATTGGTCGGCCTTGGCAGTCGCTATCAGGCCGAGATTCCGTGCGCGACGAACGGTCGTGCTCTGGAGAGCATAGGTATATCGCTTGCCTCGCCCAGCAGCTCGACAAGTGTGCCCAGCGATCGCCGATCGGCAGCGTTCGCTGCTTCGTTACTGGCCAGCTCGGTAAGGGCCATGAGTTCCAGCCAGACCGCCCCTTGAGCCCGAGCCTCTTCGATCGCACGCCGGATCGATGTAGTAGCGGCATCGCACTTGCCTCGCGCGCGCGAAATCGCACCCGCAATGAGCAGCAGCTGCGGAAGATAGATGCGCTCGCCATACGTCTGAACGATTTCGAACGCCTGACCCAGTTGTTCCTGGGCCGCCTGCCAATCGCCGTACAGAAGCAGCGCGTCGGCCGCATAACCGAGGTTCTCACTGGCGCCTGTTACCATCCCGAGCGCCATATTTTCGTCGTGTGCGTCCCGAATCATTCGGAAGCCTTCGAGTGCTTTACCCTTTCGCGCATTCGCCCAGCCACGAAACCAGCGACAGGCTGCCATTCCCTGCGCGAGCGCAAACTCATCGACGAGTGCGCGCATTTCATCCGCGATCTTCGCGACGCGTTCCACGTCCTCGAAACGGACGTGCAGCAAAGCATCGAACCAGAGGGTCACCAGGAGCGCCATAGGCTGCCCCAGACGACGGGCTCGTTCGTACGCCTGTTGCAGGCGCTCACGCGCCTGCGCTGCGAGGCCAAGATGCGTAAGCGCCAGGCTGAGCGTCGCAAGAAGAGTGACGGATGGGTCAGCGATGAAGCGCCGTTCGAAAGTGCCCTCGACGGAATCGATCGCCGGGAGTCCGCGCTCCAGCGTTTCTCGGGCAGCGCCGGGCCGGCCTTGTTGCATGTACACGAGTCCCCGCACATTGCAAACAGCGAGTGGCAGAAACAAGTCGCCGGTCCGTGATGCAAGTACGTCGGCTCTGTCGGCGGTGGCAAGTGCCTCAGTGAATTCCCCCCGAACCGCGAGAAGGAATCCAAGCCCATGCAATGCCAGACTCCGCATGGGGTGCGCCGGATGGTCGTCAAGCAGTGAGCAAGCGCGTGTCAAGGCGATTCTCGCTTCGTCGCCGGCACCGAGCACGTGGAATGCGGACACACCGCGCAGCGTTGTGAGGGTGATCTCGAGCGACGCACGTTTTTCGCAGGAGGGCCTCTGATTCATAAGCGCTAACGCACTCTCAGTCAGGCTCATACACTGCGCCGGGCTCAGGTTTAGCAGAGCGGTCTCGGCACTTTCCGTGTAATAGCGCAGCGCCGCCATCTGTGCGCCACCACGCTCGAAGTGCATCGCGAGTTCCGCGGCGGCGACGGTGAGGCCCTCTGCTCGCTCCTCTTCCAGTGCAGCCCCGATTTTTCGATGTAGCTCCGCACGGGATGATAGCGCCGTTCGCTCATAGAGCACCTCCCGGATAAGGGCATGTTGAAACGAGTAACACTTCTCGCGCGCATCGTAACGGTCACTTGCACGAGGGGCAGCGAGCCACCTTTGCTCGCGCACAAACTGTTCGCACATCTCCGTAACGCGGGTAGCATCGGACTGGAGCACACGTGCTAGCGTGTCGCCACGGAAGTCGACGCCGCAGACGGCAGCCGCGGACAGCAGTGACCGCCGTTCGTCGTCGAGTCTCTGCATGTAATGATCGATGATTGCCGTCAGATCTTCCGGTACCGTCATGTTCTCGAGAGATATGGCCTCCCTCACATTGTCGATGGTCTTCCCGGACCGGGCGATCACGTCGCTGGTTACGGACGCCACGAAGAGCGGTACGCCGTCGGTGCGCTCGTGCAAGGCACGCACGAAACTCTCATCGTCGGCTATCGAAGGCGAGCGCTCGGCCAGGTATGCGGCGACCTCGGTTTCCGAAAAGGGATCGAGCACGATCTCTTCGCACAGGCGGTGAACACGCAGCTCGTGCCGAATCGCGTTGAGGGATTGATTGGCAATGACGACCTCGGCCAGTCGAAAACTCGACAGCCACATGAAACGTGCGCCGCTACGCCGGCGAGCGACGTAATCGATCAGCCGAATCGTCGCGTGATCGCCCCAATGCAAGTCTTCAGTCACCAGCAAGAGCGGCCGCTGCTCGGTATAGCGATCCAGGAGCTCGCCCATCTCGCGCAGCATGCGATCCGGGCTCACGCCTACGAGCTCGCGACGGAGGCTCTCGCGCTGTTCAGCCGTGCTGAGCCACGGGAATTGTAGTAGCCAGGTCGGAGCGACGGCGACGAGAAGCTCCGTCATCGTGTCGTCGACCCGGCACAGCTGCCCGAGCGCTTCAAGTACCGGGAGATACGGCTCACCGGCGCCGTAATGCTCGACGCACTGGCCGCGGCCGCAGGCCACGCCGCCCAACCCGGAAATGAATTGCTCTATAAGCGTGGACTTGCCGATTCCGGGCTCGCCCGCGATCCAGACGACCGCGCGCTTACCGCCGGAGGCGCGGCCCCAGCCTTGCTGCAGACGGGTGAGTTCTTTCACGCGGCCGACGAATGGCGAAGTGTCCGATTCACCGGTACGAGCGTATGCCGTAACCGGCGAATTGCTTGCCGCCGCCGGAACTGCCACAGCGAGTGCCGTAGTGACCGCGATGAAGCGGTAGCCGCGACGCGGCACGGTCTCGATATATCGCGGCTCGCGCGGACTGTCGCTCAACGTCGCACGCAGATCGCTGATGGCAGTCTTCAGCACGGAATCCGCGACGAAACGATGGCCCCAGACTGCATCCAGCAGGACGTGCTTGGTTAAAAGCGCGCCCGGCTGACGGGCCAGGGCGCATAACACATTGAACGGCGTCGGCGCGAGAGTTACCGGGCGACCCTTGCAAAGCAGCAGAGCGTTCGCTTCGTCGAGTTCGAATTCGCCGAAACGAATGCGAAGAGAGCCAGTGACATCCGAGGGCAGCGCCATGCTTCAGATCCGGATACCGTTGCACGAACGAACGCCGGCCATTCTCGCACGCTTGTAGGGTTACGCGAAGTGCGGCGTAGTGACAGAAATCTACAGATTTTTCCGGTGCTGGATTGTTAACTGGTTCAGGACGCGCGGGAGATTTGCGGGGTTGGGTCAGACACGGTCGTGCATGGTAGTGTCAAAATTGCAACGGACGCCCACGCGGAATCATTTTTAATCAACCACTTGGATTTCGCTTGTCGAACTTCGAACCAAGTGGTTGAGAGTGTCGAATCTTCCTTGGTGCACATTTGGAGACCGGCTAACCGGGTCGAGCAGAAGTACAATTAATGTCGCACTTGCCTCGGCTATAATCGCCGTCGAATGTCGTTTAGAGATCATGTGAAATACGCGACTACCAACCCGGCTCGACGCAGGCTGATCGCCCTGGTCTTCCTCGGGCTGGCCGTACGCGTCGTCATGCCGGCCGGTTATATGCCGGCGCCGATTGGCGAGGGCGGTTCGTTCGTCCCCTGTCCCGGCGGCATGTCCGGGGCCAGTCTCAGAGTCAAGATGGATTGACGGTGGGTAGGAAGGGCGCAAGCAGAAACGATCAAGTTACACACGGAAGTTCCTTACAGAAAACTACATGCGCCTCGCGATGGCGACTTACTGACGGCTTGAATACAGCGTGATTGCAGCGGCGGCCGGCTCGGTCGTGTCTTGCGTCGCCACGAAGATCAGCAACCATTCGTCGTAATCCCACTTGCCGTTCTGGGTTTCGGTTGTCAGACCGACGTACTCCGTATTCAGAGACGCGTAGTCGCCGTTGCAGTTTTCAATCGTGAGTGTGACGTCGAACACATAGTATCGGCCGTCGCCATGCGGCGTGAGGGAGCCGTTTCCCGTGCAGCCGGAAGCCGCGCCCTGGAAGAACAGCGCACCGGCACCGTCGATGCTGATGACAACATCACCGTCCCGGGCGAACTCCGCGAGCTCCTCCTTGAATACACCCGACGGGCGGACATTGTTGCTCGAGTTCGATTCGTAGTACCCGCTCCAGGCGGAGAGATCCAGCTGCCAGAGCAATTCGCCACCGCCCTCCGCGGTCCGGACCTCGCCGGCAAGGCTCTCGCTCGTTGCTTCGGTGATCGTCAGTGCCGCCGTAGTTGACGCGTCGCAGAATCCGCCCGGATCGGCGCCGGTGCAGCCCTGTCCGATGAGGATCCCGTCGCCTTCCCTCTGGTTGCCCGCCATCGCGAACTGCCCGACGAACTGTACGGATCCGGCCGCAATCAACACGTGAGCATCGAGGCCGCCACCGGTCACCGGTCCGTCGCCGTTCGTCACGGGGCGTCCCACGAGGATCCGGAATTCTCCGTCGGAGGTGAACAGACCCTCGGCGTGGTACAGGTCGTCGCCGGCGGCCGCGGTCCCTCGAAAGTGGCCATGGACGACAGCCGGAGCCGGTGGCACACCCTGCGGAGGGTCGGGATCCGCGGACGGGCTGGGTACCTGGCGCCCGACCTCGTGCCCGTCGCAGCTGATAAGACAGGTAAGTACCAGCGCACCCAGCTGCATCAGCCTGTTCATCGGGATGACCGTCCTCCGGATTGGTTGCCAGCTCTGCCGGCGGTAGAGCAATAGCGCGATCGGGGTCGGGCGCGACCGCAGCCAACTTCTTCGACTTTTCATGCTTTCATCTCCTCCACCGGAGGGCCCGGGAAGGCGGGCCTCCGTCTCTCAATTCCGGATCCGCATGCGGAACCCCCTCGCATTCCCGACGGGCGCGCGGCCCGCGATCGCGGCGACGTCGCTCGTGCGCACGCAACTGCAAGTCTCCGGGTCAGGGTTTCGATCTGCGGGCGAAACGTCGCAGGCCAGCACATACCGCCCTGGACAGGCGGCGGACGGCCCGCCCGCGTGCCCACCGTACCCGGCGGCACACCCCGCGAGCAGGGCGGCAAGCCCCGCAACGGCAAGTCTCGTCATGACTCCCCCTCACTTATATGAACGGCGACGGGTGATATGTTCGGGAACAGCGGTCGGCTTGTCCTGAGGAAAGCCGGGATTTTTTATTGAGAAAATCTCGAGGATCCGCTGTGGCGCCCCTCGTGGCGATTGAGTAAAGTTGTGAAGGCGACAACGTCACGGCAAGCGCCCGATGGTTTCCCCGTCACACCTCCCTCACGGCTTCCGGCTTGGTCCGTGGCAGATCGAGCCGCCGACAGGCGCGATCACCGGTCCCGACGGCGAGACTCGCCACCTGGAACCCAAGGTGATGGAAGTACTCGTTACCCTGGCGGAGACGCCAGGTACGCTGGTGACGCGGGATCGCCTGCTCGAGTCGGTCTGGCGCGACCAGCCGGGTGCCGATCAGCTGCTGACCCACGCGGTCAGCGAGCTGCGCCGGGCACTCGACGATCGTCGGGACCGCCCGGCGTACATCGAGACCGTCCCCAAACGGGGCTACCGGTTGGTCGGTGAAGTTCGCCCGCTCGACGTCGGCGCGGCCGTGGAACCACCCGCCCCGGCGGTGCCTGCCGCGCCAGCAAGGCGCTACGGACCGGCACTCGCCGCCAGCGCTGCGCTGGTGGTCGCCGCGGTCATCGCCACGGTCTGGCTTGCGCGCGGCGGCAACGACGGCGCAGAGAACGTCGGGCCGCCGGTCACGCGTTTCGACGACGGGGGCCCGTCCGTCGCGGTGCTGCCTTTTACCAACCTGAGCGGCGACCCGGACAACGACTATTTTTCCGACGGGCTCTCCGAGGAGATTCGCAACCTGCTGGCGCAGGTCCCGCATCTCAAAGTCATCGGTGGCACGTCTTCCTTCTCGTTCAGGGATGTCTCGCAGGGGCCGCAGGCCTTCGGCCGCGCGCTCGGCGTCGGGACGATACTCGAAGGCTCGGTTCGGCAGTCGGCAGACCGCGTGCGGATCACGGCTCGGCTCATCGATGTCTCGGACGGCTCGGACATCTGGTCGGAGTCCTACGACCGGACGATGACCGACGTCTTGGCGCTGCAGGACGACATCGCCGCGGCCATCATCGACGCCCTGCGAATACGGATCGGCGCGTACCCCGCGCGCGGCCGCCCGACGCAGAACGCGGACGCCTACGCCCTGTTCCTGAAAGCGAGGCTGGCGCTCCATGTCAGCGACGCGCAGACGGCAACGGCGGCGCTCCGCCAGGCGGTGACCCTCGACCCAAACTTCGCGGAAGCGTACGAACTCCTGGCGCATACCTACTGGACGGACTACCTGCCCGAAGGATCGCCGATTGGCCAACTCGTCCAGGACAGCGCCGCCAAGGCGCTCACGCTCGATCCGGACCTCGATTTCGCCCGCGCCCTGTATCTCGAGGGAGATCCGGGCAACCCGGTCGCGGACATCCTCGAGGCATACGGCCGCGCTGCCCGCCGGCAGCCGAACAACCCGGAGATCCTGCGTACGCTGTCATGGAAGCTGGCGGTCGCCGGCTACCTCTCCGAGGCGCTGGCCGTGATCGAGCGATTCGTCCAGCTCGAGCCGCTGTCGTCGATCGCCCACCGGCGTCGCTACGCGGTGCTTACGGCGCTGGGTCGCGACGAGGAGGCGCAGGCGGCCGTGGCGGCGGCCGAGCGGCTCGACCCCGACTGGTCGAAATGGGTAATCGGCGAGATCCACCTGATTCATCGCCGTGATGCGACGGCCATCGCCTATTTCGAGGCCGACGTGGGGGGCGACGGCGGCGACACGGCGTGGATCCGCGACCTCGTGACGGCCACGCGCGAATCCGGGCAGGCAGCCCTCGACGAACGCATTGCCGCCGTCCTGGCGGTCACGCCCGAGGCAGACGTCGCCGCGACACGCTTCAAGCTGAACTGCCTGTATCTCCTGTTCGGTTATCTCGACCGCTACTTCGAGATCATTCTCGACGGCGAGGGCGGGCCGCCGCCGAAGCTCGAGTATTACGTCGCGTGGGGCGTCCGCTACCGGCAATGGGGCTTCACGGCGCACCCGAGGTATCCGGAAGTCGCCCGGCTGATGGGCTTCACGGACGTCTGGGAGCGACGCGGCCCGCCCGACTACTGCGAGGCCGAGTCGGGTGAATGGGTCTGTCGCTGAGGGCCGAGTGGCAACGGGCGACTACTGTGTGGGAAAGTCGTCGGGAGGGTTCTGAATCTTGTCAAGCACCCACTCCCCCGCTTCCTTCAGGGTGTCGGCGGCCGACCAGGGTCCGCCGGGGCACGTCCCGGTCTCGTACACGGCCCCCGAACGAGAATCGTCGGAGAAGTTCCAGTTCGCCCGGCACGAATAGGCATTTCAAGAACCTCCCACGACCGCTGAGCTCGGTCGAGACAGAGAGGGGAAGCGGGATGGGATACGGTAAGCCGGATCTCGCACCCGGCCGCGCCTGGCCACCCTCCCGAATCTCCCCCCATCAGAAATGCCGCCCGGCCGGTGACCGCGCGCGGCAGCCAACCAGACCCGCCCGCCGGCCGGGCCTCGAACCCGTGGCGGACGCGGCCGCGAAGTCACTGATTCTTCCGCCCGGCTTCGGTCTTGACTCAGCGAATGCACTGTTTTGCCGGAGGCCCGCTTGTGTTGGTTGAGTTCTCCGAGCGGGGACTGCGCGATCAATCACGGCACTCTTCTCGGCAGCGGCCGCGAACACGCGGCACTACTCCAATCGCATCTCCGCCGTGATCGCATCGTAAGGCGCAGAGACGCCGCCGTCCTTCCGCTGCAGCAGTCCGGACGCGGTCAGTGTTTCCACATCCTCATGCACGCGCTTGTAATCGCGTCGCAATCGGATCGCCAGTGCCTTGATGGAAGGAGCCGGCTGCCGATGCACGACCCGCAGCAACTCCAGGCGCTTGGGCGACAGAGCCTTTAGCATCGCCGGCAGATCGGCAAATGTCAGGTGCGTCTCGCGTACCCTCTCGCCGTTTTCCAGCCGATGCCAGGCGCTGACGAAACGCTTGCCCATGTCGTCGACCGTACCTACGTGTATATCGACGCGCTTACTCATGATTCACCTCGCAGGCGGCGCACGTCCGCCAGAAAATCCGCCATCAGTGTTTCTACGGTGCTGAAAGCGTACTGTTCTTCTTTCCCTTCTGTATGACGGTGATCGCCTTTGCCGGGTTCATTGTCGTATCCCACCAGCCGCTCGCCGGCGAACCCGTAAAACAGACTGTACTTCAGCCTGTGGGTGCTGCCGCGGACGGGTTTCGCCAGTTGCCAAATCTTCATTTCTACGATGGCACCGTCAGGCATTACCTGCTTGTCGTAGAACGCCGGCACTGCCTTCATATGGCATAAGATGCCATAGACGAATTTATGGCGTCAAGCGCCATATCACGTATTTCCCCGTCCCAGGCGGCCCGCAGACGGTTCGATCACCATCCAGTTCGGCGACTGCACCAGGGATATCCCGAACTGCCTGGTGGTGCTGAAGGTTGGAACTACATGGTCCGCCTGTACCGGCCGCGGCGGGAGATCCTGGATGGAACCTGGTCATTCCCGGTGGCAGAGCCGATTCAGTAAAGTTGTGCACGTCAATGGGTGGCAAGCGATTCTCGGCCCGTTCAGCACGAACTCTCCTTATGGCAGCTTATTGCAGCGCCTCACCTGCGTCGCCCGCAACATTCAGCTGCCACACGATTCAGTCGCTGCCCGTTACGCGGCGTCGCGCAGCGGCAGGTCGAGACCTTCAGGCGCCGCAGACTGCGAGCACCTGAGCAGCGACAGGGCGCCGCGCTGATCCTCGGCAATCACTGTGCAACTCTCCACCCAGTCACCGTCATTGCAGTACAAAACGCCTTCGCACTGACGGAGGTCGGCGCGGTGGATATGGCCGCAGATGACGCCATCCATGCCCGCTTCCTTTGCAGCCGATATGCACGCATGTCGAAAAGTGTCGACGTAGCGCACAGCTTTTCCGACGCGCAACTTCACGTGCTGGGCCAGTGACCAATAGGGCAGGCCAAACAGATCATGAATCCAGTGAACGAGCCGGTTGAGACGCAACAGCATTCGGCAAGCCATCCCGCCGATAGCAGTTCTGAACGGTCCGCATTTGATGACGCTGTCGAACTCGTCTCCGTGCATGACCAAGAGTTTGAGGCCGGTACGCGTCGTGTGTACGGCGTTCTGCGCGATCTCGATATTGCCGAAGGTCACGCCAACGAGCGAGCGCAGGTCATCGTCGTGATTGCCCGGGATGTAGACAACACGGGTACCCGCGTTACTCTTCTGCAGAATGAGCTGCAACACCTCGGCGTGGCTCGCGGGCCAGAAGAAGCTGCGTCTAAGACTCTCGATATCGATGATGTCGCCGACCAGGTAGAGCTGTTCGCAGTCGTTATTTCGAAGAAAGTCCAGCAACAGCTTCACGCGGCACGCGCGCGAGCCGAGATGCACGTCGGACAACCAGATGGTCCGGAACCTCATGGAAGCTTCTCCCCTCGTCTCTGGGGGACGAGTACGTGTGTTCATGATATTCGGATGTTCCGCCGGTGTGTGTGAGCCGCGTCCCAGGATCGTTCCGCACCGTTCGGTGTCGGTAACATAGCGTGCGATGTAGAATAGGGGACATGGTTAACACTTTCTCTGCGACGAAGGGACCAGCGGCCTGGATCTGCCCCACCGTTTCGAGTGCATTTTCCTGCGCGGCTTCAGTCGGTTTACTGGCCTGGATGCTGGGAGTATTTTGATGGCCGGCGGATTTGCGAAAGACGGTGCGGTACAGGACCAGATCGATGCGACCATCGAGGACGCGGTCAATCGCGCCCGTGCCCGCTTGCCGCGCGGCGAAAGCCTGGCGAACTGCGAAGAATGTGGTTGCAAGATTCCTGCGGCCCGCCGTGAGGCAATTCCGGGTGTCCGTCTCTGCGTGAAATGTCAGGCGGAGCATGATAAGGAAGCGACTGCGTTCAGCGGGTATAACCGGCGTGGGAGCAAAGACAGCCAGCTACGCTAAGCTTGGCCAGGATCCGACAGTGGCGCGTATGCGCGCCGCTCCGCCCCGAGAGTATCGCTTCAGTTGCGACACTCTCGGTCGAGGGTGAAGAAGCATAAAGAACTTCCTGGGTCGCAATTGAAGCAGCCCGAAACGGCTACGAATATGTGAGTTCGGTGGCGTGGCCCTTGTCCCGCGTGGCCTTCCGGATGCCACAACTTGCAGGCTCGTTCACGTTTCGCCATTTGCACTGCCGTTAATATGCGGGCACATGCGAACGATAAGACGACAATGACGCTTGGTCGCCAACGCCTGATAGCAGCCCTTTTGCTGTCACTCACAGTGGCGACAGGCTGGTTTGCCTACGCTCCTTCGCTCGGTGCCTCCTTCCTGCTGGACGACCTCTCTAATCTCGATGGTCTGCGGCTCGTCGAGGACCGGATTTCCGCCCTGTATTTCATTTTCTCGGGTGAGGCAGGCCCGCTCGGCCGGCCGCTGGCACTGGCGAGCTTTGTGCCCCAGGCGGCTGCATGGGGACAGGACGCAGCGCCGTTTCTGAGGATCAATATTCTGATCCATCTCGCCAATGGCTGCTTCCTTGCCTTGGTGCTCTATGAGCTGTCGGTGCTCAGAGGCATTCGTGAAACCGACGCCCTCTTTGTCGCGGTTGCCGCCGCGGCGATATGGCTGTTTATGCCCCTGCTGGCTTCGTCATCGCTCATGATTGTCCAGAGGATGACCACCTTAAGTGCATCTTTCGTACTGCTCGCCCTCGCAGGATATTTGCACGCGCGTCGGTCGATCGAGCACAACCCGTCCGCGGGACTTATAGGGATGAGCATCAGCCTGGTGGCCGGGACGATGCTAGCGGCTCTTACAAAGGAGAGCGGCGCGTTATTGCCACTGTTTGCGCTGGTGATGGAGCTTACGATCCTCAAGCGCCCGGTCTCCATCAAGCCAGCGTTGTGGCGCGCATGGGCGTCGGTCTTTCTCCTCTTGCCCGCCGTTCTAATCCTGGCCTACGTAGTAACGAGAGTTCCGTACAGCGCGGAGCTGATCCTCAGGCGTGACTTTACAGGCTGGGAACGGTTTCTGACGGAGGCTCGAATCCTGTGGGAGTACCTTTTTAGTGCGTTCATTCCTCGGCCTGGCAATTTCAGCCCCTTCCATGACGGATATCCCATCGCCAGGACTATTATTGACCCGATCACATCTCTTGCTCTTCTCGGATGGCTGATTACGCTCACAGCGGCGGTACTCTTGCGTCGCCGCTTTCCGATTTTCTCATTCGCAGCCCTGTGGTTTTTCGGCGGACATCTGCTGGAATCCACCTTGATACCACTCGAGCTCTATTTCGAGCATCGTAACTATATGCCGATCATCGGGCCTGTTTACGCCCTGGTCACGTTGGCTGCGCAGGCTCCTGCTCCCCGCAAGCGGCTCGTTTACTCTGCCGTATCGGCCTACATACTGTTGAACCTATTCGTGCTAGCTGGCCAGACCACGCTGTGGGGGAGTTCACCGATGGCGGCTCGTTATTGGCAGGAACGATTTCCTGATTCCGTGCGTGCAGCAACATTGGTAGTAACGCACCAACTCGCGCAGGATGGCCCGGGGCGTGCTTTGAAAACGCTCCATCAGCTGGTAGAAGACCGCCCGGAGGCAGGATACCTGAAGATTCAGGAACTGAACTTATATTGTATTATCCATCCGTCGGAGGACCATCACAGTGTTGTTTCGGATCTCGACAGTTTGTTGAACGGTGTTGATTTTTCGTATTCTGCCGGAACGATGCTATCGCAGTTATTCACGACTGTTACACACGTCGAGTGCAATGGCGTTGATAACGATACGGTCCGGATGCTAGCCACTTCTCTCCTTGGCAATCCGCGGTACAAAGCCGATCCCGGCTATAACCAGCTGCATCACCAGCTGATGGCCCGAATTTCACGTTTTGAAGGGGAATTCGATCAAACCATTCAGCATCTCCAATTTGCGATGGAGTACAAACCATCAGCGGACCTGAATATGATGTTTGTTACGACCTACGCCGATGCGAAAGATTTCGATTCGGCTCGCGGCTTTATTGAGCTTGCCCGGCGCAATCACCCCATTAATCCGATGAAGCACTTTGTGTGGTCCAAACGCTTGGACACTCTGAGTCTTTTTATTGATGATCTTGACCGCGATTCCGAGTCCGCGCGCGGATCGCGTTGAGCAGCTGCGAAACCTGGGGTAGACGAGTATGACGATCAATCGCGGCGGGCTGACAGCTACGTTTCTATGGAGCGCAATACTGGCAGTCGGCTGGCTGGCTTATGCCCCCGGATTGAGCGGAGCCTTCCTCCTAGACGACTTCCCCAACCTGCTCGGACTCGCACAGATCAAAGACCAGGTATCCGCGATTCATTTCGCTCTGTCTGGTAGCGCGGGCCCCATCGGGCGACCGCTGGCACTGGCAACGTTTCTACCTCAGGCAGCTGATTGGGGCGGTGTCGCGAAACCATTCCTGAGAGTGAATATCCTGATTCACTTGGCGAACGCCTGTGTTCTTGTCTGGGTACTCCACCAACTGACAACTGCTTTCTGCGGCGGCGAGAGTCGTAAACCCTACATTGCCATTACAGCTGCGGCTATTTGGTTGCTGATGCCGCTACTGGCCTCGTCTTCCCTTATGGTCATCCAGCGGATGACTACGCTGAGTGCCTTTTTTGTACTGTTAGGCATTGCGGGCTATCTGCATGCGCGCCAATACATTTCGCTCAAGCCGAAACTTGCATTGACGGGAATGAGTCTTGCTCTGGTAACCGCCACTATGCTTGCCGCTCTCGCAAAAGAGAACGGTGCCCTGTTACCAACGTTTGTCCTTGTTATTGAAATGACCCTGGTGAACCGCCCCCGCAATCTTGACTTGTCACGTTGGCGAGCCTGGACATCGATTTTCCTCGTGTTTCCTACGGTCGTA
>Ga0268386_10002064_pt1 | contig 14128 bp, 12 predicted proteins | sample RVTome_15_FD_200260 | JGI IMG/M metagenome (GOLD analysis project Ga0268386, IMG submission 200260) | Soil microbial communities from uranium-contaminated site in the Upper Colorado River Basin, Wyoming, United States - RVT150D86... ...
CGAGGCGTTCATCGCGGGCTCGTTCTACCCGAGCATGTTCAACGCCCTGCACAACGACATCCAGGGCACTTCGGCGTTCCCACTCCAGGCCGCCGAGTTCACCGCCACCATGCAGGGCCAGAGCACGCTGCTCCAGTTCGGGGACCACGTGGCCGAGCCGCGCGGCGTGCACGACAACGGGATCGTGGTCTCCCTGGGGAACGGCCCCCAGGGACCGCGCGACGTTTGGGCGCACGCGCACGAGACGAACTCGGTGGTCCACGACGGGCTGGAGGTGCTCGACGGAGGCGTCGTGATCACGGAAGGCAGCACAGACGTCACGGCGAAGGCGCAGGCGTTCGCCAAGCTCATCCAGGGCTGGTCCTGGGGGTATCTCGGCCTCGTCTTCGACGAAGCGCACGTGGTGCCCGAGGACGTGCCGATCCCCCAGGACCCGGATGAGCTCCTGGAGGTGACGCTCGAGACGCTCGCCCCCTACCAGGACGTCATCGCGGCCGCAGTGGGGGCGCTCGAGGAGGCGATCGCCATCGCCGAGCAGAACGCGAGCGTGGTGACCTACCCCAGCTTTTCACAGTCGAACCTCTGGTTCGGGACGACGAGCCCGGTGTCGAACACCGAGTTCATCCAGCTCGCGAACACGCTGGCGGCCCGCTTCCTCGTGCTGAGCGCGCGCGACCCGCAGGAGCGCGCCGCGGTGGACTGGGGCCGCGTGCTCGCGTTCACGGCGAACGGGCTCACCACGGACCTCGAGCTCGAGTTGAGCAACCAGCGACAGAGCGTGCTCCTCAATCACTTCACCAACGATCCCAACGGGGAGCGGAACTACCGGTGGGACTACCGCGCCATCGGGCCCGCGGACCAGTCGGGAGCGTACCAGGACTGGATCGCCAGTCCGCTCGACCAGAGGGATCGCTTCGACATCGTCACTCCGGACCGCCGCATCACCGGACCGACGCCCACGTCCGACGGGTCGTACGCGGTGTACCGCGCGGACGACAACGGCTTCAGTCCGGACCGCGGCCGGTACGCGTATTCGGCCTACCAATGGAGGCGGCACGCGTTCGCGGTGGGGCTCCCGAGCGACGACGACGAGACGGGCGACAACCTGGGCACCGCGGTCCTCGTCAGCGCGGACGAGAACACCCTGCTCCGCGCCGAGGCGCTCGCGCGCACGAACGATGCGGCCGGCGCCGCGATCCTCGCGAACACCACCCGCACGCGGGCCCAAACGGCCGGCGGGACCGGTTACCCCGGCCTTCCGGAGGCGACGGCGGACGGTGCACCCGCGGATCCGGTGTCGGGGGACTGCGTGCCCAGGCTGGACTCGGGCGCATGTGGCGACATCCTGGCGGTGATCCGCTACGAACGGATGGTCGAGCTTGCCGCACTGGACATGGTGCGGGGCTACGCCGACTCACGGGGTTGGGGGACGCTCGCCGACGGCACGCCGATCCATTACCCCGTACCGGGCAACGCGCTCGACCAGTACGGGCTCGCCAACTACACGTACGGAGGTGTGGGACAGCCCGGCGGCGCGACGTACGCCCCGGGGACCTGACCGCGTCGATGACGAGATGAGCAGAGCGTAGACTCCAGGAAACATTCAGCTCGGAGGAGTTATGGAGTCCAGAGTGAGAGGAGTCCTGGTCGCGGCAACGGTCGCCCTCCTTGCGGCCTTGTCGGCGCGAGACGCGAACGCGCAAGGTGCGTTGGACAGGGAGGAATGGGCGACCTTCGGGGTCGAGTTCGGCCGCTTCGCGCCGAGGACGACCTTCCAGGACGCCGCGTTCGGAGAGAGCAGCTTTCGGGCGGCGTCTGCCATCGGCTTCTCGGCCGCCGCCTGGCCGCATCGCCGGGTGGGGCTGCGCTTCAAGGTCGCGCGCAGCCAGACCGACGGGACCAACGAGACATCGGAGTACGCCACCATCGCGGTCCAGGATCCGACGCAGTGGTCCTTCACCGGCGAGATCACGGGACGGCACGGGCTCGAGATGGGCACCTTGGCGGTCCGTCCCTACGTCGCCCTGGGCGCGGGCATGCGGCACTACACGTGGCAGGCCGCCCGCCACAACGAGAGCAAGTTCTTCACCTGGACGGCGGCTGGTGGCGCGGACATCCGCCCCTCCGCGCTCGGACCGTTCGGGGTCTCGGTCGAGGTCCGGGGATATCGGAGCGTCTTCAACGTTTTCGGGATCAACGGTGGAAACTGGCGACCCGGCACGCCCGCGCGGCCCGTCGATGACGACGTGGGTACCGACATCGGGTTCTACGGTGGCGTCGTGGACTCGGTTTGGAGCCACGACTTCATGTTCACGATCGGGCTGTCCTACAGCTACTGAGAGCCCCCGTCGCCGGGGTCGTCGCCACCGAACTCCACGATGATGACCGACTCCACGTGACGCCCGGGCAAGTACCCGGCGTAGACGTTGGCCGCCTCGGAGCCCGTGAGGTAACGGACGAGTCGTATACCCTCCACGGGCAGGAGCCGGAGGGAGCTGATCGTGCCGAAGTATCTACCGTCGGCCATGACCACGGTTTCGGTCTGTACGTTCACGCTGCGTGCTCGGGCACCGCTCGTGATCAGCCAGGCCGGCCGCGCGCGCTGAAGCACGTCGTAGAGGTTGGTGCCGGGAAGCTCCGCCAGCTCCTCCCCGGTGATGGATCTCCGGTCGCCGAGCGTCGTGTCGCTGGAGTTGGCCCCGCTCGATGCGCAGCCAGCCGAGAGTAGGCTGATGCAGAGTATGGCGGAGACGAGCCCCGCCGCGCGACCGAGGTTGCGAGTGTTCACCAGGCCTCGTTCTACCCTGCCGCGGCCGATGGAGATCCAACGGCCGCGCCTCGTCATCGTTCCCTGGTCTGACCGCGCAAGACCCGGGTACCCTCTGGGTGGCGCGGGCCACTGTATTTCTACCACGGGGGCCTAGGCCCCGAGTCGTTGCCCGACGCACTCGACGCGCCCTACCTTCGACGCCGTCGGGCCCTTCGATCGCACACGCTCACAGGAGGCCTTCCACTGGTTCCACCGGAGCCCGGGGCGAATGCGGCTGACGCTCCCCCTCTCGAACCGGCCTCCGCACCAGGTGGCTCGCGCCTCGGCGCCCGCATCGACCGCTCGTTGATCGCCGGGGGGCTGCTCCTCCTCTTCTTCAGTGACAAGCACCGGATCGTCGCCGACGGGATCGCGCGTTACGCATCCCTGCGACTCCTATTCGAGCAGGGCACCCTGTCGGACGTCCCGTACTCGATGGTCGGTCCGATCTTCGCGTCCCCACTGTACTGGCTGGATCGATACGTCGGGCCGCCCCTGTGGTGGTCCGAGCGCTACAACTCCTTCGTCTTCCTCCTCGGCCTTGGCCTGCTGCATCGCCTGCTCCGCCCGCACCTGGAGCCCGCCGCCCTGCGGAGGTTCCTCCTGCTGCTCGTCGCCGCCTCGATGTTCGGGCGCCACCAGATGGACTTCTACGGGGAGGTGTTCTCCGCGGTCCTGGCCGGGGCGAGCCTGCTCTCGCTGGGCGCTGGCGGCTCCGCCTGGGCGTGGCCGGCCCTCCTGCTGTCCGTGGCGAACACCCCGGCCACGCTGGTCGGACTCGGTTTTGCCGCCCTCGGGGCGACGGTCATCCACCGGCGATGGCGATTCCTAGGGCTCCCGCTCGGAGCCACCGCCCTGATCCTGGCCGAATCCTGGCTGCGGCGAGGGCATCCCTTCGCGTCCGGGTACGAGGGCAATGCCGGCTTCGAGACGGTCCTTCCGTACTCGGGGTTGCCAGGATTCAGCTACCCTCTGTTGCTCGGCCTGCTGTCGATCCTCTTCTCCTTCGGCAAGGGCCTCGCCTTCTTCGCACCCGGCCTGCTCCTTCCCGTGCGGGAGCGCATGGTCCGCCGAGCTCCCGCCCTCTGGCGCGGGTACCTACTGTGGTTGTTCTTCCTCGCGGGTATGGTGCTCCTCTACGCGAAGTGGTGGAGCTGGTACGGCGGATGGTACTGGGGGCCGCGATTCTTCCTGTTCGCCTCTCTTCCCGCTTCGCTCGCGCTCGCCGTCACTCTGACCGATCGACCTCGTGGCATCGCGGCCGGGCTGTTTGCCCTATCGGTCCTCGCCCTCTCTTTCCTCGTCGGCGTGACGGGGGTCGTCTTCGACCAGTCCGGCCTGGAAGGGTGCATGGCAAACGGCTTCGCTCAGGAGGCTCTTTGCTGGTACGTCCCGGAGTTCTCGGGGCTCTTCCATCCGTTCGTGGACGCGAAGCCGCTGGTCTTCGAGGACTGGCTCTTGCTCGCGCTCACGCTCGCGGCCTTCGTTCGGCTCGCTTTCCCGCTCGCCGCCGAGACGGCGGCTCGGTCGGCGATCGCGATCCGCGACCTTTACAGGCGACTGTTGGTGGAGATCCGGTTCTAGTGTCGCAGACGTTTCTCGGCTGTTCGAGCGAACTTCCGAGACACGACGCCAGGCGATCAGGTCCGTCGATCGCATGAGCCGCGCGGTCCCACGGCGGCGACGGCGCCGGGTTGCGCTGGGAATGCCCGGCGCATCCTTTACATTCAGCCACGTTGGTGTGGCGGAATTCAAGCCTCAGTCCAAGGACCGAACCATGAAGAAATCGTTCCCCTCCGCGCTGACCCTGGCAGCTCTGTTCCTTCTCGGCGGTGACCTCTGGGGGCAGGACGCATCCGCTCAGGACCTCGAGGCTGAGCTCCGGGCGATGGTCGCCGAGCCGACGCCGGCCGACCGCGATCGCCAGGTCGTGCGGGCGTTCCTGGACCGGGTAGACGTGAGTGACGTCGTGAAGGCACTCGGTCTGGATCGGGAGCGCCTCGAGACCGGGGTGAACACGCTCGAGGCCGATGCGGCGATCGATCTCGCCCGGCAGGTCAGGGCCCTGGGAGACGAGGCGGATCTGGTCGGTGGTGACACGATCGTGATCTCCGCCACCACGCTCATCATCATTCTGCTGATCATTCTGATCTTGGCGTGACGCCCGCGGCCCTCGCCGTCCTCTCGAGCCTGGTGGCCGTCGGGGAGCCCGGTCCGATCGCAGCGTCCGCGCTCGATACCCTCGAGGGTACCCGGATCGAGGTGCCGTTCGTAGCACAGGGCCCGCTCCTGTGCGGAGGGGCGGCGGCGGCGATGGTCGAGCGGTTCTGGGGCGCCCGGGGCGTCTATGGCGAGGACTTCCTGCACCTCGTGAGGGAGGAGGAGGGGGGGATCCGAGCCTCGGAGCTCACGTCGGCACTCACGGGTCGGGGCTATGCCGTGCAAGCCATCCAGGGTGAGCCGGACCGAGCTCTCGCGGCGATGGAGGAGGGCGTCCCCCCGATCCTCCTCCTCGAGTCGGGCGCGACCCGGCTACACTACGTGGTCCTGGTGGGCCTGGAAGACGATGTCACCTGGATCCACGATCCGAACTTCGGGCCTGCGCGCAAGATTCCCCGAGAGGAGCTGATGCGTCGTTGGCGCGCTTCCGGTTACTGGGCGCTGGTGGTGACGCCGTCCGGGTCCGCGCGCGCACCGCCGCCCGCCCGAGCGTCGGAGCCCATCCGATCGTCCCCGGAAGCGTCGGAGCGCGACCGGGCGCCGGCCCCGAGGTCGCAGTCCGCCCCGACGTCCCGGCGCGGGGCGATGCCGGATGGTGCTCCCACCACCCCGGCCCTGGACACGGCCATGGAAGGACTCCGGACCGGTGACCTCCCGCGCGCGCGCGCGGCGGCACGCGACCTCCTGCAAGGCGACGAGAACGAGGCGGCGATCGGCAGGCGCATCCTCGCCACGGGCTGGTTCCTCGACGGGAACCGCAGCCGCGCGCTCGAGGAGTGGAACGCCCTGGGAGAGCCAGTGATCGATCTGGTCCTGATCGAGGGCATGGCGGCCACGCGCTACCAGGTCGCAGCCGATCGGATGGCTCTGGAGCCCGGGGATCTCCTCACGTCCACGTCGCTCTCGCTCGCCCGGCGACGTCTGTCGCAACTGCCCGTCGTTCAGGCCTCGCGCGTCGATTACCGTCCTCTCCCGGACGGTACCGTCGAGGTCCAGGCGTCAGTCCTCGAGCGCCGCCGCGCTCCGGGCTCGACCGCGATCGTCGCACAGGCGGCCCGAGGCTTCCTCAACCGTCGCGTCGCGCTGGAGGTCGGACCGCTCATCGCGGCGGGCGATCGGTGGCGAGCAGCCGGTAGCTGGGACCCCGGTCAGCGATATCTACGAGGGTCGATGTCGGCCCCGTCTCCGCCCCTGCCCGGCGTCGCCACGGTGGGCGTCGAGTGGCGGCGAGAACGGTTCGACCTGCAGGCGTCACAGAGTGGCGCGGATATGCCCGCGCTCGTGACCGAGAAGCGCCGGCGCGCGTCGCTCGAGCTCCAGGAGTGGGTCCACCCGCGGCTGCGTCTCGGTGCGAGCGTCGCTCTCGAGTCCTGGGAGTTCACGCCATGGAGTCGCGAGCCCGGGGAGGGCGAGCCCGGCGGGCTCGAGACCGGAGACGCGGCAGCGCGTATCGTCAGCGGCGGTTTGGCCGCGCGCTGGGCGACGGACGACGACACGTGGCTCCTCGCCCGGGGGGAGCGATGGACCGGCTCCGGCCGTTCCTTCGGTCGGGGGAGCCTCGAGGGCGGCACGACGGTCCCCGACGGTCCCCGACGTGAGTGGCGCCTGCGGGTGGGGGGGATCGCCGTCTCCCGCGACGCACCCCGGATGATCTGGCCCGGGGCCGGATCGGACCGCGTTCGTGAGCCCCTCCTCAGAGCCCACCGACTTATGCCGAACGACGCGATCGGAGGCCCCGCGTTCGGTCGCCAACTGGTGCACGGTACCGCCGAGCACCGGCTCTTCGGGCACCTGGGACCCACCCGACTGGGGGCATCCGTCTTCGTCGACGCGGCCTACGCGCGATTCAGAGGAGGCGCCCTCCGGGACCGCGGCTTCGTGGACGTCGGCGCCGGCGCCTTCCTCGAGGCGGGGCCCGACGAGGTCGCCATGAGCCTCGCCCGTGGATCGTCCGGATGGCGGCTCTCGGCGCGGGTCGACCGGGGGCGCTGAGGTCCCCCGGCCGGGGGCGCCAGCTCGGCGTGTCCTCGGTACGACAGCAGGCCGTCGGCGAAGTTGCCACGAACCTCGAGCGCGCCGGTGAGCTCGTCTCCGAGCGCGATCGTCCCCTTGACATCCCCCCCTGCCTTCACGTCCGCGACATAGCTGAAGGTCGCGACCACGACGTCATCGTGGAACGTCCCCGTGAATGTGCCGCGGGCGATCCAGACTTCGTCAAGGGTCCCGGGCGACGTCCGTGGCCACGGGGGTGGCAACGTCCGTGGCAGGAGCGGTGACGACATCGGTCGGAGCGCCTCTACCACACGCCGCTACGGCGACGGCAACGAGCGGTGTGGTACCAGCGCGCCGCAGCGCGACGATATTTCGCTTCATGGTCATTCTCCCTGCTCGAGTGCGACCCCGTGGACAGAACTGCTCCACTTGAGGACCTCCATTGGATCAAGCGACGTCTGGTCCGAAACCGGACCATCGCCGGTGAGGCGGCTGGCGCCACGACGGCCTCCACGGTGACGAGGGGTCGAGCCTTGGCGCGTCCTCCATGGATTCGCGACATTCGGAGTGGCGTCGTAGGGAGGACTGAGTTGTTCACTGACCGGTGGTCCGCCCTTTTCGGGCTCGCGGCGGTTGCGGGCGTGCCGTTGGTCGTGACCGCCTGCGGCGGCACCATCCGAGGCGAGGTGACGGATTACGAGAGCGGTGAGCCCATCCGGGGCGCAACGGTCACGGCCGTCCGGTCCGGCTGGGGCGTGTCGAACGGCCAGCTCGTTTGGGACAAGGACCGCTCGGTTTCGGTGATGACCGACGTGGGCGGCGCATTCGCTGTCGACGTCCGTTCGGGTTCGAGCGTCAAGCTCCGGGCGCAGGCGGGCGGGTATCAGCGCTTCGAGGCATCCTACTCCTTTCGCGATCGACCGGAGCTCCACCTGAAGCGACGCGTCGAGCTCGAGCGACGGCTGCCCGTCGGATTCCTCCGGCTGGGTGTCCGGGACGACGGAACGATGTACGGGTGGGACTTCTCGAGCGGCGAGCTCGCGACCTCACCCGAGGAGGCCGACATCTTCCCGGTCTCGGTCGACCGTGAGGCTCGCGGGCCTCTCACCTTCCGCGCCTCCGGAGCCGGCGGCGTTCGCTTCGTGCCGAAGGAGGAGCTGGGCGTCGACGCCCTCTTCCTCGTCTACACGGATCGGGCGCCCACCGACGGCTATGCGGAGACGGCCGTGATCGATTTCGAGTCGGAGGGCGGGGTGTTCTTCGTGCGGACGCGCGACGGGGAGCACTTCGCGAAGTTCGAATTCACACCGGACGCCTTCATGCAAATGGCAGACCCGGGTGTCGTGCGCGATCTGTCGCTGCACTACGTCTACAATCCCGACGGGTCGCGGAATCTACTGTATCAGATGCCGGAGTGACTGGCCCGCGGGACAGGCCTCACAGCCCGACTTGCGCGAGGAGCTCCGGGACCCGGGCCTCCTCGAGCAGTTGGAGGCCGAAGCGCTGATCGGACACGCCCGGGCGTAGCCGATAGGAGTAGGTCGCGCGGCCCTCCACCAAGTCGCCCTCGAAGTGGAAGAAGCGCACGCGGCCCAGTCCCGACAGCGGGTCGGCCAGCTCGACGAGGTGCGACGAGAAGACGCAGCCGCTCTCGCGAGACCTCGCGAACCCCGAGATCACGGCCAGCGACGCCTCCAGGACGTCCTTCACGTTCGTCCCCTTGAACACCTCGTCGAAGAGCACCAGGCACCGGCGCCCACCGGCCAGGTGCTCGGCGGCCTCCCTGACGCGCATCACCTCGGTGAAGAAGAAGCTGAGGCGACGAAGGGCTCGCCGCCGGCGATCTCGACGGGATTTCCGGTGGGTGCGTCGAGGAACGGATGGTAGAGCCCCTCACATTCCAGGAGGAAGCGCTCCGCGTCCACGAGCTCGGGAAGCACCCAGCCCAACCTCCGGGTCGTGACGCCCATCGTACGCAGGGCGTCCAGCTCGCCAAGGAGGTCGACGAGGTCCCGCGTCCGCTCGAGCGCCTCGGTCCTGAGCGCTCGATCCGTGCGGATGGTCGAGAAGAGGAACGGCGTGCGCCGCACCCAGCCGAGGGCGTTTCGGAGCGTCAGGATCCCCTCTGCGAGTGACTGGACCATCGGTGGAGGGCCCGACGCCAACAGCGCGCGCGCGAGCACTTCGCTTGCGGACAGGAGGTCCGAGCAGGCCGCCACCCCGTCCGTGAGCTCACGGCGCAGATCCCTGTCCCCAAGAGGAAGCCAGACGCTGTGCGTGAGATCCCGGCCCAGGGAGTGACGCCCACCCAGGTCGATGTTGGACGCCAGGTAGCCCTCGATCGTGTCGAGGAGCCCCTGCGGCAGGAGGGCCAGCTTCCATTCCTCCGCGAAGAAGCGGACGGCGGCTTGCGCGTCGAGGATCTCGTCGAGGTCCGCCGATGGCGCGCGGAGCCGACGATGGAGCGCCGCCCGGCCGGCGGACGTCTCCGTCGGGGCGAACAGGGCGGCCACGCCACACCGGCCGCCGGGATCGCGGAAGACCTCGAGGTCGGCGAGGGTGATGGAGTCCAGGCGCATGTACCCTCCGGCTGCGGTCGTACGATCTCCCCCTTCAGCGATCCAGCGTCGTAACGTACGCCCTCCACGGGCCCTAGGTCATGCCACCGGACGATCCAGGAGCGGACGACGCGCTCCTTGTCTTGCTCCTCTCATTTGCCGCGGCCTACCTTACCACTCGTCACAGAGGGCGTTTCGAGTTCCTGTCCGTCCGTCCGCGAAAGGGAGGGAGCCATGATCCCTCACGCGATCCCGCCGTGCCACGGCGTAGCGCGATGGGTCCCTGCGGTTCTCCTCTTCGCATGCTCCGCCTGCTCCGATGAATCCGCCGCGAACGCGTGGCCCGGAACCGTGAGGGACAGCGCGGGAATCACCGTCGTCGAGAATCCCTCCGAGGGGCTCTGGGCCGAAGGTGAGGGATGGACGCTCACCGAGGAGCTGCGGATCGGAGCCCTGCAGGGCCCGCCGGCCTACCAGTTCGGCAGCATCGCGACGTTGGCCGTGGACGAAGGGGATCGAGTCTGGGTCGCAGACTCCCAGGCCCAGGAGGTGAGAGTCTTCGACCCCGGGGGCGTGCATGTGCGGACGCTCGGACGCCCGGGCTCGGGCCCCGGAGAGTTGGGCCAATTGCTCCCGGCGCTGTTCGTTCTCGGCGGCGAGGCCCATGTGGTGGACCTCGCGAACCAGCGCGTCAAACCGCTATCCCGCCGAGGGCGGGGGCGAGCCCTCGAGCTTCCGATTGGACCTCACCCAGGGGATTCCGATCCGCTTCGATGTGGACGGTAGCGGTCGGCTCGTCGTCCAGCTGCGCGCGCTCGGGCTTCCGGGTGCGGCGGGGCCGGGCGCCGGCGGCGGAGACGCAGTCGTGGTGCTCGACGCGACGGGGGCGGTGGCGGACACGCTCGTCGTGCTCCCGGCCGGAGAGAGCCTGACCCTGTCCGGCGGTTCGCCTAGACTGCGCATGTTCGCGTCCGAGTCCGTCTGGGACCTGGATGCGGACGGGCGCTTCGTCTCCGGAAGGAGCGACCACTACCGGATAGAGGAGCGGGGTGCCGATGGCACGCTCACGCGGGTCCTGACCCGGCCCTTTCAACGCCGGCCATTGACCGAAGCGGACCAGGGACGGATCCAAGCCCTGATGCGGACGACCATCACCAACCAGGGCTTTCCCCCGGCCGCGGTCGAACAGGTGCTTTCGCAGATGCAGTTCGCCGAGTATTACCCGGCGTTCGCCGCGCTCATGGCGGGCCCCCGCGGGAGCACCTGGGTCCAGCGAGTCCGCATGGCATCCGAGCTCGAAGGGGTTGAGGAACTCACCCCCGAGGACATCGGCACTCCGGAGTGGGAGGTGCTGGACGCCGAGGGCCGCTATCTCGGCGTCGTGCGCTTCGCGCCGCGCACTCGTCCCGTCTTGTTCGACGGAGATTCCCTCTACGCCATCGTCCGTGGCGAGTTCGATGTACCCGTCGTGGTCCGGTTCCGGGTGGGGATGCCCGGCGGGTGACACGACATCGCCGGCGTGAGCGTGTAATGCGACAAGCCGCTCCTGGACTCGAATCGGTCGTCGCTCCGGATCCGCGCGGCGTGGAGCTCCAGCTCCCCGTCAGCGCACCAGCGCGAACGCGTGATCCCACTCGTTCCTGAGAAACCCGGGAATGCACCAGAGCATGCAGAGCGGCTCGATCGCACGGGCCGCCTCGGCCGCGCCCATGTCCGCGACGCCCCAGCCGAACTCGTCCAGAACCGCGGTCACGACCTCTTTCGCGCCGTCGTCGTTTCCGCAGATGAACATCGTCGCTTTCCCTTCACGAAACCCGGGATCGACCATGAGCTGGTTGCCCACCGAGTTGAATGCCTTGACGAGGCGCGCGTCGGGATAGGCGCTTTGCAGGCGCTCCATCAGCGACCCTTCGAGATCGGTGAAAAACCGGAGCACGCCGTTGACGGGCGGTGCGTCGGCGATCGGGTTCGTGGTGTCGATCACGGGTTTGCCCGCGAGGTTGTCCGCGCCCGCCAGACCCAACACGGCTTCGGCCGCCGAGCCCTTGACCGCAAGCACCAGGAGCTCGCCGAAGCGGGCCGCCTCGGCGAAGCTGCCCACGCTGGTGTCGGCGTGCTCCTCGACCCAAGTGGCGAGCTGGGTGGGATCGCGCGTGCCCATCATGACGGGGTGGCCATGCTTCACGAATCCGGCACCGAGCGCCTTCGCCACGTCCCCTGATCCCAGGATTCCCACGTTCATACGCCACTCCGTTCCGAAGGCCCGCCAAGACGGCACGAGGTCAACGTGAACGGTTGCCCACCATACAACAAGCGGCGCAGGCGCTGGGAGACAGACGCCCTCACTCGTACCGGAGCGCCGTCGACGGCCGCACCCGGGACGCGCGAGCCGCCGGGAGCCAGCACGCCACCAGCGCGACCGCCGCGAACAGGGCCGGCACGGAGACGAAGGTCGCCGCGTCCTGCGGAGCGACCCCGTACAGCAGGCCCGCCATCAGGTCCGTGACGAACCACGCCACGACCGTCCCGACCACGACGCCCGCGAGCGCCATCGTCATGCCCTGGCGCACGACCATGCCGACGACCTGACCGGCCTCGGCGCCGAGCGCCATACGGATGCCGATCTCCTGCGTCCGACGGCTCACGGCGTACGCCAGCACGCCGTAGACGCCGATGAGGGCGAGCGCGATCGCGATCACGGCGAACGCTCCGAGCAGCACCATCGCGAATCGCGGCTGTGCGACCGCGCTCGCCAGGACCTCGTCGAGCGTCCGCACCTCCGCGAGCGGGATCGACGGGTCGAGCGCCTGCACCTCGCGGCGCACCGCGTCGACGTACGCCGACGGCGGGCCGTCGGTCGCGATCGTGAGCGTGAGGCTGCGGGTCGTGCCGATCCAGTCGGGGTGCACCTGCGCGTGCGGCACGTAATAGCGCGACTTCACCTCGGACGTCAGTCCGTTGTGGCTCACGTTGCCGACCACCCCGATCACCACGGCCGTGTCGGCCGCTCCGCCCGCCAGCATCGCGCGCCCGAGCGGGCTCTCGTCGCCCCAGTAGCGTCGCGCCACGACCTCGTTGACGATCACGACGGGCTGACCGCCGCGGCGGTCCCGCTCGTCGAACGCGCGGCCATCGAGCAGTCGGATCCCCATCGTCTCGAAGTAGCCGGGGGTCGCCCACTGCCAGTCGCCCTGTGTGCCCTCGTTCGGGCCGGGCTCGTAGCCCACGGGCCGGAGGAACGAGTCGCCCATGGTGCTCGCGAGCGGCAGCAGCCGGGCGGCCCCCGCGCCCCGCACGCCGGGGATCGCGCGTACGCTCTCCAGGAGCTGTTCGTAAAAACCGGTGATCGACTCGGGGGTCGTATATGCCCCGCTCGGCGCCGTCACCCGCGCCGTGAGCACGTTCTCGTTGCCGAACCCCGGGTCGACGCGAAGGAGCTGGACGAACGTCTTGATCATCAGCCCGGATCCGGTGAGGAGGACCACGGCCATCGCCATCTGCGAGGCCACCAGCATCCGCTGCATCCGGTTGGAGCCCCTGCCGACCTCCGAACCCCGTCCGCCCTCGTGCAGCGTCTCGGCCACGCCCGCGCGAGAGACGCGCCACGCCGGCACGCCTCCGAAGATCAGGGCCGTGATCGCCGAGACGGCGAGCGTGAAGGCGAGGACCGTGCCGTCGAGCCCGACGTTGGCCGACCGAGGCACCGCGCTCGGATCGATGGCCAGGAGCGCGCGCACGCCCACGGTCGCGAGCGCGATCCCGGCGAGGGCGGCGGAGCCGGCCAGCACCAGGCTCTCGGTGAGGAGCTGCCGGATGATGAGCCCACGTCCGGCTCCGAGCGCGCTTCGCACGGCGACTTCCCGCATCCGCGCCTCGGAGCGTGATAGCAGCAGATTCGCGACATTGCCACACGCGATGAGCAGGACGAGCCCGACCGCTCCGAGCAGGACCAGGATCGTCTGGCCGGCGGTCCCCACGATGTCCGACTTCGCCAGGAAGAGCCTGGGTGTGAACCGCCGCTCCGGGGCGTACAGCCCCTGCGGCGCGACCTGCGCCATGATCCGCTCGAAGTCGGCTCGGGTCTCGTCGATCGTGACGCCGTCCCGCATTCGGCCGACGCCGTACCAGCCGTGGCTTCCGCCCGCGCCGAGATCGGGCGCCGGAGACTCCAGGTCGACGAAGAACGGAGAGAAGACCTCGGCAGACGTCGTGGCCTGGTAGTCGACCGGGAGCGCGAAGCCTGGTGGGAGGATCCCGATCACCGTCGCCATCGAGCCGTTCAGTTCGACGTCCGCCCCGATGATCGACGGGTCTCCCGCGTGGCGGCGCTGCCACGTGTCGTGGGCGAGCATCACCACGGACACCCCTGTCTCGGCCTCGTCCCACGTGAAGGTGCGGCCCAGAGCGGGTGCCACGCCGAGGACGGCGAGCGTGTTCGGCGTGAGGGACGCCGCCCCGACCTGCTCGGGAGCGTCTACGCTCGTGAAGTTCGTGCGGCCCGTGCCATAGAGCGCCAGGTCCTCGAGAGTGCGGGTCTCCTGGTGGAAGA
>Ga0268386_10002065_pt1 | contig 14123 bp, 15 predicted proteins | sample RVTome_15_FD_200260 | JGI IMG/M metagenome (GOLD analysis project Ga0268386, IMG submission 200260) | Soil microbial communities from uranium-contaminated site in the Upper Colorado River Basin, Wyoming, United States - RVT150D86... ...
GTGCGATGAGCGGTAGGCATCGCTCAGTTAACACGACAACCTGCACGGGCTCACCGCGCTTCGCCGGGTAGTACAGCGCGGGCGTGGCGATGGACACGTGAAACGCTGCGCCCCGAGAATTTGCACGCTGTGGTGATAGTCGTCACCGGTGCCGCGCTTGTCTCGGTTCCACTTGAGCAGCACGAGCTCGGGGCGCACCGACTCGAGGAAGGCGCGGCGCTGCACGCGCCACACGAGTAACGCGGTAATCGCCGAGCACGCAGCAGCGAGCGCCGATGAATCGGCAGCAGTCCACGGCATAGGGATCCCCCGCAAAGCAGTGTATCAAATGCTTAGAGCAGCGCCGCAGCGGCCAGCACGAGGCCCAGCATGACAGCAGTCACCGCCCAGAGCTTGCCGTAGCGGCCGCCGTGTGCTTCCAGCCATTGGTTCGCGTTCTGCAGCCACGACGTGCGCGTAGCCGGCGCGTCCCGCGGCGTGGGCACGCCCGATAGCGCCAATGCGAGGCGCGCGCTGGCCTGCACGGGGTCGGGCAGCCTGCCCAAGTACACGGGGCCGAGTACGCGGCCGTCAGCGGGATCAAATTGCTCGGCGATGTCGTCGTGCTTGAACGTTGGCGAGTGGTGGCGCAGCGCTTCGTACCAGCGCTCGGCAGGCGCGACAACAGCGAGTATCTCGGCGTCTACGGTGCCGGCCGGGAGCTCAGCAAGTTTTTCGCCGGCCTGCGCGCTCAACGTCTTGAAGCGCAGCATGCCGTCCTCGGTGCCGCCTGCTGGGTAGTACTTAGTGCCCGCGACGCCCCACTGATATTGGATGGCCATGAAACGCGTGTCAGCGCATAGCGCCTGAAACTGGGCATCGAGTTCGCTCCACGTAGTCACGTAGCGTCGGCGTTGTGGCCGGGCCCGCGCAGGTACCCCAAGCGCATCAGCCGGAACTGCGGGGCCTCGCCTAGCGGGATGAGGCGGAACACGGGCAGCACGGCACGGTTCACCTTGTCGAGGTCCGCGCACACGAAGGTGTCCCGGTGCGAGCGCAACACCACGCAGGGCACACCCGTCGTCGGTACGAGGAACATGGTTTGCTCGCGCGCGTCGTGCTTACCTTGAAGTGCGCGGTCGTAATGAGCAGCCCAGCGAATATCAGCAGGAGGTAGACAGGCATACCGATGGTGCGTTCAACACTGCGCTCCATGACGTCGCGCAGCACGTTGTCGTGCTCCAGGTAGTCCCGAAGCCGCTGCCTTAGCGTGGGCGCGTCCACAAACAAAATCGCACCGCCGACATACCCCGCCGCCAAGACCGCGACGACGAGCGCCGCCACTGTCGCAATACGTTGCCACGCGCTTCCGTTGAGGTACATGAGCCCGGCCGTGATGGCTGCCGGCAGCGCGACCGCCATGATGGGTATCGTCGGATTGAGAGGCGCGCGCGAATGATCCGAGGCCGGCCTGCACGTAGGGTAGTGCTATGACGCTCAGGCTTGCAGCACCCGCGAGCAACAGCAGTCCCTTCAGTTCGACGTCCACAAATTCTGCGGGCACGCCGAAGTGCTTCGCCATGCCCCACTGGTAGGCGTAGGCGAGCGCGTACGCGAATGCCGTGACGGCGGCGACGAGAACCGCGCTGTCCATCGGCCGTCGCCGTCTGCGCGGCTTGACGGGTTCCTCCCCCATAGCCGCGCGATCATATCAAGTTGGTTGCCGTGCAGGGATTATCCGCAGCGCGTAGGCGCGTGCGCAGGTTCGCCTCACCTGCCGGGGGTCGCGGCCACGCTACAGGACGCGGAGCCGCAGCAAGCTCGAGTTCATCACACTCACTGCGACACATTGAACGCGGCTTTTGCCCGCCGGATCTGCTCCTCGTCTTCCGCGCTCAGCTTGGCGTCGCCGAGCCGGTAAGGACGCGGTTCAGCTCGCCGGTGAACTTGAAGGGCACGTGATAGTCCTCGCTGACCGGCGTGCCCGTGTCTTCGCCGATGTCGAGAGTCTCGTCGAGCGCGATGCGAAAGGCATACGTGCGGTCGACACGGCCTTCGGCGACTGGCTTCTCGTCCACGTTGATCGTGACCGTGGCGCCCTTGCCGATCCCGCCGCCGTCATACTTGAAGTCCACCAAGACGACATGTTTGCCGGGGGCAAGCATTTCCTTGCCGGCGACCGTGAAGCGCTGAACGCCTGCGAGGTTGTAGTGGAACACAGGCTTGCCCTGGAGCAGGTAGAGGCCCCAGCCGTTGCAGCGTCCGCCCTGGGTCGCGATCACTCCGTCGGCGCCGGCGGCGGGAATCGCGACATCGGCGCCAATCTTGAACGATTTGTTCTTCAGGTCCGGCGCCGTGCCTCTGGGATCCGCGTCTGGCCGGCGTAATACGTGAACACGGAGCGCCCGCGAGTGAGGCTGGGGCGGATGCTGACGTCGAAGCGCTCGACCTTACTGTTGTCGAGCGGGAGCACGTTGTATTTGGCAGCTTCGATCCAGAACAGGTCCTGCAGCTCACGCAGCTTCGCCGGCTCCTTGTCGGCGAGGTTCACTGCCTCGCTGAAGTCATCCGCGACATTGTAGAGCTCCCACCGGTAGTCATCCACGTCCGGAGTCTGACCACCCATGACCCACGGTGCCATGGGCGGGGTCCTGGCGGCGACCCAGCCGTCGTTGTAGATGGCGCGATTGGCGAACATCTCGAAGTACTGCGTGCGATGCCTCGTGGTGCCTTTGCGTCATCGAACGAGTATGGTAATCGGCGTGCGATAGCGCCGCAGCGTAGACCTCCATCATGCGGGCGAAGACCTTCTTGTGGTTGGCATCGAACGAGTCCCAGGCGGGGAGGACGTTCTGGGGAATCGCCGACCTCGAGACGATAACCAGAGCGAGCAGTGCAAGACCTAGCGTCGGGCGTGTCAACATGAGGAGTCTCCTTTTGCGACGCCATCACTGCGGATCCGCAACTGGCTGATCCGGGAAAAGTTCGTCCCGGACGCCCTCGGGCCGCTATGCTAGCATTGCTTGCAGCAAATGTGGCGCCGCGCTAGCATTGCCAGCAGTAAAGGTGCTGTTGGAGAACTGACGTGGCTCAGCTCATGGTCCGCAATCTGCCTGATGATCTTGTTAGAGCCCTGAAGCAGCGCGCTGCGAAGCACAATCGGAGTGCTGAGCAGGAGCATCGCGAGATACTGCACGCCGCACTCCGCGGCCCGCGTCGCCGTCGTCTGGCCGAGGTGTTGGCGGCCATGCCAAATGTCGGTGAGGACGAGGATTTTGCTCGTGAGCAGTCCGATCGGCGAGGCTGAGCGTGTACCTGATCGATACGGACGTCATAAGCGAGGCACGCAAGGGCGACAAGGCCAATGCCGGGGTTCGAGCGTTCTTTCACGATGCCGTTCGCAACAGCGCGACGCTCTTTCTGTCCGTGATCACTATCGGAGATCTGCGACAGGGTGTCGAGACAATCCGCCATCGTGGTGACACACCACAGGCAGCGCGCCTGGAACGCTGGTTGGGCCGTGTCACAAATGACTACGCAGATGCGATCCTTTCCTTCGACGAGGAAACGGCACATATCTGGGGCCGCCTGCGCGTGCCGAATCCGGAAAATCCCCTGGATAAGCAGATCGCCGCAACGGCGTTGATCTACGATCTGGTCGTGGTGACTCGTAACACCGCACACTATGAGCCGACCGGTGCGCGACTCCTGAATCCGTTTACCTGAAGCGCTCGCACAGCCGCGACGATGGCGTCGGCTCAGGCGGTGCTCTTTCCAATTGAGCTACCGGCGTGCGATCAGCCGTCGTCAGGCCTAGTTGCGCGGCGTGAAGCGGAAGCGGCAGACATGGCCGCCTTTGGCCATGCATTCGTGGAGTTCCACCTTGCTACCGGTGTAGCTCGACATCAGCGCAAGGTCGAAGTGACAGATCACCGGGTTCTTCATCGCAAGCTCGTGAAAGACACAATTGTCGGCCTCGATCGCAGGCGCGCCGCCGACGTCCTTAGTCATGCGTGCGTCGTAGCCGAGCTCATCCATCAGCGACGATAACTGCGCGACTTTCCCACGCCGGGTGCTGGCCTCCGGCGTGCGATAGCGCAGCTGGGCCACGACGGCCGCCGCGATGCGCCCCAGCCGCGTGCGCAGACCGGTCGCACCATGCTCCTGTGCCATCGCCTCGACCAGGAGCTGCGCGAACCAGGAGTAATGGCGCGGGAAGACCTCCCTGCCCTTGTCCGTGAGAACGAAGAGCTGTTTCGGTCGCCCGCCCGAGGCACGCGTTTCGCCTGGGGCGATGAGGCCGTCGCGCATCAACGAAGAAAGGTGCTGCCGAATCGCCGTGCGCGTCACGCCGAGCCCGTGGCCGAGCTCGTCCACCGTCGCCCCGCGCTTGTTCCGCAGCAGATGCCGGAGCAGCTGCCTGCGGCGTTCACGGAATACCTCGGCCATGTCGCTTTACTCACTGCGACGGTCCGGCCGACGTCGCGGCGATGCGGTCCGGTCGCTGTCGAATTGAACACTTTCGGCATACTAATATTTCTTTTGCGGCCTGTCGACGTACAAGTGCTCTCCCCGATCGCCTGAGGACACCGCATGAGATTTCCAACCGCCACCAAGCTCGCCGCCGCCCTCGCCATGGCCTGGCCCGGCCTTGCTCTTGCCGCCACCTCGCCCACCGTGGCCACACCCGTCCCGGCCAAGGTGGTCGAGACGCAGGCCACGATGCGAGGCCTGTGGCTCGGGCACATCTTCTGGGTACGCAACGTCGTCGACGCCCGGCTCGAGGACAATGCGAACGCAGCCAAGGCGGCCGAGCAGCAGGTGGTCGACAACGCAAAGGCGCTCGCCGGCGCCATCGAGCCCCACTACGGCAAGGCGGCGTCCGAGAAGCTGTTCCGGCTGCTCGCCGGCCACTGGGGAGCCATCAGCGCCTACCTGGACGCAACGCACGCCGTCAAAAAGGCGGATCAGGACGCTGCGTTCAAGAAGCTCGTCGACAATGCGGGTGAGATCGCCACGTTCCTCGGTGGCGCCAACCCGCACCTGCCCGTCGAGACGGTGCGCGGCTTGCTGACCGCGCACGGCGCGCACCACGTCGAGCAGATCAAGCAGCTCGAGGCCGGCCAGTACGAGCAGGAAGCGGCGACCTGGGCGGCCATGACCAGGCACATGTACGTGACCGCGGACGCACTCGCCGGCGGCATCGCAAAGCAGTTCCCCGATAAGTTCCGCTGATGTCCAACGCGTCAACGTCCACAACGTAGGAACCTTCCGACCCCGGACTCGGACCATCAGGAACTTTCGACATGCAAATCTAGGTCAGGGCGGCATGTCGGTGTAGTGATACGCCATTCCCGATCCAACGGACGGACCCGAGCTTGCCCAGGGAGACGGCGATGAACAGATACGTGCTGGTTGCGCTGACAGTTGCAGCTCTTGCTGCAGCAACCATCGGAATCGACACCGCGGTTCCGCACGACGAGCAGACCACGGCCGCCGATCGAACCATCGATGCGTTCGTCGACACCGGCGTGCAGCGGACGCTGAACAAAGGCAGGAAGATCTTCCGCTCGGACACCTTTGGCGACGAGACCTTCTGGGGTGACACGTTGCGTCTGCACGAGGCGATCGCCGGGAGCGCGAATGGCGGCGTCGGCACGGGGCTGAGTCCTGAGGCTGCGCTCTCGCTCGGTCTCAAGGTGGACCTCAACGCGCTGCCTCCGCAGCTGCGCACCGCCCTGCGCAAGGGTCGCGTCGACCTTACGAGCCCGGCCACCACGCTCGCGCTGCTCAAACTCGATGCCATCGTCGGCGTGCGGGGATTCTTCGACGACAGTGGTCAACGCCTGAGCTCCGTCGGGATCACGTGCGCGCTCTGCCATTCGGACGTGGATGACTCGTTCGCGCCGGGCATCGGCCGGCGGCTCGACGGCTGGGCGGCACGCGACCTGGACGTCGGAGCGATCATCGCGTTGGCGCCGAACCTGCAGCCGCTGGTCGACCTGCTCGCGATCGTCCATCCGGGCATCGATGCCGATGACGTGCGAGACGTCCTGCGAAGTTGGGGGCCCGGCAAGTTCGACGCCGAACTCATCCTTGACGGCAAGGCGACGCGTCCCGACGGAAAGTCGGCGGCGACGCTGATCCCGCCCGCGTTCGGGCTGGCGGGTGTCAACCTGCACACCTGGACCGGCTGGGGATCGGTGACGCACTGGAACGCATTCGTGGCCAACCTCGAGATGCACGGTCAGGGCACGTTCTTCGATCCGCGCCTCAACGACGCCGTGAAGTTTCCGATCGCGGCGGCCGCGGGATTCGGCGATGTGCGCAACAGCCCGGATCTGATCACCTCGAAGCTCGCGCCACTGCACGTCTACCAGCTCAGCCTGCCCGCGCCGCGACCGAGACAGGGGAGTTTCAGATTCGCCGTCGCGCAGCGCGGCAAAGCCCTCTTCGCAGGCAAGGCGCAATGCGCGCGCTGCCATGCGCCGCCGCTCTTCACCGAGCCGGGGTGGAACATGCACACGCCCGAGGAGATCGGTATAGACAGCTTCCAGGCCGATCGCTCACCGGACGGGCGTTACCGGACCGCCCCTTTGAAGGGCCTCTGGACGCACACAAAGGGCGGCTTCTATCACGATGGCCGCTTCCCGACGCTGCGGGCGGTGCTCGATCACTACGACACGCACTTCGGTCTTGGCTTGTCAGCGCAGGAGAAAGTCGACCTCGCCGAATATCTGAAGTCGATCTAGCCGCTGCGGATCAGGGCCGCGTCCGGAGCTGCGACAGCAGGTCGGTGACCCGTCGCAGGCAATCGGCGGTTATGCCCGTCGGCGGACCGGGCGCAGGCATGTTTTCCTCATCCGCATGCTGAAACTGCTCGAGCTGGTCCTGCCATTGCCGAAGGATCGCGCGCTTCTGTTCGGCGCTGAACTCGGTCGACGCATAGAGCGCCTCGGGCGCGCCGAAGGTCGCGCCGGGGTTCTTCATCGCCGTCTCGAAGTCCATCTTTGCCTCCGCCGTTTGCGCTCAGCCCGCAGGGGCGACGGTGAATTCCGGATCCACCTCCGCCGCCCAGGCCAGCAGCCCACCTTCGAGCTGCACTGGCGTAACCGCACCCGCTTGCAACGCCTGGCCGCAGGCACGCAGGCTTCGCCCGCCGCTTCGGCACATGAACACCGCCGTCGAGCCGGCGGCCAGCTCCGGAAGACGCCGGCCCAGCTCGCTCATCGGCATGTTGATCGCTCCGGGAAGATGCCCGGCGGCGAACTCGCGCGGCTCGCGAACGTCGACCAGCAGCAGCGCCGCGCGGGTCTGGGGATCCGCGAGCAGCACCTGCAGTTCGGTCGAACTCATCCGACGCAGCGATTGGAACTCTTCGGCCATGCACGCCTCCGGCGCGTCACTCAATTCAGTAATTGTCGGCCGCTCGCCGCAGACCGCGCAATCGGTGCGGCGCGCGAAGCGGAATTCCTGGAAACGCAACTCCAGCGCATCGTAGGTCAGAAGCCGCCCGACTAGCGGCTCGCCGCGACCGACGATGAGCTTGATCGCCTCGGTCGCCTGGATGGCACCCATGACTCCGGGAAGCACGCCGAGCACACCGGCCTCCGCGCAACTGGGGACGAGCACGGCCGGCGTCTCGGGAAAAAGGCACCGATAGCAGGGACCGCGGCCGGGCACATAGGTCATCGCCTGGCCCTCGAAGCGGTGGATCGCGGCGGTGACGAGCGGTTTGCCAAGCATCACGCATGCATCGTTGACCAGGTAGCGCGTCGGCAGGCGATCGGTGCCGTCGAGAACGACGTCGTACGCACCAAGCACCTCGCGGATATTCGCGGCGCGCAGCTCGATCTCGTGCGCGACCACCGCGACCTCCGGATTGAGCGCCGCGAGGCGCTCACGCGCCGCCGCGGCTTTCGGTCGGTTGATCGCGGCGCTGTCGAACAGCACCTGGCGCTGCAGGTTCGACAGATCGACGCGATCGCAGTCGACCAGGCCCAGTGTCCCCACGCCCGCCGCCGCAAGGTAGAGCGCGGACGGCGAGCCGAGCCCGCCCGCGCCGATCACGAGCACGCGCGCGGCCTTCAGTTGCTCCTGGCCCGCGGCGCCGATCTCCGGCAACGCGAGATGGCGTGCGTAACGCGCGTTCTCATCGGCCGACAGCGGCACGTCTCAGCCCCCGCTCAGAGCGCAGATGAAGTGGACCTCGTCGCCGGAGCTTACGCGTTCCGCCAGGGTCTGCGTCTCGCGCGTGTTGACGAACACGCGCACGTGGCGACGGATGCGGTCCTGCTCGTCGATCATGCGGAAACGCATCCCCGGATAGCGCCGATCGAGATCCGTGAGTACTTCAGCCACCGTACCGCCGGCCGCGGCGACGCTGGCCGCGCCGTTCGTGTAGGAACGGAGCGGGCTCGCGATGCGCACCGTGCAGCTCATTGTCGAGCGCAACCTCAGTTTGCGTGCGTAACCGAAAAGATCTGCGGCAGGTGCCGGGCGATGCAGCGCCACGACTCGCCGGCATTCGTGCTGGCCCAGACGTCACCGCCAGTCGTGCCGAAGTAGAGCCCGAGGCGCGGATGCGCATCGGCGCACATCGCCTGGCGAAACACCGTGAACCAGCCTTGCGAGCGCGGCAAACCACGATCTTGCCTGCGCCAGGTCCGACCCGCATCGCGGGTGACGTACACCGCCGGCTTGCCGCCGACCGAGGTTCGCGGCCAAACCGTCGTGCCGTCCATCGGAAATACCCACGCCGTGTCGGGATCGACGGGATCGAGGACGATCGGAAAACCGATGTCGCCGATTTTCTTCGGCATCGCCGAGCCGATCCGGGTCCAGCGCCGCGCTGGCCGGTCGATGCGATAGATGCCGCAGTGGTTCTGCTGATACAGCCGGTCGGGCTGCGCCGGGTGCATCACGATGCTGTGCGGGTCGTGACCGAAGGTGGCGTTCGGATCCGGCAGAAAGTCCGCGGCGACGCCCTCGTTGAGTGGCGCCCAGTCGCGCCCGCCGTCGGCGGATTCAAAGACGCCGCCGGTCGAGATCCCGAGGTATAGATGTTTCGCGTCGCGCGGATCGACGAGCACCGAGTGCAGCAGCTCGCCACCCGGCGTGCCGAACCCGGGCGCCCACTGCGGCCGCATCGGGTGATCATTGAATCCGGCGACGGGTTCCCAGCTGTCTCCGCCGTCGGCCGAACGGAAGAGACCCGCAGGCGAGCCGCCCGCGTACCAGGTGCCTGCCTCCGACGCGTGCCCCGGCGTCAGCCAGAAGACTGCATCGACGGACCGTGGTGCCTCGCCGTCCGCCGCCTTGCGAAACGCGGGCGGCTTGCCCGCCTCCTTCCAGCGACGGCCGCGATCCGTCGAGCGAAACACCGTTGGCCCGAGGTGACCCGTCTTCGCCCCCATCAAGAAGACTTTCGGGTCGCGCGGATCCTGGACGATGTGATGGATCACGTGTCCCAGGAACTGCGGTCCCGAGAGCTTCCACGTGCGGCGCCGCGCGTCGCTGCGGAGCGCAAATGCCCCCTTACGGGTGCCGATCCAGATCGTCATTGGAGACATTTCTCCGCCGGTGCGTCCCGCTCACTTCATGGTCGGCATGACGAACTGCGCGCCCTCGCGCGTGGTAGTCGGCCAGCGCGAGGTCACGGTCTTGAGCCTCGTATAGAAGCGCACGCCGTCGGGGCCGTGCACGTGCAGCGGGCCGAACAGCGATCGCTTCCACCCGCCGAACGAATGAAACGCCATCGGCACCGGGATCGGCACGTTGACGCCGACCATGCCCGCCTGCACGCCATGCGCAAAGCGGCGGGCGGCTTCACCGCTCGCAGTGAAGATCGACGTGCCATTGCCGTATTCATGTTCGTTCACGAGCGTGAGCGCGGTCGCGAGGTCAGGGACCCGCACGACGCAGAGCACCGGTCCGAATATCTCCTCCTTATATATACGCATCGTGGGTGCAACCCGGTCGAAGAGGCATGGCCCCAGGAAATGGCCTTTCTCGTGCCCGGGGACGCTAAGGTCCCGCCCGTCGACGACCAGCCGCGCGCCCTCCTCGACGCCGAGATCGACGTAGCCGCGCACGCGCTCGAGATGCTCGCGCGTGACCAGCGGTCCCATCTCGACGCCTTCCGCCGTGCCTGACCCGATCTTCAGCCGCGCAATCACTTCGCGGAGACGGGTGACGAGTCGATCCCCCGCGTCGCCCACTGCCACCGCGACGGATATCGCCATGCAGCGCTCGCCCGCCGACCCGTAGGCGGCGCCAAGCAGGGCGTTCGCGGCGATATCAGTGTCTGCATCCGGCATCACGACCATGTGATTCTTCGCGCCGCCCAGCGCCTGCACGCGCTTGCCGTTCGCGGACGCCGTCCGATACACGTGCTCGGCGATCGGTGTGGAGCCCACGAAGCTCACGGCCGCGACGTCCGGGTGGGTGAGCAGAGTGTCGACCGCTTCGCGATCGCCGTTGATCAAGTTCAACACGCCGTCGGGCAGACCCGCTTCCTTCAGCAACTCCGCGAGACGCAGCGGACAGCTCGGATCCTTCTCGGAAGGCTTCAGCACGAAGCTGTTGCCGCAGGCGATCGCGACGGGGAACATCCACATCGGCACCATCGCCGGGAAATTGAACGGCGTGATCCCCGCGCACACGCCGACCGGCTGGCGCATCGACCAGCTGTCGATGCCGGTGCCCACGTTCTCCGTGAAATCGCCGCGCAGCAGGTGCGGGATCCCGCAGGCGAACTCGACGACTTCGAGCCCGCGGATCACCTCGCCGCGCGCATCCGAGAGCACCTTGCCGTGCTCGAGCGTGATGAGCCGCGCGAGCTCGTCCACGTGCGCCTCGATGAGCGCCTTGAACCGGAACAGCACGCGCGCGCGCGACAGCGGCGGCGTCGCCGACCAGGCCGGCAGCGCACGCCGCGCAGCGGCGACGGCCGCTCCCGTCTCCGCGGCATCGGCGAGCGCAAGCTGCGCGCGCACCTGACCGGTGGCCGGGTCGTACACCGGCGCCTGCCGGCCCGAGCCACCCGCGATTGCGCGCCCGTCGATGAAGTGGCCGATCGACACCGTGGGCGCATCCGTACGCGTCTTCGTGGGCTGCGCGGCGCTTCGAACCGTCGTGCTCATGCTGTGCTCCTTCCGGACCCCGCGTCGCGGGCAGCCGGTTTGCATACGATACGTCCACCCGGGAGAAATACGCGAGCCGCGGGGTTCGCCGGCGGGTGTCAGCGGTCGGCCGCGCTACCGCTTCGCCTCTTGAACCGCGCCGTGTGGGCGAGGCTCGTGGTGCCCGACCCGTCGTCCGGCGTCGTGACGAAGCGCAGCGTAGCCTCGTCGCCGCTCAGGGTCAGGTGAGCAAATCCCCACACCAGGCCGCGCGCCCAATCGGTCGCGAGCTCCGGATAGCGCTGGCGCTGGTGCCGCATGAAGGCGGTATTGAGCGCACGCTGCTTCGCCGCCGCTCCGGACACGATCGCCGGCAGCGGCGCCACCGTCGAGCGAGGCAGCGCCTCACTGCAGTCGTCGTAGTGCAACTCGAGCGTGTGATCGTGCCCCGCGAGGTACGCATCGGCATAGCGGCACAGTGCAGGAAGGATCAGCCGGCGCAGCACGCGTGCCTGTTCGTACTTGCTGCCCGCCGAGGACCAGAGCGGATGGTGTCCGATCACGATCTTCCAGTGGGCGTCCGACCGGGCGAGCGAGCGCTCGAGCCATGCGGCCATGTCCCGCTCTGAGCGGGTCCTGGGGACGACCCATCGCTCGGGGTCCTCGCGCCGCGTCGGTCTGAGCTCGCTCGCATCATCGGCGAGGGCGTCTTCGTACACTGTTTGCCCGGCCAGCAGCACGGTGGTATCGATGACGAACAGCTCGACCGCGCCTTGCGCGGCCGCCGGCCGCACCCGGTAGATGATGCCGTCCATGTAGAACGGCGCGTTGCGGGACAGGTAGTCGGCCTGCGCCATCGCGCCGGCGCGAGAGGTCTTCCAGTCGTGGTTGCCGAGCGCGGCGTAGATCCGGAAGTCCGGGCCGAGCTCGGCCAGGCGCCCGAGCAGCTCACGAAAAATCGTCTCGAACCGCGCCGCGTCGTCGTGGCCGTCGGCGCCGAGGGTGGCGCCGTTGGGATAGACGTTGTCGCCGAGCATCGTCGCGAAATCGCAGGGCAATTCGTCGCACCAGTCGCGCATCGCGTTTGCGACCGGCGACAGGCCGCTCGCCGCCACCCAGGAGCCGTTCCGGTATTGCGTCATCGCGGGCGGTCGAAACTCCTCCGGTGGCCGCTTGTCCTCCAGCCAGTCCCTGCGCTCCGCGGCGATGAACTGCTCGCGGGTGCGCGGCGGCTCGTAATCCTCTGCCTCGAGATAGTCGAGGTGGTAGCCGTGGTCGCCGAAGACGAGCACACCGATATCGTGTGCCGGCGGGGCGGCGGGCGGCGCGGGGGGTGTACGTTCGGGCTGCGCGCAGCCGGCGAGGACGATCAGCGTCAACGGCAGCCACGTGCGTTTCATGCGTAGCGATCCGCAAGCACCGCGGCGACGTCCTCGGTGCTGCCGCGCACCGGCCCTTCGGCCTCGAGCTTGAGCGTCGTCACCGCGGCAGCCCAGCGCGTCGCGTCGGCGGGCGATGCGGACAGGCGTCGCGAGGTGTACGAGCCGACGCAGGTGTCGCCGCGGCCGCTGCGACCGCGCAACGGTCGCGGCAAAAACGGCGCCTCGTACGCCTCCCCCGAGGCGAGCACCAGCAGCCCGTCCTTGTGCGTGAGCACGACCTCGCGCGGTCCGAAGGCCGCGAGCGCACGGGCCGCCACGTAAATGTCGGAGTGTCCGGTCAGGAACTCGGCCTCGACCGCATCGGTTTTCAGCACGTCGACGAGCGCGAGCACCGCGGCCTGCTCCGGCCAGGCCTCGTACGCGAGCCGGCCCGCGCCGGTGACGACGCGCACATAGCCCTGCACGTCGAGCGCAAGCAACTCGGCGCGTTCGCGCAGTGCTCGCAGAACGGCGAGCGGAACCTCGCCGCGCACCGAGGCGCTCACGAGAAATGCGCGTGACCGAAGGTCGCGGACGTGCGTTTCGGCGATCGGGTCGGCGACGGCGGCGACGGTCAGGATCCGCTCGTCGACGTTCTCGGTCGGATACTCGAGGCGCATCAGGGTCGAGCTCGGCGAGTCGTAGGTGAAGACGTCGACGCCGCGCGCGCGCAGCGGCGCCGCCACGCCGCGGTCCTCGGCGGCGAGCCGCGTCACCGCCGCGACGCGTATCCCGGCCAGCCGCGCGGCGTGCGCCGCATAGCTGTAGCCGCCGCCATCGACGTGGCGCGTGCCGGCCTGCGTCACGATCGTGTCCTTGGTGTAGTTGCCGACCGTCACCAGGTCGTATGCCGCGCCGCTCATGCTCACCGCTCGATTCTCCCCTCTCCAGGTCTCCGCACCGTGGCGCTCAGTCGCGCAGCCGCACGCGCCAGAGGCTCGCCACCAGCAGCATCGACACGACGGACGTTCCGATCCAGAGCGCGATCGCCGGTCCGAAGTCGTAGCTGCGGACGCCGTCGACCACGGTCATGCCGCGCTCGATCAGGTGCCCGCTCAGGTTCTCCTGCAGCGCGGCACCCAGGTAACTCATGATCCCGACCACGCCCATCACCGCGCCGGCGACTCGCTTGGGCGCGATGTCGACCGCGAACAGCCCGCCCAGCGAGGTGACGAGGCCGTTCAGGCCGACGCCGTAGAGTATGAACGCGAGCGTGAGCCAGGCATGGCCGCGCGGGCCGAAGAAAATCAGCGCGAGCCCGGCCAGCTCGATCAACGCAAAGAGCAGATTGGCCGGCGGACGCCGCGCGCCGAACGCCTTGTCCGAGACGAAGCCGAAGGCGACGCAGCCCACGATGCCAGCGAGTGTGCTCGCCATCAGGAACCCGCCGGCCTCGACCAGGGAGTAGCCGCGCGTCTCCTGCAGATAGAGCACGCCCCAGCTGTTGATCGCGTAGCGCGTCACGTACATCAGTGCGCTCGAGACGGCGAGTACCCAGATCGCCGGTATTGCGAGCACCGCGAGTTGCTGCCGCAGCACGCTGCCGCTCGACGCACCGTGCGCTTCCTTCGATCCCGCATAGTGATCGTTGCGCCAGTCG
>Ga0268386_10002066_pt1 | contig 14117 bp, 20 predicted proteins | sample RVTome_15_FD_200260 | JGI IMG/M metagenome (GOLD analysis project Ga0268386, IMG submission 200260) | Soil microbial communities from uranium-contaminated site in the Upper Colorado River Basin, Wyoming, United States - RVT150D86... ...
CAGGCCTTCAACGCCGCGCTTCTCGTGGGGATCACCTGGCTCGAGTGGCCTTCGAGGGCGATGGTCGGGGGATGAGGTCGACGATGGAACGCCTGAGGGCGCAGGACCTGATGATGGTCTGGCCCGAGGAGATGGGGTGGTCCCAGGACATCGGGGCCCTGATGATCCTGGACGCCGGGGGGCTGCTCGACGCCGACGGCCACGTCTCGATTGCGACCGCACGGGAGCACGTCGGGCGGAGGCTGCACCTCGTGCCCCGTTTCCGCCAGCTCCTTCATCGACCAAGCTTCGGCTTGGGCTGGCCGTTGTGGGTCGATGCCCCGGAGATCGCTCTCGATCAGCACGTTCGCGTGTTCCCTCTGGACGCACCAACGGATGACGACCAGGTCCTGTCCGCGGTCGAGGAGCTCCGCCGCCGGCGGCTGAACCAGTCGCGGCCGCTGTGGGAGATGTGGTTCCTGCCCGGGTTGGCGGACCGCCGCGTCGGCCTCTACATGAAGCTCCACCATGCGGTCGCGGACGGGATGGCAGGGATCGCCGCCCTCGGGGCCTTCCTTGATCCTGTCCCCGATCCGCCCGAGACGACCCCGCCGCCCTGGGTGCCCGCGCCGGCCCCGACGGCGCGCGAGCTCTTCGAAGACAACGTGCGCCGGGGCCTCCGCGGGTTCGACCGACTGCTCGACAAGCTCGCGTATCCCGTCGAGTCGCTCCGAGCGGCGAGACGCGGGTGGCCGGCGGTGAAGGAGGCGTTCTTCGAGGAGCGGGCTCCCAGGACGAGCCTGAACAGCAGGGTCGGCTGGCACCGCCGCCTGGCTGTCATCCGGGGCGACCTCGACCTCGCCAAGCGGATCGCCCACACGCACGGGGCGAAGGTGAACGACGTGGTGCTCACGGCCGTCGCCGGCGGCCTTCGCCGCCTGTTCCGGTCGCGAGGAGAAGGCATCGACGGGCTGAGGCTGCGGGCGTTCGTCCCCGTCTCCCTCCACCGAGAGGGGGAAGCCGCGGGCAACCTCGACGGAGGGATGGTGGTGCCCCTGCCGATCGGCGAGTCTCGGGATGTCGAGCGGCTCCGCACGATCGCGGCGGAGACCGCCGCGCGGAAGGAGAAGGCGCGACCGCCGGGGGGGACCCTGTTCCGCAACATCCCGATCCAGCGAGCCGCGTTGAGGCTGGCGCCTTACCAACGGCTCATGAACACATACGTGGCCAACCTCCCCGGTCCGCCCGTGCCCCTGTACTTCGCTGGGGCTCGGGTCCTGGAGGTTTTCCCCGTTGTCCCCATCCTGGGGAACGTCACGATCGGTGTCGGCGCGCTCTCCTACGCGGGACAGTTCAACGTCACGGTGGTCGCCGACCGAGAGCGCTGCCCCGATCTCGAGCGGTTCATCGAGGGCGTGCGCGGATCGCTGGAGGTGCTCGAGGAGTCGGCTTCTCGCGAGCCCGAGATCGCCGTGCAAGGGAAGGAGGGCTGACCGCCATGTGGCCGAAGAGCTACGTCGAGCACATCCGACGGGCCGAGGAACGCCTATCGACCTACGACACGAGGACGATCGACTGGGCCGGCGGGACCATCCGGTATGCGGAGCGGGGCTCCGGGATCCCGCTTCTCGTGAGCCACGGGATCGTGGGCGGATTCGACGCCGCCCTGGTGACGGCCGAGAGGTGGGCCGGCGATGGCTTCCGGGTGATCGGACCCGCCAGGTTCGGGTACCTGGGGTCGGCCCTCCCGGAGGGCGCCAGCCCTCCGCTGCAGGCCGATGCGTTCGCCGCGCTCCTGGACGCGCTTGAGATCGACCGGGCCGCCATGCTCGGGTTCTCCGCGGGCGGGCCGCCGGCGATCCAGTTCGCCCTCAGGCACCCCGACAGGATCACCTCCCTGGTCCTCGCCTCCTCCCGACTCCCGACATCGCCCTACGTCAAGGTGCCGGCCTTCCTGTACCGGATGGTCTTCTCCGAGCGCGTCTTCTGGCTCCTCAGGACGCTCGCGCCCGGTCGGCTCGCGAGGCTGATGGGGGTGCCGAAGGGGTTCCGTCCCACGCCCGGGGAGTGGGATTCGATCTATTTCCTCATGGATGGGCTCTTCCCGGTCGCCCCCCGCACCGACGGAATCGTCCTCGACGCCACGCTCACGAATCCCGACGTGGAGGGATACCCGCTCGAGGAGATCGCGGTCCCCACGCTGATCGTGCACGCTGCCGACGACACGCTGGCCCGCCACGAGACGGCGCCGCGGGCATCGGCCCGAATCCCCGGCGGCCGCCTCGTCACCGTGGACCGGGGCGGGCACCTGTTCCTCGGACGAGAGGCCGTGGTGCGCAGGGAGGTCGGGGAGTTCATCAGGTCGCACACACAGGTGGAGTCCATGCGCGGCGGGGCTTCTGCAAGGACGCGAGCGTTAGTCAGGAGGAGCTTCGGCTCCAGCAACCGAAGGAGGACAGCATGGGTACGTCAGTGAATGTCGCTGCAGTTCCCCGCCCGATCGATGTCGGGCCTGAGATGGAGGCGCTGCGCCGCTTCTTTCCGGACGTCAGCTGGGACGGGACGATCCACGAAGGCGGGATGGGCCCAGGGACGCCGGAGATGAGAGGCGTCGGTCGTGGGACGGCCAAGGAGATCCAGGGCGGCCGCTGGGTCCAGGGGGACTACGAGCAGGAGCAGTACCTGGAGGACGGCACGTTCGTCCTGAAGTGGGAGCTCCACTGGGTTACTGGCTGGTCGCCGCCTGCCGGCGAGTACCGGGCCGCGATGGTCGACAACTACGGCAACGCCGGCGTGTACCGCGGCCGCATAGAAGGCGACCGCCTCATCTTCGAGTCCATGGACGGTGAATCAGTCCGCCTCCGTTTCACCTGGGATGTCTCGGATCCGTCTGTCGTGCTGTGGCGAAACGAGATGGCGACCGGAGACGGCTCCTGGTTCCCGATCGAGGAGTACTCGATGGTGCCGGCGGATCCGTCCACGCGGTGACGCTGGTGCCATAAGCCGGATCGTAGGAGCGCGCGGGACGCGCGATGGGCACACCCGGCCGTTCGTTGGAACGGCGGTGCGGAAGCATTGCCACCCTGAGCCGAGGGGTTACAGGGGTCAGCCCCAACGTGTTCTGACGGCTAACAAGCGTAGGAACCGACCAGGTGGGAGCCCGGCTTGCCTTGCGTCCCGTTTATCTCCCGTCAGAGAACGGAAATCCGACGGGTACCCAACGGAAGGGGATGAATGCCCGAAACCCCTGCTCAGAGGTGGATTCCGGCGCCGCACGTCAGGGACGTCCCTTTTGCCAACTCTTTGCCCAGGGGGGGTCGCGGGTTCGAATCCCATCGTCCGCTCCACCGTCGCCCGCTCCACTCGGAGCCTTGCTGATCAGCGTTTCCCCGGCTGATCCTCACGGTGAGTTGCCGTGCGCCCCAGAGGACCCCCGGGAAAGGGTCCGAACGGCCCTGCCAGGGGGCATGCCCCCAGAGGACACTCGTGCGAAGCGGTCAACTAAGACGAGGAGGGGCCCTGATGACGCTGGGTCGAAGCCTGGGCGGCACGCTGAGGTCGAAGCTCGCGACACTCGTCCGCAGGTTCCGAGTGAGTGAGGCCAGGAAGAGGCAGAGGGCGGCAGCGGCCACGAAGACGATCGAGGACCTGGTCTCCGGCATCGAGAACGATGTCTCCGGAGCGGATGAGCGGATCGACGCGGGTCTTCGCCAGATCGACAGAGACCTTGCGGGGGAGTGAGAGGAGGCTCCCGCTGGGTCGTCTAGCCATGGGGGTGTGACATGAGACCGATCTCCGACGCCGTCCTTCTCGAGGTGGCGGGCATCTCCGCGACGCTGCTCGGCTTCTTCGTGGTCGGCGTCTTCTTCTTCGTGCAGAGGGGGGCGTTCCCGCAGGCCCCGCATGAGGCGCGTAGGTACCTACGAGCCGTGACGGAGACCGTGCTCCTGCTCTACGGAGCCGCGCTGTTCCTCTCCATCGCCCTCGTCGCCTTCACACTCACCTGGGCGTCGGTCCTATATGTGATGGCATCCCTCGCCCTCGTCTGGTCGGTTGCGCGCACCAGCCTCGTGGTGCGCCACCTCCACCGCGTGTTGGACGTGCGCGTGATGTGGCAAACGGCGATGTGGGCGGCAACAGGGGCGGTCGTCGGTCTCCCGTGGATCCTCGGAGGGCTGAAGCCGAGCAGGGTCGATCTCACCGCCGGGGTACTGGCGGCGGTGGTGCTGGCCTTCGCGAGCTCGGCGAACCTCGTGTTGTCCGCGTACGACATCTCTCGTCTGGAGATGAGGGCCGCGCCTCGCATGATCCGTCGTGGCACGAGAGCTGGGCACGATGCGCGAGAAAACGAGGCCCCGCAGGCCAATCGGAGGGCGATGCGTCCACCGGCTCGATGGAGTGGATGACCGTCCGTCGCGCGGAGAACTCCTCACGAGCGCGCGGTAGCGCTCCCCCGAGTCGCAGTCGGCTTTAGCCGGTAGTTGCCTGCCTTGCCTCCCGTCTTTCTCCCGTCAGAGGACGGAAATCCATGGGCAACGACGGGTCGGGACGAAATACAAGGGCCCTGGTCAGACTAGGTTTGTCGGCTCCGCCGCAGGTTAGGGGCACCACATTGGTCACCTTACCAAGGTGGGGGTCGCGGGTTCGAATCCCGTCGTCCGCTCCAAGTTGGTGGATCTCGACGTCAGCCCTACGACCGCCACTTGATCGTGCAGCCGATGCTGGGGCGCTGATCCTCGGGGACCGGCTGGTCAGCCAGCAGCGCGTCGAGGGCCCCTCGCACGTCCTCGCCCGTCACCGGCAGACCGCTGCCCGGCCGGCTCGAGTCGAACTGTCCCCGGTAGGCGAGCGCGCGCCCGGCATCGAACAGGAAGAAGTCCGGCGTGCAGGCGGCGGAGTACGCCCTGGCCACGTCCTGACTCTCGTCGAACAGATAGGGGAACGTGTACGCGGCTTCTCGGGCCTCCTCGGCCAGGCTCTCCGGGGCGTCCTCCGGGTAGGCCTCGGGATCGTTGGCGCTGATGGCCACGATTCCCACGTCGCGGTCCTGGTAGTCGCGGCCGAGCTGGGCCAGGCCCTCGCGGACGTGCCGGACGTAGGGGCAGTGGCGGCAGATGAACATCACCAGGAGCGCTTTCCTGTCGTCGAAGTCGGAGCGCCGCACGATCCGGCTGGTGGTAACGTCGGGCAGCGCGAAGTCCGGCGCCGCCGTTCCGAGGGCGATCATGGTCGAGGTTCCCGCCATCCTCATCCCTCCGTGGCGATCTCCGACGATGGTACCAACGTTGCAGCTTCGGCCGCCTCAGCCACCTGACCGGGAGAAGTGCATGTAATCCTTGCCCCCGCTCCAGTCCCCGCCCCAGGACCAGCCGATGGCGGCGAACGAGCGAACCACCACATCGCCACGGTGGATCATCCCGGTGAGGCGCTTGCTCCGGTCCAGGTATCGGCGAGCCTTCAGGTTCCGGACGAATCCGTCTGTGGTCACGTAGGGGTTCTGGACGGGGTTGATGTCGATGGCCAGCCCGGAGGCGTGCTGGGAGAAGTCGTCCCCGGGGCCGAGCGGCGTGATCACCGGCCGGCAGTTGAACGAGGCGGTCACGCTCCTGGGACTCGAGATCCTCGGCTCGAACTCCTCGGGGACGAACTCCCTGGTCAGGGCGACCCGCTTGATGGGGAACGGGGCCTTGAAGAGGTGCCCGAACACCCACAGCACGTCATCGGCCACCTCCTTGTGCACGACCATCGGCCCCCGCTTGACCTGGCCGTCGAAGCCCCAGTAGTTGAAGCGGAGCAGGCGTAGGTCGGCGAGCGGGACCGGGCATCCGGGCTTCCACGTGGTCCCCCGCATCTCCTGGGCCAGGGATCTCGGGATCCGCCAGACCCTCCCCTCGAACCGGGGCCTTGCCGGGGGCGCCGGTGTCTCCGGGCTGGCCGGAGGCTCCTCCTGCCGTGCCGGGGTGGCCGGGGTCTCAGGACCGCGGCCGGCATCGACCTCGGATGCGCACGCGGTCGCCGCGACCGCGATGACCAGGAGCCTCGCCACCACCTCGGGGAGAGGGTACCCGGCCGGGGCGGGCTCGGTCGGCCAGCGAACTGCTAGGATGAGCCGAAGGGGGCCCCAGGGGTCCCTTTCTGTCTGACCGGCGGGGTGGCCGAGTGGTCAGGCAGCGGCCTGCAAAGCCGCGTACACCGGTTCAATTCCGGTCCCCGCCTCTCGTATGATTCCGCGAGCGGGCGCTTAGCTCAGGGGGAGAGCGCTTCCCTGACACGGAAGAGGTCGGAGGTTCAAATCCTCCAGCGCCCACAGCTAACGGCCTTGTCGGAGTCCGCGGCATCGCCCGGCGTGAACCGCTCTCCGTGGCCGACAAGCCAGTGTCCGGGGGACCGAGCCACATCCGGCTGTCTCGGTGAAGGAGTGAGATTGGAATGAGTTCGCGAAACAGTCCAAGCAGCGAAGGACCTGCAGCCCGGTCCCTGCCTGACCGGGTTGATCAGTTCGATCGGCGGTTCGTCGGCTTCCTGAACCGGTGGGGGATCCCGATGCTCCGGGTCTCGCTCGGCCTCGTCTTCATCTGGTTCGGCGCGCTGAAGATCTTCCGGGTCAGCCCCGTGGCCGACCTCGTGGCCAGAACGGTCTACTGGGTGGATCCCTCGTGGTTCGTGGCGGTCCTCGGTGGGGTCGAAGTGATCATCGGCCTCGGGCTGCTCGTCGGCCGGGCGCTTCGGACCGTCCTGGCGCTGTTCTGGCTCCAGATGCTCGGGACGTTCCTCGTCCTGATCATTCAGCCTGACGTGGCCTTCCAGCGCGGGAACCCGCTGCTCCTCACCGTCGAGGGGGAGTTCGTGGTGAAGAACCTGGTCCTGCTCTCGGCGGGCATGGTGGTGGGGTCCACCGTTCGCAGGAGGAGGCGGTCCGGCGAGGATCAGCGCTGATCGCGCTGCCGCTATCGGCGAGAACGCCGAGGTTGGGTCAGAAGCCGTACGAGGGCGGGTCGCTCGAGGCGGTAGCCCGCCGGCGGCCCACGGCGTATAGGCCCAGTCCCGTCAAGCCAAGGAGGGCCGCGATGGCCAGCCACACCGCCAGCCGGAACCCGGTGAAGGCCAGCGGATCCGCCGCCCCGGAGCCGGCAGCGCCTGCGCCGGCTTGCCCGGGTCCGATCACGTTGGGAGCCACGGAGGGAGGAGGATAGGTGGGCGTCTGCGGGAGCACCAGGACCTGCAGCGCCTCTTCCTCTTCCTCGGGCTTCTCCTTCTTCTTCTTCTTCTGGACCTTCTGCTCGACCTCCGCGCACACCGAGACCACGAAGTCTCGCTCGCAGAGGTTCCACCGGAGGAAGTCGCTGTTGAGGAGCTCGGGAGGAAGATCATATGGAGCCCCCAGAACGCCGGAGGGTGACACGTCCACCCCTCGGAGGGCGGTAAGGCTGACGTCGTCTCCCACGGTGCCGCCGACGTCGACCAGTCCTTCGATCACGCCCACGATCTGGGTGTTGTCGTCGTAGATGAGCACGAAGTAGTCCGTGCCTCGGACCGAGGCCACCGCGGTGGGCGTGCTCGTCTCGAACCGGCTCTGGGAGCCGGTGAGCTCCACGACGCGACTGAACGTCCCGCCGGACGCCTGCTCCGCCTCGATGACCGTGGACCCGCCCTCGGCATCGTCGGTCAGGGCCACGATGGTGAAAGTGGTGTTGAAGTCCAGCCTGGTAATGCTGCCATCGAAGTACTCGATCTCCGCGCGTCCGTCGGGCCCGGTGCGGATGACGTCTCCCTCGCGGAGCGTCTGCCCCTCGGCGGCGGCGGCGAAGTCGCCCTCGCCGGCGCGCTGGATCTCGACGGTTCCCTCCTGGAGATGGAACGTGGCGAACTGCCGCGACTGCGCCGGCCCGGCTGTGAGGATCAGGTACGTAGCCACCAGGGCGCCGGCGGCGAGCAGGACGGAGCCGATCATGACCCCACGCTTCGCCCGAACCGTCATCGGGCAAGCTCCAATGGGCGGGTCAAAGACGAGAATCCGAGGTCGATCATCCCCCTGCTCCCCTGGGTCGAGTAGGCCGAACGGCCTAACTCTACACCTTGGCCGCAACGAAGGGGAGGACGGATCGCCCGGTGTGTGGAGAACGTCCAATACATCCCGGTTCACGGCCTTCCTCGTTCGGCCCGGCTGATCACGGTGCGGGCCCACGGGCTACCAGGAAGCAAAGCACGGCCAGGATTAGGGCCACCGGCCCCCACAGGAAGCGCTCCCACCTGCTCGGGGAAGCTAGGTTCATGAGCGCGGCCAGCGGCATGACGCCTACCAGCACCCACGTTCCCCAGCGGGCTACCGCTTCGGGGATCCACGAGAGCCCGAAGCCGCTTCTGGCCAGGACGACCATCGCGGCGAGGACCCAAACCGCGACCGCGGCCGCGCTGGCGAGGCGGAGGCCTACCGGCAGCCTTCCGAGGTGACGACCGCCCCAGGAGGCCCGGCCGAGAGGGGTTCCCAGGGCCAGTGCAACCTGGAAGGCCGCGATCGCCAGGAAGCCCACGGCGGCGAGGACCGCGGCCGTGCGGGAGGTCCCGGTGGTGAGCGCGGTCAACTGCATGGTCCGATAATTATCGGGGTCGGGGGCGGGGAAGGATCTCCTCGCCGGCAGGGTTCGAACGGAGAGAGATGACCACGGCCACCCGTCCCTACCTGGTACTCCAGCCCGAGGATCACGTGGTCCTGGGCGAGGGAGACTTCGGCATGCCCGGCCTACGGGCCGCGGAGGCCATCGGCCCGTTCGTCCAGATCCAGGCCTCCGGCCCCCTGATCACCGTCCACGACTCGGTGGTCGAGGCCCGGTTGGGCATCGGCCACCACCCCCACCGCCTCAACGAGCGGCTCTTCTACATCGAGGAGGGCCAGCTCGACCACGACGACGCCCTCAACGGCATCACCGGCCACATGGACACCGGGGACGTGGGCCAGTTCACCGAGGGCCGCCGGGGGATGCTGCACTCCGAGTGGAACCACGGCGACGTGGACACCAAGGCCTACATCCTGGTGTACAGCACGGCCCCCGTGCCCGAGGAGACCGCCTTCAACGTGCTGCGTGACGCCGACGCGCCCCGGTACCAGGAGGGCCAGGGGGCCCGGACGAAGGAGCTGGTCGGTCCTCGCTCGCCCCTGCGCGTCAACGGCGACATCCGGCTGTTCACCGACACGCGCCTGGAGCCCGGGGCCGCGCTGCGCATCGAGCTGGCCGAGGGCGAAGGGGCCGTGGCCAGCGTGCGCGAGGGGACGGTGCGGATCGAGGGTCCCGACGGCGAAGGCCTGGTCCCGGGGGCCACGGTAGTGGTCCCTCCCGCCGGGGAGCCGAGGACCGTGTCGTTCGTGGCCGAGGAACCGGGCCGTGTCGTGCGAGCGGTCCATGGCCCCGGCCACGGGTTCGTCCGCGGCGAGCCCATGGCCCGTCGCGGCGGCTGACCCGAAGGAGGAGGAGCGATGGACATCCTGGACGTGGTGGCTCGGAGCCGGGAGAACGAGGCGTTCCGACGCGAGGTGGTCACCGGGGAGCACAGCCAGGTCGTCCTCATGACGATCCCGGCCGGCGGCGAGATAGGCGAGGAGGTCCACGACCATGTCGACCAGGTGCTGCTGTTCGTCGAGGGCCGGGGCGAGGCGATCCTCGAGGGCCGCCGGAGCCCCGTCGGTCCGAACGTCCTGGTGGTGGTCCAGGCGGGGACCCGGCACAACTTCGTCAACACCGGAGAGGGACCGCTCCGGCTGGTGACCATCTACTCGCCCCCGGAGCACGCTCCCGGGACCGTGCACATGACGAAGCAGGAGGCCGACGCCGCGGAGGGTCATTGACCTCCCGCCGGCTCACACGGCGGCGCTGACTCCCACGGGCTCGTCCGTCAGGACCAGCTCGATCTCCAGGGGCGGTGGCTGCTGCATCGTGTTGTGGACGGTGCACTTCGAGACGACCCGGAGCAGGGGCTCCCGCCGCTCCTCGGGGAACCCCGCCGGCAGGAAGATCCGAACCTCCACGTTGTCCACCCTGCTGGGTCGGTCCTCGCTGATGCCGAAGCGGCACTCCACCTTCAGCCCCTCTCCAGGCAAGCCATGCCGGCGCAGGTACCGCTCGGCGAAGAACCCGACGCACCCCGCCAGCCCGGCCACGAACAACTCGGTAGGGGTGGGCCCCATGTCGTCGCCGCCCGCGTCCTTCGGCTGGTCGATAACCAGCTCGTGCCCTCGGATCCGGAGCCTGAATCGGTCCCGGGCCCGGTACTCGACCAGGATGCCTTCCATCGTTTTCCTCCTCAGATGAATAGGGTCGTGGCGCCCTCGGCCTCGAGCAGCGCCGACGTCGCCCCGGCCGGGGCCCCGAGTCCCTCCACCAGGTCCTCCCGGCGCAGGCCCATCAGGTCCATGGTCATCTGGCAGGGGACTAGCCGGACGCCCATCTCCCGGGCCATCTCGAGGAGCTCCTGTGGGCTGGCCACCTTGTGCTCCCGGGCCAGGCGCTTCATCATGGCCGGCCCGGCCCCGGCGAAGTTCATCTTCGACAGCTTCAGGTGCTCCGTCCCGCCCCGGTTCATCACCGACATCATCTTCTGCATCCAGTTCTCGCCGGTGATCCGGACGTCGTTCTTCACCAGGGGCGTCAGCCCCCAGAAGGTGAAGAACACCGTGACCTCCCATGCCATGGCGGACGCGGTGGTGGCCAGGATCAATGTCGGCCACACCTTGTCGAGGTCGCCACTCCAGGCGAAGATGACCAGCTTGTGGTTCTCCTCCTCCTCGGGGAGGACCTCAGCGAGCGCTTCCATCTCCCTCACCTCTTCCTGATCACGTATCGGTACACGTCGTCGTCCTCCGCCGAGGTGACCAGCTCGTTCCCGGTCGACCGGGCCCACGCGGCGAAGTCCGAGACCGACCCCGGGTCGGTGGCCAGAACCTCGACCAGCGTCCCCGACGGGAGGTCCTTCAGGGCCTTGGCGGTCTTCACGATCGGCAGGGGGCAGGACAGGCCCTTCAGGTCCAGCGTCTGTGCGATAACGGCGCTCATCACGCCCTCCTCTCCAGGAACCCCGGGATCCGTCCCTGGGGAACCGTGTTCCAGTACATCCGGTTGAACAGCCACTTCGCCCAGTGCCACCGGCGGGACGGCTTCGGCGGGACCGGAGGGTTCTGGTAGTCGAACCGCAGGACCGTGGCCTTGCCCCCGCCGGTCTCCAGGAAGCACATGACCCGCCCCCCATAGGACTCGCGGGGAGCCGTGCCTCTGATCAGCGATGCGATGCGGCTGGCCACGACGGGGGCCTCGAAGTGCGCGGTGGAGCCGCTCTTCGAGATCGGGAGGTCGGTGGCGTCGCCGATGGCGAAGATGCGCTCGTGCTCCTTGTGCTGGAGCGTGGCCGGGTCCGTCGGCACCCAGCCGCTCCGGTCGCCCAGCCCGGAGGCCTCCACTACCTCCTGGCCGCGGTGGGGCGGGACCAGCACCAGCAGGTCGTACTCCGCCTTCTCCCCCTCCAGCGAGGTCACCACGCCGGCCGACGGTTCCACGGTCTCGACGTTGAAGAAGGTGGCCAGCTTTATCCCTCGACGGTCCATGACCGGCTGGACCAGCTTCGAGGCGGATTCGATGGTGAAGGCCCGGTTGAGCGGCGACAGAAGCGTCACCTCGCTCCGGTCGCGCACCCCCCGCTCTTCGAGGTACCGCTCCAGCATCAGGGTGAACTCCACCGGCGCCGGCGGGCACTTGTAGGGGATGCCGGCCACCCCGATGAGGATGCGGCCTCCGTCGAACCCCCGTAGTGCCTCCCGCAGCCGTTGGGCGCCGTCCAGGGAGTAGAAGTCGTGGGCGGCCTCGACCATGCCGGGGACCTGATCGGGGACCAGCCGGGCCCCCGTGGCCAGGACCAGGTAGTCGTAGGGGAGCGCCCCGCCCCGGCCGAGGTGGACGACCCCGGCTGCGGGATCGACCCGCTCCGCGGACTCGATGGCCAGCTCCACCTCCGGCCGGAGGAGGAGCCGCTCGTCGCGGGACAGCCATCGGCCGTTCGCCTGCCCCAGGGCCACGTACAGGAACCCAGGCTGGTACACGTGCATCCCGGTGGGATCGACCACGGTGACGGAGGCGTCCCTGCCCAGCTCGGAGGCCAGGAGGTTCGCCGTCAGCGTGCCGCCCACCCCGCCTCCCAGGACCACGATCCGGGCCGGCACCTTCGTCACCGGGCCTTTCGGACCACGAACCTGGTGAAGCCGTCCTCTTCGGCCACCTCGACAAGCTCCATGCCGGCCTTCTCGACCCACGCCGGGATGTCGGTCCTGGAGCCCTCGTCGGTGGAAAGGACCTCTATGATCTCGCCCACCTGTTCCTCCCGGATCGCTCCGATCAGGGACATCAGCGGGCCGGGGCAGGGCATGCCCTTCGCGTCGATCGTCCTGGTGATCTGGATCTCCGTCATATCCCTCACCTCATCTAGATGAAGGCCACCGGCCCGGTGGCCTCGGCCATGAAGGACGCCACGCCCTCCACGTCGTCGACCAGCGGGTCCAGGTCGTCCTTGGTGATCCCGAACATCTCCATCGAAAGGGCGCAGGCGTGGATGCCGACCTCGCCGATCTCCCTGGCCTGCCGCAGGACCTCGCTCCAGTGCTGCTGGCCCTCGCCGTGGCGAGCCATCAGCTCGGCGCCCTCGGGGCCGGCCTCGGGAGCGACCCCGTGGTCCTTGGTGATCCGGTCGGTCCGGAACGCGTCGAGGGCCCAGTACTGGAGGAAAAGGTTCACCGGCCGGCCCATGACCGCCGCGCCGGCGGTCAGGACGGCAGCCGCCGTCAGCTTGTCGTCAGTCCCTGAGAACAGCACCAGCGACAGGGTCTCCTCGGTCATCTGCCCTCCTCCTTGTCTGTACAGAGCGTCGCAACCCGGGGCCCGACCACGGAGGGCCGAAGGGCCCCTCTCCTCAGGGCCGAACGGACGGAGGCGGCCGGGTGCCCGGGCGTTATGGTCGCTTCGGAGGTGACGAGATGGACCGGCGCCGACCCGGATGGCTCGAGGTGCTTCGAGCGGTGTTCCGATCCATCGGGGAGACCGTCCGCCTGGCTTCGAGAGGGCGGCTTCGGTCGCCGAGGGCCCGGATCGGGTCCGAGGTGACCTTCCCGGACGGGACCCGGACCGTCGTGTTCCGCGAGACCCGGGTCCGGAACGAGAGCCTCCGCCTCCCGGCGGTGCTCGTGGTGGAGTTCCGGCTCCGGCTCTGCGGCCCGCGACGTCGCCTCCTCCACGCGGCGTTCCGGACGGGGTGCGTGGTCAACGTCCCGCTGTTCGCCGGGTTCCCCGGCTTCGGGACGAAGCTGTGGATGGCGGATCTGGGAACCTGCGGCTACCGAGGCGTCTACGAGTGGTACGGGGCCGACTTGGCCGATTCCTACGCGGCGGCGCTCTCGAGGATCCTGTCGCCGGTGTCGGTCCCCGGGTCTGTTCGGTACCGGGTCATCCCGGGCGTGTTCCTCGAGGACTACCTGGGGCTGCTGAAGGGAACGGGATTTGTCCGTCAGTTGGCGAGCGCGAAGGCGGGGTGAGCCATGAAAGTTGGAGAGCTGTACACGCCGCACCTCCTGAAGGCCGACCCGGGCGAGGATCTCGCGGTGGCGGCCAGCCGGATGGAGTTCCACGAGATCGGCGCCCTGGTCGTGTACGAGCGGGGGCGACTGGCCGGGATCATCACCGAGCGGGACATCCTCAGGGTGGTGGGTGACGGGCGTAACCCCGAGCTCACGCCGGTGGCGACCTACATGGTGGAGGATCCGGTCACGGTGAGCCCTGACACGGGGGCTTCCGAGGCGGCCGCCACCATGGTGTCGCTGGGCGTCCGGCACCTTCCGGTCGTAGAGAGAGGCGAGCTGGTGGGGATGCTGTCGGCCCGGGACCTCCTGGAGGACGAGGCGGCGAAGGCCCTGGTCGGCTAGGGGCCGCCACACGCCCAGCTCGATCGGGCCTGGGTCCTTGCGTTGTCTCCGCTCGAGTGGTTGCCTCATGCTGAGCGAGCGAAGGGAGGGTCCCTTGGACCTGTCCTATAGAGAAGGGTGGACCATAGTTCACGGGCTGGTCCTCGGCACGGCCTTCCTGTTGGCCTTCGCCGGGGGGCTCGCCGGG
>Ga0268386_10002067_pt1 | contig 14117 bp, 17 predicted proteins | sample RVTome_15_FD_200260 | JGI IMG/M metagenome (GOLD analysis project Ga0268386, IMG submission 200260) | Soil microbial communities from uranium-contaminated site in the Upper Colorado River Basin, Wyoming, United States - RVT150D86... ...
ACGAGGTGATGGTCCTCGCCGGTGAGACCTGACCTGGGCGACCGGTGCCGTGACGCGTGAGGCGGTGTCGGGTGTCTTGAGGCGGTGTCGGGTCACGTGAGGCGGTGCCGGGCGTCTTGAGGTGGTGCCGGGTGTCGTAGATGAGCGGGTGGTACCGGATATGAGCTGGGCAACCCCGGGTTCGGGTTGGCCGCCCCCGCTAGACCTCCATGATTATGGGGATGATCACCGGGCGGCGTGATGTCTCGGCGCGGATCACCTTGCCTGCTGCCTGGCGGACGGTCTTCTGCATCTCGGCGTGGTCGGTTCGACCCGATTGGTGGGACTCAACCGCCGCCCGCACCGCCTCCGCCGCCTTCTCGAGGACAGCAGACGGGTCGTCCATCACACCGTGGCTGTCGAGATCGGGCCCATAGATGATCTCCCCGGTGTCGTGGTCGATCCCAACCGTCACCACCACCACCCCGTCGTCGGCGAGGTGGGATCGGTCCCGAAGGACCGCGTTCTGGACCTCCCCAACGGAGGATCCGTCGAGGTACACATATCCCGCGGGCACCGCCCTCCGCTCCACGTAGGTCTTCTCCCCGTCGATGACCACCCGATCGCCGTCCTCCAGGACGTCGACTGCCGCCACCCCCATCTCCCGGGCCAGGTCGGCGTGGGCGGCGAGATGCCGATACTCCCCGTGCACGGGAACGAAAGCCGCTGGCCTCACGAGGTTGATGAAAGTGAGCAGCTCCTCGCGGGCGGCATGACCGGAGACATGGACATGGGAATTCCGTCCGTGGACCACCTTGGCGCCCCTCCTGATCAGGTTGGAGATCACCTTCGACACTGCGGTCTCGTTTCCCGGGATCGGCTTTGCCGAGATCAGCACCGTGTCCGTCTCCTCGAGCTCGACGAACCTGTGACGCCCCTGGGACATTAGTGACAGCGCGGCGAACGGCTCACCCTGAGACCCGGTAGTGATGAGGAGCTGTTGGTCGGACGGCAGGTTGCCGAGGTCCTTGATGTCCACGATCGACTCCTCCGGTATGTCGAGGATGCCGAGGTCCCCGGCGATCGTGGTGATGCGGTGCATCGTCCTGCCGAAGAAGGCGATCTTGCGCCCGGAGGCGATTCCAGCGTCGGCGATCTGCTGGACGCGGTGGATATGCGAGGAGAAGCACGCCGCGATGACCCGACCGGGAGAATCCCCGATGATGTCCGTGATCGGGCGCCCGACCGAGCTCTCCGAGGGCTCGAAGCCCTCCCGCTCGGCATTTGTCGAGTCGGAGAGGAGGAGACGCACCCCGCTCCGGCCCAGCGAGGCGAGGGTCCTCAGGTCGGTGGGCCGGCCGTCGATGGGGGTCGGATCCAGCTTGAAGTCGCCGGAGTGGAGGATTACACCCTCGGGCGTGTCGAAGGCCACCGCCGAGGCCTCTGGGACCGAGTGGCTCACGGGCACGAGCATGAACTTGAAAGGGCCGTGCGAGATCCACCGAGTCTGCTCGATCACTCGCAGCTCGGGGTCGACCCCGAGCTCCTCGATCCGCCCTCTGGCCAACTCCAGGGTCAGCTTCGTCCCGTACACCGGGACCGGGATGTCGCGGAGGAAGTATGCCAGCGCCCCGACGTGGTCTTCATGACCGTGGGTGGCGATGACGCACATGACATCGCGACGGCGATCGCTCAACCAGGACCAGTCCGGGAAGACCAGGTCGACGCCCAGCATGTCCTCTTCCGGGAACATGAGGCCGACATCGATCAGGGCGATCTTCCCGCCGATCTCGAGAGCTGCGCAGTTCCGGCCGATCTCCCCGAGCCCACCGAGGAAGGTGACAGAGACACTCACGAGGCCTGGATCGCCCCCATCGCCTTCTCGATCTCGGCCAAGGTTTCCTCACGGGCTGGCACCAGGGGCAGCCGCACGTCCCCCACCGGCTCCCAGAACCGGCTGACCGCTGCCTTCACCGGAGCCGGATTCGTCTCGAGGAAACAGGCGTGGCAGAGGGGCAGCAGCTGGTGATGGAGGCGGCGGGCCCCGTCGAGATCGCCGGCCAACGCCGATTTGATCATCGACCTGACCGTCGGGCCGGCGAGATGGGAAACGACGGACACCACGCCGATCGCACCAACCGAGATCATCGGGAGGGTGAGGCTGTCCTGACCGGAGTAGACGGGTAGGTGGGGGATCCGGTTCACTGTGGAAGAGGTGAAGTCGAGGCTCTCCACCGCGTCCTTGACGGCGACCACGTTGGGATGGTCGGCCAGCACGGCCAGGGTGTCGAGCTCGATCAGGCGGCTGGTGCGACCCGGGATGTTGTAGAGCATCACTGGTAGGCCGACATCTGCGATTGCGGTGAAGTGCGCCACCAGCCCGGCCTGGGTCGGCTTGTTGTAGTAAGGGGTGACCGCCAGGACCCCATCAGCGCCGAGCTGCCCTGCTTGCTCGGTCATCCTCACCGAGTCGGCAGTGTCGTAGGTGCCGGTCCCGGCGACCACCTTGGTCAACTTGGCACCCACCGCATCGATGACCGTGTGGAAGAGGGCCAGCCTCTCATCGTGGCTGAGGGTGGGCGACTCGCCTGTGGTACCGGCCACCACCAGCGTGTCGGTGCCCTGGTCCGCCAGGTGCCGGGCCAGGTCCCACGCCCGCTGATGGTCGATCGCCCCGTCTGCGCCGAACGGCGTGATCATCGCGGTGGCGAGGAGCCCGAACGGGCCGGTAGATGTGTCTGTCACATCTGCAACGTTACCGGGCAGCCGAGTAGAACCCTGGTGATGGAGCTGAAGCTGCCGGCACCGTCCCTGATCGTGCTGGTCGGTCCGAGCGCCTCCGGCAAGTCGACATGGGCCGCGCGCCACTTCGCCGACAGCGAGATCGTGTCATCCGACCGACTCAGGGCGATGGTCGGAGCCGGTGAAGACGACCAGGTGGCTGGGACCGCCGCCTTCGACCTGTTGAACCGGATCGTCTCCGCCCGGCTGGAGCGTCGCCTCACGACGGTGATCGACACGCTCGGTTACGAGAGGGACTCGCGCCGGCAATGGGTGGCCGAGGCCCATGGGTTTGGTGTGCCCGCCCATGCGGTGGTCTTCGACACGACCGCCGAGGTTGCCGAAGAGCGGAATTCGGTCCGGGCCCGCCCGATTCCGAAGACCGCCCTGCGCAGGCAGCTGACACGAATGAAGACGGTGGTGGGAGAGTTGGACGAGGACGGGTTCGACGGGATCCATCGGGAGCGCCCGGTGGCCGTGGTCACGCCTGCGGTGGCGGCCGTGGGGGCTCGAGGTGAATCGCAAGTGGAGCCGAGGCACACGTTCGGCCTGATGGTCTCGAGATTCAACTGGGGCGATGGCGACCTCGGTGAGCGGCTGCGAGCCGTGGGCCGTCGGGCTGAGGCCGCCGGGTTCCGCGACTTGTGGGTCATGGACCACTTCCGTCAAATCCCTGTGGTGGGACGTGCCTGGGAGGACATACCGGAGGCATACACCGCTCTCTCTCATGTGGCGGCGTCGACGTCGACGATTCGACTCGGCGTCATGGTCACGTCGGTCACCCACCGGCACCCCGTGGTGCTGGGGAAGATGCTGGCCTCTCTCGACGTCCTCTCCGGAGGAAGGGCCGTGTGCGGGCTCGGCGTGGGTTGGGATGAGGAGGAGCACGCCGGTTATGGGATCGAGTTCCCGCCGGTTCGGGAGAGATACCGCCTGCTGGAGGAGACACTGCAGATGCTCCCGCTGCTGTGGGGAAAGGGAACCCCGGCGTATCACGGCGAGTTGATCGACGCGCCATCACTCGTCTGTTACCCACGCCCTGTACAGGACCCGATCCCGATCCTCATCGGAGGGTCGGGAGAGCGAAAGACCCTGCGTCTGGTGGCAGAGTATGCCGACGCCTGCAACCTCTTCGGTGATCCCGACCGCATCCGGCACAAGGTTGACGTCCTCGAGTCTCACTGTGTGGCGGTGGAGCGTGATCCATCCGAGATCGAGGTGACCCATCTGACTTCCGCCCTCGCCGCCCCTGATCGCCACTCGCTGCGCGATCGGATCGAAGCCATGCGCGAACGCAACACGCCGTCGGATTCGTACATGAGGCGGGTCAACGCCGGAACCATCGACGACCTGGAGACCTTGTTCAGCCGTTACCGGGACGCCGGTGCCGCTCATTCCGTCGTTTCCCTCCCCGACGTGGCCGCCCCAGGGTCCATCGAGGCGTTTGGCGATGTGATCGCAAGATTCGACTCGCCTTAGACTCGGATCATGGCTGCTACATCGACAATGTTGGCCCTCGGCACCGAGGCCCCCGACTTCTCACTCCCCGACACCGTCAGCGGAGAGACCATCTCCCTGGCCGACGTCGCCGGCCACGACGGCGTCCTCGTGATGTTCATATGCAATCACTGTCCCTATGTGCGGCACGTTCGCTCCGAGCTGGCAAGGCTCGGCGAGGACTACGCCGACTCGGGGATAGGGATGGTCGCCATCTCGTCCAACGACATCTCGGCCTACCCGACCGACTCGCCGGAGGCGATGAAGGCCGAGGCTGAGCAGCATGGATACCGCTTCCCCTATCTGTACGACGAGGAGCAGACCGCAGCCGCGGCCTACTCCGCGATGTGCACCCCTGACTTCTTCCTTTTCGACTCGGACCTGCGCCTCGTCTACCGAGGCCGGCTCGATGCCTCCCGGCCCAACTCGGGCATCCCGGTGACGGGTGAGGACCTCCGGGCTGCCATGGACGCTCTCATCGCAGGAGAGCCCATATCCGACGAGCAATTCCCCTCGATGGGTTGCTCGATCAAGTGGAAGTCGGGCAATCAGCCCGCGTACTTCGTCTCCTGACCCGTCGAGAGGATCCCATGTCCAAGCAGTACGACTCGGCTCCCGACCTGACCATCGATCCCGACAAGAGCTATGTCGCGACCCTCGACACCAATCACGGCGAGATCACCATCGAGCTCGCGCCGGCGAGGTCGCCGCTCACGGTGAACAACTTCGTCTTCCTGGCCAGAGATGGCTTCTACGACGGGGTGGTATTCCATCGGGTGATCGAGAACTTCATGATCCAGGGCGGCGACCCGACCGGCACGGGTCGGGGCGGTCCCGGGTACAAGTTTCGCGATGAGACCGACGGCCAAGGCACCTACTCACGGGGCACCGTGGCGATGGCGAATGCCGGGCCCAACACCAACGGGAGTCAGTTCTTCATCTGTCATAACGACGTCGGGCTGCCCCACAGCTACACGATCTTCGGCCAGGTCAAATCGGGCATGGGGGCGGTCGACTCGATCGCCACCACCGACACCGACACATCCGATCGCCCTCGCGATGATGTCGTGATCAACAAGGTGACCATCACCGAGGACTGAGATGCCCGGGTGAACGCACCGCTAGAGCAGCCGGGGGTTCTGGGTGTAGGTGCCTTCCCACGAGGCCTCAGCGAGAACGTGGCCTGCGATGGCCTCCCGCACCTCGGGCCCGGTGAACTCCCCGCTCACATCTACGCCGTCGACATCGAGGGCATAGACCGTGAATCGATAACGATGCGGGATGCTGTCGTTCCAGGGTGGGGCGCAGCCGTCATAACCCTGGTAGCGGCCGTCCATGTCCGGGTCACCCTCGAACCAGCCGGTGTAGTCGTTCAGCCCCTGTCTGGTGCCGTGGGGCCCGTGACCGCTCCGTTTTCCCCCGGCTACCACCCCTTCGCTGAACTCCCCCTCCTGGATCTCCGTCACGTCCGCCGGGATGTCGACCACCACCCAGTGGAAGAAGTCGGTGCGACGCAGGTCCGGGGAGATCTCGCGGTCAGGCTGGTTGGCGTCATCGCGGACGCTGGGGGCATCCGGGTCGTGGCAGATGAGCGCAAACGACCTGGTGCCTGCGGGCACATCTGACCACTGCAGGTGAGGGTTGACGTTGTCGGAGAGGGTCACCGTCGTTTTTGGATCGTGTCTGGCGAATGCGTACCGGGGCGGGATGACCCCGCCGTCCGGGAAGCTCGAGGACGAGATCTTCATCGGGCCGAGGTTAACTAGCTCAGCTTCCTGGTCAGCCCGACGATCTCACCCAGCTCCTCGACTCCTCCCCGGTCGATCGGGTCGAGGACGACCTGGAGATGATCGAGGACACCGTGAAAGGAGGCTAGGTGGTGGGCGATGTCATCCCGGGTTCCCCGTATCGGCGCCACCCCATCACTCCCCCTCCTGAAACCGCCCTCACCCAGTTGCACATACACGGCGGCCGACTTCTCGACCTCTCCGGGCTCACGACCGGCGGTGACGAACCGGGCATCGACTTCCGCGACGAGCCGGGCGGCCCGTGTTGAGTCGTTGTCGAAATCGGCGAACCAGGAGTTCCACATGTCGACATGTGGGGCGGCGATGGCGAGCATCCGAGGCCCATTCGAGCCGATCATGATCTTCATGTCCCGACGCGGTCGAGGGAACAACTCGAGCTCCTCGTGTCGATAGAACCTGCCGTCGAAGTCGACTACCCCCTCCCGGACCAGGGTGGCGATGATGGTGAAGGCCTCCTCGAACCGAGCAACCCGGTGGTCATAGGGGAAACCGAATGCCCGATACTCCGTCTCGTTCCAACCGGCGCCCAGCCCGAGTATGAGGCGACCCCCGCTGATCTCATCCACGGTCGCGGCCTTCTTGGCCAACATCCCGGGTGTGTGAAACGAGGTGGCCGCCACCAACGGGCCCAACGCCACTCGCTCAGTGGCCTCCCCCAATGCCGCGAGAAGCGACCAAGCCTCCATCGGACCCCTCGGCCCCATCTCATCGCGGTACAGGAGATGATCACCCAGCCAGATGGAGTCGAGACCGACCGACTCCGCCGCCAGGGCGATCTCACGCATCTCCGGCCAGGCAACCTGACGCTCCACCTCGGGCAGCTGCACACCTATCTCCATGGGCCCGATCGTAAGGTGTCTCGGTGTTCCCGGCCGATGACATCTCGGCGCTGAATGCGCAACAACGGAAGCGCCACCTCGAGGAGATGTCCTCGCAAGCATTCGACGTCGTCGTCATCGGGGCCGGCATAACCGGTGCCGGCGCCGCTCTCGACGCTGCCTCCCGCGGTCTCGCCGTGGCCCTGGTCGAGCAGAGGGACTACGCGTCGGGCACGTCGAGCCGGTCGTCGAAGATGTTCCACGGCGGGCTCCGTTATCTCGAGCAATTCCAGTTCTCGTTGGTCCGGGAGGCGCTTGCCGAGCGGAACCTGATGGTCAACCGGCTTTGCCCGCACCTGGTGAGACCAACATCGTTCATCTACCCCATCCACGGTCGGGTCTGGGAGCGTCTCTACGTCGGTGCGGGCGTGCTGCTCTACGAGATGCTGGGACGGCTCGCCTCCAACCCTCTCCCCTGGCATCGGCATCTGGGACGCAGACGGCTGCGCGAGCTGGCACCGGATTTGCAGGCGAGAGCGGGGATCCGATATTGGGACACCGTCTTCGACGACGCTCGACACACGGTGACGGTGGCCCGCACCGCCGCATCCCGAGGTGCCCGGCTGGCCAACAGCACCCGGGTCACCGGGATCGGGATGGCGGAAGGCCGCGTGCGCTCGGTGCGTGTCCGCGACCTGGAGACCGGACGTGAGCTGTCGATCGGCACCCGCTCGGTGATCAACGCCACAGGAGTCTGGACCGACGACATCGAGGCGATCACCGGAGAGCTCGGGATAGACGTCCGTGCCTCCAAGGGAGTCCACCTCCTCGTGCCCCGCAATCGCATCGACGCCGAGACAGGGATCATCCTCCGCACCGAGGTCAGCGTGCTCCTCGTCATCCCGTGGGGCGATCATTGGATCATCGGCACCACCGACACGCCTTGGTCGCTGCGCCGGGCTCATCCCGCCGCCTCCCGATCCGACATCGAGTACTTGTTGAAGTGGGTGAACAGCACGCTCCGGACGCCCATAGCCGCCGAGGACATCGTCGGTGTCTATGCAGGACTCAGACCGCTGCTGCAGGGAGAGTCCGAGGAGACCTCGCGGCTGAGCCGGGAGCACGCCGTGATCGATCGGGGAACCGGTCTGGTCACCGTGACGGGGGGGAAATACACGACGTACCGAGTGATGGCTCGGGATGCCGTCGACGCAGCCGTGCGCTATCTGGATCGGGAGGTCCCTGCTTCGATCTCCGCACATCTCCCGCTGATCGGGGCTGCGCCGTTCACCGAAGAACGTCTCCATTCCCGGTATGGCACAGTGAGCTCCGAGATCGAGGCCCTCGCTGCTCGACGCCCCGAGTGGAGCGAACATCTGGTGCCCGATGCCCCTTATCTGAAGGCGGAGGTCGTCTACGCGGTGACTCACGAAGGGGCTCTCCATCTCGACGACGTGCTGGCCAGGCGCACCCGGATCTCGGTCGAGACCAGCCACCGAGGCACCGCGGCGATGCGCCCGGCGGCAGAGATCATGGGGGAGCTCCTCAATTGGGACGAGGAAACTATCCGCACGGAGATCGAGCACTACGCAGCTCGAGTAGCGGCAGAGCGCCACTCTCAGACACAGCCCGACGATCACACGGCCGACGCGGCCCGGATGGGTGCGCCCGACGTTCGGACCGGCGTATCCGAGTAGTCAGGGGCCAACTTCGGCGTCCGTCGGGATGGCCGCCGGGTCGAAGTTGGAGAGGATATTCCACAGCATCCAGCCCACCCCTAGGTCCTCGGCTGCCTGGATGGAGCTGCGGATCTGGGCATCGGTCCACCAGAAGGCCTGGAGCCAGGGCCGGAGGATGGCCCCGTCGTCGAGACGCGGCAGAGAATCGCGGATTGCGTCCGCGGTGACGTCGTAGGGGTGGTCATTGGGGTCGGCGAAGCCCAGCCATCCCAGTGAGTAGTGGCTCGGGTAGATCATCGGGCTCAAAGCGTCGATCTGAGCGGACAGCTCCTCGGGTCTCTGACCAAGGCCCTGATCGTCTGGTGTCGAAACCACTATCCCGAAGACATCGGCACTGACGGCACATCCGAGGGCATGGAGGGCGTCACGCGCCGCGGAGAGGAAGGAGGCGATCGCCGTGACACGCTGCTCTTGGGTCAGGTCATTCTGGCCGGAGACCTCGGCCGTCCTCCCCGCCGGGTATCGGACGTAGTCGAACTGGATCTCGTCGAAGCCGATCTCACACGCCTCGATCGCGAGATCCAGGATGTAGCGGCGTGCAGTCTCCGAGGTGGGATCGAGCCAGGCGCCGGCGAGCTTCTCCTCAGGTCGGCTGCTCACCCGCGCCCCGTCCTCGAACGCGACGATCCTGGTGATGACATAGAGCCCCGCCTCGTGGGCCTGCGCGACCCGCTCTCGTGCGTCGTAATGGGCACTCACCGAACCGATCTCGTGCGCGTCGGTGACGGTGGTGTCGTAGAGGACGTTCCCACCTTCGCGCTTGGTGTCGAAGACGAGGGCATTTACCGCGGTGTCCCGGGCCAGCCCTAGCAGCGCCGCGAACGCTTCGTCACTCCCCGCGCTCTCGGGACTGACCCGGATCCCCCTGATCGTTTGGGGGGACATCGTCACATTGAGGAAGGCGGCGCTCCGGTCATATCCGACCTCGGCCGTCGACCAGCCGGGCTTGTGGACCGTCATCGAGGTGGGGGCAGACGTCTCGAAGGAGAACCAGCCGTCGGGGCCGGTCGTCGAGCGCAGCTCACCCATCTGGACCACTGCTCGGGCAACCGGTGTTCCGTCCGGTCGGGCCACCTTGCCGGTGACAAGGACCGTGGGGAGCGTGGTCGTGGTGGTCGGGGGCTTCGTGGTGGTGGTCGAGGAGACAGTCGTCGGCGCCACCGGCGGGGTGGTGGTCGTCTCGCCCCCGGCCAGACCCCGAGGGCCGGCGCACGCTGCGATGGCCAACGTGGCGAGCAGCAAAGGGCCCGAGCGGTTCACTCGATGATCGTAAGGTCGGGCTCAGTCCAAGCGAAGCACCATCGCCGTGATGGTGAAGAGGACGAGCACGGTGTCGATGACTCCCCAGCGGGTCACCTTGCTCACCTCTGTCCTGATCTCGCGCTCGTCCCCAGACTCGAGGGCTGCCGCAGCCTTCTCGCCCCCGGGGCCGAATATGACCACCCCCAGGACGGCACCGATCACGATCATGCCAAACCCGATGTTCACAAAGACGTCGCCGAACCCATAGACGTCGCTGTCGAGGACCATCAGAATCCCGGTGACCAGGATGAGGATCGCAGCCGGCATGTAGAGCCGGGTCGACAGGCCCGCGGTGACGCGATACCAGCTGCTGAGAGTTGCCGCTCCCGATCGAGCGGCGAGAGGAGGGACGATCGCCTGCACGACATTGGCGCCCAACCAGGTCCCGGCACCGGCGATGTGCAGGACGAGGAGCACATCTCTTAACGTCAACATGCCTCCTTGCTGAGAGCGCCCGACGCTAGTGGTCGACGCTGGTCCACATCGCGTGGGATCTCGTACCCTCCCGTCCGTGCCCTCCCGCCCCGAGCCGGCCGGCTGTCGCAGCGCCGCCCTGGCCACCTCGATGCTCATCGGCCTGTCGCTGTCATTCATGGCGATCGGCCTGACCCTTGTAAACCAAGTCACTTGTGAAGGAACCTGTGAGACGCTGGCGGTCACCCTGCTGTTCGCCGGGCTGCCGGTGTCGGCAATCGTGGGGGTCAGCTTCGGGGATCTAGTGGTGGCCTGGCCCCTCGACATGACTTTATGGGTGGTGATCGGCTTTCTCATGGCCCGGCATGCCGATAACCGGGGACGCAACGTCCTGGGCTGGGTGGTCATCACCCTGATCATCGCCCTTACCTACGGACTAGTCCTTTCCCTCATTGTCGAAATAGACATCTAGAAAGCCACCTCGGCCACTTACCGTGACTGCAGAATGCAAAGCGTGGTCACAAATCGTCTCGCCGGGCTGGGATTGGCCGCAATGATGACACTGCTGGTCGCTGGGGGCGCAGTAGCGGTGTTTGCGGCGGGGGGGCCCGGCGATGACCTTTCCCCTTTGAACGGGGCGGAGAGACTGGTGAGCCTGACCCAGTCACAGGCGTCGATCTTGTGGACGGCCACCAGTGGCGGCGTCACTGCGATCAGAGCGGTCGCATGGGCCAGTTCCGACGGGACCCATGACCTCGGGGGCGCTCTGGTCTTGGAGCGACCCGATGATCCGAGGGCAGGGACGATCAACATCGGAGAGAAGCCGGCCACAGTCGAGTTCACGATTGACGGCTGAACACCCGCGTCCCGACCGGCACTCGCCTCGCCGGAGGTTCCCCTAGCGCAGAATGCCGGTTCTCGGGCGGGTTATCCCGTCGTTTTTGGACGTGGAGGACGCGCGTCATGGGCGGGTTCAGTCTCTGCCCTCGTTGTAGCTGGACCGGGTGTTCGTCAGTTGCATAGGGTTAGATGTCGCCTAGCCGGATATACCCACCGAGACCAAGCGGCCTCACCGCAACACGGACACCAGGAGCCTGCCGTAGCATCGCCAGAGTCTCCTCACTCGGTGTCCCGTAGATCTCGAATTCGTACGTCTCGAGGAATTCATTCGCCTTACCGGTTCGGTCGGCGGCGCCGATCATGTGCGCGTCCATCGCATCGGCGTCAGGGAAGACGTGAACGAAGTGGACGTCCGTTCCCTCTTCGTTGACGTATCCGTATTGAAGAACCGTCCCCGGCTTCTCTGCCCGGATCACCGGAAACATCTCCCGGCTGAATTCCTGCAACGCATCTAATTTGCCTTCCTTGATCTTGCTGTGGCTTATGAAGACGATCGGACGAGACATCGGTGGTTACCTCGAATTGCGTGGGCTTAGCCTTCCAACAACCGTTTCAGGTTGTCGAGAAACTGGACATTGCGGCGACGGACCATCACCTTCATCACGGGACTCATCAACGTCATGAGCCCACTCGTCTCGATCTGGATGCGGCGTGTGACTCTCGTCCCACCATTCGCCTCGTCAAAGAAGTGAGTCAGTTCTGGCTTCATGTTGCCCATGTCTGACCGCGAAACGATCCGACGGCCAGGCTCAAACTTCACTATCTCGACTGTCCCCCCATGTGGGGACATCGGCTGTGATCTGAACTCGATCCGATAATTGGTGCCTTCTTTGACGTCGCCCTCGGTTAGACGCTCCGTCTCCAAAATGTCGGTATGCCACCGCGGCTCATTTTCTATATCGGCCACAAAAGCGAACACCTCATCAACGGGGCGTTCCACAGTTGTTGCAACCGTCACATCGATCATCTCTCGGGCTCCTCCCCGTCGGATCGCCACCAATCGGTGCAGTTCACATCCATTGGCGTCGGACCTACAAATCTACCCGTCGAGTCCCCGGGAATCAGAGACGTATTCCGTCACGCCCATAACAACGATTCGTTAGCGGAGCCGCCCATATCTGGCACCGTCCGATATCGGCACATTCGCTCGTTGCTGACCCAGTATGGGTTGCCGGCTAGCGAGCGGCTCCAAAGTTTGACTGGGGCGTGTCGTGTAGGTTCGGATGGGATCGAGAGGTGTCCAGATGGCGTCGGAAACGGAGGGTTCTGTCCTTACCCTGCTGAACGAGTTGGAAGCTCCGGTTTGGGGCCATTGGGGTCTAGAGCCTGGTGAGAGGATTTTGGAGGTTGGTTCATCTTCACGTCGGGTCAGAGTGGAGGAGGTGGGTTCTGGTCCGCCGGTTCTTCTCGTCCATGGTGCTTCAGGCTATGGCCCGTATTGGGCACCGCTGGTGGCCGAGCTTGGCGGTTACCAGTGTTTGATGCTCGACCGGCCTGGCTTTGGTGGCACCGATCCTGCCGATTACTCCCAGACCACTTATCGAGACTTCGCCGCCGACTTGATGGTTGACGTCCTCGATGAACTCGGTGTCGCGAAGGTGCACTCGGTCGGAGCCTCTATCGGTGATGTGTGGGCGTTGGCGCTTGCCTCCAAATATCCGGATCGGGTGTTGAGCGTGACGTTGCTTGGCGCTGGGCCGTTGTCCGACGGCGTCGAGGTACACATGGGGCTCAGGCTCCTCAGGTCTCCGCTCGGTGCTCTGATGTCGAGGATCCCGTGGCGGGAGAGGATGGAGGTGGGGCAAGCGAAACAGTCCGGGCACGGACCAGCACTCGACGATGGGCGACTATCCCAGCCGTATGTTGATTGGAAGGTCGAGATGACAAACCAAACGGGCTGGCGGGTTCACGAACGGGCCATGATGCGAGCCGTCATCGGGCGCGGAGGTTGGAAGCCGGGGTTGACCTTCAACGCAGACGATCTGTCCTCTCTCCCGGTACCGGTTCTCATGGTCTGTGGTACGAGCGACCCAGGTTTCGAGGGGTTCGATTGGGAAGGGTTCATTGCCCAGACGCCTGAAGGGGCTTTTGATCTACTAGATGGTGCTGGACACGAGCCATGGTTCGAAGATCCTGAATACGTTGCGAACTCACTCCGAGGACACTTCAAAAAGGCAGTCGAATAGGCGCACATATGGGCACCTCTCGAGCGCGTGAACTAGCGAGGACGGTAGATGTCTCGTCGGTGGCCGACCCTCAGAACGATGACTTCGCGGTTGTCTTCGTCGACTCGGTAAAGCACTCGATACGTTCCGCGTCGCGCGCTCCAGATGCCCTCCAACTCACCTCGCAGCGGAGCGCCAACTCGCTTTGGGTTATCCAGTAGTGGGCCAGTTATGAAGTCGATGACGGCAAAGGCGACTGGTTCGGGGAGCTTTTCACGGATGGCACGGGCCGCTGGAGCCGTAACTACGAGCTCGTAGCGGGCGTCGGTCACCTCGGCCGGAGAGCCTTCACCGCCTCAACACCGCGGACTACATCACCTTCCAAGTAAGCACGGTGGGCTTCGACCAGTTCGGCAACCGCTTCGGAGTCTTCCAGCACCGCCAGGGTCTCCTCGAGGGACTCGAGATCCTCCGGACTCACCAAGACAGCCGCCGGTGTCCCGTTTCGTGTGACTACCACCCGCTCGTGATGTTTCTGAACCCGTTCGATGAACTCTGAAAACCGGTCCCGGACCGTCCGCAGAGATTCGCTGCTCATGGCCACAATTGTGCCACGCGCCAGGAGAGAATGGAAGAGGCACGCAGATCAACAGTCTTGGGCGGAGAACACGCATTGCGCGAGGTGCGCGCTACCGGCACCTCCGGCTCGGTCAG
>Ga0268386_10002068_pt1 | contig 14115 bp, 13 predicted proteins | sample RVTome_15_FD_200260 | JGI IMG/M metagenome (GOLD analysis project Ga0268386, IMG submission 200260) | Soil microbial communities from uranium-contaminated site in the Upper Colorado River Basin, Wyoming, United States - RVT150D86... ...
CGGCCGTCCCGCCGGCGGTGAGCGAACGGGCGGCGCCGGATGCGCCTGGGGAGCGGACCGGCGAGGCGTTCCCTGAATCCCGCGCGGCGAAAAAGACGGAGAGCCCCGCGGTTGCGCGCCGCGTCCCCCCGCCGGCGATCGCAAAGGAACGGTTCGCCACCTTGACGCGTGAGGAGCGGGACCGCCCGGCCGATCGTTCCCTGCCGGCCGGGAACGATAAGGCGTCCCGGGATCGCGCAGCCGCTCCTGCCGCCATCCGCGTACCCTCTCCGCCGGGAACCGCGGAGGACGCGATCCCATCGGAGATGAAAGCTGGGCGGAAGAAGATGGCGGGAGAGGGACCTCTGATGGAGGACCGGCAAGTCGCCGGCAAGGCGGAATCGGCGTCCGGGATGAGGATCGCGAAGGAGCAGTCCACCGTCTCGCCTTGCGAGCGTGCGCTCGCACTTGCCGAACGGGAACGGATCCGGGATGCGGAAGCCTCCCAGCGGGCGTGCCTCGGGGGGGACCTGGACGCACCCTCCCGGGAAAAGGGTCTCGTCTTCCTGGCCGAACTGCTCGACCGCCAGGCGCGCTTCGCCGAAGCCGACGAGGTCATCGCGGAAGTCGACCGACGGTTCCCGCGAAGCCGTCCGCTGGACCTCTACCGCCAGCAGAGACCGATGGTGCAGCAGCTACCGAAGGCGGTCCCGGTTACCCGCTGACCCGTACCCGGTCAGGCCCCGGCGGTCTTCGTCGGGATCATCGGCCGGACATTCCCCTCCTGGATCCCGGCGGGCTCCGCGCCGCTCTTCATCCTTGCGCGCCCGTCGAAGACCGCCCCTTCGGAGATCCCGAGCTTCGGCGCATGGATCTCCCCGGCCATCTTGGCCTTCTCCCTCAGTTCCACCATCTCCGTCGCCTCGATGTTCCCCTCCACGGATCCCCCGACGACCATCCCCCGCGTGCGGGTGTTCCCCAGGATCTTCCCGGTCTCCCCGACGACCACCCAGTCGGCCTGGACATCCCCCTCCACGATCCCGTCGACGCGGATCGTTCCCTTCACGCTCACTTTCCCCGCGATGTGCGTGTCGTTGCCGACGATCGTCTCCAGCTTTTGGGAACCCTTTCCGAACATGATCACCTCCTGGCGAGATATCCGGCCGGGTCCGTGGGACGGCCGTTTTTCCAGATCTCGTAATGCACGTGCGGGCCCGTGGAGACGCCGGTGGAGCCGGACATCGCGATCACCTCGCCCCGGGCGATGCGCTGACCGACCCGGACAAGCGCCTTACGGTTGTGCGCATAGGCCGTTCTGAACCCGTGCCCGTGTTCGGCGACCACCACGATGCCGCCGTTTCCCGTCCATCCGGCGAAGCTCACGATCCCGTCCGCCGTCGCTTTCACCTCGCTGCCGGAGGAGACGGAGATGTCGACTCCGGTGTGGAACTTCCTCTCCTCACGCACCGGGTGGGTCCGGTATCCGTAGGAGGAGGAAATCCTTCCCTCCACGGGCCACCCGAAGGGTGTGGCGAGATGGAGGTCCTTCTGCTCGGCGATGTAGCTGCGGATCTCCGAGACCGACTGCACCGCCGCCTCGATCTGCTCCCTCAACACCTCCATGTCCAGGGACCCGCTGTCGCCGGGATCCGCCGATTCCAGGACGGAGGTTTTCGACTTGAGGGAGAACAGCTTCCGGAAATCCTTTTCCGCCTGCTTCAGGGAAAGCATCGTCCCCTCCATTTCATGGAACTGGGCGGAGACGATCGACAATCTCTCCTGCATCCGTTGGTACTCCACGGCCCGGACCGACACGGAAACGACAAAGGCGGTCCCGGTGAGGAACAGGCAGACCGAAGCGGCGATCGCGACCACCGGGACCCGGAGGCTGACGGACCTTGTCCGCCCGTGGGGGACCAGCAGGATGGTAACCGGGGTGAGGATCCTTTTCAGGAACATCCGTCGGCGGTTCATTGCGACCTCCTTCCTGATGAGCCCGATGGCGGATCGGCGGAGCCCATGGGAGTAGGAAAGAGGCCTGCAACACGCATTCCCAAAGGGTATCCATATAAGCAATTGGAATGTAAATGCAATTTAACCCGGCCGGCCGCAGCGATTGCATTTTTCGCATCCGGGCGGACGGTAATGACAGAATGGTAATTCCAGGAGGTCTTCGGTCCGGCACACCGACCCCGACTTTTAGGCTACCATCTTCGAAGGAACCTTCGCGCGGAGAGGAGGATGCGATGTCCGCGGAAGCGAAACCCGTATCGGCGACCCGGCTGGTGATGGCGCAGGAGATGACGCCCCAGGACGCGAACCCCGCGGGGAACGTTCACGGCGGAAACATCATGAAATTGGCCGACTCGGCCGCAGGCGTCGTGGCCATCCGGCACTCCGGATGGAACTGCGTCACCGCCGCAGTGGACCACTTCGAATTTCACGCCCCCGTCTTCATCGGAAACCTCGTCACCTTTCACGCCTCCGTGAACCACGTGGGACGCACCTCGATGGAGGTCGGAGTCCGCGTCGAGGCGGAGGAGCCGCGCACGGGAAAGAGGACCCACACGAATTCGTCCTATTTCCTGATGGTGGCGCTGGACGACGAGGGCAGCCCGGTCGAGGTGCCGAGACTGATCCTTGAGACCGGGGAGGACCGCCGAAGGAACGCGGAAGCGGCGCAACGGTCGATCGCCCGGCGTCAGCGAAAGAAAAAGTAGGGGCAGCGGAAGAATGACCGGCGATCGGAGGAAACGCCCCGGATCGCGCCTGCTGCTTGGAATCGCGCTTTTCGCGGGTACCCTCGCGTCGATCTGCGGGGGGGCGCTTCTCGCGGATTTCGCGCTGGACCTGCTGGGCGTCTCCTCGCCTCCGGTCCGGCTCGGGGGGAAGGTGATCGGCATGGCGGCCGCGCTTCCCGCGGGGTTCTACCTCGTCGAACGCGCGTTCCTCGCCCGGTACCGCACTACTTCCCGGAAAACACCTGGGCCTTGACGCGGGTCATCACCATCTCGAACACCTCGCCCGCGTAGGCGTGGATGTTGCGGCGCATCTCGATCAGGTACCGCTCGATCTCGGGCCACTCCTTCCGGATCACCGCTCGCTGGCCGGCATAGGCCGCCTCGTACTCCTGCCGCATCTTTTCGTGAAGCCGCACCCTCTTCTGCCGGTCGTCCGGATACGCCTTCTTCGGGAGGAAATCGTAGATCGGCTCGAAGATGCGGACGTCGGTCTCCTCGAGGTGGAACAGCTCGATGTTGTCGATCATCACCACTTCCTTCTTCGGTGTGGCGACGTAGTGCCCGTAGCGCAGCGCCGTTCCGATGCAGTCCCCCAGGGCGTCCTGCCGGGCCGCGCCCGCCACCCACCACACGCCGTCGCGGTGGATCCGGGCGAGGGTCACCGAATCGTCGTGGTAGATGTTGATCCCCTCCTCCTTCGGCTTGAGGAGCACCTCCTCGCCCTGCGGCGTCACGTGGTAGACGGCCGGGAGGGCGGGCAGCCCCACCAGCTTCGGCAGGCCGCTGTAGATGTACTCGCCGATGCACCCGAAGCGGGACAGGTAAAGATCGCATTCCTTCCCGTCCGGCGTCCGGACCGTGAAGAGCGTGTCCTTGTGGACCTTCTCGATCAGCAGAACCTCGGTGACCTCGAAGTCGCGGTGCGGCATCCCCGTCGCCTCGTGGAGCAGCGTCAGGATCGACTTCTTCAGGCCGGTCGCCTTGAACTTGGAGGAGAAGATCTTCACACGCGCCTCGGCCGGCATCATCCGGATCGCGCCGCGTACCCAGTTGACGTAGGAGTGGGAGATGCTGATCGGGAGCATGTCGGTGCTCGTCGGGTCGAGGAGTTCGTCGAGCTTCGCTTCCCATAGCGGGATGTGCATGCCGAGGAACTCCTGCGGATTCTCGACCCCGAGGAGCTTGAGGATTTTCTCCCGGTCCCCGGTCATCCGCTCTGCGGCGGGCGTCAGGAAATATCGGTTCAGGGCGCGCTCGTACTTCTGCAGAGCGGAGTGGGAAGAAGACATCAATGCCCTCCCGGCCGATGGAGTGGAAACATCATGATCTTATCACCGGCACACTTGTCAGCGGGATCCCTTTGCAAGTTCCGCGAGGGCAGTCGCCAGGGGGGCATGCCCCCCGAAGAAGACGAGTTTGTCCCCCGCCTCGATCTTCTCCTCCGGCGACGGCTGCACGATCGCGCGGTCCCCCCGAAGGACGGCGAGGAGGATGATCCCGGCGCCGTTTCCGGGCGGAAGATCCCCCAGGGGCCGTCCCGCCCACGGCGAGTCCGGGGAAACGTAGAAGACCTCGATCACCTTCTGCCGCAGGAACGTTTCGAACTCCGACAGCAGCCCCTCATCCCTTGAGGGAACCCGCTCCCGCAGGATCCGGTACGTACCGCTGCGGATCAGCCCTTCCTGCTGCGTGACGACGTGGTCGGGGACGTGGTACTCGCGGAGGACCCGGGAGAAGATCTCCACCGACGTCTCGAACTCCTCGGGGATGACCGCGTTCGCCCCCAGGGCGATCAGGTCGTCCACGTCCGCCACGTACCGCGTCCGCACGAGGATGACGAGCACCGGACTGGCGCGCCGGGCGACCGCGACGGCGCGGCGGGTCGCCATCGGGTCGGAGATCGCCAGCACCAGCATCCTTGCCCGGTCCACCCCCACGCGGTCGAGGATCTCCGGGTTGTTCACGTCCCCGAAGTAGATCGGCTCCCCCGCCTCCCGGCCTTCCCGCACCAGCGCGTCGTTCAGGTCCACGACGACGTAGGGAACGTGCGTCGCGCGCAGCACACGGGCGAGGTTCTTTCCGTTCATCCCGTACCCGGAGATGATCACGTGGTTCTCGACCCGCGCGGCGCCGGCGGATTCCTCCCCGGTGTCCTCCGGCTCGGGACCCCGGACCAGGTGGCGGACAAAGACCTTCCCGGCCCATGGAGCCGCCCGCATCAGGAACGGAGTGGCCACCATCGTCAGGATCGCGGTTGCAAGAAGAACCTGGTAGGTTTCGGCGCCCACCAGGCCATCGCGGGATCCCTCGGACATCAGTAGGAACGAGAATTCCCCGATCTGCGCCAGCCCGATCGCCCCGATCACCGAAACGCGCCACGGAAATTTCAGGGTCCGGATCGCCGCGGCCGCGCAGATCGCTTTCGACACCACGACCGCAACGGAGACGAGAAGAATCATCGGCAGGTGACGCACGAGAAACGGAAGGTCGAGCAGCATTCCGACGGAGATGAAGAATACCCCGTTGAAGACGTCCCGGAAGGGAAAGATCTGGGCGGAGATCTCATGGACGTACACCGACTCGGAGATCACCATTCCGGCGAGGAACGCCCCCATCGCCAGGGAGAGCCCCCACCACCGGGCGATCCACGCCGTCCCGAGGATGAGGCACATCACCGTCATCGCCAGGATTTCCCGGCTGTTCAGCCGGATGACTTCCTTGAGGAGGAGCGGGACCAGGAAACGCGACGCCAGCAGGATGACTCCGACGCCCACGCCCGCCTTGGCCAGCGTGAACGCCACGGAGGAGAGCTGCGCCGTCTCCCATTGCCGGAACGAGGGGATGAGCAGCATCATCGGGATCACGGCCAGGTCCTGGAACAGCAGGATGCCGATGGAGATCTTCCCGTGGCCGCTGTCGATCTCCATCCGGTCGGCGTACACCTTCAGCACGATCGCGGTGCTCGAAAGGGACAGGACGAACCCGATGAAGGTCGCTTCCACGAGTGGAAACTTCGCCAGGGAAAGGACGGCAACGGTGAGCAGGATCGTCGCCGAGAGTTGAACCCCGCCGCCCTGAAGGATGCGGAGGCGCATCTTCCCCAGTTTCGCGAGCGAGATCTCCAGTCCGACGGTGAAGAGCAGAAGGGCGACGCCGATCTCGGCGAGGGCATCCACCATCCCGGAATCGGCCACCAGCCCCGCCCCGGTCGGGCCGAGGATGGCGCCGGCTACGAGGAACGCCGCCACGACGGACAGGTGGAGCCGCCCGAACAGCAGCGCGACCGCCGTGGCGATCGCCAGGACGATGGACAGGTCGCGAAGGACCAGGGGAAGGTCGCTCAACGGTCCTCCCGGAGGCGGGTTATCGGGACCAGTCTACCAGTCCGGGGGATGCCAGGTGAACCGACACCCTTCAAGAGACGGGAATAACTCCCCTGAAGTTCTCCTGACGGAATTCCGAAGAGAGATTGCAGTAGAACGGTAACGCCTGCCTCCCCTCCCCGGGGAGGCAACTGCCCGCACACCCCTCCAACGGTTCGCGGGCGACGCGAACGGTCTCCCGGGGTTCCTGCCTGTGCCCCGGGGGACTGCCTTCCCCGGTCCGGCACGTCAGAACGTTCCGGCCTCCGCAAGGCGACGGTACTCCTCTTCCGTCATCCCGAGGATTCCCAGGTAGACGTCCCGGTTGTCCGATCCCGGGAGACGGCACCCGGACTTCCATCGCGCCGGGGTTCCGCTCATCTTCCAGGGGGGCGCGGCGAGCAGCAGTTCGCCGTAGGCAGGCTCCCCCCCACGCAGGAAACACCCTCTCTCCCGCCAATGCTCCTCGGAGAGCGTCTCGAGGGGCCGGTTCACCCGCCCCGTGACCACGGCGGCGGCAGGACCGCCCCGCGTCGAGGTGTACTCCTCGACCGCCGCGAGGATCTCGTCGGCCGTGCGATCGCCGGACCACTCCTCGAGGATCGTAAGGAGCGCCCGCTCGTTCTCGAGGGCGACCCGGCTCTTCGGCGTGGAGAACCGCGGGTCGCGGGCCACTTCCGGGCGGCCGATGATGTGCATCAGTGAATCGAACGCCTCGTCGTTGTAGGCGGCGATGAAGGTGTAGCCGTCCCGGCACCGGATGTAGGTGTACGGGAAGACGGCGGGGTCGAAGTTCCCGACCCGCTCGCGCGCCTTTCCCCCCGTGTGCATCCAGGTGATGTTGTAGTCCGCGAACATCATCAACGATTCGGCGCCCGAAAGGTCCACGGCCTGTCCCTTCCCGGTCTCCGCGCGGAAATGAAGCGCCGCGAGAATCCCGTAGGCTCCCCACAGCCCCTGGACGAACGACCCGTGCCAGTTCCCGAGGCGGGTCGGGGCCTGGTGCGGCAGCGGAGTGCCGTCCTCCCGCTCCGGCTCCCCGACGATGTACGGAGCGCCGGAGAGCGCCTGGCAGAGAATGTCGCTGTCCACCACGGGACGGGAGGCGTCGGGACCGAACGCTCCATAGGTGGAGAGGGAGAGGTAGACGATCCCCGGGCGTTCGCTCCGCAGGGAAAGGTAGTCGCACCCCATCACCTCCATGCGCTTCGGCGGTTCGGTCGTGATGATCACGTCCGCGGAGAGGGCGAGGCGCCGGAAGACGTCCCTGCCGGCGGAGTCGTCGGCGTCGAGGGTGACGAAGCGGCGGTTGCGCGCCTCGGAGAGGAACGGAAGCCCCGTCCCGGCCACAAGAATTCCCCCGGGGGCCACGAGGCGGAGCGGGTCGCCCCCGGGAGGTTCCACCTTGATCGCCTCGGCGCCGAATTCCGCCAGGATCGAGGCGGCCACCATCCCGCCGAAGTGGCCGGGGCAGAACTCGAGGACCCGGATTCCTTCGAGCGCCTCGGGCTTCCCCCCCGCGGCAGAAGGCTCCGTCGCCTCCCGCGTCCACCCCGCGAACCCGCTCATGGCGCGCATCCCTTCGGCGGCCGGGCGCCGGGGAGGTCGGCCCACGTTCCGATCACCTTCTTCCGGGCGAGCTCCTCCCTCTCCCCCGCGGACATCCCCAGCAGGTCCCCGAAGACCCGCTCGTTGTGCCACCCCACCGGTTTCGCGCTCCACTTCACCCTTCCCGGGCTCTCCGACAGCTTCGGCGCCGGACCGTACTCGTCCACGCGGCCGTAGAGGGGGTCGTCCACCGAACAGACCGTTCCGCGGGCCCGAAGGTGCGGATCGTGGTAATGCTCCTTCCCGCCACGCACCGGCGCTGCGGAGAATCCGGCGTCCTCGGACAGCCGCACGACCTCGTCGACCCTCCGGGAGGCGCAATACGCCGCCACGCGTTCCGGCGAGGCGATCGATGTCTCCTCCGGTTCGGTGGCCCCCACGGCGTGCGCGAGGGGGATCAACTCATTCTCGTCCCGCGCGGAGATCGCGACGAACCCGTCGCGGCATCGGTAGATCCCGGAGGGAGGATACGAAGGGTCGACGTTCCCGTTCCGCGGGCGGTCTTTTCCCGTCAACCCGGCGTACGGCCACGTCCAGTCCAGCGTGCGGATCATCGCCTCGGCCTGCGAAAGGTCGATCATCTGCCCTTCACCGGTCTTCCGGCGCGCGGCGAGGGCCGCGAGGACCGCATTGGCGGACATCAATGCGGCGGTGTAGTCCCCGACCCAGAACCCCGCCTTCATCGGCGGCTGGTCCGGAAACCCCGTGACGGCGGAAAACCCGGAAACGGCCTGGGCGGTGGCGTCGTACGACGCTCTCCCCGCCGAGAACGGCCCCCATTGACCGAAGCCCGAGTTGGCGGCGTAGACGATCCGGGGGTTTCGCTCCCGAAGCTGGAGGTACCCGACGCCCCACTCGTCCATCGTGCCGGCGCGGAGATTCTCCACGACGACATCGGATCGTTCCGCGAGCCGCAGGAAGAGCTCCTTCCCCTCGGCCGGGTGCAGGTCGAGGCCCACGTGGAGCTTGTTCCGGTTCAGGGAGAGGAAGGCCGGCGACATCTCCTTCCAGAAGAACCCTTCGGGCGCCACGTATCGCATCAAGTCGCCGCGGGGCGGCATCTCGACCTTGATCACCTCGGCGCCGAAGAGCCCGAGATAGTCCGCGGTGGCCGGCCCGAAGATCCGCGTCGCCACCTCCAGGACGCGCACCCCCGCGAGCGCCTCGGGCTTCCCCGGGATCGCGGCCGGGTCGAAGGCCCGCCCGGCGAAAGCCCGGAAACTCCCCGGGTCAGACGGCAAGGTACTTCTCCTTGATCTCGTCGTTGGCCAGGAGCTCCTTCATCGTTCCCTCGTACTTCACCGACCCCTTGTCGATCACGAAGACGCGGTCCGAGACCTTGGCGCAGAAGTGCAGGTTCTGCTCCGCCAGGAGGACCGTCACCCCCTCCTTGCGGATCCGGAGGATCATGTCGGCGAGCAGGGATACGACCAGCGGCGCCAGCCCTTCCGACGGTTCATCGAGGAGGAGCACGTCGGGGTTCGTCATCAGGGTGCGGGCGATGGTGAGCATCTGCTGCTCGCCGCCGGACAGTTGGCTCCCGAGGTTCCTCTCCCGCTCCTGCAGCCGCGGGAAGAGGGCGTAGACCCGATCCACGCTCCAGGGCTTCTCCGTCTCCTTTTCACGGCGCACCGCAACCTCGAGGTTCTCGCGCACGGTAAGGTCCGGAAAGCATCGCCGGTCCTCCGGGACGAAGCCGATCCCCTTCCGGCAGATCCGGAAGGCCCGCAGCCCGGAGATCCGCTCCCCCTTGAAGATCACCTCGCCGGTCTGCGGCGGGGTGAGCCCGATGATCGAGCGGAACGTGGTGCTCTTTCCGGCGCCGTTCCGTCCGATGAGGCTCACCACCTCCCCCTTCTCGATGGAGAGAGAGACGTCGAACAGGATGTGGCTCCGTCCGTAAAAAGTGTTGATCGAATGCAGATCCAGAAACGCCATGGGGTCAGCTCTCCGTGATTTCCTCCCCGAGGTACGCCTTGCGCACTTCGGGGTTCGCCTTGATCTCCGCCGGCGTCCCGTCGGCGATGACGGCCCCCTGCTGGAGGACCATGATCTTTTCGGAGATCGCGAAGACGATGTCCATGTCGTGCTCGGTGAAGATGAGCGTCAGCCCCTGCTCCCGGGAAATCCTCTGCAGAAGGGCGACGGTCTCCCGGCTCTCGAACCGGGACATCCCCGCGGTGGGCTCGTCGAGCATCAGCAGCTTCGGGCGGGACGCGAGGGAGATGGCGATCTCGAGCCGCTTCTGGTCCCCGTGCGAGAGGACCGAGGCCGAGGAATCGTACTTTTCCGCCAACCCCACCTGGCCGAGGAGGGCCAGCGCCTCCTCGCCGACGCGCGTGAATGTTCGAGCCATCGAGAGGGGGTTGCCGCCCATCCGGTGATGGGAGAACAGGGCCACCTGGACGTTCTCGAAGACCGACATCCGCGGGAAGATGTTGGTGATCTGGAAGGAGCGCCCGATCCCTTTCCGGATGACCCGGTACGGGGGCAGGCGGACGATCGATTCCCCCTCGAACACGACGTCGCCCGCGTCGGGCTTGAGCAGCCCCGTCATGACGTTGAACAGCGTCGACTTGCCGGCCCCGTTCGGACCGATGACGGCGCGGATCTCGCCCTTCGCCACGGAGAGGGAGACGTCCTGGAGCGCCCGAAGGCCCCCGAACGACTTTACGACGTTTCGGACTTCGAGAAGGACCATTTCCGGATGCACCCGAGCTTTCCGAGGGTTTGACGCGCCTTTTCGTTCACGAATCCGACCACGCCGCCCGGGAGGAGCAGCACCAGCGTCAGCAGGACCAGGCCGAGCACCAGCGCCCAATTTTCGGTCCATGCGACGATATACGAGTTGAGGATGACGTAGACGACCGCCCCCACGGCGGGACCCGCGAAGGTGTAGATCCCGCCGATGATGGTCATGAACACCGGCTCGGCGGACTTGCTCCAGTGGATGATCTCGGGGGAGATCGACTTCTCCATCATGGCGAAGAGCCCTCCGGCCAGCCCCGTGAACGCCCCCGCGACCACGAATGCCGTCCACTGGTACAAATGGATGTTCAGCCCGAGGAAGGAGGCCCTCTGGCTGTTCTCGCGGATCGCCTTGAGCGTCGCCCCGAAGGGCGAGGAGCGGAACCGGCGGAGGAGCGCGACGGCCAGCCCCACGACCGCGAGCACGAAGTAGTACATCGCCTGGTTGGAGCCGAGGTCGAGGGAGCCCAGGCCGCCGAGCGGGATCGGCTTCACGGGGATCCCCTGGATCCCGTTGTCGCCGCCGGTCAGGCCGTACCATTTGTAGGCGACCGTGAAGATGAGCTGGCCGAACGCGAGGGTGAGCATGGCAAAGTGCACCCCCGACAGTCGAACGCAGAAGAACCCGACGACGCCTGCCACCACCCCCGCCGCGACCGGCGCCAGCAGGAGGGCGGGCAGCGTCGCGAACCCGCCCTTCGTAAGGAGGAGCCCCACCGTGTAGGCGCCGACCCCGAAGAAGGCGGCCTGGCCGAACGAGAGCAGGCCCGTCGTCCCCAGGAGGAGGTTGAAGGCGATGGCCATCAGGGAGGCGATGAAGATCTGCGTCAGCAGGTACTGGTAGAACCGCCCGGTGAACAGGGGGACCAGGAGCAGCAGGAGCAGCGGCGCCCACCGCAGGAGCGGGCGGACGGAGAAGTGGACCGGCGAGATCTCCTGCGCCTCCATCGCGAGGTTCTTCTCCGAGAGCGCCTTCACCTTGAGCGGACGCCCGAACAGCCCCCACGGCCGGACCACGAGCACGGCCACCATCAACAGGTAGATGAGGGACATCTCGAATTCGGGGAACACGATGATCCCGATCGTCTCCAGGGAGCCGATGAGGATCGACCCGATGAGGGCGCCCCACAGGTTCCCCAGACCCCCGATCACCACCACCACGAACGACTCGATGATGACCTCGGTCCCCACCCCGGGGAAGACGGTCCGCACCGGCCCCGCCAGCGCGCCGCCGAGCCCCGCCAGGACCGCGCCGAACGCGAAGACCAGCGTGAACAGCGCCGACATGTTGATCCCGAGGGCGTCCGCCATCTCCCGGTCGGAGGAGGTCGCCCGGACCACTTTCCCCGTCTTCGTCCTGTAGAGCAGGTACCAGAGAAGCAGCGCCACGGCGGGCGCCAGGACGACGACGACGAGGGTGTAGACCGGGACGGTCCCGCCGAAGAGGACGACCGACCCGGACAGGAACTCGGGCTTTGTGATCGACTTGAACTCCGGGCCGAAGACGATCTTGGCCAGGTCGTCGATGATGAGCACCAGCGCGTAGGTCAGCAGGAGCTGGTAGATCTCTTCCTGCGCGTAGATGCGGCGCAACAGGCCCGTCTCGATCACGACGGCGATCAGCGCGACCCCCAGGGGTGCCGCCAGTACGGCGATCAGGAACCCGGCCGGGCCGGTCAGGTGCATCGTCAGGGCGTAGACGAAGTACGCCCCGAGCATGTAGAGCGCTCCGTGGGCGAAGTTGAGGATGTTCAGCACGCCGAAGATCAGCGTGAGCCCGGAGGAGATCAGGAAGAGGAATGCCGCCTGCCGGAGGGCGCTCAACACCTGCACGGTCAAGAAAGAGAGGTCCATGGACTCCGCCGCCGGTTATTTGAGGGGGGGCCTGCCGAACGGCAGGCCCCCCTGAACATCCGCTGCCGGATTACTTGTTCCCGGCCTGGGCCTTCTTCCACTCTTCGATCGAGTAGAGCACCTGGTCCGCCTTGAACACCTCGGTCTTCCCGACGATGGCGAACGGGTACGCCTTGTCGAACACGGTTTCGCCGACCATGAAGTCGCTGGAGAGCTGGTGGTCTTCCTTCCGCAGCGTCGACTTCCCGCGGGGGGCGTCGATCGTCAGCCCTTCGAGGGCCGCGATCACCTTGTCGGTGTCGAGCGAACCGGCCTTCTTGATCGCCTCGGCGAGGAAGTACACGCCGTCATACCCCTCGGCCGCCCATGCGCTCGGGTAATCCTTGTAGTCGGCCTTGTACGCCTTCACGAATTCCTGGTTCCGCTTGCTGTTCGGCCAGTGGAAGTAGTACCGCTGGTCGACGATCAATCCCGTGGGCATCTCCTTGCCGAGCGCCTTGGCGACGGTGATGTCCCCGCCGGTGGCGATGACCCACTTCATCTTGTCGAACAGGCCGTACGGCTTCGCCTGCTTGATGAAGGCGACCAGGTCGCCGCCCCAGAGGGTGCAGAACACGGCGTCGGGCTTCGCCTGGAGGATGGCGTTGATGTAGGAGGTGTAGTCGGGGATGAAGAGCTTGGGCCACTGCTCCCCGATGAACTGCGCCTTCGGGTTCGCTTCCTTCGTCTTCGCCTGGAAGATGTCCCACATCGTCCGGCCGTACTCGTAGTCCGGACCGATGTTGTAGAACTTCGTCAGTTTCGGGTACTTCTTCGCCGTGTAGAGGGCCAGCGAGTTGGCTTCCTGCGAGTTGCAGGTCCCCGATCGGAACGTGTAGCGGTTCCACTTCTCCTTGGTCAGGGTGTCGGTGGAGCCCACGGTGTCCATGAAGATCACCTTCTCCTGCTTGGCGACCTCGGCCACCGCGAGGGACCCCGCCGAGCTCACCACGCCGAACAGGAAGTTGACCTGGTCCTTCTGGATATACCGCTTGGACAGGGAAACGAGCTCCTGGACGTTCGCCTTCGAGTCGGCCATCAGCAGCTCGAACTTCTTCCCGAGGACGCCGCCCTTCGCGTTGATCTCCTTGACCGCGAGCTCCGCTCCCTGCTTGCACGTGACCCCGAGGTCCGAGGCGCGCCCCGACAGCGGGAGCATCCCCCCCAGCTTGATCGTGTCCGCCGCCGATGCCGCCGTCGTCAACGCCAACAGTGCCGCCAGAACAATTGCCGTCTTCCTCATTCCGTTCCCCCTTCCCCCTTCGATTTGGTGGTACGAACCGCTTCCCGCCCCTGCCGGGGAGGGACGATGATCGCCTCGCCGTCGATCACCAGGACCTTGTCCTGGTTGAAGCATCGTGTTTTCATGCGAAGCCGTTTCTCGGAGACCACCTCCACGATCTCCACGCGCGCCGTGATCTCGTCCCCCAGGAAGACGGGCCCCTTGAATTCGAGGGTCTGCGACAGGTAGAGGCACCCCGGCCCCGGGAGCTTCATCCCGATCGCCGCCGAGATCGTCCCCGCCGTGAGGAGGCCGTGCGCGATCCGCTCCTTGAAACGGGTCTTCGCCGCGAACTCCTTCGAGGTGTGGACGGGATTCCGGTCCCCCGTGATTCCGGCGAACAGGAAGACGTCCTCCTCGGAGAAGACCTTCGTGAACTCTGCCGAATCTCCCACGCGGTACATCCGGCGCTCCTCGGGGCGACATGGAAAGGCAATATAACAAACCGTGTTCTGCAATCGCGGTGCCAAGAAAAAACCGGAGGATCGTCGCCGGATGAACA
>Ga0268386_10002069_pt1 | contig 14114 bp, 13 predicted proteins | sample RVTome_15_FD_200260 | JGI IMG/M metagenome (GOLD analysis project Ga0268386, IMG submission 200260) | Soil microbial communities from uranium-contaminated site in the Upper Colorado River Basin, Wyoming, United States - RVT150D86... ...
CCCGACGCCGCGACGCCGACCGGCGCCGCGGTGGCCGATGTCGTCGGCGTCGGCAACGATCTGCGGCTGTGGCGCTACCGGTGGACGGGCAGCATCTGGCAGCTCACTCCGATGTCCTGACCTCGCCGCGCCCACCCACCCAACAAATCGGGGGCAGCTACGAGGCGATGCGCCTCGTAGCTGCCCCCGATTTCGGGGGTTGGGCTGCGTTTGTTGCGTTTGCGTGACGGTCGGTAGCCTGGGTCGACCGAGTAGGGGCACCTGTTGTCGCGCTCGGCCGTCCGATCCGTCCCGCTAGCCTCACGACGTCCGGCTTTGCCTCGGAGGCACCCCGCCATGTCCGACAACGTGCTCTCCACCCTCATGGCGAGGGACATGGCCGTCGACCTCGGCACGGCCAACACCGTCGTGTACGTGCGGGGACGGGGCATCGTGCTCGACGAGCCGTCGGTGGTGGCCGTCAACGTCCGCGACGGGCGACCGCTGGCGGTGGGCCTGGAGGCCAAGCGGATGATCGGGCGCACCCCGGCGCACATCCAGGCCATCCGCCCGCTGAAGGACGGCGTCATCGCCGACTTCGAGGTCTGCGAGAAGATGCTCCGCTACTTCATCCAGAAGGTGAACGCCTCCCGGTGGGTGAAGCCGCGCATGGTCATCTGCGTGCCGTCCGGGGTCACGGGCGTGGAGAAGCGCGCCGTGCAGGAGGCCGCCGTCTTCGCCGGTGCCCGCAAGGAGCCCTTCATCATCGAGGAGCCGATGGCCGCCGCCATCGGTGCCGGCCTGCCGGTGCACGAGCCGAGCGGCAACATGATCGTCGACATCGGCGGCGGCACCACCGAGGTGGCCGTGATCTCCCTCGGCGGCATCGTCGCCAGCCAGTCGGTGCGCATCGGCGGCGACGAGCTCGACGAAGCCATCATCGCCTTCATCAAGAAGGAGTACAGCCTCGCCCTCGGCGAGCGCACGTCCGAGGAGGTGAAGATCACCCTCGGCTCCGCGTGGCCCCTGGTGGAGGAGCTCCACGCCGAGATCCGTGGTCGCGATCTCATCACCGGACTCCCCAAGACCATCGTCACCTCCACCGAGGAGATCCGCGAAGCACTCGAGGAGCCGGTTACGGCCATCGTCGATGCCGTGAAGGTCACGCTCGACAAGACGCCGCCGGAGCTGGCCGCCGACATCATGGAGAAGGGCATCGTGCTCGCCGGAGGTGGCGCGCTGCTCCACGGGCTCGACGCCCGCCTGCAGCACGAGACCGGCATGCCGATCTTCGTGGCGGCGGATCCGCTGCACTGCGTGGCCATCGGTGGCGGTCAGACCCTCGAAGAGTTCGACGTGTTGAAGCACGTGCTGTCGCAGCCGTCGAGCTCCGATCTCTGACCCGCGCTGTGATCTCGCCGCGGCGGACGTCGCGCACCGGTCGGTCGCGCTTCACGTTGCTCCTGCTCGTCCTCACGTCGGTCACCGTCCTCACCCTCGACTTCCGAGGCGCCGGCGCGGTCGACGACCTGCGAGGCGCGGCGTCCACCGTCTTCTCGCCCCTGGCCGACGGCGCGTCCACAGTCGCGGCGCCGTTCACCGACGCATGGAACGGCGCGTTCGGCTACGACGAGCTCGAGCAGGAGAACGAACGGCTCCGTGAGCGCATCGCCGAGATGGAGGGCAACGAGGCGGCCGCCGTCGACGCCATCCGCCAACTCGACGAGCTCGCCGCCCTGGAGGGCATCACCCGCTTCACCGCCCTGCCTTCGGTGCTCACCCGGGTCGTGGGCGGATCGCTCACCAACTTCGAGCACAACATCCAGCTCGACCGCGGCTCCGACGACGGCATCGGCATCGGCATGCCGGTGGTCACCGGCGCCGGCCTGGTGGGCCGGGTGATCGCCGTCACGGGGTCCCGGTCGACGGTGCAGCTCATCACCGACCCCGGCTTCGAGATCGGCATCCGCCTGGCCCGCAGCGGCGAGGTCGGCATCGCCCACGGCACCGGCGAGGGCGACCCCCTGGTGGTCGATTCGGGCATCCCCGTCAACATCGAGGGCCAGATCCGCGAGCGGGAGGTCATCACCACCAGCGGCGTCTCGCGCAGCATCTTCCCGCCTGACATCCCCGTGGGCCGGGTCACCCGGATCCAGGCCGCCGGCGACCAGCTCAGCCTCGTGCTCACCGTCGACCCGCTCGCCGACCTCCGTGACCTGTCGATGGTCCGGGTCCTGGTGTGGAACGAGGACGGGAGCACCGGATGAGGGTGCTGAAGGCCGGCATCGTGCTCCTCTCGGCCCTCGTGCTGCAGTCGGCCGTGTTCGCGCAGCTCGACCTCTTCGGCGCCCACGCCGACCTGATCATCCTCGTGCCGATCGCCGCCGGCATCTCCTTCGGCCCCGAGCGCGGCAGCATGGCCGGCTTCGTCGCGGGCATCGCCGTCGACCTGCTCGTCACCACGCCCTTCGGGCTCACCGCCCTCGCCTACTGCATGGTCGGCTACGGCGTCGGCGCGTTCCAGACCGGCGTGCTGCGGGCGTCCTCCTGGCTGCCGGTGGTGGCCGCCCTCGCCGGCGCCGCCTTCGGCGTGGGCTTCTGGGCGCTGGCCGCCACGGTGGTCGGTCAGGAGGGGCTGCTGAACGGCCACCTCCTCCGGATCATCGGCGTGGTCGCGGTGGTGGCCGCCGTGCTGGTGCTGCCCGCGGTACGTCTCGCCCGCTGGGTCGAGGGCGAACCCGACGCACGGTTCGCGGGGGCCCGCTGATGCGCACCATGCGATCGGACAGCCCGCGGCTGCGCCTGGGCATCCTCGGCATCATCGCGGTGTCCCTGTTCGCGGCGCTGTTCACCCGTCTGTGGTACCTGCAGGTGCTCAGCTCGCCCGAGTACCAGCTCCAAGCCACCGCCAACCAGCGTCGCGAGGTGGTGGAGCCGGCGCCACGAGGGCGGATCCTCGACCGCAACGGCGTGGTGCTGGTCGACAACCGGCTCTCGTTCGTCGCCAGCCTCGATCGCCAGGTGCTCCGCGGCCTCGACGACGACGAGCGACGAGCGACACTGGAGCAGGTCGTCCTCGAGTTGGCGCCGGTGGAGCCGTTGATCACCGTCGACGCCCTCGAGCGCAGGCTCACGTCCGATCGGTACAGCCCCTACACGCCGGTCCCGGTGGTCGACGACATCCCCGAGGACCTCGCTGTCTACCTCACCGAGCACCGAGCCAACTTCGCCGGCGCGCTGCTCGTGGAGTCCAGGGCCATCCGCACCTACCCGTTCGGGAGCCTGGCCGCCCACGTGTTGGGTTACGTCGGTGCCATCAACGACGAGGAGTACCAGACCCGACGCGAGTCGGCGCTCGGCTACCAGCTCACCGATCAGATCGGCAAGAGCGGTGTGGAGCTCACCTACGAGGAGTTCCTCCGCGGCCAGCCCGGCCGTCGCACCCTCGAGGTCGACGCCCGCGGCAACACCATCCGCCAGCTCGACTACGAGCCCCCGATCGCCGGCGACGACCTGTACCTCTCGATCGACTCGACGGTGCAGGCGGTGGCCGAGACCGGCCTTCGGGAGGAGCTCGACCGCGCCCGCCAGCGTCGCATGCGCGACGGCAGCGCGCAGGCCGCGCCCGCCGGATCGGTGGTGTTGGAGGATCCCAACGACGGGTCGCTGCTGGCCATGGCGTCGTTCCCCACCTACAACCCGGCGGCCTTCACCGATGGCATCGACGAAGTCGAGTGGGCCTACCTGAACGACCCGGTCAACCACTATCCGCTGCTCAACCGCGCCATCCAGGGCGACTACGCGCCGGGATCGACCTTCAAGCTCGTCACCGCCTACGCCGGTCTGGCGTCGGGCGCGATCACCACCGACACGACGATCGTCGACGAGGGCATCTACCGGGTGCCCGACTGCAGCGGGGGGCGGTGCGTCTTCTACAACTCGGGCAGCCACCGCAACGGGCGGGTCAACCTCCAGCGGGCCATCACGGTGTCGAGCAACGTCTTCTTCTTCGGCCTCGGCGCCCGGTTCTGGATCGAGCGGTCCACCTACGGCGACGCCATCCAGGACGCCGCCCTCCAGTTCGGCTTCGGCGCCGACACCGGCATCCCGCTGCCGAGCGAGCACGCCGGCTGGATCCCCACACCGGAGAACACGCTGCAGCGCCACGAGGAGAACCCGACGGCCTTCCCCTTCGGTGAGTGGTACACCGGAAACAACATCAACATCGCCGTCGGACAGGGCGACGTGATCGGCACGCCCCTCCAGCTGGTCAACGCCTACTCGGCGCTCGCCAATGGCGGCCGGTTGAACCAGCCCAACGTGGCCCGTGAGGTGCGCGACCCGGCCACCGACGCCGTGGTGCACGTGATCGAGCCACGCGAGATCCGCACCATCGAGCTCGCCCCCGGTTGGCGCGAGACGATGATGGCCGGCTTCACCGGCGTCACCCAGGACTCCGGGGGCACCGCGGTCGGCACCTTCGCCGGGTTCCCCAACTGGATCGTCGCCGGCAAGACCGGCACCGCTGAGGTCACCGGCCGGGCCTACACGTCGATCTTCGTCGGCATGGCCCCGGCCGAGAACCCGCAATACGTCGGCGCCGCCATCCTCGAGGAGTCCGGCTTCGGTGGCAGCGCCGCCGCTCCGTTGATCCGGCAGATCTTCGAGTCGATCGCCGATCCCAACCAGACGCCCACGGTGATCGCCGACCCGGCGAACCCCTACGGCTACACGCTGTCGGTCCCCCTCCCCGAGGCCGCCGACCCCCTCGCCTCCAGCGACCGGGGCGACTGACGTGACTGACGTGATCGACGTGATCGACGTGATCGAGGTGACCGAGACGAAGCATCCACGAGGTCGACCCATGAGCCAGGCCGAGGCGCCGGGAGCGACGGCGGGCCGCCCGGCATCGGCGGGTTCGGGAGCGAAGCGACGCCCGGAGCCGGCGGTCTGATGGCGTCGATCACTGCATCTCGACGGCGGGGCGGGTTCGGCAGCACGGCCGCGGGGCGGCTCGGATCGAACCCGGCGGCGGCGTGGCGCCACCTCGACGTGGTGCTCGTGGGGTGCCTCGCGGCCATCGCCGCCATCGGCGTCCTGATGGTGTACTCGTCCACCCGCGGGCCCGGCGGCGACGCCGCCTACGACTCGTCGTTCCTCAAGAAGCAGGCGCTCTTCGTGGTGCTCGGCTTCGGCGTGATGATCCTCGGCACCGTGATCGACTACCACCGGGTGCGCGACTTCGCTCCGCTCGCCTACGTGGGCGGGGTGGGCTTGCTGGGCCTGGTGATCTCGCCGCTGGGGTCCAACCGCAAGGGCACCCAGGCCTGGTTCGACCTCGGGCCCTTCCAGCTCCAGCCCTCGGAGCTGATGAAGCTGGCGCTGATCGTGGTGCTGGCCGCGGTGGTGGCCCAGTTCCGCGACGACTTCGACCTCCGACGCATCGCCATCGTGCTGGTCGTGGCCGGCGTGCCACTGGCGCTGATCCTGAGGCAGCCCGACCTCGGCACGGCCCTCGTTCTGGTGTGCGTCACCGCCGGAGTCCTCCTGGTGGGAGGGGCCGACCCGAAGCACCTGCTCGCCCTGCTCCTCGTCGGGGTGATCGGCATCGGCGTGGTCCTGAACTCCGACATGCTCGCCGACTACCAGCGCGACCGGCTCACCACGTTCTTGTCGCAGGGCAGCGGCGAGGGCCTGCGGCAGGAGGCCTACAACCTGGAGCAGTCGAAGATCGCCATCGGCGCCGGCGGGATGTTCGGCCAGGGGCTCTTCGACGGCCCGCAGACCCGCTTGGGCAACGTGCCCGAGCAGCACACCGACTTCATCTTCACGGCGGTGGGCGAGGAGCTCGGCTTCGCCGGCGCCGGCACGCTGCTCGCGCTGTTCGCCATCCTGTGCTGGCGGGTGTGGCGAACCGCGCAGCTCGCCCGCGACGATCTCGGTGCGCTCATCTGCGTCGGCGTGCTGAGCATGCTGCTGTTCCAGATCTTCGAGAACGTCGGCATGACGATGGGCATCATGCCCATCACCGGCATCCCGCTCCCGTTCGTGAGCTACGGCGGATCCTCCACGCTCGCCGCCTTCGCCGCCATGGGCCTCGTCCTCAACGTCCACGCACGCCGCTTCTCGTGAGTGCGAGCATTGTCCCGTGACCGGGATCTGGAGCGACCTCGAGCCGCTGCTGCCGCGGGTGCAGAAGCCGGCGCGCTACATCGGCATGGAGGATGGCGCCCAGACGCCCGTCCACGCCCCGCACAAGGTGGCCTGGCTGCTCACGTACCCCGACACCTACGAGGTCGGACTGCCCAACCAGGGCCTGCAGATCCTCTACGAACTGCTCAACGAGCGCGACGATGCCGTCGCCGAGCGCGCCTACTGCCCGTGGGGCGATCTGGCTGCTGAGCTGCGGGCCAACCAGGTGCCGCTCTTCAGCGTCGACTCCCACCGGCCGGCCTCGGACTTCGACGTCCTCGCCTTCAACCTGTCCGCCGAACTCGTTTACACGAACGTCCTCGAGTGCATCGACCTCGCCGGCATCCCGCTGCACGCCGCCCGCCGTGACGAGGCAGACGCCCTCGTGGTGGTGGGTGGGCACTGCGCCTTCAACCCCGAGCCGCTGGCCGACTTCATCGACGTCGCCGTGCTCGGCGACGGCGAGGAGGTGATCGGTGAGATCACCGCCGTGCTGGCGGCGTGGAAGCGCGCCCGACGGCCGGCCGGCAGCCGTGAGCGCCTACTGCGCGACCTCGCCCAAGTCGACGGCGTGTACGTGCCGAGCCTCTACGAATGCGCCTACGACGGCCGCGATCTGGTGGCCGTGAACCCCCGCTTCGGTGACGTCCCCGAGCGGGTGGAGAAGCGCACCATCGCCGATCTCGCCGACTGGCCCTACCCCAAGAACCAACTGGTCCCGCTCACCGAGGTGGTGCACGACCGGCTCAACGTGGAGGTGTTCCGCGGCTGCACGCGCGGCTGCCGCTTCTGCCAGGCGGGCATGATCACCCGGCCCGTCCGCGAACGGCCCGCCGATCAGGTGCGCACCATGGTGCGCGACGGCCTGCGGCGCACCGGCTACGACGAGGTCGCCCTCACGTCGCTGTCCACCGCCGACTTCTCCGGCATCGAGGAGGTCGTCGACGACATCTCCGGGCGCAACGAGCTCTGCGGCCCCGGCGGTCTGGTGTCGGTGAACCTCCCCAGCCTGCGGGTCGACGCGTTCACCGTCGGCATCGCGGCCAAGCTCCAGCGGGCGCGCCGCAGCGGCCTCACCTTCGCGCCGGAGGCCGGCACCTGGCGGATGCGGCAGGTGATCAACAAGCTCATCACCGAGGAGGACCTGTACGCCTCGGTGGAGTCCGCCTACTCGCAGGGGTGGCGGCGGATGAAGCTCTACTTCCTCACCGGGCTGCCCACCGAGACCGACGAGGACACCTTGGGCATCGGTGCGCTGGCCCGCAACGTGGCCCGCATCGGCAAGTCGCACACCAAGGGCGCGTCGGTCACGGTGTCACTGGGCGGCTTCGTGCCCAAGGTCCACACGCCGTTCCAGTGGTTCGGCCAGAACACCCTCGTCGAGCTACATCGGAAGATCGGCCTGCTGCGCGACGACCTCAAGCGGGCCGGCGGGGTGCAGCTCAAGTGGCACGACCCGCGTGCCTCGATCGCCGAGGGGCTCGCCAGCCGCGGCGACCGGCGCATCGGCCCGGTCATCGAGACGGTCTGGCGCAACGGCGGCGTGTTCCAGGAGTGGGGCGAGCACTTCCGGCTCGACCTCTGGCAGGAGGCGATGGCCGCCCACGGCCTCGACTTCGACTGGTACGTGCACCGCCACCGCACCGAGCACGAGGTGCTGCCCTGGGACCACCTCTCCGCCGGCCTGCACCGCGACTTCCTGTGGCAGGAGTGGCGTGACGCGCTCGCCGAGGTGGGTCTGCCCGACTGTCGATGGACGCCCTGCTACGACTGCGGGGCCTGCACCGGCTACTCGATCGAGCACGTGGTGGCGTCGGCCACCGCGCCTGCCGGTGGGAGCCAGGGAACCGGCCAGGACCTCGCCCGTGGGGGCGAGGTCCCGATCAGCCTGCTTCCCACCCGCCGTTAGCCGGCCGGCTCGACCGGCGCGCTCAGGCGGCCTGCTCCCGGCGGCGCTTGGCGTCCTGGAGGAGCAACTCGATCACCATGCCGGCGACGAAGAAGGCACCGCCGACCGCGAGCAACTGGCTGCCGATGCCGGTGCGCACCAGCTGAACGCCGAGCACCTCGGTGCCGCCCGTCGTCTGCGTGATGACCGTCGGCGCCACCGAAGCCGAGGTGGTCGTCGTCGTCTCGGGGACCGTGGTGGTGGTCGTGGTGGTCTCGGGGACGGTGGTGGTGGTCGTGGTGGTCTCGGGGACCGTGGTGGTGGTCGTGGTGGTCTCGGGGACGGTGGTGGTGGTCGTGGTGGTGGTCTCCGGGACGGTGGTGGTGGTCGTGGTGGTGGTCTCCGGGACGGTGGTGGTGGTCGTGGTGGTGGTCTCCGGCACCGTGGTGCTGGTGGTCGTGATGGTGGTCACCGGGGGGACGCAGGCGGTGGACCAGAACACCTTGTGCTTCACCTCGGCGCCGTGTCCGCCGCCGCCCGCAGGCTGCACCGCTTCTTCATCGCTGACGGTGACGGTGAGCTTCAGGTGGTAGCCCTGCACGGGATGCGGATCGAAGCCGGCCAGGGCGTCGCCGAGGTCGATGTCGAAGTGGCCGTCGTGACCCGCCTCGCTTCCGCCCCCTGAGGCGTCGTCATCGTCGAGCGTCCCGGACTCCGTGTGGATCACCTCGTCACCGGTGGGCTGCTGCACCTCGAACACCATCGTCACGGGGAGGTTCGCCTCGTACCCGTAGAAGTCGATGCCGAACTCGCAGCCGACGTGCGGTTCGTTCGCCGGCCGGTTGTCGACCTCCCAACCGTCGACCTTGATCGTCCCGTTGTTGCCTGGTGGCCTGCCCGTCGCCTCGGCGGGGCTGACGAGACCAGCGCCGATCAGCACCATTCCTGCCAGCATCGCGATGCGTCCCGCGTCGGGGTACACGCCCATCCTGCTCGCCTCCTCGGCTCATTGTCCGAGCGCCCGTGGCGCCCTTGACGACTCGGAGGGTGGCGAGCGCTCACGGGTTTCCTCAGAGGCGAACGTCACTATACGGGTGGCCGAAGTGCTCAATTCCTGTGAACGTGGTCACGGGGGCGCCACCTTGTACGATTGCCCGATCATGTCGTCACCCGGTGAGGGGCCCACAGGCCGGACCAAGGTCCGGATCCGGTTCTCCAAGCTGGGCAAGGTGCGCTTCACCAGCCACCGGGACACGGCTCGCATCTGGGAGCGAGCGCTGCGACGGGTGCGTGCGCCCGTTGCCTACACCGAGGGGTTCTCCCCACGGCCCAGGCTGAGCTTCGGACTGGCGCTCTCCACCGGTCACGAATCGCTCGGCGAGTACCTCGACGTCGAACTGGGCGTGCCATCCGGCGCCGTCGACGTCGACGACCTCAACGCCCGGCTCGATCCCGCCCTGCCCGTGGGCTTCACGGTGCAGGGAGCAACGGTGGTCGAGCCCGGCACCACGTCACTCCAGGAAGCTGTGACCTCCTGCACGTGGCACATGGAGGTGATCGGAGCCGACCAGGGGGTGGTCGGTTCCGCCGTCGAGCGGTTGCTCGGCGGTGACCGGCTGGTCGTCACCCGGGAGCGCAAGGGGCGAGACGTCACCGAGGACCTCCGCCCCGCCCTGCTCGAACTGGCCCTCGTGGGCCCCACCCCGTCCGGCACCGAGCTCGTCGCCGAGCTCGCCACCCAGCCCCGGGCGTTGCGCCCCGGCGACCTGATCGGCGCGCTCGCCGAACTCGTCCCCGGCGCCGCCGAGGGTCGCGTGTGCCGGACCCACCAATGGCTGGACGCCGGAGACGGCCGCCACGAGCCGTTGCCCGCCCCCTCGGGGCTGGGCGACAGGACGCTCGCCATGGCCGTCTACCCGGCGCCAAACGCACCAGCGACAACGGAGCTGCGTGCGTCGTGAAAGGTCTCCCCGATGTCCGACGATCCCTCGACGAGCAGCAGCAGCCCCAGCGGGCCGGCGGCTGGCTCCACCACCCCTCCCGCTCCGGCGGGCACCGCGCCGGCTGACACCGCCAGCGGCGCGTCCACCAGCGCTTCGGGCGACACGCCCACATCGCACGACTCGCCCACACCGCACGACACCGGCAGCCGCACCGGCGCCAACGGAGCGGGAGGCGGCGCGCGCCGTCGTCGTGGCTCCCGTGGCGGCCGGAACCGCACCCGGTCTGGCGGCGCCAACGGGGCCGGCGGCGACGGCGGCGCCGAGGCCGGTACCGACGAGGCCGGCGCCCAGGCCGACGGTGTTCGCGCCGACCGCAGGGCCAGCGCCGACCGCGGTGCCAGCGCCGACCGCAGTACCAGCGCGGACCGAGCCGGCGGGGGATCGGTCAGCGACCGCAACCCCGAGCTGCCCGACCGGGCATCGGAGAATCGACCGAGCGTCGAGTCGCTCGAACGTGCCCTCGTGCGCAAGCCGCAGATCGGCGACAGCCGGCCCAGCCCGCAGGTCGGCGACACCCGGCCGGCGCCGGCGGCGACCGATCGTGGCGAAGGCAGCGGCGACGCCGGAGGCGATGCCCCGGCGAAGAAGCGCCGCCGCCGTGGTGGCCGAGGTCGAGGAGCCGGCGGCGGCAACGGCCCCGGTGGCGGCCAGGGCGGCCAGGGGGGCCAGGGCGGCGGTCCGGGCAGCGCAGGGCGCGACCGGGCCGCAGGCGGCCGCGACGTCGGGCAGCCGATCGAGTCCATCCCGTACGACAGCCCCATCGATCTCGCCGACGACGAGTTCGAACGGCGGCGCGGCCGCGAGCGCAAGGGCCGCCCGGTCGGGCGCTACCTCATGTGCGTGCACGTGCAGCGCGAGCCCGGCCACCAGCAGCCGGTGGCCACCCAGATCGCGGTGCTCGAGGGCCGCGCCCTCGTCGAGCACTACGTGTCCCGACCGTCCGACGACGTCGGCCAGATCCACGGCAACGTGTACCTCGGCCGGGTGCAGAACGTGCTGCCCGGCATGGAGGCGGCGTTCGTCGACATCGGCACGCCGAAGAACGCGGTGCTCTACCGCGGCGACGTCCACTACGACCCCGAGGACGTCGAGTCACCCAGCAGCAACCACCCTCGGATCGAGGAGCTGCTGAAGGCCCGCCAGAGCATCCTCTGCCAGGTCACCAAGAACCCCATCGCCCACAAGGGCGCCCGGCTCACCCAGGAGGTGTCACTGCCGGGACGGTTCGTGGTGCTGATCCCCAACAGCTCCACCTACGGCATCTCCAAGCGGCTGCCCGACGACGAGCGCAAGCGGCTGCGCAGCGCGCTCGACTCCGTGAAGCCAGCGCAGCACGGCGTGATCGTCCGCACCGCGGCGGAGGGGGTGAGCACCGAGGAGCTGCAACGCGACGTCGTGCGGCTGGTGCGCCAGTGGGAGCAGATCGAGGCGCTGGCGAAGCGCAGCGCCACACCGGCGCTGCTCTACCGCGAGCCCGACATGGCCGTTCGGATCATCCGCGAGGAGTTCAACAGCGAGTTCCGTGGCGTGGTGATCGACGATCCCCAGCTCTGCGAGGAGGTCCGGGAGTACGTCGGCTCGATCAGCCCCGCCCTCGCCGATCGGGTCGAGTTCTACGACGAGGACGACGAGCCGCTGCCGCTGTTCGAGCGCTTCCACGTCCACGAGCAGCTGCACAAGGCGCTCGACCGCAAGGTGTGGCTCCCGTCCGGCGGATCGCTCATCATCGAGCACACCGAGGCCCTCACCGTCATCGACATCAACACCGGCAAGAACGTCGGCAAGTCGAGCCTCGAGGAGACGGTGTACCGCAACAACCTGGAGGCGGCCGACGAGATCGCCCGCCAGCTCCGGCTGCGCGACATCGGCGGCATCATCGTCATCGACTTCATCGACATGGAGATCCGCAAGAACCGCGACGAGGTCATCAAGCGGTTCCGCGATGCGCTGGCCCGCGACAAGACCCGCACCCAGGTCTTCGACATCTCCGAGCTCGGGTTGGTCGAGATGACCCGCAAGCGCATCGGCGAGGGGCTCCTGGAGAGCTACGCCACCACGTGCCCCACCTGCGAGGGGCGCGGCTTCCAGCTCGACGGTGCCCTTCTCGGGGGCTAACGCATGGGCGGCCCGCCGGTCCGTTACGGGCCCGACGTTCAGGTCAGCGCGGCGGAGCGCAGGGCCGCCCTCGCCGAGCTGCGTGTGCACGTCCGGCGCGGGCGGGTGATCGGCGAGCAGATCGAGGTTCGCTACCAGCGGGTGATGGAAGCCCAGCTGCGAGCCGACATCGCCGCGGTGCTGGTCGACCTCCCCGAGCCGTCCGGCCGGCCCCGCCGGCACCCCATGCCCCGACGCATCGGCTGGCACCGCATCTGGGTGCGCCGGTAGCATCTCCACCCCTATGTATGCAGTCATCTCCACCGGCGGCAAGCAGTCGCGGGTCGCCGAAGGCGACACCATCGAAGTCGAGCTGCTCGGTGTCGAGGATGGCGCCGAGGTGAGCTTCACCCCGGTCCTGCTCGTCGATGGCGACACCGTCCTCGGCGGCGCCGATCTGGGCAAGGCTGCCGTCACCGGACGCAAGCTCGGTTCCACCAAGGGCCCGAAGATCAACGGGTTCACCTACAAGAACAAGTCCCGCGTGCGCCGACGCTTCGGCCACCGCCAGCAGTACGACCGGGTCGAGATCACCGGCATCACGAAGGGCTGACGACATGTCGAAGACCAAGGGCGCCGGTTCCACCAAGAACGGTCGCGACTCCAACGCCCAGCGCCTCGGCGTGAAGGTGTACGACGGCACCATCGTCACGGCCGGCTCGATCATCCTGCGCCAGCGGGGCACCCGCTTCCACCCCGGCGAGAACGTCGGCCGCGGTGGCGACGACACGCTGTTCGCGAAGGCCGACGGCAGCGTGAAGTTCGGGCAGCGCAAGGGCCGCAAGGTCGTCGACATCCTCCCTGTCGACTGATCAACCCTCCCGTCATCCCGCCCGCTCGCTGAGCGAGCGAACCGAGGTCGTCAGCCCCTCTCCGTGGTCGTCGTGACGCGGGTGGTGGCGGAAGGGCCGCAGCCGATACGATTCCGACCGACAACCTCTCAAGGTGGCTGGGCAGGCCGCCGATGGGGTGGAACGCCCGGTGGTGCCGACTGAGCGGGTAACAGCGACGCACCAACCAGAGGCGCGGGAATGGTCATCGGCCCCCATACATCCGAGAAGGCTCGCCGGCGGGCTCGAGGCGCGGCAGCGCCCGAGTACGCGCTCGGCGTGGCGCTGCTCCTCGTCGGCTCGCTCGGGGCCATCGACGCCATGGCCTCACGTGCGGAGTCGAACCTGGCGGCCCACGGGGCCAGCGCCGGTGCGCCCGACCTGCCCGATCTCGGGATCGCGGTCACCACGTCCAGCACGGCGCCGCCGCCCACCACGCCGGAGACGTCGCCTCCGCCTGCGCCTGTCGACGCCAACGCGGTGTTCACGTCGAGCGACCTGGGGCTGTCCGGGTCGAAGTGGAACCCCCGCGTCGATGTCATGGCGGTCGACGCCGCGACCGGCGACGTGCTCATCGGCGTCACCATCACGGTCACCTGGACCGAGCAACCCAGTGGCATCACGACCACCCAGTCGTGCGCCGTCGTCTCGACGGGGGTGTGCTCCTTCCAACTCAGCGACCTCCGCCGCAGCTCGGGCCATCCCGACTTCGTCGACACCGTGACCGTGACCGTCGACTCGGTGGTCGGCGTCAGCCCGGCCGTCACCTACACGCCGGGCTCGGCGACGCTGACGCTCGACGCGGATCCCATCCTCCCATGAGGTTCGCGACCGAGCCCACCCGACCCCGCGGACCGGCAACCCGGAGCACGCGCCGGAGCCGCCGCAGCCGGGGCGCCACGCTCGTCGAGTTCGGCATCGTGGCCCCGCTGCTCTTCCTCCTGGTCTTCGGGATCATCGAGTTCGGATGGGCGTTCCTCCAGTTCATGGACGTCAAGCACGGCGCTCGCGAGGCCGGCCGCCTCGCCGCGGTGAACTTCGGCACGGGCACCGGGATCGCGCAGTCGA
>Ga0268386_10002070_pt1 | contig 14112 bp, 11 predicted proteins | sample RVTome_15_FD_200260 | JGI IMG/M metagenome (GOLD analysis project Ga0268386, IMG submission 200260) | Soil microbial communities from uranium-contaminated site in the Upper Colorado River Basin, Wyoming, United States - RVT150D86... ...
TTCTGATACGGGCACTCGTCGTCCGCCGCCGCGATCATCTCGAGCACGGCGAAGCGCCGCGGGTCGGCAAGCGCTTTGCCGATGCGCTCGAACTGCCCGGGAGCGAGTTTTCGAGTACCTTGTGTATTCGGGTTCATAGTTTGATAACTATCTAACAGTCGACGGCGTGTCAAAGGTTCCCTGAGCGCCTGGACCGGCCGCCCCAAGACCGGTCTACGAGGCGCTCGTCTGGCCGGCGGATCGAGGGCGACCGTCTGACGCCTCGACCACCTGCCGGAATCGTTCGTCGTCCCGAATCTCGTCGAAGTCGGGACTCTCGAGGTAGAACCACAACCAAGGCGAGCGCGGACGGGCTGAATCGACGAGGTCGAGCGCCTCGGCGCGCCTGTCCATATGGAGTAAGGCCGACGCCAGGTAGTAGACCTCGGTGGGAGTGGGTCGATCGGGACGAACGACCGCGTTTCGGGCGCGTCCGAGCTCCTCCTCGGCCGATGCACGTTCTCCCAAAGCCCAGAGAGCGGATGCAAGCGACGAGCGCGCGGGCAACTCGTAGCTGGGATCGATCTTCAAGGCCTCTTCGGCGTCTGTGCGCGCCAGGGCGGACTCTCCGAGGCTCACCCGCAGCTTGGCCCGCGAGGCCCACGCGTAGGGGGCGTTCGGAGCCAGTGCGACGGCGCTGTCCGCCCAGCGTCGTGCCGCGTCGATATCACCCTCGCGAAGCGCGATCGCGCTCAACGGCACCAGAGTCATGGGTCGCTCCGGATCGATCGCCAGCGCGGCATGGTAGGCCGCCCTTGCCTCCGGGTAGCGTCCAAGTGCGGTGAGTGTCTGCCCGTACTGGTGATGAGCTTCCGGGTTCGCGGGGTCCAGGGCGACTGCTCTGGAAAACGTCGTAAGTGCGGCGACCGGCCCGGCGGGATCCGAAAGCTGTATGAGATAGGCCTTCGAGAGCCAGCCTTCGGGAGACAGAGAGTCCAGTTCGAGCGCTCGCTCGCTCAAGTCCATCCCTCTACGAAGCAGGTCCTCGTCCCCGAGTCCAGGATAGACCCAGCCCCAGTCGACGAACAGGCCGTAGGCGTATGCCTCCCGGGCCAAGGCAGCAGGGAAATCCGGGTTCACGGCAGACGCCGCGCGATACTGCGCAATCGCACGGATTACCGAAGCGGGGGAGCGCTGTCTCAGCGCGTGCTCGCCGCGCAGGTAAGCGTCGTGCGCCTCGGGATCGAGGCGAGGCCTCGTCGGGTGTGCATCGAGGCTGGACTTGCGGGAACCGAGCCGCTCGGACACCGCGTCTACGATTTGGTCCTCGACATCGAACAGTTGCTCCATCGGGACTTCGTACCGCTGGCTCCAGCGTTCACGTCCGTCCGTGCCCGAGAGCCGAGCGGTGACGAGAATTTCGTCTCCGATCCGCCGAACGTCTCCCTCGACGACGTGGATTCCCGCCATGCCGGCGCTCGCGCTGCGACCGACCAGCACGCCCTGACGTACGCTGAGCGCCCGCCGGATCTCCTCCGCCACGCCGTGCCCCAGGTACGCCTGGTCGTCATCCGGGCTGTCGCCGGTGAACGGCAGGACCACGATAGACGCGGGCGCGTCGCCGGGATTCCCCCCACCCCCGCCTCCGAGGCCGGCCAGGCTGGAGGCCGCGCCGGCTACCCCCAACGCACCCACGACGGCCAGCAGGAGCGCCTCCCCGAGAGTCACCTTCTGACGACCCCTGTCCCCGTGGAGCCAGGCGAGGAGCATCGTGGCGATCAGCCCGGCGAGCAGCAGGAATACGACGGCCTGGAGGGCAGGGTCGGGCCAGGCGAACACGTCGCCGACGGCCTCCAGAGTGCCGAACAGGGCGGCCGCCGCCGTGACGTACGCGGCCGTCCAGGTCGCCACCTTGCGCTGCTTCAGCTGTTGCCAGATGCGACGCACACGCGGCTCCCGGCGAGCTCAGCGCCCACCGCGGGATATCAAACGGATGAGCGCGACGAACAGGGCGGCGCCGACGATCGACCAGACGATCGGAAAGCTGGTGCCGCCGACTTCGACGACGAACAGGTCGCCCGCCCCGACGGCTCGCCCGAGCCAGGCCCCGAGCAGCGCTCCGACGAAGCCGACCGCGATCGATGTAAGGCACCCGCCGGTATCGAATCCGGCGATCGCCTGACCTATGGAGCCGATGACTCCGGCGACGAGAAGCAGGAGAAGCAGGTCTATAAGGGTCATGATTCGCTCACTCCGCGATCGTCGAGGTGGGTCGAGATCCGAGAATCGAGTATAGATGAGTATAATCGCGAAGGCGCGGGGGCGCCGTCCGTTGGACTACCGTCGCTGATCGATCCGCGTCCGAGACGGGATCGGGAGGGAGCCCGAGGACATCGCAGCACATCCCGAATCCGCCGCGAACACCCCTGTCGGTGGCCGGACCTCAATTCTGGGGAAGCGGCCTTGCCGCATCCGGGGGCGGCACGCTGGACGGGGCCGTCTGCCGCTCGGGATTCAACCGCGGTTCCGCACCCGTCCAGTAGAGACCGTTGGCCATGATGCAGAAGCCGGTCGCGGCGAACCACACCATGGCGCCACCGACGAACCCGGTGAAGGCGAGCCACCAGGGACTGTGGACGAGCGACAGGACCGAGGCGATCGAGATGTTGATTCCCACGGCCAGGTAGATCCGCCGCTCGAGGTACCACTTGTCGGTCCGGATCCGGTACCACTTCGCCTTTCCGTCCGGATCGTCGCTGAGTTTCGACCTGAAGCCCAGGCGGTGATAGACGTTCCCGACGATATCGAAGCCGGTCAGCAGCCACGGTGACGAAGACGGCCCCGGTGACGATGATCAGCAGCACGACAAACGGCTCGGCGAGCCAGGCGAGAGCGGTGCTGGCGAGCAGGACGATGCCCGCTGTCAGCCAGACCGAGCGCTCGATGTACCAGCTGTCGGTCGGCACGACGTAAATCCCGGAGCGAAGGTTATCGGTCTCTCCTCCTGTTCGATGTACATTGCGGACGTGGTGAAGCCGTCCGGGGGGGGAGACGACGGCCTCGTGATTCTGCGATACGAGGAGGTTCCGATCAAGCGAAACGCCCACGAGCGGGAGGCGAGCATGCGTCCGGGCGTGCTGCGCTCCGAGCCGGCATCGATGTGCTTCGTACTGCTCACGGGAATCGGCGACGTCGTACATGGCCTGCCCGTAGTGAACGCCATCCGGTCGCGCTGGCCCGAGCTTCGAATCACCTGGGTGGCCGAGCCGGCGCCCGCCGAAGTCCTCCGGCACCATCCGGCGGTGGACGACATCGTCGTGTTCCGGAAGGCGGACGGCTTCGCCGGGATCCGGCGACTGGCGGGCGAGCTGCGGTTGCATGCTCCATTCGACGTCACGTTCAACGCGCAGCGCTATTTCAAGAGCGTGTGGCCCACGGTGTTCAGTCGCGCGCGGGTTCGCGTGGGGCTGCCTCGCGACAAGACCCGCGATGGGGTCTCGCTGTTCAACACGCATCATCTTCCGGACGGACCCTGGCAGCATACGCAGGACATGTTCCTCGGGGTCCTCGACCTGCTGGGTGTCGGGCGCCCGGGAAAGTTGGAATGGAGTATCACCCTGTCGTCCGAGGAGGAGGCCGAGGCGGCGGCTTTCTTCCGCGCTCACGACCCGGACGGCTCCGCCCGGGGTAACGCGGACCGCCCGCGCGTCGGCCTCGTGACGGGCACGGCGAATCCGGCCAAGGACTGGCAGGGCGAGCGCTACCCGCCGCTGGCCGACGTCCTCGGGCGTGCCGGCTGGCGAGTGTATCTGCTTGGGGGTCCCGGCGAACGTGAGCGGGAGGTGGCGACTCGTACGATGGAGCGCGCGAGGGTCCGTCCCGTTCCGGCGATGGCCGACTCGGTCCGCGAGCTGATCTGGAAGATCCGGGGCATGGACCTGCTGATCAGCCCCGACACGGGACCCGTACACATCGCCCGGGCTCTCGGGGTGCCGGTGATCGGTCTGTACGGGCATACGAACCCCTGGCGAGTAGGACCGCATCGCGCGTTCGACGATCTCGTGGTCGACGCCTACACCGATCCGGGCGACGAACCGGACGCGAGCCGGTACGAACCGAAGTCGGGCCGCATGGAGACCATCGAAGTGGACGACGTGCTGGCGCGCGTCGAGAGGGTGCGACGACACTACGGCATCGCGCCGGTGGATTGAAACTGACAGAGAGCCGATGAACAGATCGATGTCGAACGCCAGCCGGCTCGCGGTCCGGACGCTCGCACTCGCGGGCGCCGTGCTCGTGCCGGCCTTCGCCTCGCCGGCCGCCGCCCAGGTTCCGGCCGAGCTAGAGCCGGCCTGGGACGCCCTGGTCGCCGCCCACCGCGCGGCGCTCGACTCGACCGGAATCGTCGGCGCGACACTCGCCCTGGTGAAGGACGGCGAGATCGCCGCGGTCGACTACCACGGATTCGCCGATCGGGCGACCCGGCGACCCGTCGACGAACGTACGATCTACCACTGGGCGTCGATCACCAAGACGTTCACCGGCGTGGCCATCATGCAGCTGCGCGACCGCGGACTCCTCGATCTCGACGATCCCGTGGTCGAGTACGTGCCGGAGCTCCGACAGGCGCACTCACCTTACGGGTCGATCGACGAGGTGACGCTCCGCCACCTTATGTCCCACTCCTCGGGCTTCCGCAACCCGACCTGGCCGTGGGATGAAGGCGAGGCGTGGCAGCCGTTCGAACCCACCGAATGGTCCCAGCTGGTGGCGATGATGCCCTATACCCGTCTTCACTTCGAGCCCGGCAGTCGGTATGGCTATTCGAATCCCGGCGTGATCTTCCTCGGCCGGACGCTCGAGGCGGTCACCGGCGACGTGTACGAGGCGTACATCGACAAGAATCTGCTCGATCCCCTGGGGATGGCGTCGGCGCATTTTGACGGCACGCCGTGGCGTCTGCTGCCCCACCGATCGAACAGCTACCGGGTGATTGGGGGCGAGCCCGTGGTGCGTGGGCTCGAGTTCAACACCGGAATCACGGTGTCGAACGGCGGGCTAAACGCGACCGTGCCCGACATGGCGAAGTGGGTCGGTTTCGTGGCGGGAGCGGTGGTGGGCGACCGGGCAGCGGGTCGGCGCCCGGCGGCCTACGTCACCGTGCTGGCCCGGACGTCGCTCGAGGAGATGTGGACGCCGGGCGTTCCCGTGGACGACCAAGGCTCCGCCGTCGGAGCCGTGCGCATGGGGTTGTCGTTCTTCCTGTACGACGCGGGCGGGCGGCGCGTGGTCGGACACACCGGCAGCCAGCATTCCTTCAGAAGTTTCATCCTCGTCGATCCGGGGAGCGACTTCGGCCTGATCGGCGCCTGGAACACGGCCGATGGCGACGCGACGGCGCCCGATACGGACGCGCTGCGCGGTGCCGTCATGGCGCGGGCGCTGGCCGAGCTGTTTCCGGCCGCCCCTACCCGGCCTGACCGTTCCACGGCCCCGTGATCGCGAGCGTGAGCCCGTCGTCCTGGATGTTCAGGAACAGGACCGAGCCGTCCGGCGAAAAGGTGGCGCCGGCGAGCTCCGAATCGCTGACCGCGTTGCGGCCGAACCGGTAGGTCTCGCCGTCCGGCGTCACGCCGATCAGGAACTGCTCGTCGCGGCCGTCTTCGCACACGAACAGATCCCCCCACGGGGCCACCGTGATGTTGTCGGCGTTCTCGAGCACCGACGGGCTCTTGGACTCGAGAAACAGCTCGATCGTGCCGGGTGCGCCGTACTCGCGCCGCGTGCCTTCGGCGCGTGACGGGGTGTACTTCCAGATCTGGCCGAGGCGAGCCGTTCCACCGTTCGTGCACGCGAAATACACGGCCTCGTTCCCGTACCACATGCCCTCGCCCCTCGCGAACCGCGCGGCGCCGTGCGCGAATCCGCGATATCGGAGGTCGTCCTCGGGGTTGTCGACGTCTGCGAGGTCGACCCACTCGACGGGCAGCGAGACCCCGCGCTCGATCCTCCCGTCACGCCAGTTCCGCGTGTCGAGGCCCGGGTGATCACGAACGACGAGCGCCTGCTGCCGGCCGCCCGCATGGAGCTTTCCGGGGACGTCGGGCACGAACCGGTAGATCAGCCCGTCGTCGCGATCCTCCGTCTGGTAGACCACGCTCGAAACCGGATCGACGGCCACGGCCTCGCGGTAGAAGCGTCCCATGCCTTCGATCGGGCGCGGCGGGGCGAGGCCGGGCTCGACCGTGGCGGGCACCTCGAACGCCCAGCCGTGGGCGCGGGCGAACGTGTCGTTCGGGCCGACGACGGACTCCTCGCAGGTGATCCACGTCCCCCAGGGCGTCGGCCCGCCGGCGCAGTTGCGGAGCGTGCCCGCCAGGCTGAGGAAACGTCGCACGACGATGCCGGTGGCGGGATCGTAGACGATGGTCGTGGTTCCGCCGCCGGCCGGGTTGAACGCCCGGCCGTGGTCGAAGAATAGGGCAGGATCGAGTGACCGCGCGCGTTCGAACCCCGGACCGAACGCGCCCTCCGCGCGCTCTCTGCCGGCGCTCACCTCGTGATTGCAGACGAGGACGACGGCGCCGTCAGGTCCGGGCAGCGCCGCCATGCCGTCGGGTCGGTGGGGCACGAGCAGGCCGTCATCCATCTCGTCGCCGAAGCGCGATACGATACGGTAGGTGAAGCCCTCGGGCAGGTCGAACACGCCCGCGGGGTCGGGCATGAGCGGGCCGAAGTCGGGACGCGTCGATGCCGTCGCGGAGCGGCCGGCCTGGGCGAAACGGTGGCCCGAGCACCCGGTCAGCACGAGGACACGCAGTCCCCCGAAGCCGGCCGTCACGGCGGCGGCTTGTCTCAGAAAGTGGCGGCGCGAGATTGTCACCGAACGAGCGCTTTCCGGGGGCTGACGCAGGTCGAATCAGAGGTCGGGCGCATGAAAACTGTGGAGAAAGCTAATTCGCCGACGATACTCGTCGCCACCGGTACAACGGTTTTGCGGGTCGGCGGCGACGCGGAGATCGATCCGACCGACCGAACGGCGGCGCGCCCGGGGGTCGAGATCGGCGCCCGCCGCCCGTCCTGCCTCGCGGCGGATCCCCGACCGGGCGGGCCCGCGTGGTGCGGCACGGAGGACGGCGGTCTGTTCCGCAGCGACGACGGCGGCCGGACGTGGCGCGCCGCCGGTCTGGCGGGCCAGCACGTAACGGCAGTGGCGGTCAGTCCGGCGCGCCCCGACCGCGTCTGGGCCGGCACCGAGCCGAGCGCCGTGTGGCGGAGCGACGACGCGGGCGGCGACTGGAAGCGCGCCGACGGCCTGCTCGACCTTCCGTCGTCGCCGGAGTGGTCGTTTCCCCCGAAGCCCGAGACGCACCACGTAAGGTGGATCGCGTGCCATCCCGCCGATCCCGACCGGGCGTGGTTCGCGATCGAAGCCGGCGCTCTGGTTTCGACCACCGACGGGGGCCGCACCTGGCGGGAGCGCGTTCCGGGCGGACCGTACGACACGCACGAGCTGGCGATTCATCCGGCGGAGCCCGACTTGCTGCGCGTTGCGGCCGGCGACGGGTATTTCGAGAGCGGGGACGGTGGCCGCACCTGGGCCTCGCACGAAGCCGGGCTCGAGGTGACATACCTGCGCAGCGTGGCCGTGTCGCCCGCCGACCCCTCGGTGGTCGTCGTGTCGGCCTCGTCGCGGCCCCGCACCGCCTACGTGGCGGGCCACGCCGACGGCCGGTTGTTCCGACGCGCCGGAGCCGGTGCCTGGGAGTGGATCAGGACCGGCTGGCCGGAACCGCCCTATACGATCGCTCCGCTCCTCGCGGCCGACCCGGTGACCGGAGGGCTGCTGGCCGCGGACGAGCGCGGAGTGCACCGGTCGCGCGACGCGGGCCGAAGTTGGGAGCGGATCGCGAAGTATCCGGCGGACGCGAAGGTCGACCGGCTGCGCGGACTGGTGGTCTGGTGGTGATGGCGTGACTGCCGGCTTACGCGGAAATCGCCAGCTTCGCCGCCTCGTCGTAGAACCGCGCCACGGTCTCGATGCCCCGGTGGTAGGTCGCCAGGTCGATCCACTCGTTCGGCGCGTGCAGGTTCGAGCCGGGCAGCCCGAAGCCGAGCAGCAGCACCGGTGCCTCGAACGTGCGCTCGAACATGGGGATGATCGGGATCGACCCGCCCTCGCGCACGTAAACCGGGTCGCGCCCGAACGTCTCGCGCAGTGCCGCGGCGGCCGCCTCGAATACGGGGTGCGAGGGATCGGCCGCCCACGGATGACCGCCATGGTGAGGACGGACGGTGACCGTGACACCCTCCGGCGCCAGCGCCCGGACGTGCTCCGTGAACAGGCGCTCGATCGTCGTCGGATCCTGGTCGGGGACGAGCCGCATCGAGATCTTCGCCATCGCCTTCGCCGGAAGCACCGTCTTGGCGCCCTCGCCCGTGTAGCCGCTGAGCAGTCCGTTCACGTCGAGGGTCGGGCGGAAGCCGATTCGCTCGAGGCTCGAGTAGCCGGCTTCGCCGCCGAGGGCCGGGGCCCCCGTTTCGGACAGCAACTCCTCGTCGGAGTGCGGAAGGGTGGCGAGCCGCTCGCGGTCGGCCTCGGTGACCGGGCGAACGTCGTCGTAGAAGCCCGGGATCGCCACGCGTCCGTCGTCGTCCTTGAGCGCCGCGATGATCGCGGCCAGGGCGTTGGCCGGGTTCACGACGGCACCGCCGTACTCGCCCGAATGGAGGTCGCCCCTCGGCCCCTGCACGTGCACCTCCAGGTAGGCGATGCCGCGCAGGCCCGTGGCGATCGTCGGCACGCCGGGCGCCATCATGCCGGTGTCGCTGACGACGACGGCGTCGCAACCGAGACGCTTCGCGTTCGCGGCAAGAAATTCGGCCAGGCTCGGGCTGCCGATCTCCTCCTCGCCCTCGATCACGAGCTTCACGTTGACCGGCAGACCGGCACCCGACCGGAGCCGTGCTTCGAGCGCCTTGAGGTGCAGGTGCACCTGCCCTTTGTCGTCGATCGCACCGCGCGCGTACAGGCGACCGTCGCGCTCCGTCGGCTCGAACGGCGGCGAATCCCACAGCTCGACCGGATCGGCGGGCTGGACGTCGTAGTGCCCGTAAATCAGCAGCGTGGGCGCGTCCGGGTCCACCGCGTGGGAGGCGACTACGATCGGATTGCCGGGGGTGACGACGACCTCGACGTCGTCGACGCCGATCGCGCGCAGGTCGGCCGCGACCTGTTCCGCGCACGCGGCCACCTGTCCCGCGTACGCCGGGTCGGTGCTGACGCTCTCGATGCGGAGCAGCTCCTTCAACTCTTCCTCGAACCGGGCGCGGTGCTCGGCCAGCCAGGCGATCAGGCCGTCGTCCGGGCGTGGCGGATCGGCGTTCATGTCGGACAGACTCCGTGCATGGTCGGAAATCTCAGAAGTTGCCGAGGTCCGCATTATACCCCCGTCCGGCGGGTCGAGCGAAGCGGCGGCGGTCCGCCGGATTCGATGGTTGGCCGGATCGCGTCGCCGCCCGCAGATTCCAATGCATGAACAGATGGATCGGGTTGTTGCGCGGGATCAACGTCGGGGGGGCGAATCGCCTTCCGATGGCCGAACTGCGGGACGAGCTCGAGGGCCTGGGGATGGCGAGCGTCAGAACATACATCCAGAGCGGAAACGTGGTGTTCGACGCGCCCGACGCCGACACGGCAGAGGCGCTCGCGGGACGGATCGGGGTGACGATCGAGGCGCGGCACGGTTTCCGACCGCGGGTTCTCGTGCTGTCGGCCATGCGCTTCCGCGAGGCGATGGAAGCCAATCCGTTCACGGAGGGAGAAGCCGAGCCGCAGACGCTCCACCTGTTTTTCCTCGCCGGGCCGCCGGACGAGATCGACCTTCCGGCGTTCCGGGCCGCCGCCTCGCCCACCGAGCGCTTTCTCCTCGGCGACCGCGTGTTCTACCTGCACGCCCCCGACGGCATCGGGCGCTCGAAGCTCGCCGCCCGCGCCGAAGCCCTGCTCGGGGTGCCCGCCACGGCGCGCAACTGGCGCACCGTGACGAGGGTGTGGGAAATGGCGGAGGAACCGGGCTGAGCTAGACGTCGCGCTCGACCGGCGCGTTCACCAGGGAGCCGTACTCCGTCCACGAACCGTCGTAGTTCTTCACGCGCTCGAATCCGAGCAGTTCCTTGAGCACGAACCAGGTGTGCGACGAGCGCTCGCCGATCCGGCAGTAGGCGATCGTCTCACCCGAGCCGTCGACGCCCTTCCCTCCGTAGATCTGTCGGAGCTCCTCGGCGCTCTTGAACGTGCCGTCGTCGTTGGCGGCGCTCGACCACGGGATGTTGTTCGCTCCGGGGATGTGCCCTGCGACGTAGGGCTGCTCCTGCGGCAGGTGCGGCGGCGCCATTACCTCGCCCGAGAACTCCGCCGGGCTGCGCACGTCGACGAAGGTGGCCGCGCCGACGGCGGCGAGCACGTCGTCGCGGTACGCCCGGAGCTCGGGCCGGTCGGGGTTCGGAATCGAGTAGTCCGTTTCGGGATACGACGGGACGTCGGTCACGAGCTCGCGCTGCTCGAGTTCCCACTTCTTGCGGCCCCCGTCCATCAGCTTGACGTCGTCGAACCCCCGGTACTTGAGGAGCCAGTAGGCGTACGCGGCGAACCAGTTGTTGTTGCCGCCGTACAGGACCACGGTCGTGTCGGGGCGCACGCCCGCCTTGCGGAGCAGGCCGCTGAACCCGTCGCGGTCTTTGTAGTCGCGGCGCACGCCGTGGTGCAGGTCGCGCGACCAGTTCCACGCGACGGCGCCCGGAATGTGGCCGTTCTCGTAGGCGGACGTGTCTTCGTCCACCTCGATGATGCGAACGTCCGGGTCGCCCTTGTGTTCGTCCAACCACACAGTGGAGACGAGGGCATCGGGATTGGCGTACGACATCGGCACGTCTCCTCGTGAAGCTTCGGCCAGGATCGGATCCTTCCTCATCCGCGTGCTGCCGAATCTCGTCCGTGCCGGGTACGGAGACAAGTTCCCGGGGTGCAGCAGCCTCAGGCCCGATCGAGCGCCAGGTCGAGGGCGCCGGCCAGCAGTCCGCGGTCGGCGCTGCCGGCCCGGCGGACGGCTTCGTCGATCCCCTCGCCGACCGTGTGTCGGATAGCGCGGAACACGGTCTCGGGGTGCAGCGCCGTGTCGCTGGCGCTCGCGCAGGCGAACGCGCGCGCGGTGCCGCAGCTCGCGATCACGTCGGCCACGATCGCGAAGCGTTCGTCGGCGTCGCGCTCGACCCGCGTGTCGCCGGGCCGGTCGGCGTGAAACGGATGGTTCGCCCCGCAGACGATCGTCGCTACCCCGGCCGCCTCGAGCCGATCGAGCCGCGCTTCGTCGATGGTGCCGGAGGCGGCGGCCGCGACGAACAGGTCGGCCGGAACGTCCCAGAACGCTTCCCGTCGGTCCGTCGCTCCGAATTCTTCTTGCAGGCTCTCGGGCAGCCGGCTGCCGCGGCGGCTGCGCAGCAGGCTCTCGATCTCTCTTCGGCCCATACCGTCGTGAGCGACGAGCGCGTCGTGCGCGTCGACGATCCCCACTACGCTCAGCCCCGCGCGGACCAGATAGAGCGCCGCCGCGCCGCCCACCGCCCCGAACCCCTGCAGCAGGATGCGCGCTCCGGGGGCCGGCCGGCCCTGGCGCTCGAGCAGGCGCAGGGCGGACTGGGCGACGCTGTACCCCGTTACGAGCCCGAACACGCGAGCCTCCTTGCCTTCCAGTCCGTACTCGGGCGGCACGGTCATGTCGAGGCTCTCGCGCATCACCCGGCAACGCTCGGTGAGCGCCTCGCCGGCCAGCCCGAAATGTCCGCGAAGCACGCCGCGCTGCGGATGCGCGATGCCCACCTCGCTGCACAGCGGGATCACCTCGTCGGACTCGCTGACGTTGAGGTCGCCCGCCGTCCCGTAGCGTGCCTCGAGCTCGTTGCGGATCGCCCCGAACCAGCGGCGCAGCACCTCGGGCTTCCGCGGATCGGACGGATCGAAGTCGATGCCGGACTTCGCGCCGCCGATCGGCGGGCCGGAGAGCGCGAACTTGAGCTCCATCGCCTTGGCGAGAAAGGTGACTTCGTCGCGGGTGAGGCCGGCCCGCATTCGCGTGCCACCGCCCGCCGCCCCGCCCTTCAGGCTGTTGATGATCAGCCAGCCGCGAGCCGTGGTGTGCGGGTCGTTCCACTCGAACGCGATCTCGGGCGGGGCGCGGAAGAACGTCTCCACGCGCTCCCAGGTGGCGGTGCGGTCGGCAGCGACTGCCTCCATTCGCGTCTCCTCAGTCACCCGGGCTCTCCCAGGCATTGTTGGTGCGGTCGGCGTCCGGATACCAGGCATCCGGGTCGATCGTGACGCGCGCGACCGCACCGTTGACCTCGACGACGCGGGTGATTGCGCGCGTTCCGGCCCAGACGCTCACCGGCCAGACGTACGTGGCCGACGTGCCGTCGGTCAACTCGACGCGAAGCTCGACCGGCATCACGGCGTCACGGTCGTTGCGCACCGTAACTTCGATGCCGCCGTCCACCGGTCGCGCTCCGACGATCTGCTGGTCCATCGTCGCGGTGTCGTAGAACCACGCCTGCCAGAACCAGTCGAGATCGGCGCCGGCCGCCTCCTCCATCATCGCGAAGAAGTCCCAGGGCATCGGGTGCTTGTAGGCCCAGGTCTCGACGTAGTCGCGGTACGCCCGATCGAACCGCTCCTCGCCCATCATGTGCCGCAGCGTGTGCATGAGCATGCCCGGCTTGGAATACGCGGCGATCGAACGGCCGAAGCCGTTCTCGGCGTAGTCCGTGTGCCGCATGATCGGGACCTCGACGTCGGCCTGGACGGCGTTCAGGTACCCGCGCATCGAACCGTGGCGGCCGCGGGCCTCCGGCATCTCATCGCCGTAGTAGTCCTCCATCGCCAGCGCCGTGTTGAACGTGGTCAGGCCCTCGTCCATCCATGCGAACGCCGCCTCCCGGGTGCCGACGATCATCGGCATCCAGAAATGGCTGAGCTCGTGCGTGACCACGCCGTTCAGCGATGCGGGGTCGTCGCGGTCGTTGATGAACGTGATCATCGGGTACTCCATTCCGCCCACCTGCGGCGGGCCGAAGGCGGCCGTGGCGTGCGGATACGGATAGGGAACCATCTGCCGGCTGAAGAACTCGATTGCGGCCTTCGCCATCGCGGTCGACTGCGCCCAGACCTCCGACTCCGGCGGATAGACGCCCTGTATGAGCGCGCGTCCGCTCGCGTGGCCGGTCTCGGCTCCGGTGACGCTCCACACGTAGCGGCTCGAGGCGGCCCAGGCGAAGTCGCGCACGTTCTCGGCCCGGAACTCCCAGGTCAATCGGCCGGTGTCGGAGACGCGGGTCATGCGCTCCGGACCCGTCGCTACGTCTTCCGGACTCACCACGTAGACCACCGTATCGAGCGCAGGCGCCGAAGCGAGCGTCGCGACCTGCGCGTCCCGCAGCACGTCGGACGGGTTCACCAGCTCGCCCGTTCCGAGCACGACCCAGCCGGCGGGCACGTCGACCGACACGTCGAAGTCGCCGTAATCGACGTAGAACTCGCCGTTCCCGAGATACGGGTCGGTATCGAGGCCGAACACGTCGTCGAACACCGCGACCTGCGGGTACCACTGCGCGAGGTTGAAGATTTCGTTTTCCAGATGTCCGTGTCGGAATCCGCCACCCCCGGAGACCTCGAACGACCAGTCGATCTCGAGCTCGGTGGTCGAACCGGGCGCCGGTTGGGTCGGCGGATTCACGAGCATCCGCGTGTCGACCACCCGGTAGCCCGGATCCTGTGGCCCGGCCTCGGGGTCGTCGGCCAGGTTCGCGAGCTCGGTACCGTTCACGGCCACGCGCTCGACCGTCATCCCCCCGGTCAGCTGCACCATCCGGTTCCGCGTGACGCCTTCGGAGAACACGTTCTGGTACAGGCGGACGAAGATGGCGGGAAGCGGAACGGGAGAGTTGTTGTGAATCGTGGCGGTCTCGCTGCCCGTGACGCGGGCGGCGGCCGGATCGAGGCGGACGTCGATCGAGTAGTCTACCCGCTGCGTCCAGTAGTTCGGGCCCGGTCGCCCGTCGGCCGAGCGCGTGCCCGCCTCG
>Ga0268386_10002071_pt1 | contig 14107 bp, 15 predicted proteins | sample RVTome_15_FD_200260 | JGI IMG/M metagenome (GOLD analysis project Ga0268386, IMG submission 200260) | Soil microbial communities from uranium-contaminated site in the Upper Colorado River Basin, Wyoming, United States - RVT150D86... ...
CCGGCCAGTTTGTCGCAGGGGGGTGGAAAGGCTCCGGCGAAGTCATCGGCGAGGGCGTTGCGGCCGCGTCGTTCCTGTTCACATCGCCGGACGGACAGCGATGGCACTGCGCCTTCATGGCGAGCATGCCGTCCCGGCCGGGGACGATCAACCTGGTCCTGCAGCTCAGTCGAATCTGACGCGTTTGAGGTTCGAAACAGAATGAAACGCGGAGGGCGCAGAGACCGCAGAGCTTGATTCGTCGTTCACGCGGAGCCACAGGGCCGCGGACTTGAAAACGTGCAGGTTGGTCTGAGCGGCGCGCCTGCGCCTGCCGGATACAGCGGGAATGGCTGGACCGAGCACCGTAACGGCGTCGAAAGTAGCTTTCACGCGTGGACCTGAGCATCGAACTCGCCACGCCTGATGACGCGCCCGCCGTCGCGAACATCCGCGTGCGGGCTGCGGAGGACCTCACCGAGCGCCATGGTGCGGGCCACTGGTCCTCGCTCGCGACCGAGCGGTCCGTCCTGTCCGGCATGCGCACGAGCAAGGTGATCGTTGCGCGCATGAACGGGCACGTCGTCGGTACGCTCAGCCTTCAGACCCGGAAACCCTGGGCGATCGACACGAGCTACTTCCCACCCGCCCGCAAGCCCTGGTACCTGACTAACATGGCGGTGGAACCCGGCGAACAGCGGAACGGGATCGGTCGCGCGCTCCTGGACTACGCGAGGGAACTCGTTGTCGAGTGGGGTGGGGACGCCATTCGACTCGATGCCTACGACGCTGAGGCCGGGGCGGGAGAGTTCTACGCCAGGTGCGGCTACACCGAGGTCGGACGGGCGACGTATCGGGTAGTGCCGCTGCGGTACTACGAACTGAGAGTTGGGAGTTGGGAGTTGGGAGTTGAGAGTTGAGAGTTGAGAGTTGAGAGTTGAGAGTTGAGAAACCTCACTGGCAGCCGGGCATCCTGATCGCGGCGATGCGGGTCGAGTAGCTCGTTGCCTCCGCCTTCAGGTAGTCGCCGACGTACCAGATGGTGCAGTCGTCCGTCGGGTCCACGGCGGTCTGCGTGTAATCCTCCCAGCGCAGCGTGCCCGTCTGAGACGCGGCGCCCTCCACGAGCACAGCTTCGTGCAGGGTGAGCACGCCGGGCGGATCGTCGGCCCGACGGCCGGCGAAGCGCTGGCCCGGGTAGTGCGGCGTACCACCGAACGAGTACCCGATCCCGATGTTGCCGGCGCGGTCGATCGCCGGGCTCGCCATCCAGCGGTAGAGCCCGTCCGGCGCATACGTGCCCTGCTGCCGGAGACCGACAGTCCGGTCCTCGCTCACTTCGAACTCGTACCAACGAACGCCGCCGGCACCCGCCTCCGTGGTCACGGAGTGCACGGCTACGATGGACTCGCGGCCGTCGATGTTTCGGTACACGAGGCGGGCCATGATCTTGTCGCCCTGCGCGTCGATGTGCTGATCCGTGCCGGGCTGGCGCACGCAGCTCGTGAGCTGTCCGTCGCACAGGTAGTGATACGGGGCGACGGTGATCTTCTCGGGGCCGGTCACGGCGGTGCGGCCGGGGTCATCCCAGTCCACCTCGAACTGCCACACGTAGATGCCGTCGTCCTCGAAGTCCCCCCTGAGCTGAGTGCCGCCTGTCGCCATCATGACGTTGGGAGCGCCGTCGGGCGGGGGCGCCGTGCCATCCAGGTCGGCGTTGTTCAGGAAGTTCACGTCGGCAAGCACGACGCACTGCTCCCTGGCCGGCTCTCCCCGCAGCATGGCCGCGCGCTCGACGACGCAGGCGTGCTTCTCGATGATGTGGTCACCCGTGCTGGTGGGCACGTAGTACCCGTCGGGCCACACGGCCGGCCGCGGGTAGTCCGGGAAGAGCGGCCGCATGAACTCGTAGCGGTGCCAGGAGCCCATCGGGTCGGATCTCGTGCTGATGGCGTAGCACATCGAGTACGGGCCCTCCTCCGGCGGCGGGCGGGTGCCGCCGCCGCCCCCGGAGCCCGCCGGCGGCGCGGGCTCCGGCACGAAGAGAGGTGCCGCGGGCCCGGGCTGTCCGGCCACGCCAGCCGGACTCAGGTGCGCCCTCGGGCCCGCCTGCCACTCCTCCGGCTGATCGGGCCGTGCAGGAGCCCTGCGAAAGAGTGGCATCACGACGAGCCACCGTTCCGCGAGCTGGTCGTAGCGGACCACGGCGTCGCCGTTGTTCGATGCCTCGCACGCGCCGCCGAAGCCATGGAACAGGGTGTTCGTGGGCACGGCCCCGTAGAGCGGGCGGCCCGTCCTGTCGAAGATCGCGAGCCGGGAATTCACCGTCTGCACAATGTGGTTCGGGCCGACGGCGAGGCTGTTGTCCGACGGGTTACGGCCCACGGCGGGCCCCTGCGGGCCTTCGAAGCCGACGCCCAGACCATCGAAGCTCGCCACGAGCTCGGCCGGCGGCAGCGTTCCCTGTGAGGTCTGCTCGACCGAGGTGGTGGCGGGGGTACAGGCGAAGACGCTCAGGGCGAGGGCGGCGTGCAATCCCCGGAGGGGCCACACAGCGGCCCGGCCATCCTCCGCCCTCGATCGATCACGCGTCATGGCGGCAATCTACGCGGGAGGTCACTGGGCGGGCACCATCGAAGCCTCGCGCGCGCAAAGCGGCCCACCCGTGAACGGGCTCACCCGCCCGCGACCGGCCCGCCGCCCGCCCCCTGGTCAGCCTTTACCCAACGCCTCGGGCAGCCTCAGCCCGAGCAGCCCCGCGAGCGCCGCGAACGCGAACACCGCCGACTCGTTGAAGCGCGCGACCCCGAGGTCCACCTGCAGCAGGCTGATACCGATGGCGTAGTAGATCACGGCGGCGAGCAGGCCGAGCACCAGACCGCGCGTGAGTGCCCGGCGCAGCCCCGCCCTGGTGACGCGCTTCTTCATCACGGCGGCGCCGAGCCCACCCGCCACCCCTCCCAACAGGGCCGCCAACAGGAATGCCACGGGCCAGGTGAACCGGTAGGTGACCACATCCTCGCCCAGTCCTTGAGCGAACGCGCGGATCCGAGCGTCCCCAGTGCCCGCCGAGCGGATGCGCGCCGAGGCCAGGCCCTCCGCGCCGATGGTGATCACTTCCGGCTCCAAGGATCCGCGGTCCGTCTCCAGGTGCACCGTGACGGGCCCCTCGAGGCGGGCACCCCGCACGGAGACGGTCACCGGGGCCGTCTCGATCCCGAGGCCGGCCAAGGTCCGACCGGCCGACTCGATGACGATGCCCGGCTCGACGGGCAGCCACATGTCCACGCCCCGTAGGTCGAACTCCGGGATGATGCGGACCCGAACCGAGTCGCTGGCGCGCGCCGAAGCGACCACCACCTCGTGCAGCGGGAAGTTGGTCTGCGTGAACTCGAGGGTCTCGGGCGTGAGGGAGTCCGCGTCCGTCGTGACGCGGAGGCGGATCGGGACCGTGAGAGGCTTGCTCGTTCCGCGACTCGCGCTGTCTTCCATGGCCAGATAGAACGAGCCGCGGAAGACGTCGGCGGCGGCGTCGCGCCGGAGCGGCCTCGCCAGTTGGAAAACCGGACGCAGGGACCAGAGACCCGTCCCCACCGCGTCCGCGGTCATGAAGCGCCAGGGGAGGACGATGTACTCGCCACTCCCGGGATCCGCCGTCGTCGTCCCCACCTGCCCGGGGACGCTCTGCGTCGAATCGCTGGGCGCCCGCCGCGGGCCTGTCGGGAAGGCCGCGAGCACGGGACCCTGCAGCATCCCGAGCTCAGCCAGGCCCCCCTCGGCGGTCCGGAAGGCGAGGAACCGGCTACGGTCGACCGTGATGTTGGCTCCCACCGCAAGGGAGTCCGACCCCTCCGCCGTGACCGTCGCGACCCTTGCATCCATCGCGATCGGAAGGCGGCGCGCCAGCCCGCTCCGGGACACGGTGACACGCTGGGCGGAGCCCACGCCCGCACCCAGAAGGAGGGCCACACACGCGATCATCAATCCAGAGAGAAGCATGCGGGGGGTCAGCCGGGGCCGGGTCGCCATGTCGCCTCCACGGAGGGGAGTTCCAAACGCCGCGGGGGGGGTGAACGCACGGTAGCGTCGGGGTGAGCGAGGGGCAACGGTGAGCGAGTGCGTGCCGCGGCGGGTGCGGGGAAACCCAGCCGCGCGGCTGGGCGGAAGGCACGGTAAGGACGCCGGCGCGTTGCGCACAGAGGCGTCGACCCTGAATGCCCCTGGTCTCGAAGTAGCCCGGGCCGACCAGGTTGTAAACGTTCACCTCGGTCGGCGCGTCCGACGACCTCGTCGACTGGATCTGCGACCGGGCGTCGTCCAACGACCCGTGTGACGCGACCGTGCACCCCGACTTCGGGCCGCCTCCGTACGGGATCCCCTACATCGGCGTCTCGGGCGATCAGCCGCTCGAGCCCGTGACGTTCGTCCTCTACGGCTCCGAGAGCGACGCGGGTGCGCCAGGCCGGCCTGAGGGCTACCCGATCCCGGAGATCGCGCGCGAGGAAGCGCATCTTCCAGGCGATGAAGACGTATGGCCTGATCGTCGCGGACAACGGCTCCGACTTGTTGGTGCAGGGCACGATGGACCGGGCGTGGGACAACGACGTCCTGAACCCGGCGTTTCACAGGCTGACCGCGGCCGACTTCGAGGTCGTGGAGCTCGGCTGGGGAGCCCTGACGGAGCTCAGTCGCCGGGCGCGGACACCGCGTCCAGCAGGAGGCGATACTGGTCCACGAGGGTGGGCTCCTGGCCGATCAGCTCACCCAGGAGCATTGGTCGCGAAGACCAGCCTCGGCGACGAGACGCGCGCGTCCCTCGGACAATGTCGACTGCGTGCGCGGCCGCCAAGCTCTGGCCAGATGCGAAGAAGTCCCCGCAGAGCCGGACGAGCCCGGCGACGATGGCGGCGCGGCGGTGGCGGTAGACACGCTCGACCGCATCGGTCGCTTCGGTCATCCGACTCTGCGGGACCTTCTCGTTCATCAGCCCTGGTCGAACACCATGACCGGGCGGTCCTCGATCGACCCTCTGGGCGCGTTCGGCAGCTTAGCAGCCCAATCGACGGCCGCATCGAGATCGGGCACGTCGAGGACGTAGTAGCCTCCGAGCTGCTCCTTCGTCTCGGCGAACGGTCCGTCCGTGGCTACCGTGTCACCGCCTCGCACCCGAACGGTCGTCGAGGACGTCGTGGGGTGCAGAGCCTCGCCGCCCACGTACACACCCGCCTTCTCCATCGCCTCGGTGACCTCGAACCACGCGGCCATCTCCGCCCCGTCAGGGGGCGGGCTGTTTTCGTTGTCGTAGAGCAGGAGCATGTAGCGCATCTGGGCCTCCCCAGGGGTTGGTGTGGGGCGGCTCCCCGCCGCCCGCTCAACCTACCCACGAACGGGGTGTGGGCGTTTCGACGCCGCCCCACGCAAGGCGACGACGAGGCGCGGGGCGGCTCCTACGACCCGGTCGGGACGCCCGCCCGGGGTCGTGCGCCGGGCTCCCGTCGCCGCCACCACAGCGGGAGCGCGATCCACACCACCGCCACCCAGAGCGCGAACACGGCCCAACCGAGGATCTCCGGCAGCGCGTCGTAGGCCGTGAGCCCGGAAAGCGGATGCGGCAGCGCTCCGAATTCGGGCCAGATCCCCGTCCGCAGGCGCGCAACGGCGTTGGACCCGATCTGGTAGAACTCCGCGAACCCGGCCCCGTAGGCGCCAAGCGTGATCAGCGAATAGGCGACGAGCAGGTGCTTCTCGGCCTTCGGCTCGCGCTCGTAGCGGCGCAGCGTCAGGAGACCGAAGGTCGCGGCGCCGATCACCATGACGCACGTCGCGGTGAACAGGTACTTCCGGAAGGCGCCGTCCATCATCCAGGCCGCGGGGAGCGTGTGCGCCCCGAGCAGGATGGAGAACGGAAAGAACCACGGTCCCCAGCGCCGACGGAGCGGCGGGCGGAGCAGGGAGAGCGCCATCATCATGAGCACCGTGATGCCCACGACGTTATGCACCAGCAGGAAGTTGACCGCCGGGCTCTTGAGCTTGGTCCCGCGATACCCGTCGACCCAGTGGGCGAGGTTGATGCTGCCCTCCAGGCCGTGTACGGCGTAGGCGTCGGTGGTGTCGGATGCGTCGAACACCACGTAATACGGGATCTTGGTCAGGTTCCAGGCGCACAGGCCGACCAGGAAGAAGAGCAGGATCTTCTTGCCCATGGAACGTCTCCGGTTGGGGCGGGACGGCGCGGTGGCAGGACAGCGGCCGGCCGGCGGCTCGTCCGACGCGCGACGGCCGTGGGTGTCCCTGGGGAGTCCCGATTCTGGGGAACCGGCTCGGAGCCCGTCAAGCGCGCCCGATGGCGCGCTCCCGACCCCGCATCTATCCTGACTGCCCGCAGCGCGTCCGCCGCACCTTCACCGAAGCCGAGCCCATGACCGTATCACCCGTGGATGGTTCCCGAGACGAGACGCTCTGCTTCGTCGTGGAGAAGCTCCGCCTGCGCGGCTACGCCGGCTTCTGGGTCGTGGTCCTCACGGGCATCGTGCTGACCCGTTTCTTCTCGGGCCTCGACATGGAGAGCACGCTGCTGCACGAGGTGTTCGGCTACAACAACATCTGCGTCTTCTTCGACTACCCTCCGTCGAACTACGTGCTGCCCTTCCTGTGGGCGATCACCCTCGTGCTCCTGCTCATGTACGTCACGGCGCATTGGCTGCACATGCGCGCGGAGGTCCAGCAGGGCACGCTCTCCGTGGCGCTGTACCGGACCCTCTCGGGACTGAAGGTTTTCGAGGCGTTCACGCTGATCGCCTTCTCGACGATCTTCGCGGTGAGCCCGGAGGGGTGGAACCGCACGCTCTACATCCACACGGCGCCGTTCTTCCTCCTGCAACTCGGGATGGTCTCGCTCGCCATGTCCAACACGCTGCACGGCGTGCGGTCCGGATACTGGCGCCGGCTGGAGATGCCGGAATGGTTCGTGAAGGGTGCGATCGCGTACTGCGTCGTGTTCGCCCTGATCGTCGCGTTCAAGATTCCCGTCGCCACGAACGCGATGGCGCACTACCGGTGGTGGGCGCAGACCGACACGCTGGCCACGGTGGCCGGCCTCGTCGACAAGGGCTTCCTGATCTGCGCGGCGATCATCCCGATGATGAAGGCCGCCTACCTCGTCTATCTGCGCTCCGACGACCTGGACGTGGTCCACCTCGCGCCGAGCATCGCCTCGCACCCGTTCGGACGCCACGCGCACGAGCGCGCGTAGGCGGCCTACCCCCCGAACCGCGACAGCGCGAAGACCTGCGGGCTCGGCAGGCGGAGCATCGTGATGTCGACGACGGTGGTGCGGAAGTTCTGCAGCACGTCGGCGACGGCGCTCCGCTTGAGCTCGATCGTGAGGGGCACGTAGTGGATGTCGTCGGAGTCGGGCTCCTCGGCGGTGATCTCGATGTCGACTGCCTTGCAGTCCTCGAGGAGGTTCATGAAGCCTTCGTCGGAGTCGTACGCCTGGGTGCGCAGGTAGAACGTCAGCGTGCCGGGATTCACTTTGTTCTTGTGGACGTCCTCGATCATCTTCTCGAGCTGGTTCGCGCCCGCCCCGCGTGATTTGAACGTGATGTCGTTGTGCGCGACGTCGAGGCCGTATTGGTCGCGGATGCGGAACACGACCTGGGTGTGCGCCTCGTACTGCTCCTGCTTGTCCCAGTCGGTGAGCGAGCCCTTGAGCCGCGCCACGCGCGTGAGCGTGGCGTCCGTGTTGCTCCGGAAGGCGTCGACGACCGCGCGGTAGGCGTCCTCGTCCCGGGGCGTGGAGAGCGCGCGGAAGAGGTGGGGCAGCACCCGCGCCCGGTTCTTCTCGCCGTCGACGATCCCGATGTCGCCACCGAAATGGGCGGTCTCGTAGAGCACCGTGAACGGGATCTCCCGGCGTGACGACGCCAGCATGCCGAGGTCCACGTCGTACTGGGCCTCGCTCAGGCGCGAGCCTTCGAGTCGCTCCTCGTGCAGCGTCGCGAGCTTCTTCCGGCTGATCCGCAGCGCGTCCTCGCGGGGGTCGATGCGGATGTAGTTGAAGTTCAGGTTGCTCGCCGACGTGCGCACCGTGTTGTCGGCCGAGTCCTCCTTTACGTAGCGGATCGGCACGACTCGCAGCGGGGTGAGCGTCTGCGACCCGATCAGCCCGAACTCCTGGACCTCGTAGTCGTCGTACATGTCGTTGCCGGGCGTGAGGAAGTGCCCGTGCAGGTCGAGTGTCTTGGACGACCCGAGCTCGAGCTCGTCGAGGACCTTCACGCCGCGGCCCACCCCCTGCAGCAGTCGCGCCCAGCGGGCCAGCTGTCCGCGACCGACGTGCGCCAGGCCGCTCCCGAAGTTGGCCCCGGCCAGGTGGACGAGGTTGTCGATCGGGGCGGGCAGGGGGCTGAACAGCCGGAGCCAGTTCCGGACGACGAGCGCGCCGGTGCTGTGCGTGACCACGTGGAAGTGTCCCTCGAGCAGGCTCCGGTACTCCTCCGAGTGGAGCGCCCGGTCGAGGGCGAACGAGATGTCGTCGATGGAGATCCCGTCGCTGAGGGAGATCCAGCGGGCGAGGTTGATCTCCACGACGGCGTCCGCGCCGAACTCCGCGCGCAGGTCGTGGGGCAGGCGCCCGTAGATCTGCTCGACGGAGTTGTCGTCCCCCTCCGAGCTGTAGCCGTGAATGAGGGCGATCGGCAGCATGACGACTCCGCGCGGTTCGGGTCCGTCCGGCCTGGGGGGGCGCCGGATGGTAGCCGGTCGCCTCTACCCGATCAACGGATCCGCTCGTGCAGCTCCTTCACCCGGATCGGCTTCTGCACGATGTCCGCGGTCCCCGACCCCAGCCGCTCGAGGACGGCGGCGTCCGCGTAGCCCGACACGAACATGGCGGGGAGGTCGGGCAGCACATGGAGCCTCCCGGTTCGCGTTCGCCTCGCACGCCATCGGAACGAGCGATCCCGCCGGATCGTGACGGAGGACCGGTCATCACGGGCGTCCGATCGCGCTGGACGGTCGGGGCGGTCGACTGTCGTCGGCCGCCCACCGCTCCCGACCCTCCGTCCGGGCCCGTCAGAAGAGGACGCTGACGCCGGCCGAGAGGTCGAGGACGTCATTGGCATCGCCGTCCAACGGGACGCGGATGAACAGCGTGGGCCCATCGGAGGATGCCGCGAGCTGCACGCCCACGGCGACGTAGGCCGTGAACTGCTCCCCGAATCCGTCGTCGCTGTTGACCGCGTAGGTCGACTCCAGGTCGGCGATCAACTCCGCTTCCCCGACCGGAACCCGCGTTCGGGGCGGGCTCGGCGAACCGGCGCCATTCCCAGCGGCCACGGTCCGCTCGGGAAAGGCAGGAGGCGAGCGCCCGACGATCTCCGGAGTATTCCGGGCTTGCGCTCCCCGCCTCGCCCACGGACCCTGCCGCTCCATGACCGCTCCGTTATACGACCTGGACGCGGTGCGCGCGGAGATCCCCATCCTCCGGACGCACGTGCCCGTGAACAACTGCTCCCACGCACCCCGCAGCCGGGTCGCGGCGGCAGCCGCGCAGGCGTACCTCGAGTCGTGGAACGAGCGGGGGATGGACTGGGACGAGTGGATCGCCGAGGTGGAGGCGGCCCGTGCGGAGTTCGCCGCGCTCATCGGGGCGGACCCGGTCGACGTCGCGGTGGCGACCTCGGTGTCGCAGGCGACTTCGAGCCTCGCGAGCGCGCTGAGCTGGGAGGGCGAGCGGAGGCGGATCGTCGCCAGCGCGGCGGAGTTTCCGACAGTGGGCCACGTGTGGCTGGCCCAGGAGCGGCTCGGAGCCGACGTGCGCTGGGTCCCCGAGCGCGGCGGCCGCATCGCGCTCGAGGACTACGAGACAACCATCGACGAGCGGACGCTCATCGTCTCCGCGTGCCGCGGATACTACCAGACCGGGTTCAAGCAGGACGTCCCGCGGATCGCGGAGATGGCGCGGGCGAAGGGCGCGATGCTCTTCGTCGACGCCTATCAGACGCTCGGGACGGAGGCGTTCGACGCGCCGGGGAGTGGAGCCGACTTCGTCGCGTCCGGCAACCTCAAGTTCCTCATGGGCATGCCGGGGATCGCGTTTCTCTGGGTCCGGCCGGGCCGGGCGGACCGGCTTCGCCCCACGATCACCGGGTGGTTCGGGCGCGCCGACCCGTTCGCGTTCGCGGCCGACCGCCTCGACTGGGCGGACGGCGCGCGTCGGCTCGACGTGGGGACGCCGCCCGTGTGGGCCGCGTACGTCGCGGGCGCCGGAATGCGCTGGCTCAGGCAGATCGGTCTCGACGCCATCGGCGCCTGGACGTCGCACCTGGGTCGGCGGTGCGTCGAGGGCGCTCGCGAGCGCGGTCTCACCGTGCTCGGCCCGACCGATCCGGAGCGCAAGGCGCCCACGACGGCGATCGTCTGTGAGCACGCGCACGCGGTCGAGGCGGCGCTGCGCGAAAGCCACGTCATCGCATCGGCCCGCGGCCCCGCGATCCGCGTAGCGCCGCACTTCTACAACACCGTCGATGACGTCGACCGGGCGCTCGACGCCGTGGCCGCCGAGATCCGAAGGCGACGGTGAGCGCCCGGGAGACGTTCGGCTCGCGGCTCGGGGTGCTGGCCGCGATGATCGGCCTGGCCGTCGGACTCGGGAACGTGTGGCGATTCCCCTACATGGTGGGGCGCTACGGGGGCGGGGCCTTCCTGTTGGTCTACCTGGTGGTCGCCGCGCTCGTGGCGATTCCCGCCCTCATGGGCGAGTGGGCGCTCGGACGTCACACCCGGCGCGGGCCGCTCGGCGCGTTCGAGCGGATCGGCCTCCCCGGTGGCAGGGCGATGGGGTGGGTGCTCATGGCGATCGTGTGGGCGGCCGTCTCCTACTACACGAACGCGATCGGGTGGGTGGTCTACCACCTGCTCGCGGAGCTGTCGGGTCCGTTCGGCCGACCGCTCGACGGGTCGGCGATCCTCCCACCCGCGTCGGGGGTTTCGGGGCGCTCGTTTGCCCTCCAGCTCTTCTTCACGAGCGTGCTGCTGCTCGTCGAGGCCACGGTCCTGCTTCGCGGCGTGCGGGCCGGAATCGAGCGCGCGTCCAAGGTGCTGACCCCGGTCCTCTTCCTCACGCTCCTTTTGGTGATCGTCCGGTCGGTCACGCTGCCGGGGGCGGGTCAGGGCGTACGCTGGCTCTTCGCTTTCGATGCGTCGGGCGTCACGCCGACCGTAGCGATCGCGGCGCTCGGCCAGGTCGTCTTCTCGGTCGGCCTCGGCGGTACGCTGATGACGGTGTACGGGTCGTACCTGAGCGCCGACACCGACATCCGCACCGACGCCGCGCTGACCGTTGCCGGCGACACCGCGGCCGGCCTGCTCGCGGGCCTCGCCATCTTTCCGGCGGTCTTCGCGCTCGGGCTCGAGCCCGCCTCGGGACCCGGGCTCCTCTTCGAGACGCTTCCGGGGGTGTTCGCCCGGATGCCTGCCGGTTGGCTCTTCGGCGCACTCTTCTTCGCCGGTCTGTCGGGAGCGGCGCTGCTCTCCGGCATCGCCGCCTACGAGGTGCTGGTCGCCGGGTTCACCGACACGCTCGGCTGGACCCGGCGCCGGGCCGTCTGGACGGTGTACGCGGGATCGCTGCTCCTCGCTCTCCCTCCGATGCTCAACCTGCGGATCTTCGTGCCCTGGGACCTCACGTTCGGCTCGGGGGGGCAGACGTTGGGCGCCCTCGTCGCGGTGGTGACGGTCGGGTGGGTGATGCAGCGGGCCACCCTCCTCGAGGAGCTCGCGGGGTCGAGCGCCTCGGGTGTCGACCGGGCGCTCGTGCTATGGCTCCGCTGGGTCGTGCCGAGCGCCGTGCTGGTCGCGGCGGTCTGGTGGCTGCTGAGCGACGTTCTCGGGGCGGTGGCCGGCGCGTAGCGTGCGCTCGCCGGGGCGGCGGTCGCGCCGGGGTGTCGGGGGGGGCGATCGCTCCGGGTGCGCCGAGCGAGGTCGTCCACCCTGGCCCTGTCGTCCGGCGCTCCGTATCGTCGCCGGATGACCGTCTCCTACGAGAACTCGAAGGCCGTCTACGAGGGCATCCGCGCGGCCGGCATCCGCTCGGTCTCGGCGCTTCCGGAGACGTGGCTCGGGCTCCTGCTGCAGCGCATCGGGGACGACCCCGAGATGCGCCTCGTCCAGGTCACGAAGGAGGAGGAGGCGGTCGGCGTCGCGGCCGGCGCGCACTTCGCCGGGGAGCCGCATCTGATGCTCATGCAGAACCACGGCTTCCTCGCCGCGATCAACGGGATCGTGTCGCTCGCCCAGCTCTACCACGTGCCCCTCTGCATGCTCATCGCCGTGCGCGGCCACTTCGGCGAGCCGTACCCATGGCACACGCGCGGCGGCAACGTGACCGAGGAGGTGCTCCGGGCACTCGACATCCCCTTCGAGCGAGCCCGCGACCCCGCGCGCGTCGCCCGGCAGATCCGCGAGGGCTATACCCTTTCTCGTTCGTCGCTGTGGCCGACCGCGCTCCTCCTCACGCGCGACCTCATGGAGGACTACCCGTAGTGGAGCGACGGCGCTGCATCGAGCTCATCTACCCGGAGCTCGAGGACAAGGTGGTCGTCACGATCATGGGCGCGTGCGCCCAGGAGCTCTACGACCTCGGTCACCGCGAGAGCTTCTTCTACCTGCAGCACGCGATGGGGCTCGCGTCGTCCATCGGGCTGGGGATCGCGCTGCACCGACCAGAGGAGCGCGTGGTGGTCCTCGACGGTGACGGCTCGGTGCTCATGAACCTCGGCACCTTCGCGACGATCGCACGCTACGCGCCGTCGAACCTGGTGCATGTCGTGTTCGACAACGGCAGCCTCCTGTCGACCGGCGGCTTCGAGACCCACACCACCTCCGGGCTCACCGACCTGGCCGGGATCGCCCGGGCCGCCGGCATCGCCCACGTGGCCCACACCGACGACGAGATGACCTTCGGCGAGGCGATGATCGAGGCGTTCGAACGCGACGGCCCGAGCGTCGTGGTCGCGCGGGTCAAAGCCGTCGGACCCGACCACTACGGGATGGACCTCCACCTGCCGGAGAACGCGTTCCGCTTCGCCCGTTACCTGTCCGACCGCAGGCAGTCCTGACCCGCACACACGAGGATCTCCACGTGTCATCCCTCGCCAGCCTCGCCTCCGACCTCGCCTCCGGCGCCGTGCGCGTCGTCGACCTCACCCAGCCGCTCGGGCCGACCACGCCGGTCATCGGACTGCCGGACGTCTTCGCGCCCTCCCCCGGCCTCACGATCGAGCAGATCAGCCGCTACGACGACGACGGTCCGGCGTGGTACTGGAACACGATCCATCTGGGCGAGCACACCGGCACGCACTTCGACGCACCGGTGCACTGGATCACGGGCAAGGACCTTCCCGACAACCGCTGCGACACCATCCCTCCGCGGAGGTTCGTGGGTCGCGGATGCGTGATCGACGTCTCGGCCCGGGTGGGCGAGGACCCCGACTTTCTGCTCACGCCGACCGGCATCGAGGGGTGGGAGGCCGAACACGGGCGCATCGCCGCCGGATCGTGGGTGCTGCTGCGCACCGACTGGAGCAAGCGCACCGACCCCGTCGACTTCCTCAACGTTCACGATGACGGGGCGCACTCGCCGGGCTTCCACGCGGACGCCACGCGGCTCCTCATCGAGCGCGACGTCCTGGGCGTCGGCGTGGAGACGGTGGGGACCGACGCGGGGCAGGCCGGCGCCTTCGACCCTCCGTTCCCGAACCACACGCTCATGCACGGCGCCGGCAAGCTCGGCCTGGCCAGCCTGACCAACCTGGACCAGTTGCCGGCGACCGGGTCGCTCGTCATCGCGGCGCCGCTCAAGATCGTGGACGGAAGCGGGAGCCCGCTCAGGGTGCTGGCGCTCGTGGAGGATTGAGGGCGGGGACGGTTCCACGTCGGCGTGGCGGTCACCCCGCTCGATCGTTCCTCAGCGTCCCGTCGGAGTCCCGTACGGGTAGAGCTCCGCAAGATCCACGTTCTCGTACGGCAGCGCGTCCAGATAGGTGGTCCCGACGAACGGTCCGGGCGCTTCGACGACCACGATCGTCGGCGCGAATCCGGTTTCGTCGAAGCCGCGGCGGAAATG
>Ga0268386_10002072_pt1 | contig 14107 bp, 12 predicted proteins | sample RVTome_15_FD_200260 | JGI IMG/M metagenome (GOLD analysis project Ga0268386, IMG submission 200260) | Soil microbial communities from uranium-contaminated site in the Upper Colorado River Basin, Wyoming, United States - RVT150D86... ...
TCAACTGTTACTTTTTCTTTGACTATATCTAAATCAATTTTCTTAACTTCATTTATCTTTCTTTTAGTTATTATTATTTCTCCAACTTTTATCTTTCTTTTAGTTATTATTATTTCTTCAGCATATAAAGGAATTAATTTTTGTGTATTGTCATTTTGTATTGTATTATTATTTTTGTCATTGGTAAAATTACCCTTTTCGTCATCGAATAGAGACACTCTTTCACCATTTACTTTATGTACTTCTTTTTCATTTTTTGTATGATGATATTTATCCATCAACTTCTCCTGTTCCTTTTGTTGAACTTCTTCATTTGCCTCATTTTCAATCTTGTTTTCATTGGTACTTCCTTCAACGTATACAAAATCTAAAATTTTGTCCTTGATCTGAGTAAAAATATTTTCCTTTGAATATGCATCAAGCTCTTTATCATTAACAAATAATTTTTCATAGGATACGGGTACCTGAATCTTTTCATTATGAGTTATCCATTTTTTTTCTATTTTAATATCTTCTAATACTATATTTTTAGAAAGTATGTATTTTTCCTCTAGAACTGGAATAACAAATTCCTGCTGATTGTGTACTTTATTTGCTTCTTGTACGTTAGTTCCTGTTGCTGCAAATGAATTAATATTATGTTGTTTTATCTTAGCCTTATCAAAGTAGTCCGAGGTCTTTTCTTTTACCGATTCAAATAAATGATCTACTTTAGTAGAAAATGATCCTTCTTGATGTATTACAGATGGTTTAATTGTCATTCTTGAATCTTTTGACTTTTTTGGTGAAATTCTAATAGGATTTTCATTATTTTTATTTGTTTCATTATCGTCTAGATTTTTTATTTCGTTTTCAGACATAGGAGAATTATTCTTTTTATTAAAATTTGGTAGTCCCATTACTAATTATGTACATAATATAACTTAAGTATGTTCTAACTTAAGATAAAATTGAAATATATTTTATAAATTCAATATAATAACAATATGATTTAGCAGATCTATTAAAATAAGTGGCAGAAATAAACTGGTATATCAATTGATATATTATATGTTGAATTTAGATAATTATGGAGTCTGATTCAAAAGACATACCTTGGAATGAAATCATAAAAAAAGAAGCAGTAGGAATTAATAATGAAGATTTAGGTAAAGTACAAGAAGTTGGTTCAGTTTCCATATTAACAAAAAAAGGTTTTCTTAATACAGAATTTTTTGATATTCCTAAGGATTTAATAGAACGTTATGATGGCGATAAAGTTTATTTCAAAATAAATGAAGAACAAGCAAGAAATTTCTCTAAAAGCAATTCATCAATAACAACTGAAAAAGAAGAAGAAGACTATTCTATTAACCAATCAAAAATCGCAGTAGAGGATGAAAATAATGATCTTTCTACTTATTCTTCTTCTATAGATAGCAAAAATAATGATATTGTTATCCCTCTTATGTCAGAAGAACTAGTTGTTACAAAAAAAGAAGTAATAGATGAAGTAACTATTACTAAAGAACCAGCAAAGGAAACTAAAACAGAACAAGTTCAATTAATGCATGAAGAAATAAATATAGAAAGAAGACCAGTTAAGAATTTAACAGATAGTACTAATAATAGTACAACAAAAGAAGATATACCTCCGATAGAATCAAAAACTGAGATAAAAATACCATTAAAGAGAGAAGAAGTAGAAGTAACAAAAAAACCCTATGTTAAAGAGGAAATAGTAATAAAGCGAAAACCGATAAGTGAAACACGTCGAATAAGTGAGGAAATAATAACTGAGCAGATAGTTGAACCAGAAAATATATAAGAATAACTAATTACAACATTATCTTACATGGAGATACAAAATATAATAAGTTATTATATTAATCATTATAAACTTTAACGTATCATTTAATCTTCATTTACCGATTCCTACCAAAATAGTATGATATTACTCAAATTAATATAATAGTTTGAACAAAATAAATCTAATAGACCTTCAACTTTATAAAAAGAAACTCTAATTAGTTTTTTTCCAATATCATATATGTATATTCTTCTGTATCAGTAGGATCTATACGTAATATTAAAGGGTAATTGCATCTTACACATTTTGTGTTAAGATATCCTTCTTGACATTTGAATAAATTTTCTTCATCTTCTACAGATACATCATGTCCACTAAGTGTACAATTAATCTGTTTTAATGACGAAATTAAAAAATATCCCATATTATTTATTATGTTAACCCCTATAATTAAGCTTGTCCTGTAAATTTATATAGTAATAAAATACTACTTATAAGTACTAGAAGAAAAAAATATTAGCTATCTTGTCTAATTATATTAGTTATATTTTTCTTATTATCTTGCGTTTCCTTATCTAATTACAGAAATAAGTAGAAAATTATGATTTTTTTATAATAATCTTTATGAAGGTCAAATAATGATAATAGTAATTACATAAAAAACAAAATTTATAAAAAAAACTATTTAGTTTTATTTCAAATGAAACATTCTCTAACTAAAAAAAATTTTTATATCCAATTTATTTTTAATACTGGTCTCCTCATTATCAGATATTACAAATACAAAATTTGCACTGACAGAATGGAGTATTTAATCTGTATTTAAATCAGAAAGCCTAAACACAATAAATGTTTTAAATGATTGAAAATAGAAGTGAATATCTTTCAAAAATATAATAAAATAGTTATGGACACATTGCAATAATTGTTAAAGTGTAATGATTCCTAGTTTTATTTCATATAACATAGTTTTTAAAGTAATATTATTAAATTTAAGTAAAAAATAAACTTGATTTTGTTTATGTCTTCAAAAGACTAAACATTTTTTGAAAGATATAAAGGGTTGTTTGTATATACATAATTGTTATTGGGAAAAAAAAATAATATCAGTAATAACAGAATTACCAATAGATTTCTAACTAGTTTTTACAAGAAATATAGAGAAACTATTTTGATGAATAAGAATTTACTTATCGCAGGCATTTTTGGTTTTATAGCTAGTGCTGTAATAGCTGAAGTATATGCGATATATTCCCCTAGTGATGTATTAACTTCTACAATAACAGTATTAGTTGGCTTCATAATCTATAAGACAGCTTTTGTAGTTCTTTTTCATCTTGACAACAAACAAAAATATACTAATAGACTAACAAGTGAGATCAATTTCAATATTTTAAAACAAATAATAAAAAAGATGATATTTGCATGGTCTATCTTTGATATTGTTAATAATTTAGCAAGAGGGATAATATTATTCGAATTATTATTAATTGGACTCAAACCGTTTGAAGCAGCAATATTATCTTCTATAGCTGCTTCATCTCTATCTTATTTATCTATAAATTTAATCTCAAAACGTATCAAAATCTTTTCCTCATTAAAAAAGAAAGATACAAAGATGTGAAATAATATCAAAGTCAGCATATAAATATCAAATGATAATCTTCCAATAGTTATACTTAAGATTCATACGAAACTTAAATAGGCATAAAATAAAGTTAATTGTTATTAAATATTACCAAATTTGGTAATTATTTATCCACTGAATAAATAATATAATTTTTAAATCAAGTAGTTGAAGTAGTGGTATTATTAATTTTTAAATCTATAACACCTGGTATGTCTAAGATATCTATTTCATTTACCATTTCTTTAGCTTCTTCGGTTTCATCATTCTTACTATCCATACAAATCTCATAAAATTTACACCAAGGACATTTTCGGTTTCTGATTTTTTCTGAAAGTCTTGGTAATATAGTAACATCTTCATTTTCTAGAGCTTTCAGAAAAAGATTCTTTCTTCTAATCATTTCATTTTTTAAAATTTCTCTGGTAATATCACTAGCGGGTAGAAATATTTCCCAACTCTCTATTTCAGGAGATTTTGAATTAAAAGGTCTAAAGAAATAATCTCCATAAGAATCACTTTTAATCCATTTTAATTCTTTAATATTATATTTTATAGAAATAATACCTTTTTCTATTCCTGTTATTACAAGATAGTATAGTAATTGTCTGAGATATGATTTAAATTTATCATCAGTAACATTCAATCTTTGTGTATTCATAGTATCCTTTAATTCAACAATAATATCACTATTCATAATGTCCGGACGTCCAGTCAATCCATCCATTTTTAATTCTGATTGCGATACTCCCAAATCTGCAAGACTAGTAATAACTAATTCACTTGCTTCTCCTCTTACAAAATGCTGGACAGTTTCATTTGATATAATGTCCAATTCAGGTAATTTACGGGTATAATACTGTTTTCTTATACAGGAAGAAGGAATAATATCGGATACATGAACGTTATTATCTAATCTTCTTCTTTGCTCATACCTTTCCTTAAGTTTATTTTGTAATAATCTAGTAAATTCATCATTTTTGCTTATTATTATTCCCATTTCCTTTCCTTTTATATTTATAGAAATACTAGAATATAAATATATTTTATGTGTCCAGTAATATGGAGTTTCTTCTACTATGTAATAATTATCAATTTGAATAAAATATACTTTAAATAGATTATTAAAAGCTTTATAACAATTGCTTTAATAAAATAAGAATAAATTGCTAATTTTTCAAAATAGAATTATTAAATAAATTCAAAAAATAAATGATAATGATTTTTTATCTCCTCAAACAAATCACTAATGCACTATAACTAGTTTCTCTATTAAGATTGTGTATAAATCCATAGGAATTATACTTCACATCTTTAAGTTCTAATTCTGGATTTTCTGTTAAAAAAGTAGTTATTTTTTCTCCAAGACTTTCAGGTGAGTCACTTTCAAATCCTCTAATATATGAATTTAACTGATTTGTATTATCTCGATTCATTTAAATGTTCAATAGAATTTATTGACTTATAAATTAACTATAAAATACCTCAAAAAGTAGTCACAGCATTTATGAATTTAGATTAGCAGAATACAATAAAAGAAATTTATTAAAATTTATTTAATTCTTATCTTGGTTTTATCTAGGTTGAATAGTTTTATTTTATTAAACTACCACAGCAAATTTCTTTAGATATCACAGTAAAGAAATAGAGGATATAAATAAATTTCTTTAGAATATATTTATGAACCATGTATTCTATAAATCGTTATATCTAGTGAGACGGAAAAATAGAATAAGGTCATTTTAACTCAATTTATTTATCTACTGATCAGGAAAGTATTTAGACGAAATATTTAGAGGAAGTAGACATACAGACGAAGGATTAAGAAGAAAACTATAATATGCTATACTTGTTAGCCAAATTATAAATATTGAAGGATAGTCTAATATCTATTATAGATCTATGAAGTTATTTCTTTAATCATATTCCAACAATTTCTAATTTATTATTATAGTTAAATATTCTACCTTATCTATTCCAGATTATCATTTTCTAAAGTAAAGATAATTCTTACCATATCAGGAAATCAAGTATAACAAGTATATCGAAATAATATTCTTTATTTGATTAAGAAATAATGAAGAATGTGAGAGCTTCATTTATTTTTGTATTTATTATACATAGAAATTTTTCTCGATGATTATTCTGAATAATCTTACAACTAAAAATACCCTATCTTTATTCCATAGTTGTTTAAAGGTTGTAGCATATATATAATTGGTATGGCTGCTCGCACTATATGGAAAGGAAGTATATCTTTTGGACTAGTCAACATACCTGTTCAGGTTTTTGTAGCTACACAAAAAGAGGAATTTTCATCTTTTAATCAATTAGATGAAAAAGGTCACAAAATTAAATATAAAAAATGGTGTCCAATAGAAGAAAGGGAAATTCCTTGGTCTGAAATAAAGAAAGGCTACGAAATTACAAAAAATAATTATGTTGTTCTAGAAAAAGAAGATTTAGAGAATATCAAATTAAAAACTACACACACAATAGAAATTAATGAATTTATCGATTCAGAAGATTTTGATCCTTTATATATAGAAAAGAACTATTATATTGGTCCTGACGTTGGAATAACAAAGAAGAAGAAAAAAAATACATCCCCTTCCAATAGCAAAGCGTATTCTCTATTTGTCAAGATTCTCAATGAGACTAATAAAATAGCAATAGGTAAGGTAGTCCTAAGAGATAAAGAACATTTGGTTGCTTTAAGATCATATCAAAGAGGCCTCATAATGCATCAGCTAAAATATCTAGACGAGATAAAACCCATGGATGAAGTTGAAGGTATTTCTAACGGTCAACAGCCTAAGGTCGAGGATAAGGAGTTATCTTTAGGAAAGACATTAGTTGATAATTTAACCAGTGAACAATTTGATATAGGTAAATATTCAGATACTTACTCTAAAGAACTAGAGAAATTAATAGAAGCAAAATCTAAAGGACAGAAAGTTACTATTGGGCAAGAAGAAGAAAAAGCTGAAGATACTACAAATTTACTTGAGGCTCTTAAAGCTAGCATTAGTATAAAAAGCAAGCCCCGTAGACAAAAGAGAACTTAATGAGGTATATAGTTAATGCTTTTCCAGACAAAGAAAACAATAGCAGCAGCCGCAGCAAAACAGAACTCGAATCAGAAAGAACGGTTCCAACTAAATGTTTGAAATTCCATGAATTTTAGAAATCAGAATTTAAATTTTGTGAGAGAGCTAAATTCGTCTAGAAAAAAGAACGGTTTAATTTATAGCCATCAATGGAGGACTAATGTAATAGAAATGCAACTACTTGAGAATAGGGTTATTGAGTTTTCTTCATTGTCCTGTTCAGCTTCATCATCAACGCCATCTACAACAAATGAATCAACAGACAACCAAATACAGCAAAAACAACCACAATTAATAATTGATGTATTCGGTCAAGAGACTGAACCAATATGTACTTACTATAGATGTCGTCACAAGTTTTCACTTCATGGTCTAAGCACCCATGGTTGTAGATGTAAACATCCAACGAACAAGACACTTGGAATATTGGTGAAGGAAAATACTAATTTATTATAAAGGATTTGCCTGAATATCATTAATACTGCCTTCTTCTCTATTTCTTCTATATTGTAAACTAGTGGCATAAAATGTTAGATGACTATAATAAAAAAAGAGACTTTGGTAGAACACCCGAGCCTCCAGGTGACAAAAAACGGCTCACAGACAATAAAACTAGTAAATTTGTAGTACAAAAGCACGATGCTAGCAGATTGCATTATGACTTTAGACTAGAAGATACAAAAGAAAGAGTATTAAAATCTTGGGCCGTACCAAAAGGAATCTCACTCAATCCAAAAATAAAAAGGCTTGCAGTTCTAACAGAAGACCATCCATTAGATTATTTGCTCTTTGAGGGTGTAATTCCTCAGGGAAGTTATGGTGCAGGTACTGTAATTGTTTGGGATACAGGCACATACACATCAGAGCAGGAAATATCAGATCAATTTAAAAAAGGAAAGATTACTTTTACTTTATTTGGTCATAAACTAAAAGGAAAGTTTACCTTAGTTAGGACTCATTTAGATAGAGGAAAAGAAGGAAAGCAATGGCTCTTGATTAAATTAGCTGACGAATTCGAATCTAATGAAGAATTAATTATAAGTAGACCAAATTCTGTTTTAACTAGGAGAATAAATAAGGATTTAGAAAAAGAAGGTAGATCTTACAACAAAAAAGACAAGACAAGAGTCTCTATTAATAAAGCAATCCAAATAAGTGATAATCAGCTAAATCATACTACTACTTATACTACTACTTTTTCTAACCAACAACAAGAAGAAGTAGTAGTAGAAGAGTTTCCAACTACAATAAAACCAATGCTATCAACATTAGTAGATGAGCCCTTTAACAGCAAAGACTGGACGTTTGAAGTCAAATGGGATGGAGTACGTTCTATACTATTCTTTAATAAGTTAAAGAGAACACTAGAATTGCAATCTAGAAATGGCAGATTTATCACTCACAGATATCCAGAGCTAGTAATGGCATTAAAGTCAGAGCAGATAACATCGTCATATCAGTCAGCTATAAAGTGTAAGGAATCAGCAATTTTGGATGGGGAAATTGTTGTCTTAGACAAAAAAACAGGGATCCCAAGTTTTCAGAAACATCAAAGGAGAATGAATATTGATTCCAGTAGAGAAATCGAAATCTTATCTAGAGAACTACCAGCAACCTATTATTTTTTTGATATTCTTTATCTAGATGAAAGAAATTTGCAAGATTTGCCATTTTTAGAGAGACGAAAAATTCTTTCAGAGGTTGTTAGAGAAAATACAAGGATAAAAAAATCTGATTTTATTGAAGAAATAGGAAAGGAATTTTTCGATACAACTAAAAGTATGGGATTAGAAGGATTAATAGCCAAACGTAAATCAAGTAAATATGTACAAGGAATACGGTCTAGAGAATGGTTAAAAATAAAACATATTAAAACTCAAGACTGTATAGTCATAGGTTATACTAGAGGAGAAGGAAATAGGAAAAATTACTTTGGCTCGCTTCTTCTTGCTGTTAATGATTCCAAAGGTAAATTACAATTTGTTGGTCACACTGGAAGTGGATTTGATTTTTTGCTACTTAGACAGATATATGACAAACTTCAAAAAATTAGGATTGGAAAATGCCCCGTTGAGCATGTACCGTATACTAACCGAGACCCTTTCTGGACACAACCAGAACTTGTAGTAGAAATAAAATTTAGTAATTGGACTAGTGAAAAGATTATGAGGTCTCCTATTTTTCTCAGAGTGAGAGAAGACAAGACGCCAAAAGAATGTCTTTTGGAAAGGGAAAAATACACTGAAAAACTAATAAAAGCAGTAGAAGTAAAAAACAATGAAGGAGAAAAAAACAATATTTACTATAATATAGAGGATAATAACGATAACAATAATAACAATAATAATGGTTTTTCTTTCCTCTCTAATCTCGATAAAGTATTCTGGGACAAAACAATAAACCATCCACAACTTACAAAAAAAGATTTAATTGAATATTATGATAAAATAAGTAGATTTATCCTCCCTTATCTCAAAGATAGACCGTTATCGTTAAGTCGGTATCCTGATGGAATTAAAGGAAAATCGTTTTATCACAAAAATTGGAATCAAAAAAATAAACCATTATTCGTGCAGACAGTAGAAGTGTATTCTGAATCAAGAGAAGACAACATTATCAATTATATTATATCTAATAATAAAGAAACTATTCTATGGCTTGCAAATCTGGGTTGTATAGAGATGCATCCATGGTATAGTAGGATTAATAATTTTGATTCTTGCAAAGAAAGAGATGATATATTAGATAAGGAAAAATGTGGTTTGAATTTCCCTGATTTTATAGTTTTTGACTTAGATCCATATATATATTCAGGACAAGAAAAAAATAAAAATCAAAAAGAACCAGAATACAATATCAAAGCATTCAAAGCAACAAGTGACGTAGCTTTTGACCTAAAAGAATTATTTGACGAGCTAAATATAAAATCATATATAAAGACATCAGGGAAAACAGGATTACATATTTTTGTTCCTATTGTTAATTTGTATACTTATGAACAAACTAGATCGTTTGCAGAAGTTATCGGTAAAATTCTTATCAAAAGACATCCAAGAAAAATTACTATGGAGTGGGATACTACTAAAAGAATAGGAAAAGTATTCTTTGATCATAATCAAAATGCTAGAGGCAAGACAATAGCATCAATATTTTCCCCAAGACCTACTAATTCTGCTAGCGTATCATTTCCTATTAAATGGGATGATCTATCACAGGTAGTTCCAACAGATTTTACAATTTTCAATGTTCCTGATACACTCAACAAGAAAATAAAAAATTCGTGGAATAATATTTTAGAAAATAAACAGAACTTAAATAAAATTCTAAAAAATATTGAAGAAGTTCTTTGAGGAAAATATGACTACTAAAAATGTAATTTTTAAAATATTTATATACTTTTTACTTCATTTTATAAAACTATACTTTTTTTCTAATAGTATCATATTTTCCAAAAAAAATTTTAAAAAAGTTCGTAACTTTATTATAAAGTAAAATTTACAATGATTGTATAATTTTCATAGTATTTACTAATAAATACTTTTTAATGTACTAGTTTAAATATTACTTAACTATTTTTTATAGATATGTCATTCGATGTAAACTCTAGAATAAAAGCAATGATCGAGGTGGCTGCAAATCAACAAAAACTCATGCTTGAGTCAGCAACAAACCAACTTAAATTTAATCTAGAAGGAATATCCAATCAACAACGAATTTTCATCGAAACAAATTCAAGTATGTTTAAGACTGTTAATCCTGAGATTAATTCTGCCATAGAAAAGGCAAAAACAGATTTATTACAAATTAATAAGAACGTAGAAAATGAAATGTTGAAAACCATAGAGAATGCTAAGGATAACATAATACAAATCATAGAAAACTTGAAAAATAACCTTCTTAATACTCTTTCATCATCATAATCTTTTAACTTAATGTTCATTATTTTAAATTCTTCATTGTTAATTGTTGTTTTATAAAAAGGAAACATAACTTTGGTCCAAACTTTTTAACTATCAAAAATATATGTTGCTCATAAATATCAAAAATAAAGTTTATCCTATAACTTAATTCAATGAATCATTATAATCAATAAATTCAGATTTATATATCATACTAAGTAACAAAATCTAAAGTTATCTAGATAGTTATGAAGAAATTTATATTTAATAAATCTAAAAGATATCTTCTATCTCTTTAATTTCTCCGCCAATATTACATGATACACCAGCACAGTCTAATGCTGGTTTCTAACAGCTTTTATTATTGTATCAAAATTTGTTTTGCTTCTCTTTGGTTAATTGTATCTGTCGGATTATTTGCAGCTTCATCTGGTATTTTCTTTCTTGTTCTGTTGTGGTTTCAATCATTGTAATAGACAATATTTAACATTTTTATCGTACTCAATATTTGAATAAAATTCTAAGTATTTTTGGGAATATACTTATATTTTGAATATCCTACTATTGAATAATTGAGGTAATAAAGTCATAGGAAATTTTTTATTAGATATTACTTTTTTATGAATATGTCAAATGATAATGAAATTCTTTCTGATTTCACTAAAAATGTATTAAATTCAGAAAAGTGTATACGATGGGTTGCTATTACCGATCAAAATGGTATTATTATAAATGAAAAAAATCGTGAAGGGTTAAAATTACTTCTTAATAAAGAAGAAAATCAGGAATCAGCAGTCAACACAATAACTCGACATAAATCAAGGACTAAATTTGAACCAAAAATAGGAAAATTAACCTATGCGTTTGGAAGATATGAAAACTTTAGTAGATTTATAATTCCGATTAGTGAATATTATTATTTAATTTTAACAATAGAATTTAAGGAAAAACATTTCGATAAAATAATAATTGAAAAAATTCTTCCTTTGATAAAAGAAATGAAGGAGAGTTTAGAAGGTTAAATTAAATACTAATACTTATTTAGAAGACAAATATTGGCAATTGTAAGTATAGTGTTAGGGGAATCTACCTGGTTGTTGGTTCGAAGCCAAATACAAAGAAATTATATACAAAATAAGCAATAGAGATGAAATAGTAAATGTATTAATAGATCAAACTTTTTTATTTATAGAAAGTATTATTAGTGGTAAAAAAATTATAGTGTCTTATATTATGATTATAAAGTCTTATCAGCCTCAATTGTTTTAAAGTCTAGGCTATAGAAGTTGGTTCTTTAAGAACTAGCCTAACATAATATTATATTAAAAATAAGATTAAATATAATAATGCTTTTATCTAAATAATGGAGATCAAAAAAAATTCCTACTCAATAATTTCAATTTCCATTACTATGACCTTAATATTAGGAGTAATATCTTCAAATGATGAAGATTTTTCAGCACTTTCTCAAGAATTGCCTACTGATCAAACTCAACTACAGGATACAATATCAAAAAGTCTAGATTATGTTCATCAGGCTGATATAAGTACAACATCTACAAATATTTTGCTTAATGGAATAAATTTAACCCAAGGCGAATTCATTTTACTCTATGATTCCACACCATTTGCATCTAAAGGCCATATAGCGGTTAATTTACCATGTGATCCAAATAATCCTCTTGATCCAATTTTTGATATTCTTGTAGGTAGAGCTCCAGATTTAGTAGTTTTACCCCTTGGCTATTTGGAACAAATATCAAAACCTGGCAAGATGTGTGTGTATCATGGACAATTTGGATTTGGAGACCCAGTAACAGATCTTATATTAAAATATGTAGGTGATGATGAGTCAATAAAACTAGAAGGACCTCATTCTATAGTAATCACAACTCATGAAACCTTTAAACCAACTACTGAATCGTTTTTTGAACGCCATCATAATGTAACTAACTAATAAATTATTTTTCTTTTTGATACTTTGTATTAATACAAAATATGTTACATCCTTATGGTATTTTAAATGGACAGTTATCAATAATAGTTTTACTGTAAAAGTATAAAAAGTCTTGACTATTTAGTAACTTTTAATTTTCTAGGCTTTTAAAAACGGATTTTTTTAATTATTTCATTTTTTATAAATTCCAGGGTAATCTAATTAGCTGATACATATTCTTGCTAAATTTCTATTTAAGAAGATGTAATTAAAGGTGTAAAGAAATAATCTCCATGAGAATCACTTTTAATCCATTTTAATTCTTTTTATATTTTTATAGATTATTTTAAAATGGAAAATTTGCTAATTCTTATTTATATAAATTTTTACCTATAGTACATAAAAGATCAAATTGAGTTTTAGATTTATTATATTTTCAGTTATCTATTCAATAATATAATGACAACTCAGATTCAGAAAAAGAAATTAGTTAAATGACTAAATGTAAGAAAGAAACATAGGGAATATATTCATCAATTGATATTCAAGATCTGTAATTTTCTTACTATGATAATTTTCTAAATTGATTACCAAAGAGTCTAAATTCTTTATCTTTTAATTATTTTTTGATATATTTTCATATTATATTAGATTATTTTTAGTATCTAAGAATAATGTACCGGCATGGTCCTTAAAAGTCACATTTACATAAAATTCAAAAATCTCACATTTTATAATATTCGATTTATCTCTAATGCTTTAAGCTAATGTTGAAAAAATTAAATTGTATAGTCTGACTCCTATTCTAAAATAGTTGACACAATATTATATAGGATATTTAAAAATTATTAACAATGGATATATATAAAATTATAGTAAAAATATAGATAAATAAATTATACTATATTTTATATAACTTCTTTAATACTAAATCAAACATACTATTTAATGATAATCTATGATCTATTATTATTATTATCATTAGTTTCTTTAACGATATCTTTTTTTATTTATGATATAAAAGTGGAAATTGTTCCTATTGTTGCAGAATCTCCAATTGTTAAAATATTTCCAGATTGCGGAGCCTTAAGTAATCATAAAATCTTTTTTGAAGTTACTGGTTTTAGTCCTAACGGAAATGTTCATTGGGAATTTATTGATTCTAAAGCAAATATAGATTCATATGGTTATTTTGAAACTGATGAATTTGGTGGTTTTGAAGAATATATAATTGCTGAAGTAACAAAACCTGATATCTATATTTTAAGGTTTTTTGATGATAAAAATAATAATTTTTTAAAAGATTTTAACGGATCAGAAGTTATAATAAATTATCAAATACCTTGTGCTAATCCTATATTTTAGTTTCAAATATATTACTAAATTATTGATTGATATAATTTCAATCATTTGAAAATTATTAGAAATAAACTATATAAAATCCCAATGAAGATTATTTATGAAAATTACTATATTTTTTTGAATTTCTCAATATCACTGAATTTTATTTTTGGGAATTATGGCTTTGTTTTTGAATTAAAGGATGAAAAAAATCCTAAAATTTCACTGTTAGAAATAACTGATGGAAAGCTCTAAAAATATTCCCATCCGGTCCCTGTGAAATTTAGCGTACTAATAGTTCTTTACTCCTCCTATACTTTGTAGAATGACCATTGCTCATATTATTGACTTTAATTTAAAATACGAAAATACAAACTCAATCTTAATTCAAATGGTTAAGGTATG
>Ga0268386_10002073_pt1 | contig 14099 bp, 11 predicted proteins | sample RVTome_15_FD_200260 | JGI IMG/M metagenome (GOLD analysis project Ga0268386, IMG submission 200260) | Soil microbial communities from uranium-contaminated site in the Upper Colorado River Basin, Wyoming, United States - RVT150D86... ...
CGCTCGCCCTCGTCGAGCAGCGCGCGGCCTCGGGCGGGATCGTCGGTCGCGAGCGCCAGCGACGCGAGCGCCCAGGGGCCACAGTAGGTCCGCGCGGCTTCGCGCGTAATGGCCACGCCATCGGCGAGGCACTCCTGTGCCAGCGCGTGCTCGCCCAGGCCTCGCGCGGCGAGCCCGCGCAGGACCAGGGCTTCCGCCTCGAAGCGGCGCGCGCCGATCTCGCGCGCCAGCGACACGCTGCGCTCGCTCGCGAGCAGTGCCTGCCGGTAATTGGCGCGATAGACCTCGACCGATGCGCGCAGCGATTGCGACAGCAGCTGCGTGCGAAGGTCGCCGGCCTGCGCGGCCGCCGCTTCGCTCCGCCCGCTGATCTCGAGCGCGGACTCGAAGTTTCCGAGATAGGCTTCCGTCGTCGCCAGCATCGGCAGGTAGCTCAGCCGCAAGCCGGCAAAGCCGTGCTGCTCACACAGCGCGACGCAGCGGCTGAATTCCGCATGCGCCGCCTGCATGCGACCGCGCTGGTACTGCGCGTCACCCAGCCCGCCGAGCGAGCGCGCGATGTCCTCCGGCGCGGCTGCTTCGCGGGCAAACTCGAGCGCGCGGCCATGGGCGCCCAGGCACTCGTCCAGCTCGCCACGCGGGAAATGCAGGTTGCCGCGCAGCGTCCACAGTTGCGCCATCAGTCGCGGATCGGTCTTCGCCGCGGCGGCCTGCTCGGCGTGTCCGAGCGCCGCGAGCGCCTCGTCGTAACGGTCGACGATGCGCAGGCTCGCCGCGAGGCCGAGCCAGCCGCGCGCCCGCTCACCGGTCGATGCGGCGAGGTCAACGCTCTCGCGAAAGGCGGCGATCGCATCGTCGGTGCGCCCGCGCGTCAGGAAGATCCCGCCGATCGTGGCGAATGCCGCACAGAGGTCGGGGGCCGCGCGGGCCAGATCGCGGCTGCGCTGTGCATGGGCGAGCGCGCGGTCGAGCCTCGACGCGCGCTGCTCCTCGGTCGCCGCGTGCAGGTATGCCGCCGGCGCCGCGGGGTCCTCGGCGGCCGCGAGATGATCCGCCTCGAGCCCTGTATCGCGCGCCTCGAACCAGGCCGCAGAACGACGATGGAGCTCGCGGCGCGTGGAGCGCAGCAGCGACTCGTAAACCGCATCGCGGATCAGCGAGTGCGAAAACCGGCACTCGTCGCCATCGGTTGCCACGAGACCGGCCTGCTCGAGCCCGGCCGTGTCGTATCCAGGTTCCGCGAGCACGTGCCGCAACGCGCTGCGGGAGAATCGCGAGCCGAGAACCGCGGCGGCGTGCAGACCACGCTGCAGATCCGCCGACAGGCGGCCGATCCGTGCCAGCACCAGTCCACGGACCGATCCGGGCAGGGTCGTCTGGCCGGACTGCGCGGTCCGGAGCAACTGGTCGAGAAACAGCGGTTGACCGGCGGCCTTTTCCAGGCACTCCTCCAGGATCGTCGCCGGCAGATCCCCGTAGCGCGCGGCGAGATCGCGTGCCTCGTCGTCGGCGAGCGGAGCGAGGTCGAGCGTCGTCACGGGACAGCCACGCGCGCGGGCGCGCCAGCCGGGTCCGGTCGGGTCGCCGTCCACGCGCGTCGACAGCGTGAGCAGCACGGGCAGCGTCGCGGCGACCGCGGCGAGGTCGGCGAGCTGCGCCACTTCGATCGCGTCGGCCCAATGGATGTCCTCGACCACGACCAGGAGCGGCGCGCGCTGCGACGCAGCCTCGACGAGGCGCAGCAGTACGCGGGCGCGGCCGCGCTCACGGGTGGCAGCGTCCATGGCGGAGAGCGGCGAGGCTGCGCCCTCCGCCGGCAGCAGGCCCAACAGGTCGCGCGCCAGCATCTCGTCGCCGGCCGCAAGCGTTCCGTCGGCGACAGCCCGATCAACCGCGGCAGTGCGTACAGCATCGACTGCCTCCGGCGCCACGCCGAGCAGGCACGCGGCAAGGGCGGGCCCGGGCCGCTCGCTGACCGCCTGGCCGAAGTCGAGCACCGGCACCACGTGGACGAGCGCGTCGCGCGCGCGTGCGGCTGCGGTGAGTGCATCGATCAGGGACGACTTGCCGATGCCAGGATCGCCGCGCAGGATCACGGCGCGACCACGCCGCGTCGCCGCCACACGATCCAGCAAGGTGAGCAGCATGGCGAGCTCGGCTCGCCGGCCGGTGAAGAAGCGCCCCGGCGGGCGCGCCTCGGTGGAGGGCACCGCCACGACGCGATGCGCGCCGGCGGGCGCAGGACCAGCCAGCGCGCTCACCGTGTACCGCGCAGAGACCTGCGAGACGACGGCGCCCGCGGCCGCGACCTCGCCCGCGCCCACCGCCCGTGCGAGCTCGCGCGCCTGCGTCACCGGCCGGCCGGCCAGCGGAAACGGGCAGGCGCCGATCGCTGGCAGCACCTGGCCTTGCGCGACACCGACCGCGAGACGCGGACAGCCCTTTGGACGTGAGTCACCGTCCACAGCAAGCTCAATCGCCGCGCGAATCGCGTGCTCGACTTCGTTGCCCGCCACGGCGCCGAGACCGAATGCGGCGAGCGTCTCACCCTCGGTCGGCCGGTCGACGCGGCCACCGTGCCGCTCGACCACCGACGAGATCCGGGTGTGCGTGGCCGTGAGTACGCTGCGAGCCGTTTCTGGATCATCGGCCGCACCGTTCACGACTTCGCCGATGCGTGCGACGAGTATCACCGCCTCGCGCAGCGTCGGTTCAGCGCCGGAATCGTGCAGTGCTCCGCGCGCAATCGCACTTCGATCGACGGTCGCAGCGGCACCGCCGGTTGACTCGCGCTCCCGGGCGACACCCGCCTCATCCGCGGGCGCGGCGCGGCGGCGGCGCAGGAGCTCCCGGTGCAGTGCTTCGGTCGCCGCTTCCGGGGCGACGTCGAGGTCGCGGCGCAGGGCTTCGCGGCATGCGCGGTACTGGCGCAGCGCATCGGTGTAGCGCCCCTGCCGCGCCAGGGCCTCCATCAGGTCCCGCTGCGCACGTTCGTTCGACGGCTCGATGGCGACCAGGCGTTCGAGCGCCGCGATGGCGCCGGTGTCGTCGCCGACCGCCGTGCACTGGGCCGCCATGCGTTCCGCTGCGGCGAGCAGCAGACGTCGCAGCTCGCCACGACGTTCCATCAGCCATTGCTCGAACGCGGGCGAGCGCGCTTCGAATCCGTCGAGCAGCACGCCGGCATGCCGTTCGACTGCATGCGCCAGCGCGCCCGGAGAACCGTCCCGGATGAGCGCGCGAAACTGCTCGACGTCGCTGCTGACAAGCGCCGCATCGAGCATGACGGTTCCCGCATCGCCCCGCAGGGCAGGTGCGCACGATTCCGGCAGGCTGCGCCGCAGGCTGGCCAGCGCCTGGCGCAGGCTGGCGCGCGCGAGCTCAGGATCCGAGTCTTCCCAGAGCAGCCCGGCCAGCATGTCCCGCGAATGCGGGACGCCGGGCTCCAGGGCCAGGCAGCCGAGCAGCGCCTGCGCCTTGCGCGAGACGACCCGTATTTCCCGGCCCGGGCCTGCTCGGACTCGCAGCCCCCCCAGCAGTTCGATGTGCAGTTCCGCCACCTAAGGCCCCAGATGCCGGTCCGCCGGCCGGAATGGTGATTTTCACGGTTTTTTCACGCCTGTCGAGACGGCTCGTTGACGCCGCTCGCATATCTTGCGAACCGAGATCCGGCGCGGGCCGGAATTCGGCTCAAAGCCGGATTACCAGCCGGTGAGCTGGCTCTGAGCCAAACTGAACGTGGATACGCTGGAGGACTGCATGAAACTAAAGGATCGCCGCGGACTCGTGGTTTCGAGCCGCAACCCGGATTCGTTGGAGCGCCTCGAGGAGGCCATGGACCTGACGGCCTCGTATTTCCTGGACCCGCTTGCGACCGTCAACGGCGCGCTCGAGCAGGAGCCGGACTTCGCGATGGGTCACTGCCTGCGCGCGGCGCTGGGCGTGATGTCAACAGAGCGTGGCGCCCTGCCGATGGTGCGCGAGAGCGTCGAAACCGTCGAAGCGCTGGGCAACGGCGCGACCGACCGCGAACGTGCCCACGCCGCGGCGGCGCGCCGCTGGATGGAAGGCGACCTGGCGGGCGGCATACGCGCGTACGGCGAAATCATCATCGACTATCCGCGCGACCTGCTTGCGCTGCAGGTGGCTCACGTCGGTGATTTCTTCCTCGGGCAGTCCACGATGCTTCGTGACCGCGTGGCGCAGGTGCTGCCGCACTGGAGCGCGACCGTGCCCGGCTACGGCTACGTGCTCGGCATGCACGCCTTCGGCCTCGAGGAGACGGGTCTGTACGACCGTGCCGAGGATGCGGGTCGCAAGGCGCTGGATATGAACCGCCGCGACCCCTGGGCCATCCATGCCGTGGCGCACGTGATGGAGATGCAGGGTCGCATCCGCGACGGCATCGAGTTCCTGAGCTCCCGCGCACCGGACTGGTCGGTCAACAACGGTCTCGCGAATCACAACTGGTGGCACCTTGCGCTGCATCACCTCGAATTCGCCGAGTACGACCGGGTCCTGGAGATCTTCGACACGCGGATTCGACCGGCGGAGACCTCGGTCGCGCTGGAAATGCTCGACGCATCGGCGCTGCTCTGGCGTCTCACGCTGCGCGGTGTCGATGTCGGCGCCCGCTGGAAGTCGCTGGCCGCCTCCTGGCAACCGCTCGCCGAGGATCGCTTCTACGCGTTCAACGATGCCCATGCGGTGATGGCGTTCGTCGGCGCCGGGGACCGGGCGGGCGTCGAGCGCACGATCGGGAGTCTCGAGCGAGCCGCGCAGGAGCCCGGGACAAACGGGATGATGTCGCGCGAGGTCGGGCTGCCGCTGGCGCGCGCCCTGGCGGCCTTCGGCAAGCAGGACTATGCGGCGACCGTCGAGCTGCTGACACCGATCCGCGCCAACGCGAATCGTTTTGGTGGCAGCCATGCGCAGCGCGACCTCCTGCATCTCACGCTGCTCGAGGCGGCGTTCCGGGCTGGCCGCCCTGCGCTCGCCCGGGCGCTGGCCGCGGAGCGCACGGAGCTCAAGCGCACCAGCCCGTTCAACTGGCGGATGACCGCGCGCGCGCTCGAGGCACAGGGGCTCCACGACGATGCCCGGCAGGCGCTCGCAAATGCGGACATAAAGGCGGCGGTGCAGCGCGTACAGCCCTTGAGCCCGCCACGCGAGCTGGCCGTGGGCTGACGTACGACCGGGCAGCGGCGTGGCGTAACATGGCCGAAAGGCCCGCAGCTCCGACGGGCTCATGGCGGACGCATTGAAGCCCGAACCGCGCCTTCGCGGACACGTTATCGCCGCGCTGCTGTGCCTGGTCGGCCCTCTTCGGGCGGCCGAAACGCCGCAGGCGATGCCACCGGCGCCGCCTGCGGCCGGGCCGCAGGCGCCCTCCCCCGGGCTCAATGCCGCGCTCGAGGAGGCGGTCGTCGCGGAGAAATTCCGCGCTGCGAAAGACTACGACCACGCGATCGAGTCCTTCCGCAAATCGATCGGGCTGCACCCGAGCGTTCGCGGCTACAACGGGCTCGGCATCACTTATTACACGTTGGGCCGGCATGAAGACGCGATCCAGGCTTATCTGCAGGCGCTCGCTCTCCGTCCCGACGATCCGGCCCTGCATTACAACCTCGGGTTGGCCTATCAGGAGCTGGGTCGGGATGAGGACGCCGCACGCGCGTTTCGCGAATCCTTCCGGCTCAATCCTGCGAATCACGCGGCCAGCGACGCACTCGGCGTCTCGCTAAGCAAGCTGAAGCAGCATCAGGAGGCCGTGGCCGCAGCCGAGGCGGCTATTCACCTGCAACCCGACGATGCTTCATATCGGCTGCACCTCTGCGAGACCCAGGTCTCGATGTCGAAGTACAGCCAAGCGATCGCGGCCTGCGGCGAGGCGCTCCGTCTCGCCCCGGATCTGCCGGGCGCGCATCAGGCGCTCGGATCCGCCTACCTTGCCGTCGAGCAGTACGACCAGGCGGCGGCGGCTTACCGGCGATGCGCCCAGCTGAGGCCGGACGATCCGGAATGCCGGCGTGGCCTCGGCGGCGCCTACTACCTCGACTACGAGTTCGAAGACGCAATTCCGGCGTACCAGCAGCTTCTCCGCCTCCGCCCCGACGATCCCTCCGCCAGCAACTGGCTGGGCAGGTCCTATCAGGGTCTCGATCGTCACGAGGACGCATTGCCGCATCTCCAGGCTGCAGTCGCGGCACAGCCGGACAACGCCGCCTACCTGCTCGACCTGGGGATCGTGCTCGTCGACCTTGGCAAAACCCAGGAAGCGATGCAGGTGGCGCGAAAGCTGGCCTCGCTCGACGCGAAACGGGCCACGAATCTCGAGACCTACGTGGACAACGCCCGGTAGCCGGCGCGCTCGACCGCATCGCGGCCGGCTCGGCGTACACTCGACGCATGACGGAGGTCGGCACGACCTCGCACAGGCGGCTCGCGGCGCTGCTCCTGCTGGCAGCGACAGCCGCGGTTGCGCGGTCGGCCGATCCATACGAGGCCGAGCGCATGGCGTTGATGCGCGAAATCGAGCAGGACGTCCGCGACACGGCGGTCTACCTGAACCGGCGCGCGCTCGACGAGCGCGTAATGCGCGCGCTCGCGACGGTACCGCGCCACGAGTTCGTGCAGAGCGACGATCGCCGGTTCGCCTACGAGAACCGGCCGCTGCCGATCGGGCACGGCCAGACGATCTCGCAACCCTACATCGTCGCGATCATGACGGACCTGATCGAGCCCGGCGCGGGTTGCCGGGTACTCGAGATCGGCACGGGCTCGGGATACCAGGCGGCGATCCTGGCTCAGCTCTGCGACGCGGTCTATACGGTGGAGATCATCGAGGCACTCGGGATCGCGGCGCGCGAGCGTCTCGTCCGCCTCGGGTATCGCAACGTCGAAGTGCGCCTGGGCGACGGCTACTACGGCTGGGAGCAGCATGCGCCGTTCGACGCGATCGTCGTGACCGCGGTCGCGTCGCACATCCCGCCGCCGCTGCTCCGCCAGCTGAAGCCCGGTGGGCGCCTGATCCTGCCGATCGGCACGCGATTCACGACACAGGAGCTCGTCCTGGTGACCAAGGCCGGTGACGGCCGGGTCACGACTCGCCAGATCCTTCCGGTTCGCTTCGTACCCCTGACCGGCGATCATCCCGGCGAAGATGAGTGAGCGGCTGCCGGGCTGGTCTGTCGCCCTGGTCTCCGGCGCCGCGCTTGCAAACGAAGTCCTGCTGACCCGCTACTTCGCGGTCGTTCACTGGCATCACTTCGCCACCATGATGATCAGCCTGGCGCTGCTCGGCTTCGGCGCGAGCGGGACCTTCGTCACGGTGGCGCGCCCCTGGCTGCTCGACCGGTTCGCGGATGCGTATGTCGTGAATCTCCTGGCCTTCGGCGTCCTGGCGGTGGCCGCGCCCGTCGCCGCGTCGGCACTGCCGTTTCAGGCCGAACAGCTGCTGTGGGACGCGTGGCAACCCGTGTGGCTGGCGTTCACATATCTCGCGCTCGCTTTGCCCTTCTTCTGCGCGGGTAACGCCATTGCCCTCGCGTTGCTCCAATGGCGCACGCGGGCTGGACGGGTGTACGCCGCTGACCTCGCAGGCGCTGGCACCGGCAGCCTGCTGATCCTCGGGCTGCTGTATCTCGTGCCGGCCGAGCTCGCGCTCAAGCTGATCGCCTGCGTCGGTCCGGTCGCGGCGATCGTGGCTCTGGTCGAACTGCGATCGCGGCGGCGCGCGGCGTTCGCCGCCGGCGGCGCCGCCCTGCTCGTGCTCGCCGGCGTCCCCGGTCACTGGTTGCGCGCGGATCCGGGTGAGTACAAGGCATTGAGCCAGGCGCTGCGCGTCCCGGCGACGCGGATAGTCGAGACGCGCTCGAGCCCGCTCGGCCGTGTCGACGTGATCGAGAGCCAGCGGGTGCCGTTGCGGCATGCACCGGGCTTGAGCCTGATGGCCGCGAACGAGCCGCCGCCCCAGCTCGGGCTGTTCACCGACGGCGATGGCATGGACGCCATCACGGCCGCGACCGGCGATCCGTCTCGCCTCGAATTCCTCCGTGACAGCACCGGGGCCCTGGCATACCAGGTCGCCGCGCCTCGAACCGTACTCGTCGTCGGTGCGGGCGGCGGTCTCGAGGTCCTCCGTGCGCGCGAGCATGGTGCAAGCCGCATCGAAGCCGTTGAGCTCAATCCCCAGGTCGCGGCGCTGATGCGTCGCGAGTTCGTTGAGTACACCGGCGGCCTGCTCACCGGTCCCGGCGTAGAGCTCGTGGTCGGCGATGTGCGCGGGATGCTCGCCTCGCACCAGCGGCGCTACGACCTCATACAGATCTCGCTCGCGGGCGGACCCGCCGGCGGTCTCGGCGGGCTCAACGAGGACTACGTTCACACCGTCGAGGCCTTCGAGCTCTACCTGTCGCGGTTGAACCCCGGCGGTTACCTGTCGATCACGCGTTACGTGCAGGTGCCGCCACGCGACGGGCTGAAGATGCTCGCAACCGCGATCGCAACACTGGAGGCCGCGGGGGCCGCCGACCCTGCGTCGCGTCTGCTCATGATCCGCAGCTGGCAGACCGTGACGTTGCTCGTGAAGAACGGCGTGGTCAGTCCGGACGAAGTCGCGCGCATGCGCCGCTTCTGCGAGACGCGGACATTCGACGTCGCGTGGTTTCCCGGGATGCCGCGCGACCTGGCGAACGTCTTCAACCAGCTCCGCGAGCCCTGGTTTTACGACGGTGCTACGGCCTTGCTCGGCCGGGAGCGCGAGCAGTACATCGCGCACTACGACTTCGACATGCGTCCCGCGACGGACGACCGGCCGTTCTTCCGGAATTTCTTTCGCTGGTCGTCGTTCGCCGAGGCCTGGCGGACGCGTGAGCGCGGCGGGATGGCGCTGCTCGAAGCGGGATATCCCGTGCTCGTGGCCACGGTCGTGCAGGCACTGCTCGCCGGCGCATTGCTGATTCTTGCGCCGCTCGCCGTGCTGCGGCGGCGCACGGAGGCGACCCGCAGCGTCGGGCGCGTCTTCGCATACTTCGCCTGCATCGGGCTCGCATTCCTGTTCGTCGAGGTGACTTTCCTGCAGAAGCTGCTGCGTTTCGTCCATCACCCGACGATTGCGCTGTCGGTCGTGCTCGCCACGTTCCTGCTCGCCGCCGGCGCGGGCAGCCTCTGGACGTCGCGTGTGCCCCAAGCCGGCTCGGCCCGACCACGCCTGGTGCTCGCCGTCGCCGGCATCGTCGCGATTGGCGCAGTGCTGGCGATCGCCTTCGATCCTCTCCTGGCGCGGTTCGACCATTGGTCGCTTGCCGCCAAGATCGCCATCTCGGCGGCGCTGATTTCGCCGCTCGCGTTCCTCATGGGCATGCCGTTCCCGCTGGCGCTGCGCGAGATCGACCCACCGCTCGTGCCCTGGGCGTGGGGCATCAACGGCTGCGCATCGGTGGTGAGCCCGGTGCTCGCGACGCTGCTCGCGGTCGACCTGGGGTTCACTGCCGTGCTGTGCGGGGCGCTCGTGCTCTACGTGCTGACGCTCGCGGTGTTTCCGCGGGGGGCAGGCGCCCAGATTCCCGATATGAGAAATCGCAACACCGCGAGCAGCGCGCGTCGCGGCCGCGTGCGCCACTCCTCGACCTGACGGCTGCGGTTCCTGTCGTGCACGCACCATTCGCAGAAATGCTCGCAGTTGTTGGTCAGAATCCGGTAGGCGTCCTCTCCGAGTCGTGATCGCGCCCGCGCGACCACCACCTCTCGATCGAATCGTGCACCGCTGGGAGTGCGAACCCGGACCGGGCGTCCGCGCGCATACTCTGCAAGGGACACTTCCTCCACCGGTCCGGCGCGCCAGCCGCGGGAGAGGCCCCGGTAGTGCACCACCTTGTCGTCGCCGACGTAGATACCGTGATGCATGTAGCCGGTTCGCGACGTCACGACGTGCGCCGCGAGGGGCGGGGCCGCGTTGGCGGCCACGAGCTACTCCTGCTCGCGCGAGGCCGCGTGGCAGGCGTCGCGCACACCGGATTTATCCTCCCTTGGCATGGATGCACTCGCAGCGCAGCCGTTGACTTCATTGCGTGCGGACCATGAGCGGACCGCACTCCGGCCGCGAAATGCCGGGCAGGCGCACCGGCTGCACGCCTGATTCGTCGTGGACATCACTCGCGGGCGGCGTCGGCCCGCATGAGGCAGGGGCCACGCGTGGGCCAGGCCAGTTCGGAGCTGAAATTGGCAGCTGTGCCAGCAACGCGGAAAGCCGCGTCTGATATGTCTGCCAGGCGTTTGTCATGACACGCTGCTCCCGGGGATCAGGCGAGGCCGTCACCATGACGCGCGCCTGCTTCCATCCACTTCGCCATCGACACCTGATACGTGCGTAAGCCGCGTTTGGAGGCGCGGGAAATCGTCGCGCCAAAAAAGAGCGATTCGGCGCGAATCCCGCCCAACGGACGGTCGACGAGGCTCCCGTCAAGGACGGCGGCTCGCCAAGTTGTCTCAAGACCTCGAAAGCCGCGACACGAATGCTGCGGCTCTCCCCCGGTCCCTCCTTGCGGGAAACGCGCACCGCTCGGTCCATGCCGCGCTGCGCACCAACCGGCCCGCCCGTCAACCCTTAGCCGCGCGTAATATCCCTGCCACGAGACGGGTCCACTTTTTGTGACCCACCTGTCACACACGAGGGGGACTGATCATGGCCATGAATCGTAGGGACTTCGGCAGGGTGATGCTGGGTGTGACCGGCGGTTTGCTCGCCGGTTCTCAGCTGGCGCAGGTGGCTTGCGCCGCGGAGGAGAGCGGCGGCGGCGACAAGCACATCTGCAAGGGCCATAACGCCTGCAAGGGCAAGGGCGGCTGCAAATCGGGTGATGGCGGCTGCGCCGGCAAGAACTCCTGCAAGGGCAAGGGCGGCTGCGCGACCCAGGCTAGGCACGAGTGCAAAGGACAGGGCGGCTGCAAGACCAGTGACGGCGGCTGCGCTGGCAAGAACTCCTGCAAAGGCAAGGGCGGCTGCAAGGTACCCGTCGAGCACTTGGGCTGATCGCCCTGCGGGGCTTCGAGACGCCGATGCGGAATCGCTGGAACCTGCCCGACCTCGGGCTGGGCGTCGGCCTGCGAACCAAGCACTTCCGGCACATCACCAAACACTGGCCGGAGGTGGACTGGTTCGAGATTCTCTCCGAGAACTTCATCGACACGGAAGGCCGCCCGCTCTGGTACCTGGACCAGATTGCCGAGCGCTATCCGATCGTGATGCACGGAGTTTGCCTGTCCGTGGGCAGCACGGACCCCATCGATTTCGGCTTCCTGGACAAGCTGCGTGCGCTCGCCGCGCGCGTGAAGGCCGTCTGGCTCGGCGATCACATATGCTGGACTGGCGTCGCCGGCGTCAACGGACACGATCTCTACCCGGTGCCGTACACGGACGCGAGCCTGCGGTACATGGTCTCGCGCGTGAAGACCATCCAGGACTACCTCGAGCGCCCGCTGGTGCTCGAGAATCCGTCGACATACCTGACCTTCGCGGCTTCGACGATGCCCGAGGAGGAATTCATCGCTCGGCTCGCCACCGAGTCCGGTTGCGCGCTGCTGCTCGACGTCAACAATGTCTACGTGACCTGCCGCAACCACGATCTGGACCCGACCGCTTATCTTGATGTGATTCCGTACGAGCACGTGGTGCAGGTGCACCTGGCAGGTCATAGCGACAACGGCACGCATTGCATCGACACCCACGACGGGCACGTCATCGACGCCGTGTGGGAACTCTACGCGCAGGTGCACCGGAAGGCCGGTGCACGCGCCACGCTGCTCGAATGGGACGCGAAGATCCCGGCGTTCCCGGACCTGCAGAGGGAAGTGCGGAAGGCGGCGCGCTTTCGTGGCCAGCGCGGACGCGCTCGCGCGCCCGCATGAGCCGCGCGCCTTCGACGCTGGCGCACCTCCAGCGCTGGATGCAGATCGTGGTGACTCATCCGTCGGGCGCCGGCGCTGGAATTCGATCCTCGGCGGCGAACGCACTGCTGCCGCGGGCCACGCGGAACATCGAGACCGTGGTGATGCCGTCGAGGTCGCAGAGCTCGATCGATCGCCTCGGCATCTACGCGCACATGTACTACGCGCGACTCATCGAGGTGATGACGGAAGAGTATCCAACGACCCGGCGAATACTCGGCGACGAAGCCTTCGAGCGCTCCTGTCGCAGGTACATCGAACGACATCCATCGACCGAACGCACGCTGCAGCGCCTGAGCGCCGGGTTTCCGGCGTTCCTGACCCGACACCTGCCGGCCGGCCGCCGCAGTGTGCTCGCAATCGATGTCGCGCGCATCGAGCGCGCGATGGAGGACGTCTTCGATGCGCCGCTGGGGGTGCCGTTGGAGCATGGACAGGTGGCGACGATCGGACCGGAAGAGTGGGTCCGGTTGCGCGTGCAGCCGAGTCCCGCGCTCAGGCTGCTCAAGCTGCGCACGCCGGCGAACGATTACATGAACGCCGCACGGGGCGGCCGCAGGGCACGCGTCCCACGGCCGCGCTCGTCACACGTCGTGGTGTATCGGTATCGCTACCAGGTGTACCGCCGCACGCTCGACGGTGCCCAGTTTGCGCTCTTGTCCGCGATGCATGACGGAAAGCCGCTCGCGGCGGCCGTCAGGCTCGCCCTGCGACACAGCCGAGGCGAACCTGCCAGGCTGGCCGCGAGGCTGGGCGGTTGGTTTCGCGACTGGACCGCCGCGGGAATGCTTCAGGTGCCGGGTCGTCCGTCAAGGTATCGAGGACGACGAGGATCAGCGCCGCGGCCTGCACGCCGATGATGAGGAAATCGAGCTTGCGGCTCGTGAGATGCGTGATCGATTCGTGATGCTCGACACCAGTGCGCACGCCTGGGCATGTCTGCGAGGACAACTCTCAAGGAGCAGCTGGCTGCACCTTGATCCAGTCGGCGGCGCCTCGATCCTGCTCGTCCTCGTACTTCACCTCGACCTTCAGGCCGCGCTGGCAGTCCTTGATCTCGCCGGCCAGCGCTGGGAGCTTGAAGGCGCTTCGGTCAATCCAGATCCTCGTTTCTTCAGTGATATCCACACTGTGGATGCGACCGCCCGAGGCAACTTCGATGCGGCCGGCCTCGTAATCGCCGCCCTGAATCTCCCCGATCACCGTGTGCAACCCGGAGAGCCCCGGTGACTGGCCGATGGGAATGTAACGTTCTGTGGCCTCCTGGGCCCAAGCCAGCGGGAGACCGGCCAGCAGGCCGATCAGCGGTCCCAACACATACTTTCGCATCGTGCTCGCCTCCTGATCGCGCGAGACCCGCTAGGATGCCTCCACAAGCTCGGCACACGCCTTCCGGAGGGCATCGATCGCATTGCTGATGCGTTCGCTGCGCCTAAAAGCGCTCCGACCGGCCTCATCGATCTGCGCCTGCGCCAGCTCGAGCTGCGCGACTGCCAACGGGTGCAAACCCGCGTTTGACAACACCCGAATCCCGTCATTGGTCTCGACCGATGCCCGCCCGAGGAGTTCCCGGGTGAGCCGCCGCTCGAGGAATCCTTTATTGCCCGCGTCCTCGAGCAGCATGAGACTCTCGCGGGTGTTCTCGAGCGCATTGAGCACGCGCAGGAATGCCGCGACGGCGATCACCTGGGTCGCATCGAGCCGTATGCCCACGCCCTGCGGGTCGCTGCCCGCCAGAAAGCGCCCGGCGGGCGAGTCGTTGAACGCGAACGTCTCGTTGAAGAAGAGGTCGCTGCCACGATCGATGAGTTGCTGCGAAGGATCGATGGGTGGCGGCGCATTGCAGGCGCCGAGCACGAGCAGGATGGCCAGGGCCGTGGCCTGCAGTAGCGCTGCGACGCCGTGAGCTTCCATGCCGATCTCCTTGTCCGGGCGAAGGGATCAGGCTCGTGTCGCTGAGTCTACCAGGGGGCCTCCGGACGCTTGGCCGCCCGGTATCTCTAGAGGCCCTGCGCCATAGGCCCTGCGCCCGGAGCTCTCGTCGCGCCTCCGCCGGTCACCGCGGCCATTTGAGCCCGGACCCACAACCGGCTTCAGGCGGTCAGCGCCGTCGAGCTCAGTCGTCGTTCGTTCAGCTCCGCGAGCAGACGCGG
>Ga0268386_10002074_pt1 | contig 14094 bp, 12 predicted proteins | sample RVTome_15_FD_200260 | JGI IMG/M metagenome (GOLD analysis project Ga0268386, IMG submission 200260) | Soil microbial communities from uranium-contaminated site in the Upper Colorado River Basin, Wyoming, United States - RVT150D86... ...
CCGCGCACCTGCCCCTCTGGCAACACCAGTACAACTGGCATCGACCCCACGCGAGTCTGACCTATCAAACCCCGATCAGCGCCCTCGGCTTAACCGTGAACAACCTGCTGGGTTTACACAGCTAGCCGCGCCCGCCGCGGCGCCCGGAGCGCAGGCCGGATCGGCACGCTGCGGAAACCCGGCATTGGAATGCCGGAATTGCATCCCGCCCCGCGGCGAAGCCCACTGACGTACGGCCGAACCTACTGCAGGCGCGGCAGCAGCAGCCGGCGCACGTCGACTCGCGCCTTCAGGCGCTGGCTCAGCAGAAAGCTGCCGAGCAGCTTGCGGTGCAGGACCGCCGTCGCCGCCGGCGGATTCCTGAACTCGCGCGAGCCGAACACGAGGTCGAAGCCCGCGGCCGTCGCGCGGCGCGGCAGGTCCGAGGCGCCGTAGTCGTACGGTCCTTCGACCGTCAGCGGCTCGCAGGCGAGAAGGATGATGTTCACGATCCGGTCCTGGTGCCGCTCGGAATCCGTCCCGTGCAGGTAGCCGATCTCCGCCGCCACCGAGCGCACCCGTTCGCGGTCATCGGCCACGATCGCCCGGGTGATGCGCCGGTAGCGCTCGACGAAGTCTGCGGAGAATTCCGTCGCCGCGCCGAAATCCAGCAGCCCGATGCGCCCGTCGCCCAACAGCACGTAGTTCGCAAAGTTGGGATCCGTCTGCATGAAGGCGAACTCGAACAGCTCGCGAAACGTCAGGTCCTCGAGTGCTGCGGCCGCCGCGTCCCGCGTCGATTGCTCGGCGCCCTCCGCGACGAGCGTCTCCAGCGGTTCCCCCTCCACCCAGTCCATCGCGAGCACGCGCCGCGTGCTCAGATCCCGGTGCACACCGGGCACCACGAAACGGGGATCGTCCGCAAGCAACGCCGCGAAGCGCTCCAGGCTGGCCGCCTCTGCGATGTAGTCGGCCTCTTGCCGGAGCTGCCGCTTCGCCTCGGTGATGATGTCTTTCACGTCCAGCGCCCGCGGCAGGAGGCGCGCGACGTTCAGGAACATCGCCAGGTTGTCCACGTCGCTGTCGATGCTCTTTGCCACGCCGGGGTACTGGATTTTCAGCGCCAGCCGGCGTCCGTCCAGCGCCACGGCCCGATGCACCTGACCGATCGACGCCGCCGCCGCCGGTTCGAAGTCGAACGACTCGAAGCGCGCCTCCCAGCCCTTGCCGTACTCGCGGCCCAGGACCCCGCGTACCTGCGATACGGGCATGACGTCGGCCGAGCGGCGCAGCAGCGCCAGCGCCTCCGCAAACTCCGGCGGCAGCAGGTGCTCGCTTTCCAGCGACAGCAACTGGCCCAGCTTCATTGCCGCGCCGCGCATGTGTGCGAGCTGGCGGGCGAGGCGCTTGGCATTCTCGCCAGAGAAGATGGCCGCGCCCGCGCGGGCCATGCCCTCGCCGCGGCTCAGGCGCTTCAGCCCCTCCGACAGGCCTCCGACCGCCAGGCCGCCCGCGGTAAGGCCAAGGCGCAACAGTCGCCCCGTCCGGGTGACCGGCACGCGCGATTGCCGCCGGCCTTTCCGGTCCTTGTCGTCGCTCACGTTGATCCGGCATCCCGCAAAGGTCCGAGCCTATCACCGCCCGAGGAGACGACGGATTGCCGCGACGGGCGGTGCCCCGGCGTCGGCGGGCGGGGCCCATACTTCACCCATGGACCGACTCGTCGTGATCTGCCTCAGCCTGATCGCCGCACCGGCGGTTGCCGGCGAGGGTAGCCTGGCCGCCGCGGCCGCCTCCGGCGAGGCCGCCGCCGTCGAGGCGCTGCTCGCTGCGGGAGTCGACCCGAACGAGACCGGCGGCCAGTGGGAAATGACGCCGCTGATGGGCGCCGTGCTGTCGGGCCGCCTCGACATCGCCCGTCGCCTCGTGGCCGCGGGTGCCGATACGGAGCTGCCGGACCGAAACGGCGACACGGCCATCAACTGGGCCGCCGGACTCGGCCGCGAGTCTATCGTGTTGTTCCTGCTCGCCGCGGGCGCCGACCCGAACGTCGTCAGCCGGCACGGCTCGGCCGCCGACATCGCGCAACGGCGCGGCTTTCGCGGCATCGCGCTCACGCTGGCGGGGCGCGCGGAGGGCGTGCCGCAGGACGTGACGGCCGCCGCGCGGTCGGCGTGGCACGGCGACCGCCGCGCCGTCGGTCAGGCGCTGCGGGACGGAGTTCAGCCCCGCGCGACCGACGTCACGGGCACGCCCCTGCTTTCGCTCGCTGCCTGGGCCGGGCGCTACGACGTCGTGGACGAGTTGCTGGCCGCGGGCGCGCCCGTCGATGCGCCGGACCGCATAGGATTCACGCCCCTGATGCACGCCGCGCGAGAGGGACACGCTCACGTGGCACGGCGCCTGCTCGCCGCCGGCGCCGATCCCGGGGCGGTCGCCCGGGAGAGCGGCCTCGCCATGACGCCGCTGCACCTGGCCGCATCCGCGGGCGATGCCACGCTCGTCAAGGCCCTGGTGGCGGCGGGCGCCCGCGTGGACACCGCCGACACCCTCGGTTCCAGTCCCCTCCTGTGGGCCGTGCGCGAGGGGCGCGCGGAATGCGCCCGGGCGCTGGTTTCGGCCGGTGCCGATCCGGCCTGGAAGGACCACGACGGGCGCTCGCCGCTGGCACTGGCGGCGCGCTCCGGCCAGGACGAGCTCGCCGCGTGGCTCGAGTCGCAGCGCCGTCCCCCGGCCGGCGGGGCGGGCCTGCGGCCCTTGTGGGCTTCCATCTAGCCCGCATTTCTCACCGGTCCACGGCTGCGGACGCGGAGCTCGGGAAAATCCTGCGTTGTGTTCGGTCCAGGTGCTCGACGTACTGTCGAGTACGCCTGCGCGCCCGGACGGTCGCGCGCCTTGTCTTTTCCCTTGCGTCACTGCACCAGTCCAGGATGGACTCGTGCAGAGGTTCCCTGGCGCGTCACACGCCCGCGCGGCTCGCGTGCAGCTCGACCACGTCGCGGTCCTGGACCGTGTGGTCGCCGCTGACCTGTTGCCCGTCGTGCACGCCGCTGCCCCAGAGGCGGGCGAACCTGAAGGTTTCGGCGATGTCCTTGTGCACGAGTCGCGCCACGTCCAGCACCGTGTCGCCGCGGCGCACGGTGAAGGGCTTGTCCAGTACCGGGTCCTTGCCGGGCGCCTTCGTGTAGACGCGCACCACGCCCAGGTTGCGGAACAGGAACGGCGCAAGCGCGTCGAGGCCCTCGCCGGTTTCGACGGATACGCGCAGCGCCGGGAATTGCACGTCCAGCAGCTCCTCGAGCACCGCCACTTCCGCGGGGTCCGTCTGCTGGTCGCACTTGTTGGCCACCAACAGCGTCGGCAGCTCGAGGCGAAATGGATCGCCCAGCTCGTCGGCGGCCGCCACGGGCTCCGCCGGCGGCCCCGCCGGCCAGCGCGGCGTCAGCACGATCTTCCGCTCCGCCAGCGTCGCGAGCACGAACTCTACCTGCTCCACGCAGGCTGGATCGGCGAGATCAACGACGAGGAGCACGGCGTCCGCCGTCTGCAGCGTCGAAGGCAGCCATGGCGCCATGTGCTCGCCGGACAGCGAGGGCAGGTCCACCAGCTGGAAGGCGACGTCCTCGAACGGCAGCATCCCCGGCTCGGGGAACTGCGTGATGAACGGTCCCGGCCCCGGTTGCGCGCGCGAACCGGTGAGCCGCGCATGCAGCGCGGACTTGCCGCCGTTCGGCGGTCCCACGAGCGCCACCTGCGCCGCGCCCTCCGGTCGGATGCTGATGGGCGGGCCGCTGCGGCGCGCGCCCTTCTTCGGCCCGGCGAGCTCTTCCGTCAGCTCCTTGATGCGGCGCTTGATGTCCGCCTGCAGGTGCTCCGTGCCCTTGTGCTTCGGAATCGTGGACAACATCTGCTTCAGGCAGTCGAGCCTGTCCTTCGGTTCACGCGCCTTGCGGTAGGCCTCCTCGGCCTTGCGGTATTCGGGCGTGACGTTGGTAGGCATGCCGATCGCTAGCTGGTCTGTGGCGGCCAGGCCGAGGCATCGACCACGTCGCGATAGGCGTGCCAGGTCGCGTGGCCCAGCAGGGGAAACAGCACGGCAAGTCCGACGAAGGCCGTGGCGAAGCCAATGCCCGTCAGCGTCACGATGATGCCCAGCCACACGATCATCGCGGCCTTGTTGCGCAGGGCCGCGTTCACGCTGGTCACCACCGCGGTCACGGTGTCCACCTGCCGCTCCATCAGCATGGGCAGCGAGAAGGCGCTGGCGGCGAACGTGATGGCGGCGAACATCGAGCCTACCGCCGTGCCGATGCCGAGGAAGCGCATGAGCTCGGGCCAGTCGGGCGCCGCGTCGATCGGAAAGAAGACATGGATCAGCGACGCGGCCCGCGCCCAGACCAGAAAAATCACCAGCAGCACGATCGCGAACACGAGGCTGTCGCCGAGGCCGCGCCGCGCCTCGTCGAAGCTGCGGTCGAAGGTCGGCACGCGGCCCCGCTCGAGCTGCGAGCTGATGGCGTAGAGCGCGATGGCCAGTAGCGGGCCGATGAACACGAAGCCCGACAGCATGGCGAGCAGCATGATCCAGCTCCCGAGCGCCAGCGCGATCAGGCTGACCAGCCACGAAACGCCGAGCACGACGAATCCCCAGCCGAGGCTCTGACCGGGCGCCCGCTTCATGTCGCGCCAGCCGGCCGACAGCCAGCGCAGCGGCGCGCCGGCGGGAACCCGCCGGCACGGGGCGAGGAAAGGAAGCTTGCCGCTGTTCGGCTGATGCGGATCTCTCGTCATGCCCTGCCGCCAGTGCGCGCGTGGGCCACCTCTATAGCACAGCGGTCGCCGCGACAGGCCCCTCTGCTATGCTCCGTGCCCGGAATCCCCGCCGGGACGAACATTGCAGGGCTTCCTCTACGAACTGAAGCGGCGAAACGTGATCCGGGTGGCCCTGCTCTACCTGGTCACGGCCTGGCTGTTGCTGCAAATCGCCGACGTCGGCATGGCGTCGCTCGGCCTGCCGCCGTGGACCGCGCGCTTCATCCTGTTGCTGCTCGCGCTGGGCCTGCCGCTCGTCCTCGCGTTCTCCTGGATTTACGAGCTGACGCCGGATGGCCTGCGCCGCGACGGGGAAGTCGCCGGCACCGGCGCATCGGCGGGCACCTCGCGGCGACTGGACCTCGCCACGCTGATCGTGGCGCTGGTGGCGATCGCCGTCGTCGCGGCCGATCGCCTCGTGCCCGAGCGCTCCGCGCCAGACGCAGGTGTCGAAGTGGCCGCGTCCACGCCGCCCGCCGTGCCGGCCGGGGCCGACACGGCGCCGGACGCGGCGGCGCCGTCCATCGCGGTGCTGCCCTTCGACAGCTTTTCTGCCAACGATCGCGACAGCTATTTTTCCGACGGCCTGGCCGACACGCTGCTGCATCGGCTGGCGCAGGTCCCGAACCTCAAGGTCGTCGCGCGGAATTCCTCGTTCCAGTTCCGCGGCACGAACCGCGACGTGCGCGAGCTCGGCCGGCTGCTCGGCGTCACCCACCTGCTGGAGGGCAGCGTGCAGCGTTACGAGAACGACGTGCGCGTCATTGCCCAGCTCGTCTCCACGACGGACGGCGCGCACGTGTGGTCGAAGAGCTTCGACCGCACGATGGCGGACATCTTCGAGCTGCACGACGAGATCGCCGGTGCGGTCGCCGACCGGCTGCGCGTGACGCTCGCCCCTGTAGACGGCACGGCGTCGGGCGACACGACGAGCGCGGCGGCCTACGACCTGTACATCCAGGCGCTCGCGGCGCGCGATGCGTGGAAGCGCGATGCGGGGCCGGGGCAGAGCGTGCAGCGACCGGCCGACTATCCGCCGATTCCGCTCCTCCGCCGTGCAATCGAACTGGATCCGGCCTATGCGAGGGCGTGGGCGCAGCTTGCCTTTGCGTTCGACACGCTGGCCGTGAACGCCCCCTCGCCGGCGCTGTTCGAGGAACTTGTGCGCGAGGGCAGGGCCGCGGCCGCGCGGGCGATCGAGCTCGATCCCGACGATTCCGCAGGGCACGAGACGATGGCCTGGCTGGACCTGCGCGAAGGCCGGCTCGAGACCGCCGAGGCCGGCTTCAGGCGCGCGATCAGCCTGAATTCAAACAACGCCGGCGCGCACAGCGGCCTGGGCCTGGCGCTCGGCGTGTCAGACCCCGACGAGGCGCTCACGCGCTTCACCGCCGCGCGCGAGCTGGACCCCGAAAACCCGCTGTTCCACCGCCAGGTCGCGCGCGCGCTCGGCGCGCTCGGCAATCTCCAGGCCTGCAGCACGGAGCTTGAGCAGGCAATCGCGCGGTTCCCGGACACGGCCGCTCTGTACCAGGACCTCGCCGTGTTGCAGGGTCGCGCGCTCGGCAGGCCCGACCGCGCGGCCGAGCAGGCCTCCACGGTCCTGAACCTCGATCCGGCCAACCCCGCCGCCGCCGAGCAGCTCCTCGAGCAATGGCTGGCGGTCGGCGACCTGCCGCGTGCACGCGCCTGGCTCGCGCGCGCGGTCGCCGGACGGGAGGACAGCGCGGAGGCCGCGGCCTGGCGCGCCCTGGTCGCCCTGCGCAGCGGCGACTACGCGGCAGCCAGGGCCGAGGTGGCGCCGCCGGACGCGGGGACCGCGGGCGCCGGCGGGGCGAAGGCGGCGGGACCGTTCGTGGCCGCCCTGGCCACCGCCTGCCTCGCCGGCGGCGATCTGGATTGCGCGGCGGATGCTGCGGCTCGCGAGCTGGCGGCGCTGGACGGCGCGGCGCCGCCCGGCGCGCAGACCGAGCTCGAGCGTGCTGCGGCGCGGCTGCGGCTCGGCTATGTCCGCTTGCGGCGCGGCGATGCCGAAGCCGGCCGCAACGATATCGAAGCGCTCCTTGCCGAGATCGACGAGTGGCCGCGGTTCCGCTGGCCGGGCGGCCAAAAGGGATACATGGATGCGGAGATCCTTGCGATGCTCGGCCGCCACGAGGAGGCCGAGGATGCGCTCGAGGCGGTGCTCGCGCGGGGCGAGGACACACTGTACCCGGCGGGCACCGGCGCCCTGCCGGTCGAGGCCAGCCCGTTCCTCGCCGCACTCGAGGGCCGGCCGCGCTACGAGGCCTGGAAGCGCGCGCTGACGGCGCGCCGCGATGCGCTGCGCGCCCGCATGCTCGAGCTGGAGTCCGGGGGCCGGATCGCCGCCGTCCCGCGGACCTGAGAACCCGTTCAGCCCCGATTCATCTCGCCCGTCGCAGACTGCTTCCGAGGCCCGCCGCTGCGGGCAAGCGCCGGAAGGAGCACGTTCATGAACGGCAAATGGATCCTGGGAATCGCGGCATTCAGCTTTAGCGCCTGCACACCGGCCGCGTCGCTGGCAGACCCTCATTCGCGGCTCGAGTATGCGCCGGTGGTGGACGTCATCCCGCTCGTGCGCGTCGTTCGCGTGCAGCATCCGCGCCGGGAATGCTGGCAGGAAACGCATTACGAAACGATACGCTACGACAGCCACTACGAAGGTGGCCGTGGCCGCTACGACGTGGCCGGCCCGACGATCGCGGGCGGCCTGCTGGGCGGCGTCATTGGCCGCCAGTTCGGCGGCGGCAAGGGACGCGACGCCATGACGGCCGTCGGCGCGCTGGTGGGCGCCTCGCTCGGCACGCAAAGCGCGCTGAATCGCGGCCGCTACGACGCCGGCCGGTCGGGCTACGCGACGCGGCCGGTCACGGTGGAGCGCTGCTCGACCCACACGAGCTACACCGAGGAGGAGCGCATCGACGGCTACCGGGTTACCTATCTCTACGGCGGGCGCGAGCACGTCACCACGACCAGCACGCATCCCGGCGGCGAGATTCCGCTGCGCGTGAAGGTGAAACCGGCCCGGCACTAGCCCGCATTTCTCGCCGGGGCGCGGAGCAAGGGCGCGGAGCTCGGGAAAGACAAGGCGCGCGACAGTCCGGGCGCGGAGGCGTACTCGACAGTACGTCGAGCACCCGGACCGAGCGCAACGCAGGATTTTCGCGAGCTCCGCGTCCGCAGCCGTGGACCGGTGAGAAATGCGGGCTAGCCCATGGCTTGATTTGGGGGTGCCGCGCACTCACTCTTGCCACGGCTGACGCCCGCTGGAGGAGGCGTTCTTGTCTACACGCAGGGTGTGTGCCGGCCTCCGCCGGACGGCTATAGCGCTGTGCGCGGCTGGCCTGATTGGCATGGCATGGCCCGGAGCGCTGTCACTGGCCGACGGGCCGCCGCGGCTTGCGCAGGCAGAGGAGCGCATCGGCCTGGAGGAGGCCATACAGCGGGTTCGCCAGCAGAGCGGCGGCAAGGTGCTGCGCGCCGAGACGAAGCGTGGCAAGGGGCGCACCGTCCACCGCGTCCGCGTGCTGAGTGACGACGGCCGCGTGCGCACCTACGAAGTGGACGCCGCCACCGGCCGCATCAGCGGCTGACGCGGGGCTAAGCGCCGATGCGCGTGCTGCTCGTGGAGGACGACGCGACCCTGCGGGAGCAGCTCGCCGCGGCGCTGGCCGCCTCCGGATGGCACGTGGACCAGGCGGCGGATGGCCGCGAGGGCCTTTACCGCCTGGAGGAGTATGCCCCCGACGTGGCGGTCGTGGATCTGGGCCTGCCCGCCATGTCCGGCATGGAGATCATCGCGGCGCTGCGGCGCGACGGCCGGGCGACGCCGGTGCTCGTGCTGACGGCGCGCGACCGCTGGCAGGACAAGGTCGCGGGCCTGAAGGCCGGCGCCGATGACTACGTCGTGAAGCCCGTACACACCGAGGAGCTGGTGGCGCGGCTCGAGGCCCTGGTGCGGCGCGCGGCAGGCTGGGCCACGCCGGTGCTCGAGTGCGGGCCGGTGAAACTGGACCCGGCTACCCAGCGCGTCGAAGTCGACGGGCACGAGCCCGTCCTCACACGCTTCGAATACCGCCTCCTGGAGTGCCTCATGCTGCGGGCGGGCGAGGTCGTGTCACGAGCCGAGCTGCTCGAGCGGCTCTACGACGAAGACGCGGACCGCGACAGCAATACGCTCGAGGTCTTTGTGGGGCGGCTGCGCCGCAAGCTCGACCCGGATGGCAGCCTGAAGCCGATCGAGACGCTGCGCGGCCGCGGCTATCGCTTCGTGCTGCCCGCGCGGCGGGCGGGTTGAGCGCCACGCCGCAGGCCGCGCCCGCGGGTTCGCTGCGCCGCCGGGCGCTGCTGGCGCTCACGATCATCCTGCTCGCGTTCTTCGGCGCCACCATCGTGGTGCTGGATGCAAGCCTCGGTGCCAGCCTGGCGGGGGCGCGGGCCGAGGTGCTCGAGGCGCAGCTCATGGCGCTCATTGCCGCCGCCGAGCCCGCAGGCGAAAAAGCCAGCCTCCGGCTGCCGTCGCCGACGGAGCGCCGCCTGCTGAGTCCCGATTCCGGGCTGTACGCGGAAATCCGCAACGCGACCGGACGACCTGTCTGGCGCTCGCCCTCCGCGCTGGGGATCGAGATCGCCGCGCCGCCGCCGGGTGCTGCGGGCGAGCGGCGCGGCGCTACGGTTGCGCCGGACCGCGGACCGGAGCTGGCCATCGACAGCCTGGCCGTGGACTGGGTGTTCGAGGACGGCCGCGTGGCGCCGTTCCAGTTCGTCGTCGCGCAGAGCCTGGCGCCCTGGCGCGCCCAGCAGCGGGCCTTTCGGACGGGCCTCGTGATCAGCTTCGGACTCCTGGCGCTCGCGCTGCTCGCGCTGGTGACGGGCGTGCTGGGGCGTACGCTGCGCCCGCTCGCGCGCATAGAGGCGGAGATCCGCGACATGGAAGCGGGCGCGCGGGATGCGCTGTCGCCGGGTTATCCGCGCGAGCTCGATGGCGTCGCGCGGAACCTGAATGCCCTCCTGGCGCGGGAGCGGCGCCGCCAGCAGCGCTACCGCGACAGCCTCGCCGACCTCGCGCACAGCCTGAAGACGCCGCTGGCGACGATGCGGGCGCTCATGCCGGCTGCGCAGGCGCGTTCGCCCGCGCTGCAACGAATGGACGCCGAGCTGTCGCGCATGGACCGCATCATCGCGTGGCAACTCAAGCGGGCAGTAGCGGGCGGCGGACCCGCCGGCATGACGGCGGTGACCGTCGGGCCGGTGGCCCGGGACCTCGCCGACAGCCTGGCAAAGGTGCATCGCGACAGGCCGGTTACGTGCGATCTCACCGTGGCGCCGTCGGCCGTGTTCCGGGGCGCGGAAGGCGATCTGCAGGAAATCCTCGGCAATCTCATGGACAACGCCTGGAAGTACGCGCGCGGCCGGATACAGTGCCGGGCCGACATGGAGGCGGGCGGCGCGCTCGTGCTGCAGGTCGGGGACGACGGGCCGGGCCTCGATCCTGCGCGCGCCGAAGAGGCGCTGACCCGCGGCACGCGGCTCGACGAATCCCGGCCGGGGCACGGCATCGGCCTGGCCGTGGTGCGCGAGATCGTCGCAGCCTATGGCGGTTCCCTGCGAATCGGTCGCTCAGAGGCAGGTGGTGCGCTGGTGACGGTCCGCGTTCCCGCGGGCGGGGAACTCCGCGCCGCCGCCGCTGCCGGACAAGACGAGCCAGCGGGCGATCAGGGAGCGGCGCGATGAGCTCGCCCGAACAGACTGCAACAGCGACCGGGCGAGCCGGCCCCGCGACCAGCGCCCCGCACCGGACGCCCCGGCCTGCCAGAATCAGGATGCGCCCCCGTGCGGCCGCATTTCTGGTTCCCCTTGGCCTGGTGGTGTCTGCGGCGGCCGGGGGCGCAATTCCCTTCACCCTCGCGAGTTATCGCGATGCCCTCGCGGTCGTGCAGCGTGGTATCAGCATGCTGGGCGGCGTGGACGCCATTGCGCGCGCGGGCGGCCTCACCGTGATTGGCGAGGGCAGCTACGACCTGGCGGGCGGCCAGCAGGGCCTGCACCCGGACCGTCCCGAGCCGATGCCGCTGCACGAGGTGCTGGTGCTCGACCCGGCCGCGGGCCGCATGGTGCACGAGGGGCGAAGCTGGACAACACCCGATGCACAGGAGCATCGCCGCCGCATCTACGACGACGGCCGGCCGCCGCTGGTCGTGGATCTGCTCAATCGCCACGCGTACTGGGACATGGCTGCCGACGCGAAGTCCGACCTCGACGGCTATCGCAACGTGGTGCCGCACTACCTGCTCGCGCGCGCCCTGGAAAGCCGCGCCAGCCTGCGGCGCCTGCCGGCGGAAGTGGGACGCGCCGCGGTCAGCATGACGCTGGCGAGTGGCCAGACGCTGACGCTGGGCTTCGATCCGGAAACGGGGCTGCCGCAGTTCGTCGAATACCTCGTGGACATGCCGAACCTGGGCGACGCGCCGGTGCGCTGGACCTGGGACGGTTGGCACGAAGTGCCGGGGCTGGGACTTTATCCGGCCGGGCACACCGTCACGCTCGGGGGCACGGTGCTGCGCAAGGTCCGCTACGATCGCGTGGCCGCGGGCTCTGCGGCGGGCAAGGAATGGCTGAGCGTCCCCGACGATATCGACGTGGCGGATCCGCCGCCGCTGGCCGGAAGGCGCGGCGAACCGCCGCCGCCCGAGCCTCGCGAGGTAGCCGACGGCGTACACGTGCTGGCCGACCCGCGGGCCGGCATCAGTCTGCTCGTCGTCGAGTTCGCCGATTTTCTTGCAGTCGTCGGCGCACCCGCGGCGCGGCGGGAGCTGCAGCAGCTCCCCGCGACGACGCGGCCGCCGGGGGAAACGTCGAGCTCGATTTCGCAGCGCGTCCTGGAGGCGGCGCGCAGCATCGCGCCGGGCAAGCGCGTGAAGTATGTCGTGCTCACCCACTGGCACGGTGACAAGGCCGGTGGGGCGCGCGTATTTCTCGCCGCAGGCGCCTCTGTCGTCGCGACTTCCACGACGGCAGCCGTGGTGGGCGCGGCCGCGCGCAGGCCGTTCACGCTCGAGCCCGATCCATGGGCGGGTCGCATGATGTCCGGCTCGATCGAGGTTGTGGATGGCAGGCACGTGATGAGCGACGGACAGCGGGAGCTGCACCTCATCGACGTCGGCCAGAATCCGCATGCGACCGGCATGCTCGTCGCGTGGCTGCCGAAGGAGCGCATTCTCTTTCAGGACGATTTGTTCGATCCGGGGCGCGAAGGCTACTTTCCCGCGGTCGAGCGCCTGCCGGTGATGCGCTGGTTCGTCGACTGGCTGGAGAGATCCGGCCTCGATCCGGAACGCATTTACGCAGTGCGCGGCGGCGCCACGGTCACGCCCGAGCAGATCGGCAGGATCCGCGCCCTCGACTGAGCCGGCGCGGGGGATCGGCGAACGTGCGCCTCGCGCTGAGCTGCCGTTGAAGTTTCCCGCAGGACAAAGAGAGCGGCTGGGCCTTCGACCTCGAGCCGCAGATCGGGTGGTATGCGGGCTGGGTCGAATGGCCCGAGGGACCGGTATTCTTCGCGCTGAACATCGACATGCCCGGGCAGGCCGACGACGTCCCGAAGCGGGAAGCCCTCCGACGCGCGGTGCTGCGCTCGATGCAGGCATTGCCGGCGCCGGGCGACGCGCCGCACTGAGCGGCAACGAGTCGCGCAGCGTCCTCAGGAGGCCGCGCGCACCGCTGGCGCCAGGTCCGGGAGCTCCCCGATCCAGCACCAGTGGTCGACGCCCGGAAGCTCGAGCAGGCTGGCGCCCGGGATGTGCCCGGCGAGGTAGCGGCCCGCGCCGACGCGGATAGCGCGGTCGTCGACGCGATGCATGATCTGTGTGGGCACGCGAATGTCAGGAAGGATTGCGCGCACGTCCACGTCGCGCAACGATTCGAACACCGCACGCATTCCCGACGGCGTCGTGGCGGAGCGCACGAGCTTCGCCCACCACGCCCGCTGTGCGGGGTTTGCTGCGACGCTCGGCGCGAAGACCTCGATGCCGGCCGGTCCCCCCCATTCCGCAACGACGCCGTCCAGCCAGGCATCGTATTGCTCGCGGCGCAGTGCCCACGGATAGTCGTCGCTGCGCGTGCCCTTGGCCATCGAGCCCCAGATCAGCAGCCGCTCGACGCGCCCGGGGCAGGCATGGGCGAACCACAGTGCCGCCGGTCCACCCTCGGACACGCCAAACAGCGTCGCCCTGGCAACGCCCGCCGCGTCCATCACCGCGCGAATGTCCGCTGCCGTCTGGTCGAGCGTCGGTGCGTAGCCGACCCGCTCGGACAGCCCGACGCCGCGCTTGTCGAAGATGACGATCCTGTAGTGCTTCGCCAGCGCGGCGAACATTCGCTGTACGTCGGAAGACTCGCAGATGATCTCGAGGTGCGAAACGAAACCCGGCACGAACACCAGGTTGGCAGCGCCGGTGCCGAGCGACCGCCAGCCGATGTGCACGCCGTCGCTGCGCACGAACTGCACCGGCTCCGGCTCGACCAGGTCGGCGGCGGCGGCGCTGCCGGCCACGGGAGCGATGAGCCGGTAACCGTGCCGTTGCACGGTCTGGATGATGGCCTGCCGTTCGCTGTCGTCGCCCGCCGCGCGGCGGGCCTTCATGATGGCCCGCGTCAGGGCCGTCTCGGTCACGATCGTGCCGGTCCAGATGGCGTCCTGCAGCTCGTCCTTGCCCACGACGCGCTCGCGGTGCTCGACGAGATAGAGAAGCAGGTCGAATACCTTCGGCTGCATCGGCACGACCGTCCCCGCACGACGGAGCTCGCGGCGTCCCGCATCCAGCTCGCAGCCGGCAAAGCGGTACACGGAGCCCTGGCCGTCCATGCAGGAACCTCAGGCCTTCTTGCTGCTGCCGCGCTTTGCGCCGGGTTTCGCGCGGCCCTTGCGCGCGACCTTCTTCTGCGCCGTCTCCGCTTCGATCATGTCGATGAGCTGACGCCACGAATAGCGCCGCGCCGGCTCGCGCGCATTGCGGCGGAAGTAATACAGGCTGCGTGCCGAGATGAGAAACCGGCCGCGGGTATCGCCCTCGGCATCGGCCACCTTCACGACGATGTCCAGGCCCGCCCTGCGTTGCTCGTTCGGCATCATTCGCTCCTTGTTCTTGGCGCCTTCCGCAATCAGTACCGAATCCGCCGTTACAGGCCGCTAGCCTACCGCAGATCACCGCACTTCCCGTAACATCCGGACGCCACGCGGAGGACTGCACTTGCGTCGCTTGTTGCCGGACCTGGAGTGCCGAA